>Ga0302326_10018179_pt1 | contig 14584 bp, 14 predicted proteins | sample Palsa_T0_3_FD_202264 | JGI IMG/M metagenome (GOLD analysis project Ga0302326, IMG submission 202264) | Peat permafrost microbial communities from Stordalen Mire near Abisko, Sweden - Palsa_T0_3 | ecosystem: Environmental > Terrestrial > Soil > Palsa > Peat permafrost | place: Sweden: Abisko... | reverse complement strand
TTGCGCAGGGCGACGTTCGCGCCGATGGCCACAGGGAAACCGTCAACGGCGGCATCGTCGGCTTTTTCTCGCTGGAAATGTCGGCCGAACAGCTCGCCACCCGCATCATCTCCGAGCAGACTGGAAATCCCTCGAACAAGATCCGTCGCGGCGCCATCGACGAAGCCGAGTTCGAAAAAATCAAGGATGTTTCGATCGAACTGCAGAGTTTGCAATTTTACGTCGACGAAACAGGCGGTGTTACCATCGGACAATTGGCCGCCCGCGCCCGCCGGCTCAAGCGGCAGCGCGGTCTTGATCTTCTGGTGATCGACTACATACAACTCCTGCAGGGCTCGACCCGCCGCTCCAGCGAAAACCGTGTGCAGGAGATCACCGAAATCACCACCCGGCTCAAGGCGCTCGCCAAGGAGCTCAACATTCCGATCCTCGCGCTCTCGCAATTGTCGCGGCAGGTCGAGTCGCGAGAAGACAAGCGACCGCAGCTTTCGGATTTGCGTGAATCCGGCTCCATTGAGCAAGACGCGGACGTCGTGCTCTTTGTCTACCGCGAGGAATACTACCTGACGAACAAGGAACCTCGTACCGGAACCGCGGAACACGACACATGGCTGGCGGAGATGGATGCCGTGCACGGAAAGGCCGAGGTCATTATTGGAAAGCAGCGCCACGGACCTACCGGAACGGTACCCTTGCAGTTTGATGCTGAGGTGACCCGCTTCGCCAATCTCGATTCTGCGCATCGGTCGAGTTTTTAGGCCGCCCTTCCCTTCCCCTCCTTTACCCGCGCCGCGACCGCCGTCATAACGCCGGGATGGCATTCGCAGAACCGCTACCCGACTCGGCCGGCCCGCTCGCGGACCCGGAGACCGGCGGCACGCTTACCATCGACCTTGATGCCGTCGAGGCGAACTGGCGCGCGCTGGCGCACAAACTCCGCACCGCCGAATGCGCGGCCGTGGTCAAGGCCAATGCCTACGGCCTCGGCCTCGAACCGGTCACCGCGAAACTCGCAAAGGCCGGCTGCAAGACCTTTTTTGTTGCCGATATTGCCGAGGCGCGCCGCGTACGCGCCCGCGCGCGCGAAGCCGCCATCTACGTGCTCGACGGATTTTTGCCCGAGGCCGGAATGGCATTTGCCGAGCTCAACGTTCAGCCGGTGATCAACAGCACCGCCGAGCTGGCGGAATGGGATGCCTTCGTCTCCGCCCAGAACTGGCGCGGCGGCGTGGCCGTCCACGTCGACACCGGCATGAACCGTCTCGGCATTTCCGCGGACGAAGCCGCCGCACTTGCGATGCGCGTTCAGAACGAGAATCACGGCATCACGCTGTTGATGAGCCACCTTGCCTGCGCGGATATATCCAGCCACCCGCTCAACGCCGGTCAAATCCGGCTCTTCCGCGAGCTGCGGATGTTGTACCACGGCGTTCCGGCCTCGCTCGCCAATTCATCTGGAATCTTCCTCGGCGATACAGCGCATTTCGACCTGGCAAGGCCGGGCGCCGCGCTTTATGGCATCAATCCCACACCCGGCCACACCAATCCGATGCGGAGCGCCGTCAAACTGACGGGGCGCATCCTGCAAGTGCGCAAGGTGCAGCAAGGCGAGACCGTCGGCTATGGCGCCACGTGGAAGGCAAACCGGGCCTCGCGCATTGCAGTCGTTGCTCTCGGTTACGCCGATGGGCTCTTGCGCGCGGCAAGCGGAACGGATCGCAAGGAAGGCGGTGCGGCGATCATCGCCGCGAAACGCTGCCCGATCGTCGGCCGCGTTTCGATGGATCTGGTTTGTATCGACATCACCGACCTCGCGGATGAACCGGTTCGCCGTGGCGCCATCGCGACCTTCATCGGCGATGATATCTCTGTCGACGAGATTGCTACGTCCGCCGACACCATTGGCTATGAAATCCTCGTTCGGCTCGGCTTGCGTTGCCATCTCGTCTATCGTGGCGGTTGAGGGCGCTTGAAATGGCCGCACGCGCACCGAACTTCATCTGCCAGAGTTGTGGCGCGGCCTACGCCCGCTGGTCGGGCCGTTGCGATGCCTGCGGCTCGTGGAACACGCTGGTCGAGGAAGGGGCGGCAATTCCGGCGCGCTCTTCGCGCAAAGGTCGCCTGTTTGTCATTGAGCCGCTCAAGGGAGAATCGCTCGAAGCGCCACGCCTTGCCTCCGGCGTTGCCGAATTTGACCGCGTCACCGGCGGCGGTCTGGTGCGTGGCTCGGTGCTGCTCCTTGGCGGCGATCCCGGCATCGGCAAATCGACGCTGTTGATCGAAGTCGCCGCCGCCTTCGCGCGCAGCGGCCATCGCGCGGTCTACATTTCCGGCGAGGAAGCCGTCGCCCAGGTGCGGCTGCGCGCCGACCGGCTCGGCCTTACCGACGCCGCCGTCGAACTGGCCGCCGAAACCTCGGTCGAGGATATCGTGGCGACCCTGTCCCAGGCGCGGCCACCGCAGCTTGTGGTGATCGATTCGATTCAGACCATGTGGACCCAATCCGTCGAGTCCGCGCCAGGCACGGTCACGCAAGTGCGTGGATCGGCGGGCGAGCTCATCCGCTTCGCCAAGCGAACCGGTGCTGCCGTGATTCTTGTCGGCCACGTCACGAAGGATGGACAGATCGCCGGTCCGCGCGTCGTCGAGCACATGGTCGATGCGGTGCTGTCGTTTGAAGGTGAAGGCTCCCAGCAATTCCGCATTCTGCGCGCTATCAAGAATCGTTTCGGACCCACCGACGAGATCGGCGTGTTCGAGATGACCGGCGCTGGATTGCAGGAAGTCGCCAATCCCTCCGAGCTATTCCTCTCTGAACGCGACCTCGGCAGCGCCGGCACCGCCGTATTCGCCGGGATTGAAGGAACGCGCCCGCTGCTGGTTGAAATTCAGGCGCTGGTCGCGCCGACCTCGCTCGGCACGCCGCGGCGCGCGGTCGTCGGCTGGGACCCGAGCCGGCTGTCGATGGTCTTGGCGGTCCTCGAGGCGCATTGCGGCGTTCGCCTGTCGGGCCACGACGTCTATCTCAATGTCGCCGGCGGCTTGCGCATTCAGGAGCCGGCAGCCGACGTCGCCGCCGCCGCCGCCCTGGTGTCGTCACTGGCACACGCGCCGCTGCCTCCGGATGCCGTTTACTTCGGCGAAGTGTCGCTCTCCGGCGCGGTGCGGCCGGTGGCGCAAACGTCTGCGCGGCTCAAGGAAGCGCAGAAGCTCGGCTTTGCCAGGGCGATCGTCCCGGAAGCCGCGCGCAACGAAGCTCCCGATGGCTTCGCGCTCACAACCATCGGCACCCTCGCCGACCTGGTTGCCGATATTGCCCGCGACGGCATGCCGGCGCTGCGGCGCGCCGGCCGTCAGGACAATTAGATTTGCTTGAGTCTAACGGGGGTCGACGATCCGCCCTTCGAACAAGATGGCGCCGGTTTCATTGTCGACGATGGCAAACAGGAACGGTCGATCGACGCGGAACGTCTCAGCCGGTCGCGGCCGCATCGCCGTAGCGGCGACGGTGACGCCCGTGGCGGCTGCAGCCTCGGTGCCCTCTTCGGCTACGTCGATGATCGCGCGGTGGACGATCTGATCGATCGCCAGCGGAAGTTCTGCCTGCGGCTTCCCGGTCATGCCAGAAAAATCCGCCACGTTCGCATCGAAGGCCCGATGCATGCCCATTGCCTCAAACGGTTCGACGAGGCCGGCCTCGAAGCTGGCTTTGAAACGGGGCAGCGAAAGCTCGACCCGCCGCGGCGGGTTTTTGAAGGGCCGCCAGCAGAAGCGCCATCTCATCGCCATCAAGGCGTTCCTCGAATCCGGCCTTGTTGTCGTCCGGCAGGACGACGACCATGGCGACGCGCGAGCCGGCATAAGGTAACCGAAGGGCCCGGTATCCCGGCCGTTCGGCCAAAGTGAAATCGCTTGTGATGTGCATCATGGGCACCTGGGCCGAGCCACCGATGAGATGAAACGTCTCGTTGCGAGTCGCCTTGGCATTGAATGCCTCACCCCACGGCGCCTTGAAGTAGATCGCATTAACGAGAACGAGCATCGTCGTCGGATCGAGCCGGTCTATGATCGAGGGGATTTTGCCGTTGGTCTTTTCGCGGACCCAACTATTCACGGTTGCGAGATCGGCGCCACGAAATACGTCGACCGCGTATTTCTCGTGCAACATCGCCACATAGTCTTCCGTTATCGCGGCGCCGCGTTTTGTCAGCACCACCGCATTGGCGATGCGAAGCTGAAAGGTTTCGGACGGGGCGCCATTGAGACTGGTTATGACCGTCGCATTGGCGTCGTTGACCTGCCCGCGGGGAAGCCTGATGCCGAGGACCTCCGTCATTTCGGCGGCATTCTCGCCGCGCGCACCCGCGAGAGCCATGGCCATCGCCGTGCCGATTGAATACGGCGAGAGCACGATATTGCCTGGCTTTTCGGCGAGTCCGTCGCCGCAAAAAGGGCACCGATTGCCGCGGCTCGTTTCTCCGGCATACGTGGTCTCCGAAACCGGGGTTAAAGGGGCGTGTATGCGATATCAGCCGAGGATCATGGCCGATCTCGGGTGATCCTGTTGAGCACACGACAAGGCGGGTGACGGGGCCGCCCGGTACGGCTATACACGCGGCGGACCTCTACCTCCGAGCCACCTGCGCACGCAGCCAAATAAGGTGGGACTAGCGAGCGGACCAGCAGAACATGCCGATTACGCTGCTCGATATCGTACTCATCCTCGTCATGCTGGTTTCAGGGCTGCTCGCCATGGTGCGCGGCTTCATGCGCGAGGTGCTCTCGATCGTCGCCTGGGTACTGGCCGCTGGCGCGACGCTCTACGCGTATTCGAAACTTTTGCCGGTCGCCAAGCAGTACTTCAACAACGACATCGTCGCCGCCGTGGCCGTGATCGGCGGCGTATTCCTGCTGACCCTTCTCGTGGTTTCGGTTCTGACGGTGAGGCTCTCCGACATGGTGCTCGACAGCCGGGTGGGCGCGCTGGATCGCACACTTGGCTTCTTGTTTGGGCTCGCGCGCGGTCTCGTCATCGTCGTCGTCGCATTCATGTTCTTTAGCTGGCTGGTCCCGGATCGCAGCCAGCCGGAATGGGTGAAAAGCGCCAAATCGCGGGTCGTCCTGACCGGGACCGGCCAATGGCTGATGTCGATGTTGCCGGAGGACCCGGAAAGCACCATCTTAAAGAAGTTGAAGCGGACGCGTCCGGAGGACACCGAAACGCCGGAAAGTGCGCCGGATCGGCATAGCGGAGGCGACCGGCCGGCAGCCGGGAGCGCTGACGCGGGTTACAACAATTCGAGCCGCACCGGGATGCAGCAATTGCTCGAGGCCAGGAGAATCGTGCATTGAGAGCATCGCGGGCCGCGCCATGACACAAACTGCCCATCTCGATCTTGACGGCGACCGGCTACGCGAAGAGTGCGGCGTATTCGGCATCTTCGGCCATCCCGACGCCGCCGCGATCACGGCGCTTGGCCTGCATGCCCTTCAGCATCGCGGCCAGGAAGCCGCCGGCATCGTCTCCTTCGACGGTAAGCGATTTCACCTGGAGCGGCGCCTTGGGCTTGTCGGCGACGCCTTTTCGGGCCGCGAGGTGATCGATCGCCTGCCCGGCAATGCGGCGGTCGGCCATGTGCGCTATTCGACCACCGGCGAGACCATTCTGCGCAACGTGCAACCGCTGTTCGCCGAGCTCAATGCCGGGGGCTTTGCCGTCGGGCACAACGGCAACCTCACGAACGGGCTGACATTGCGACGCGAGCTTGTACGCGAAGGCGCGATGATGCAGTCGACGACCGACACGGAGGTGATCCTCCATCTTGTGGCGCGCTCGCACCGCAACCGTTTTGTCGATCGCTTCATCGAAGGGCTGCGCATGCTCGAAGGCTCTTATGCCTTCGTCGGCCTGACCAACAAGAAGCTGATCGGTGCCCGCGATCCGCTGGGCATTCGGCCGTTGGTGCTCGGCCAGCTGGAAGGCTGCCCGATCCTCGCCTCCGAGACCTGTGCGCTCGATATCATCGGCGCGCAATATGTGCGTGACGTCGAGAACGGCGAGGTTCTGGTGTTCGACGAGGACGGCGCCCATTCGCACAAGCCGTTCGTGCCGGTGCCGCCGCGTCCCTGTATTTTCGAATATGTTTATTTCGCACGGCCTGACTCGATCGTCGGCGGCCGGAGCGTTTATGACGTGCGGAAGAATTGCGGGCAAGAACTTGCGCGCGAAGCGCCCGCTGCCGCCGATGTCGTGATCCCGGTTCCCGATTCCGGCGTGCCGGCGGCGATTGGATACGCGCAAGCATCCGGCATCCCTTACGAGCTCGGCATCATTCGTAACCATTATGTAGGGCGCACCTTCATCGAGCCGACCCAGCAAATCCGCCAGCTTGGGGTTCGTCTCAAGCACAGCGCCAACCGCGCCGTGGTCAACGGCAAGAGCATCGTCCTGATCGATGATTCGATCGTGCGCGGCACGACCTCGGTGAAGATCGTGCAGATGATGCGTGACGCGGGCGCCCGCGAAGTGCATTTCCGCATTGCCTCGCCGCCGATCACCCATCCCGATTATTACGGCATCGACACGCCGGAGCAGGACAAGCTCCTCGCAGCGACTCACGACCTTGAGGGCATGCGCAAATTTATCGGCGCCGATTCGCTTGCCTTCCTTTCGGTGGGAGGCATTTACCGCGCGATGGGTGAAAAGGCGCGCGATCCGTTGCGTCCGCAATTCACCGACCATTGCTTTACCGGCGACTATCCAACGCCGCTCACCGACCGCACGGCGCAGGATGCGCCGCCCCACCAGCTCTCCCTGCTCGCCGAGGCGAGCTGAGGGATGTCTTTGCCTCTCGCCGGCCGGATCGCGCTCGTCACCGGCGCCTCGCGGGGCATCGGTTATGCGACAGCGCTCGCGCTGGCGCGCGCCGGCGCGCATGTGGTCGCGGTGGCTCGCACTGTCGGCGGTCTCGAGGAACTCGACGATGCGATCCGGGCCGTGGGCGGCTCCGCGACGCTGACCCCGGTCGACATGCGAGATTACAGCCGGCTCTATCGGCTCGCTACCGCGCTCAACGAGCGCTACGCGCGGCTCGACGTGCTCATCGGCAATGCCGGGCTGGCGGGCGTACCCTCCCCGCTCGATCACATCGATCCGAAAGCCTGGGACGATACGATGGCGGTCAACGTCACCGCCAACTGGCATCTCATCCGCGCGATGGACCCCTTGCTGAAGCGCTCCGACGCCGGCCGCGCCGTCTTCGTGACATCGGGCATCGCGACGCTCGCCTACGCATATTGGGCGCCCTACTCGGTATCGAAAGCTGCCCTTGATGCGCTGGTGCGCACCTACGCGGCTGAAACGAGCTCAACTTCGATACGCGCCAATCTGTTCAGTCCCGGCGCGACCCGTACCCGCATGCGCGCGATGGTCATGCCCGGCGAAGACCCGATGACGTTACCGACACCGGAACAGGTAGCGGAAAAAATCCTCGGTCTGTGCCTGCCGAGCTTCTCCGAAACCGGAAAAATCTACGATTTCCGCAGCGGCAAGCTCCAGGAGTTCATGCGGCCCGCCTGAGCATCGCCGCAGGTAGGCCGGCAAGCCCATCGCCGATTGGCTACGTTCGTGTCCGCGTCACCCACCAGGCGAGAATGCCGGCAAGCGCGACGAGCAGCGTTGCGATCAGAAACGGTGCGCCTGGAACCTGCCAGTCCCGCCCGGCGCCGATCGCAAACGCGAAGGTCTGGGTAAATAGCGCCGGACCGAACAGATTGGCAATGCCGGTAACGCTTGAGTTGGCGCCCTGCAGCCGGCCCTGTTCCGAGCCGCCGACCAAACGGCTCATCAAGGCCATGCACGCCGGACTCTCGAGCCCCCACAATGCCAGGAGCGGAATGCCTATCCAGAATTCAGCGTCGGTCTTTGCCAGAGCGAACACGAGAAAGCCCGCGACGCCAAAGGCAAGACCGAACATCAACGCGGCACGCTCGCCGATCCACTTGGTCACCGGGCCGACCACGGCGCCTTGCACGATGATCGATGCGAACCCGACGCCCGCAAGCGTCAACCCGACGATGCGTTCGTTCGAGCCGTAGCGGTACAACATGTAAAGGACGCTGACGCTCGGCAACACGGCGTGGGCGAGATTGCCGAGAAAGTTGACAAAGGCGAGCCCGAATAACTCGGCATGCGACCGCAGCAATGACAACGCTCCGAAAGGATTGGCTCTTCGCCACTTGAAGCCCGCGCGCTCTGAACGCGGCAGCGATTCCGGCAGAACCAGAAATCCATAGCAGACGTTGGCCAGGCTCAAGCCGGCGGCGATCCAGAACGGCAAACGCGGAGAAATGCTGCCGGCAAGTCCGCCAAGCGCCGGCCCGAGCACAAACCCGGCGCCGAATGCCGCGCCGAGAAGCCCGAAACGCGCGGCGCGCCTGTCCGGCGGCGTCACGTCGGCGACGTAGGCGTAAGCGGCCCCGATGCTCGCCGCCGTAATGCCGGAGATCACGCGGCCAACGAACAGCCACCCAAGCGTGGGCGCGAGCGCCATCAGCACGTAATCGAGCCCGACGCCAAAATTGGAAATCAGGATCACCTTGCGCCGGCCGAAGCTGTCGGACAGCGCCCCTTGCAGAGGCGAGAATAAAAATTGCATCAGGGCCCATGCGGTGCCGAACACGCCGAAAATCTTTGCCGCCTGTTGCGTGTCGCCACCGACAAAATCGACAACGAGCTTCGGCAGCACTGGAATGACGATGCCGATTGCTAGCATGTCCAAAAACACGGTCGCGAAGACAAAGACAAAGGCCGCCTCCCGCCGCACTGCGCCGACCGTTACCTTCGGTTGGTCTATCGGCCGCTCCATCAGCGGCGTTTCCGCCCGGCATAGGGGTTGGCCTTGGCGCGCAGCGTCAGCCGGATCGGCGTGCCCGGCAGCGTGAAGGCCTCGCGCAGACTGTTGATCAGATAACGGCGATAGGTTTCGGGGAGCGACGATGCGCGAGAGGAAAACAGCACGAAAGTCGGCGGCCGTGATTTCGGCTGCGTCATGTAGTCGAGCCGGATGCGACGGCCGCGGACGGCAGGCGGCGGATGTGCCTCCACTACTTTTGCCAGAAAACGGTTGAGCGCGGCAGTCGGCGCGCGGCGATTCCAGACCGCGTAACTCTCCATTACCGACGCCATCAGCCGGTCGAGCCCCTCGCCGCTGCGCGCCGACAGGGCGACGACCGGCACACCCTTGATTTGCGGCAGGATCCGATCGGCTTCTTCGCGGAGCCGTGGACGGACACCCGGGTCCCGCTCGACCAAATCCACTTTGTTGATGCCAAGCACAATGGCACGGCCTTCGCGCTCGACGAGATCGGCGATGCGGATGTCCTGTTCCTCGAATGGCGTCATCGCATCGACCAGCACGATCACCACTTCGGCGAAACGGATGGCGTGGAGCGTATCGGCGACCGACAGCTTTTCGAGCTTCTCCGCAATGCGCGAACGGCGCCGTAGCCCCGCCGTGTCGTACATCCGCAAGTGCCGGCCCTGCCAGTCAAGATCGACCGCGATCGCGTCGCGGGTGATGCCGGCTTCAGGACCGGTCAACAATCGCTCCGCACCGAGCAAGCGATTGATCAGTGTCGATTTGCCGGTGTTCGGCCGGCCGACGACAGCGATTCGGATCGGTTTGTCTTCCGCCTCATCGTCCGGAGCTTCGTCCGGCTCGGCCTGCGCGGTCGCGTCGGGCAGCGTCGCGCGAAGCGCATCGTACAACTCGGACAACCCCTCGCCGTGCTCGGCACTGACGGCGATCGGGTCGCCGAGCCCAAGCGCATAGGATTCGAACGCGCCTGCTACCCCGGCCCGCCCTTCGGTCTTGTTGGCGACCAGGATCGCAGGCTTGCCGGACTTGCGCACAAGATCGGCAAAGGCTCGATCGGTCGGCGTTTCGCCGGCGCGCGCGTCGACAAGGAAGAGCACGACATCGGCCTGCGCCATAGCGGCCGCGGTCTGTACCTGCATCCTTCCCGAAAGGGTCTTCGCCGCAGCATCCTCAAGACCTGCCGTGTCGATGACCCTGAAGGACAGATCGCCGAGCCGTCCCTCGCCTTCCCGGCGGTCGCGTGTAACGCCCGGCTGATCGTCGACAAGCGCGCGACGCGCGCCAACTAGACGGTTGAACAAGGTCGATTTGCCGACGTTGGGCCGGCCGACAATGGCGACAGTAAAGGACATGGAACGATCTGAGGCCAAGGGCCAGTGACACCAGCGGCACGGCGCGCCGCACGCGGCTCTTTATCCTGAACAGCTCAACGTGCATACGCCGGAAGCGGCGCGACAAGCCAGGGAGTGCGCGCCGGGGCTGTTTAGTGCCCCGCCGGCGGCGGGGCCGGCCAGTTGGTTTGCGCGGGTGCCGCTTGCTGGGCCTGCCCGGCTGCCGGTGGCGCGGGCCAGGCGGTTTGCGGCGCCGCAGGCTGTGTTGAGGGCGAGGCCGGCCAGGGAGACTGCCCAGGCTGCCTCGTCTGTGGCGGCGGCGACGCGGCCTTTTGATCCCATGCAGGATCATGCGCTGGGCTCGCCGGCGCGCGCGCGACTTTCGGCCTCGGTTTTGGTCTTGGCTTCGGTTCAGACTTTACCGGCGCTGCCGCTGGTGCGGCGCCGGCATCGTTTGCCGCCTGCTCGGGCGGCGGCTGATAGCCTTTCACCAAATCCGGCGGGACACCCGTCTCCGTGCCCGGCACACCGGCGGGAAACAGCGGCTCGCGCTCGCCCGCAAGCTTTTTCTTGGTGCCGAATACGTCGGACGACAGCACTTCCGTCGGATCGAATTGACCACCCGCCGTGCAACCGCCGAGAACCAGCACCAGCGCGAGCACCGAACCGACTCCAACCAGCGAGGAGGAAAAACGTCGCGTCGGCATCCGTCAGCCCTTGCCGCTCGCAGCGATGAGCTCGCTCAAGACCTCGGCGCGGTTGCGTGCGCCCGGTGGTGTTTGCGGATCGGTGATAATCATCTCGGCCCATTTCCGCGCGGCGCCTATGTCACCCTGCTTCCAGGCGGAAAGCGCCAGCAGTTCGCGCGCGCTGTGCCGAAATGGCCGCTCCGGCGCCGCCAACGGTTCGAGGCGGGTGCGCGTGTCGGCGTACGGCGCGCTGTCGACAAGGAGAAAGCCGGCGCGAAGCGCGGCGAGATCCTGAATCACTTGCCCGGTGCCCCGGTCAGCGGCGATCTCGTCATAGGACTTGATCGCGGCTTTGGGATCCGTCCGCGCCAGTTCGGCGGCTTCGCGCAGCCGCGCCAGCACGCGATATCCTGCGGTGCCATCGACGGCGAGCTTGGCGAACGCAGCTTCCGCGTCCTGGGGCTTGCCGGTGTCCGCCAGAGTCACCGCTTGCTCGAACGCTGCGCCGGAATCAGCCGACCTCTTGGTTTCCCACCACTCGTAGCCGCGCCAGCCGCCCACGCCGACGACGACGAGAGCGCACGCGGCAATAATGTAATTGCCATAACGCTCCCACAGCTTTTTAAGCTGGTCGCGACGGACTTCCTCGTCGACTTCTTGAAAGATATCGGCCACGGACGCTGCCCCAGCACGAGCCCAGATTCGGACAAACCGCCCTGCCCCCCAAAGGCGCAGCCGGCAACCGGCTTTCCGAACCAAGGATCGACAAAACCAAGGAATTCCGGGTGGTTAGGCCCGGAAAACCGCACTGGGAGCTAGAATAGTCATGTGGCGCGAGCAAGGCAAAGCCTCTGCACGAGTTGCGGCGATGGCACGGACATTGACGAAGCGCGGTCGACGTACGAAGCCGGCCGGAACCGGCGGCCCGGGCCGGCTAAGATTTCTTCTTGCGCATCAGGTAGACGTTGTCGGGACCAGGAAAACTGCGCGCGCGCACCTCGTCGGCATAACCCTTTACCGCTCGCTCGATCGACGGGCCAAGTTCGCCGAACCGCTTGACGAATTTCGGTACGCGGGGCGAAAGCCCCAGCATGTCCTCAAGCACGAGGATTTGGCCGTCGCACGCCACGCTCGCGCCGATGCCGATCGTAGGGATTGTGACTTCGCCCGTGATGCGGCGGGCAAGCGGCTCGGCAATCGCTTCGAGCACGACGGCAAAAGCGCCGGCGTCGGCTACGGCGCGCGCGTCCGCCTCGATCGGCGCCCAATCGCTCTCGTCGCGGCCCTGCGCGCGGAACGATCCGATGGTGTTGATCGCCTGCGGCGTCAAGCCGACGTGACCCATCACCGGCACGCCGCGCTCAACCAGAAAGGCGATCGTCTCCGCCATGCGCCGCCCGCCCTCGAGTTTGATGGCGCCGCATCCGGTTTCTTTCAGCACCCGGGCAGCCGATGCGAAGGCCTGTTCCTTCGAGGCCTCATACGAGCCGAACGGTAAGTCGACGATCACCAGTGCGCGCTTCGAGCCGCGCATCACCGCGTGGCCTTGCAGAATCATCATGTCGAGGGTGACAGGCACAGTGGTCTCGAGCCCATGCATCACCATGCCGAGTGAATCGCCGACCAGGATGACGTCGCAATAGCCGTCGAGGATGCGCGCCGTATGCGCGTGATAGGAGGTCAGACACACGATCGGCTCGGCGCCCTTGCGGGCGCCAATGTCCGGCGCAGTGAGCCGGCGGGTTTCGTCGTGCACCGACATCGGTCAATGCCCAAGTGCCGGCGTTGCAAACGCCGGCAACCCGATGACGATGGGATGAAACACGAATCCGAGCGCAAGATAGAGGATAGTGCCAACGGCAATCGCGATGATGTCGTTTCGCCCTCCGCCTGCGGGAATCGGCGGCGCCCCGGCATCGCTGCGATGCTTCAGGGTGATGCGGTCATAAACCGCCCAGACGAGCACCGAGCCGAACAGGATCATGCCGCCCAGATCGCCGTTGGCGCAGAGGTGCGCGAAGGCCCAAATTTTGACCCCGACCAGAAACGGGTGCTTGAGCGTGCGCTTGATGTTGCCGGGAATATAAGCCGCAACAATCAAAATACTCGCCGGCCACATCAGCGCGACCACGATGTGACGCGTCCAAGCCGGCGGATACCACAGCGGGATAAGGCCCTCGGCGCGGTATCGCGCAAAGCCATATCCGATCAGCACAAGACCGATCACCGAAACCAGCGCGAACAGTCCCAGATATGGACCCCGGCCGACGCTCGCTATCAACGCGGCGCGCCGGTCGCGCATGGAGACAAAAACATGCGCACCGAGGAACACGACAAGCCCGATGATTTCGATAGCGAGGCCCATGGCTGAGCCACCACTCCGGCGTTAGAATTTCAGCGTAATCGGATGGAGGCGCTTCCCGGCCCCAGTTGCAGGCCGGGATCATGACCAGCAGCACGCTCTTGTCAATGACGGTGCGGGCCGGTCGCCAAGACGGCGGACCTCACCGATCTCCGAGGCAAATCGCGGATCATTCAGCGGCGATGCTGCCGACCCTCAAGGCCCGCCGAAGCGGAAGTTTATGCCTGCCTTGATTTCCTGGACGTTCAGACTGGCATTCGACGTATACAAGGGCGTGGTTGGTGTCGTGAAATTCAGCGCCTGCGAGCCGAAGCCAAGATAGTCGTATTCGATCTTGGCGGACCAGTTCTTGGTGATGCCATATTCGAGCCCAGCGCCGGCGGTCCAGCCCGTTCGCATGAAAGCCGTGCTCGCGCTGTTGCCGGCGAGATCGGTGAAGCCGCTTTGGTCCCGGGCGAAGGCCACGCCGCCTTTGCCGTAGATCAACAGACGATCGAACGCCGCGCCGACCCGGCCGGTGACGGTCGATGTCCAGTTCGTATTTGTGCTGATCGTATCACCGATTGAATCGGTGCCGCTGCCCTTCAGCCCCGAGTAGCTGAAATCGCCTTCGACGCCGAGTACCAGCATATTGAACTGCAGATTGCCGCCAACCTGCGCGCCGCCGAGAAAGCCGGTGCCGCTGCTGAATGTATTGTTTGCTCCGGTGAAAGGATCGCTCCACGACGATCCGCCGAAACCACCGCCGATATGGCCGCCAATGTACAATCCGGTCCAGCTATAGATCGCCGCGGGTGCATAGGCGACGGGAGCCACCGAAGCAGGCGCCGCCGGCACCGGCAGATCGGCCGCCGTTGCCGCACAAGTGGCAAGAGCGGTGCCGGCGGCGAGCACAGCGCCACTAACGAACGCACGCAATGTCATTTCGACCTCTGTCCTCGCCCCAAAATCGCACTCGGCCCACCGGAATCAACGGGGAACCCGTTGTCCCGTTTTCCGGCCGCAGAGAGCCGCACGTCTTCGGACAAAGCATGGTCGTACGGTGGCAGGAAAATGACGCCGAGTTTGTTTGTTAATGAATGCGCACTTGTTAGTTACAGGCCGAGGTTCGGCCGCGACGTTTGACGAATGCTCAAGCCTATTCGGCAATCTCTGCGGCAGGCGGAATCGCTGCGCCGACGGGCGTCAAAGCGAGGTGACGAAGTTGTTGCGACAACTTCCTGGTCGCCTGGGCGATGGCGTCCGAAATATGCGCCCCGACCCTGTCGTTGTAACGAATCGCCGCACTCGCGATGCTGATCGCGCCGACGACATTGCCGCTTG
>Ga0302326_10018178_pt1 | contig 14584 bp, 12 predicted proteins | sample Palsa_T0_3_FD_202264 | JGI IMG/M metagenome (GOLD analysis project Ga0302326, IMG submission 202264) | Peat permafrost microbial communities from Stordalen Mire near Abisko, Sweden - Palsa_T0_3 | ecosystem: Environmental > Terrestrial > Soil > Palsa > Peat permafrost | place: Sweden: Abisko... | reverse complement strand
GCGGAGAACATCGACGGCCGCCGCGCCGATGCCGTGACGCTTGTGGCCAGTCGCGTGGTCGTCAAAGAGCCGCGCGTGCAGCTCGTTCAGGAAGGCTTGGCGGTCAGCAATCTCCCGCCGCACGAGGGACTCCAAGTCCCCGATCGTCGCGTCTCGTTTCATGGGAACACCTCGTCATGTGTGGCGCTCCGATCGGTAACAGGCAATCGTGGATTGATCAATAGATTCAATACCTTGGCAAACACTCTTGCCAAGGTCGGCGCGTGCCTGCCTCAAAATGGCTTGACGTGCCTCAGAATTGGGGGCGAGCGCGCTGTTCTGAGGCAAAGCCTTGCCCGTCGACAAAGCCCGTTGGCTCGTCGACAAGGCCCGTGAGCCCGTCGACAAGGCCCGTTGGCCCGTCGACAGAGCCCGTTGGGAACGCACAAAGGCGCTCGGCCGACGCGGGACAGCGATTCCTCGGGTCGCCGATGGCGATCCTCGGAGCGATCCGGCGCCTCAGGGGCGCGATCCAGCGCCTTCGTGGCGCGATCGTGCGCCTCAGCGGCGAGACGATCGCGGTTGTCTCCGGGACAACGGGCATTACTGATGGGCGAACGGGCCTTGTCGACGGGCAGACGGGGCTTGTCGACGGGCAGACGGGCCTTGTCTCCGGGACAACGGGCTTCGCGGCCTCGCTGACGCGCTGGATTGGCTCCGCGATCGGCTCTGCGTCGCCGACAAGGCGCTGACTCGGGTCGCTCAAGGACTCCGGCGCGTCGCGGAAGCGCTCGGTCGCTTCACTCAAGGGCTTCGCCGCGTCGCGGATGCGCCTTGTCGCGCGACAAGCGGGCTTCGTTGGGCGATCGACAGGCCCCGCTGGGCGATCGACAGGCCCTCGCTGGGCGATCCGCGGGCTTCGTCGCGCCGGATCAGCGCATTGGGCCGCGCGGGTCGGTCAGTTGGGGCCACAGATCCGGCCGCGCGACGAAAAAAATGAAAATCGATCGCCCGCGTTGTCACGGATCGACCCGATCGGGACTTAGCGGGAGGGAGGGGACACGAAGCGGGCGATGGTCGCCCGACCGAAGGTCCTGGCCATCCAAACCAACAACCAACCAACAAGATCAGAAATCCATCATGACGACGCTAACGACAGTCAACATCGCCACGCAGAAGGCCGGAGTCGCGGCCGAGTATCAGGCACTCATTGCAGGCATCAATACGCTGCTTCCTTCCGTCGATCCTTTCGTTCTTGGCAATGCAACCATCTCGCGCGCCGACTTGCTCGCGAAGTTGCAGAGCCTCCTCAACGCAGACAACGCGACCAAGGCGGCGCAAACCGCCTATCACAACGCGGTCCAGAGCGAACGGTCGCTCACCGTCGCGGTCGCGCCGCTGCGTGCGCAGCTGAAGCTGTACCTGCAGTCTCGCTTCGGCAAGACCAGCACGCAGCTTCAGTCGTTCGGCTTCACGCCGAACAAGGTGCCCGACAAGCCCGTGGCCTCCAAGTCGACGGGGGTCGCCAAGGCCCTCGCGACCCGCAAGGCCCGCGGCACGTTGGGAAAGAAGCAGAAGTCGAAGATCCACGGGACGGTGCCGGCGGCCTCCGCGCCGACCCCGCCCGTGGCGACGACGACCAGCTCTCCGCCGGCGACGACCTCGCCGACGGTGAGCCCGGCACCCTCGTCGACTTCGACTGCTGCGGGGGCGACGTCGGCATCCCCTCTCACCGCGGGAGGTAGCCGCTAGGCCCGCACGGCGCGAGGGGAGGCTTCCCTCCTTTCCCTCCCCTCGCGCCCGTGCATTGCCACCCTGGACGAAAAGGGTTACCGCCATGTCTCTCGCTATGAGCTCCCGCAGCCCGAGCGCCGACGAGGTCGTGAAGCTCACGGCCTCGATCCGGTACGTTCTGGACAAGAACGGCATATCGGACGACGAGATGCCCGATCTGGTGCAGCAGGTGCTGCTCGAGGCCGAGCGCTCGCCCCACACGCCCGCTGCGGAGCCGGATCGCACGCGCTATATCAACGCGATCGCGCGCAACGCCGCCAAGGCGCTCCACATCCGCCGCGCGAAGGACCCGGCGATCGAGCCGCTCGCAGACGACGACGATGCGCCGCAGGCGAGCGACCCCGCCCCCGACCACGGCGCGCGCGATCTCGCACACAAGTTGATCGACGAAGCCGAAGCCGCGGACCCGAAGGGCCTCGACTGGCTCGTGCGCGCCAAGATCGACGGCGAGCCCGTGAGCACCATCGCCGACAGCGCGGGAGTCTCGCAAGAACTCGTGCGCCAGCGGGTGGCGCGCCTGCGACGGCGCATGCAAAGCGTCGCGGCGGCCATGGGCGTGACGGCCAGCGTCGTGCTCCTCTTGATGGCGATGAGGGCCTGGCGCCTGCGCGACCGCGTCAGCCCGATCGGGCCCGACATCGCGAGCACGCGGCCACGCGCCCCCACGCCGCAAGAGAAGGCCCTCGCGCTGCGGCGCGACGCGCTGCACGAGCTCGACCTCGGCGACGCGAGCGCCTGCGTGCGCCATCTCGACGAGGCGAAGGCGCTCGACCCGGCCGGCGACGGCGCGCCGGAGATCGTCCGCGCCCGAGCGCAGGCGCAGGAGATGCTCAATCCGCCGCAGGAGCTCGATTGGAAGCAGAACTTCGATCAGAAGTAGTCACTTCGCAGCGTCCCCACCCAGCGCGTAGAACATTACCCCACCAACGACCAAGGCAACGGACGCCAGCGGGGCGACAAACACCACCGACCCGATGTGATGGATCTCGTAGGCGTTCACTCCGTCGCCTAGGAGAGCCATGACGACAGCGACCCAACCGAGCCACTGCCTCCTCGTCCCAAATAGGGCCCGGGGATGGTTGCAGGCAAGCAGTCCGGCCGGCCCCTTGGACCGACCATGCCGCGGACGCGTGCACGAACGCGTCGCTCCGTGTCGCACCGACAGCGCGGCCCGCGCGCCCGACGAGGGGACCGCTCGTCGCGCCGGACGACTGCGCTATGTCGCCCTGGTCCCCTCAGTTGTGCCGTTCGCTCGCGGCCTTGCGCACGAGGGCGATGGCCTGGTCCGGGGTCAATCCCGACCGCATCTCGTCGCCGACGGTGCGTGCCTTCTCGCGGTACGACGCGCTGGCGAGGACCTCGCGGCACGCGGCGCGGACGGAGTCCGGCGACACGGTCGCGGGGAAGACCGCCCGCCCGAGACCGGCGGCCTGGAACCTCTCCGCATTGATGAATTGATCCGCGCCCTGCGGCACGAGGACCTGCGGCAGGCCGTGGGCGACCGCGGCGAGCGTCGTCCCCGAGCCGCCGTGCGAGACCACCGCCGCGCAGTGGGGAAGCACGGCGTTCTGGGGGACGAACTTCTCGGCGCGCACGTGGGGTGGCAGCGTCCCGAGAGCGGCCGGGTCGCCCGTGAAGCCCGTGGTGAGCAGCACAGCGAAGTCCTCCGCTCCGAGACCCTCGGCGAAGGCGGCGAGGACCTTCGGTGTGCCGAAGACCGTGCCCAGCGTCGCGTAGACGAGCGGTCGATCGCCCAGGGTGGACCGCCACTCCGCGAGCCACGGGGGGCTCGGCGGCGCGGCGTGAGCGGGCGCGAGCCGATGAACGACGACGCCGGGAAAGTTGCAAGGGTCCAGCGACGGGGGGAAGGCCGAGAACGTGAGCCCGTCGAAGACGCCACCGTTCGTCGGCGCATCGAGGCCTTGCTCGCGCCAGGCCGGCGTGACGGCGTCGTTCACCAGTAGCTCCAGGTCCGGCGGCAGGAGCGTCGTCACGGCCTGCTGCACGGGCAGCGCGCCGACCGCGCGCGCGACGAGCGGCCCGACGTAGCATCGCGAGTCGAAGAGCACGACATCGGGCTTGCGCTGGCGCGCGTGCGCGAGAAGACCATCCAGCATGAAGGGCAGGCCGACCTCGCCGAACAAGCGCGGCGCCGCCCAGTAGGGAGCGCGCGCTGCGGGAAGGTCGAAGGGGCGGCCGCGGGTGCGGGAGGCCAGCTGCTGCATCCACTGGGGCATGGGCGGGCAGACCTGGAGCTTCTCGAAGGGCTCCGAGCCGAGCTGCTTGCACTGGTCGGGGCCCGTCGCCCAGGTGATCTCGTCACCCTGCTCGTGAAGGCGGCGGACGATCGGGAGCAGGGGGTCGACGTGGCCGGTGCCGGGGACGGTAGTGACGAGGACGCGCATGGTAGCCGTCGACGATACGACATCGGGCTAGACGGGAAAACGGCGGACCTAGGGGCCAAGTATTACTCAAAGTCGCGAGCGCCTCGCGCGTTTGGAGCTCCGCGGGCTGCCGGACGATCTCGACGCCAAGCATGGAGCCGCCCCCGCGCCTTCTACAGCCTTCCTTTGGCTTTCTCCAATCTCTCGAGCGCGGCCACGTCCGCGAGATCCTGAGGGCGACCTGCCGCGCGCTTGTTCGCGAGCAAGTCGTCCCGACCGATCACTCCGCACGTCACGGAACCGAAGGAGGTCGCGATGCGCCTGGGCCACGCGGCCTCGAAGCGGACCCCCTCGATCTGCGTCAGGATGTCGATGCGCGACGGCGGCTCGCCCATCTTGAAGCCGGTGCCGGGCGTTTCGAGGTCGCTTTCGGCGAGGTCGCCGAGAGGGGCGCCAAAGTCGCGCAGCGCCTGCATCACCCGCCGGGCGTTGTCCGCGCTCGCTTCGATCCAGATGTCGAGGTCCTTGGTGGCGCGAGGTCTGCCGTGAACGCCCACCGCGTAGGCGCCCACGACGAGGAACCTCGCTTCAGCGACGTTCAAGGCAGTAAGCAGATCGAGGAAGTCGGCGTTCATGCGTCTCCGGATCGGCGATCGCGCCGAGCTCCTTACTGAGCTCCCAGACGGCCTCGGCGCGCGCATCGACCGGGATGCGGTCCCAGAAGAGGGCGTCGTAGTCGGCCATCTCCTCCCAGCCGCTCCGGAAGACACGCCCTTCCCATTTGGATCTGGCTGCCTTTCGCTCCGCCGCGGTCACAAGAGAAGCCTACCACCGGGGCACCCGCTCGCCGCCCCTCACAGGGGTCGACGGTCCTCCCCGAGGGGGATGACCTTCACGTCGGCGCAGGGCGGGTGGGTACGCAACCCCGGCAGGTACGTCGATGGCAAGACCCCCGCGCGCGCGACGCGAGCCGCGACGTGCACCACTCCGTGAGACGCTGAAAGGTCATCTGCGTCTTGGTACGCGCGATTCGCTCTCCTTGCCGTCTCCTTCACTGCGGGGCGTCGACACGGGGCCGAAACAAGCGCAAAGCTTAAGTTCGTGGCCATTTTGCTCATGAACCCGAAGTCTTGGATCCTCACCATGGGCTGTGCGGCGCTTTTCGCGTGCAGCAGCGCGCAGAGCTCCGGTGGATTTGCCGATCCCGGGGGTGATGACGGAGATGGCGGGGCGAGCGGCAGCAGCAATGGCGCCACAAGCTCGGGTGGTGGAGCGTCGTCCGGCGCCGTGGCGAGTGGCTCGAGCGGAGGGACTGCGAGTGGCTCGTCCGGCGGCACGCATTCGACGACGAGCAGCGGCTCGAGCGGCGGCGCGGCGTCGAGCGGAGCGGGCGACGGGGGTGCCCCCGGGATCAACTGGGGCACGACGTTGACCGCCGACGAAGTGGGCCAGACCGTGACGCTCAGCGCGATCCCGTTCACGGTCGCCGCGGGCGACGAAGTGTACATGTGCCAGGTGTTCGACAACCCGTTCGGCGGCGTCACCACCGACCTCCTGTCGATGCACGGAACGATGAGCGCGGGCTCACACCACTTCTTCCTCTTCAGCGTGACCACGCTGAATACGGCGGTGGAGCCAGCGGTCGGTACCATCGGCCCGTGCGCAGGCAAGGGGCTGGAGTTTCACCCGTTCCCGTTCCTCTCCCAGCAGCCCGACTGGACGATCAACTATCCGACCGACTCCGAGGGCAAGCCCATGGGGTACTCGCTGGTCGGCTCGAACCAGGTGATGATCAACGCGCACTACCTGAACGCCAGCTCGGAGTCGATCACCGCGAACGTCAGCATCACGATCACGCCGGCCAAGGCGGGCGTCGTCCAGACGCACGTCGGAAGCATCTTCCTGAACAATAGCTCGCTGAGCGTGCCGGCGACGGCGACGATGTCCAACCCGTACCAGGCGACCGAGACGTGGTCCGGCGGGTCGGGCGTGCCCTCGACGTACAGCATCTTCACGTCGTGGAGCCACATGCACCAGTGGGGCCTGAAGCTCTCCGCGTCGACGGGCAGCACTGCGTTCTACAGCGAGACGAACTGGAACAGCCCGGGCCTCTTCCTTCACGCGCCCGGAATGCAGGAGCCGTCGACGGCGACCGGCCCGCTCTCACCCGTGCAGATGACGAGTAGCTCCCCCATCACGTGGGACTGCTCGTATTTCAACAACACCGGCGCCACGTTGACGTTCGGCGATTCCGCGCAGACGAACGTCATGTGCATCTATATTGGCCAATACTACCCGGCGAGCGCCACGGCTCCGGACGTCATCTACACCGAGTGACGGCTCAGCAGATGCCCCGACGTCGTCATCCGCGTTCCCGTCGAGGATGGCATCGCTCAGGCGCGAGATCTCGGCGTAGTCCAGCATCTGGAACCAGTTCGGGTTCTCGAATGGCTCCTGCCACGTGGCCTTCCTGCGTCGCCGGCGCGAAGGCGACGAAGGGCGCGTCGACGACTGAGCCGGGCGGAGGGGCGCGTGCTGCGCGGCAGTTGCGTCGTGCTCAGCGGACGCGGGCCACGGTCTCGATCGCGATCGGGCCGAACCAGTAACGGAAGTCTCGGTGGCGAGCTTCTTCGAGCGCGGACTTCAGGGACGCAAGCTCGCCGCCGTTGACAAGCCCTTCTTCAAGGAGGGAGCGCTCCGAGGCGGCAAGGAGGCGCGACAAGACCGCGAGCCCATCGTCGGCCGAGGTGACAGCGAACTTGCCGCGCTGGGCGACGAGCTCCCAACCGAGGCGTTGGCAGAGAAACCCGTGGTCGCGAGCGACCGCGGGGCTGCGTCTCTTGCGCGCGAAAACGGCGAAGAGCAGCTCCCAGGCTCGATGCGCCGCGAGAACGTCGGGCTCGGAGCGGGGGAACGAGGGCTCGTCGAGGATGTCCTGGTAGATGACATACCCGCCCGCACGCACGAGGCGGCCGACGCGCCGCAGTGTCTCCTCGGGGGTTTCCTGGTGGAGCAGCACGAGACGGCAATAGGCAAGATCGAACGAGCGGTCCCACTCCGGTCGATCGAGCGAGTGGATGTCGGCCTCGACCAGCTCGACTCGCTGCAAACCGATCGAATCGAGCACACGCCGAGCGACAGCGAGAGCCTCCTTGGTCTGATCGATGCCGGCCACGAAACCGGACTCGCCGACGATTTCCGCGAACACTTGCGTTGCGCCGAGCGGCCCGCATCCGACGTCGACCACGCGTCCACCCGCAGCGAGGCCCGCTTGCCTCGCGGCGTGCCGGACCTCCTCGGCCTCCCGCTTGGCGTACGCCAGCAGTCGCGCGACCTCCTGGTCGTTGGCGTCAAGGACGTAGTCACGCGCGGTCATCGCCTGCCTCGAACGGCGGCAGAAGCATGACCGGTACGATCCCTGACGTCCAGGCTCGTACGGTAACGACGTCGTTGCCATACTCGCGATCGAACCCGTGCCCACCGTGAAACGAAAGCGGCGCCGCCGCTCGACCACCACCGTCGCCTGCCCCTTCTGCGGCGAATGCGACGAGCTGCATGTCGATGCCGGAGGCGGCTCGCAGCAGACGTACACCGAGGACTGCGCGGTGTGCTGCCGCCCGCGGGTCGTCCACGTCGAACCGGGCGACGAGCCGGGCGAGGTGCGCGTGTGGCTCGAACGGGGCGAGTGATCGTGCCGCCGGGGCCATGCTCCCCGGCCACACTTTCGGTGCTATTGTCCGTTCGAAATGGAGTCACCCGCGCCGCAGACCCCGCGCGAAGGCGACCTCGTGGCAGGCAAGTACCGCGTCGGGCGGCTCCTCGGCGCGGGGGGCATGGGCATGGTGTTCGCCGGGCGCCACGAGCAACTCGACCAACCGGTTGCGATCAAGGTCGTTCGGAACGGTGCCATCGCGGGCCAAGAGGGCGCGCAGCGCTTCATGCGCGAGGCGCGCGCGGCGGCGAGACTGAAGAGTGAGCATGTCGCGCGTGTGCTCGACGTCGGCACGCTCGAGTCGGGATCGCCGTACATGGTGATGGAGCTCCTCGAGGGGGTCGACCTGGCGGCCCTGCTCACCAGCAGCGGACCGCTCGCGGTCTCGGACGTGGCGGACTGGGTGCTCCAGGCGTGCGAGGCGATCGCCGAGGCGCATGCCGCGGGGATCGTCCACCGCGACATCAAACCGGAGAACCTTTTTCTGGCGCGGACGGTGGGCGGCGCGTCGCACATCAAGGTTCTCGACTTCGGCATCTCCAAGTCGGTCGATTCCGTCCGCGCCGCGGGGGCGCTCACGCGCACGCAGTCGGTGCTCGGCTCTCCGCTGTACATGTCACCCGAGCAAATGCGGTCGTCACGCAACGTCGATCCACGGACCGACGTCTGGGCGCTCGGAGTCGTGCTGTTCGAGCTCATCAGCGGGGTGAGCCCGTTCGAGGCCGATACGATGCCGGAGCTTTGCTTGAAGGTGGTCTCGGAGCCGCCACGGTCGCTCGCCGAGCTGCGTCCGGACGTCCCGGCCGCGATGGTGGAGATCGTCGGGCGTTGCCTGGAGAAAGACCCGGAGAAGCGTTTCGCGAACGCCGCCGAGCTCGCCATGGCGCTCGAACCTCTGGTCAGCGCCGGGGCTCGGTCGCTGGTCGAACGCGCTCGGCTGGCGATGAGCCGCGCTACGGGCCCTCATCCCTACACGACGCCGGTCAGCGCGGGCTCGGTGTCGCCCGATGCCCTGACGCTATCGACTGGATCGATGACGCCGCGGCCGCAGACACACAACAGCTGGGGCGCCGCGACTCCTGTGCAGTCGCCGGCAAAGCGGCGCTCGGCCTGGCCCTTCGTCGCGGCGATGGGCGTCGCGACGCTCGGTTTGGTGGCGATTTTTGTCGGGAGAACCCTGCGATCGCGCAGCCAAGCCCCGGCGCCTCCGGCCACCATGACGCTGGCCGCCGCGCCCGCAAGCGGCTCCGCGCTTTCGCTGGCCAGCCTCGCGGCGCCAACGCCGTCGGCCGCGCCTTCGCTGGCTCCGGCCCCCGTCGCTCCCTCGGCGACGGCTTGGGCCAGCACTGCGCCTTCGGCCGTGGCGAGCGCCGCGCCTTCATCGGCGCCGGCCCCGGCGCGCGTGGTCGCGGCGACGACCGCCCGTCCCTCACCCAGCCGAGCACCCGCCAAGCCGGCCGGCACCGACGACGATATCCCGACGCTTCGCTAGCCGATGTTGCCCCAGCGGGCGACATTGGGGCGCCGGCGTCGGCCCACTTGGGGTAAAAAAGTTGAACGATGCGTTGCCTCGGAGGGTCGGCGAAGGCGCTCGCGGCGGGCGTTTCGGTCGCGCTGGCCGTTTGCTCGATGCAAGCGCGAGGTCAAGTCCAGTCGCACGGCGACAAGGTGGCTGCCGAGGCGTTGTTCGAGGAGGGCCGCAAGCTCGTGGCGGCGGGCAAATACGCCGACGCGTGCGCCAAGTTCGCCGGCAGCGAGGAACAGGATCCGTCGGCCGCGACGCTGCTCAACCTGGCCAGCTGCTGGGAAAAGAGCGGCCGCGCTGCGACCGCATGGGCCACGTACCGGGAGGCCGCGAGCATGGCGAACGCGGTCGGGCGCGCCGACTACGTCGCGACCGCCCAGCGGCACGCCGACGCGCTGGCCTCGCGGCTCTCGCACGTGACGCTCAACGTCGTGCAGCCGGTGAACGGGATCGAGATCCGACGTGACGATCGGGTCCTCCCCGCCGCCGAGTGGGGCACCGCGATCCCGATCGATTCCGGCGCGCACACGCTCGCGGCCACCGCTCCGGACCACGCGCCGTGGGCGTCGACCATCGAGGTGCCCGCCGACGGCGCCGTCGTCGTGGTCACGGTGCCTCCGCTGGAGCCGCTCGCGCCGGCGCCCGCGCCCGCGTCCGCGCCGCGGCCGGACGTCAGCGCCCCGACGATGGCTCCCAGCCCGGCGCCGGCCCCCACCCGCCACGAGTCGCCCAGCCCCCGATCGACGGGAGCCACGCAGCAAGTCGCCGGCTGGGTGCTCGGCAGCCTGGGGCTCGCCAGCGTCGCCGCGGGCGTGGTGTTCACGGTGCTCGCGGAGAACGACTACCACGATTCGCTGAACGACTGCGTGTCGAAGGACTCGTGCGACCCCACCGGTCTCTCGGAGCGTAACCAGGCGCGCACTTACGGCGACGTCGCGTCGTGGACCATCGGGGTCGGGGCCGCCGCGATCGTAGGAGGCTTGGTCCTCGTGATCACCGCGCCTCGCGGCGGAAACGTCGTCGGCGCAAATGGCGCGGTCGCACTCGCCCCGACCCCGGGCGGGGCGGTGTTGACGGGGTCGTGGTGAGGGGGACCATGCGCGCCGCGAATGCAAAGGTCTCTCGTCGTGGGCTCGGGGTGGTCGTGTTCGCCATCGTGGCGTCCGGCGTCGCGGCCACCGCGCTCGACGGCTGCAACACCCTCCTGGGGATCGGGCCTGCCACCGCGGCTCCGATCGCCGATCCGCTCACGTGCGCGAATTATTGCAACGTCGTCGCGCAGAACTGCCAGGGGACGAACGCGGAATACCTGCCGGCGGCCGACGGCGGAGTCGACACGGCGCTCTGCATGACGCTTTGCAGTATGTTCCCCCTGGGCATGTACTCCGCATACCCGGGGGATGCCGGGCCCGCGACGGGCAACACGGTGAACTGCCGCCTGTGGCACGCGCAGGCGGCGGGCGACCCGGCGAACGGCTCGACCGCGCCCCAGACGCACTGCCCGCACGCCGGTCCTCTGGGCTATTATTTCTGCACGGATCCGAGCGACACGTTCATCACCAACTTTTGCCAGATGGATGTGCCCTTTTGCTACGAGCAGGATCCGCGCATCACGGTGTACAACGGCGGCGCGACGGAGGGGAACACCGCCACGATCGAATCCGCGGACGAGCAGGTGTGCCAATCCGTTCTGTCCCAAGCGGACGCCGACGGAGGCTTTTACCAGTATTCGGGCGCCGCCCCGGACGCGGGCGTGGGCGACTTGACGAACACGAGCGGCAACACCCTCAATTGCCGCCTTTGGCACTTTGAATTCGCGGTTCAGACGACGAGCATACCGGGCCAGGGCCCGCAGACGCACTGCCCACATACGGAATATCCGAGCGTCAATGCCGTCGGGACGCCCGGGCCCTGCGTGACGGCGGACGATTAGAGCGCGTAACGCATCTCCGAAGCGGCGGATGGGGTCGGGCGGAGCAGTCACTTCTTCCAATACGGATCGCGCAGCTCCCGCTTGAGCACCTTGCCAATCGCGTTGCGCGGCAACACCTCGCGGATCTCGACGGCTGCGAGGCGCTGCGCCTTGCCGACGCGCGCGTTGCAGAACTCGCGAAGCTCGGCCTCGGTTACGGCGCTGCCAGCCTTGCGCACGACGAGCGCGATCGGCGTCTCGCCCCAGCGCTCGCTCGGAATGCCGATGACCGTGACGTCGAGCACATCGGGATGCTTGGCGAGCACGCTCTCGAGGTCCGTCGCGTAAATGTTGAAGCCGCCCGAGATGATGACGTCCTTCTTCCGGTCGAGCAGGTAGAGAAAGCCCTCGTCGTCGAAGCGACCGAGGTCGCCGGTGCGAAAGAAGAGCGCCCCGCCCGCGTCGCGAAAGAGCATTGCCTGCGTCTCGTCGGGGCGGTTCAGGTACCCGCTCATCATGTTCGGCGATCGCCCGATCACCTCGCCCGCCTGCCCGGCGGGCAAGTCGTGGCCGGCGTCGTCGACGACGCGCACGTCGTGGCCGGGCGCGGGGCGGCCCACGCTCGCGAGCTTTGTGGGGTTCTTGCGGGCGTCGAGGATGGTGACGGGCCCGCCCTCGGTCAGGCCGTAGATCTCGATGAGGTCGGCCTGCGTCTCGTCGAGGATGCGGCGCTTGGTGTCGGCCGCGAGCGGCGCGCTCGTCGAGAAGAGCATGCGCAGGCTCGCGTGGTCGGCGGCGGCGAAGCGCGGCGACTGCAGGATGCGGTCGTACTGCACGGGGACGAGCATCGCGTGCGTGACCTTGTGACGCTCGACGGCCTCGAGAAAGGCCTCCGGCGTGAACTTGCCGAGGAGCACGTTGGTGCCGCCGCGCGCGGTCGTGATGAACCAGGTGACGCTGGTCGTGTTGGAGTAAAAGGGCGTCGCGATCACGTTGACGCTCACCTCGTCGAAGAACGCCGCGCGCCCGCCGCCATAGCTCGCCTTGCGGGCGCCGTGGCTGTGCACGATCCCCTTGGGGATCCCCGTCGTGCCGGAGCTGTAGATGATGTCGAAGGCGTCGTCCGCGCCGATGGCGACGTGCGGCGCGGGGCCCGTGACGGCGCCGGTGAACGCGCGGTATCCACGGAACGCGTCGTCGTGGAAATCGAGCCCCACGCGGAGCGCGAGTCGGCTGAGCGGCGTGGTCGCGATCGAGTGCGCCGCATCGCGGTACGCGCCCGAGGCAAAGAGCGCGCTCGACCCCGAATCGACCAGCATCCGCGCGAGCGAGTCGGTCGACGCCATCGTCGGCAGCGGCACGACGCACCCGCCGGCGCGCAGCGCGCCGAAGAAGACCTCGGCGTACTTGATCGAGTTCTCGCCCAGTATCGCCAGGCGATCGCCCTTGCGAAAGTTGTCCGCCGCGAGCGCCGCGGCGAGGCGATCGGCGCGCTCGTCGAGCGCGGCCCACGTGAGCCGCGTGTCGCCATGGACGAGGGCCACGCGGTCCGGCATGGCGCGCGCGTACCGCGCGACGATGGAGCCCAGATCGTCGCCGGGCTCCCAGGCCATGCGCGGGGTGTCGAGAGACATGGCGCAAATGGCTACCGCGGGCGTGGGCGCGGAGGCAAGCGCTGGGCTAGATTGTCCCCGCCGGCCGCCATGTTCGTCCCTTTTCTCTACGAGCTCCGCAAGCGCAAGGTCAAAGTCGGCCTGCAAGAGGCGACGGCCCTCGCGCGCGCCCTCACCATGGGCCTGCACGACAGCTCGCTCGACGGCTTTTACCACGTCGCCCGCTCCCTCTGCGTCCACAGCGAGACGGACCTCGACGCGTTCGACGAGGCGTACCTCTCGTGCTTTCGCGGCATCGAGTCCAAATCGCTCGATCTCGCGAAGGAGCTTGAAGAGTGGCTGCGCGATCCCAAGATGCGCAAAGAGCTCACGCCCGAGGAGCTCGCGATGCTCGAGCGGCTCGACCCGGAGCAGCTTCGCAAGCTGTTCGAAGAGCGCCTGCGCGAGCAAAAAGAGCGACACGACGGCGGCAATCGCTGGATCGGCACCGGCGGCTCCAGCCCCTTCGGCGCCAACGGCACCCACCCCACGGGCGCGCGAGTGGGCCCCGAGGGCGGCGGGCGCAGCGCGATGGCGATCGCCGACGCGCGCGTCTTCAAGCCGTATCGCTCCGACCTGGTGCTCGACGTCCGCCAGATCGAGGTCGCCTTGCGCAAGCTCCGCGCGTTCGTGCGCGAGGGTGTCGAAGAAGAGCTCGACCTCGACGCGACGATCGACGAGACCGCGCGCAACGCCGGCGAGCTGGAGATCGTCACGCGCCCCCCGAGGAAGCCCAGCGCGCGCGTCGTGCTGATGATGGACATCGGCGGATCGATGGACCCGCACTCCGAGCTCATGAGCCAGATCTTCTCCGCGGCCAAGCGCGCGTCGAACTTCCGCGAGCTAAAGACCCTGTTTTTCCACAACTGCATCTACGGCCGCCTCTACGAGACCGAGGCCCTGCGCGACCCGGTCAGCGTGCGCGACGTGCTGCAGCACTGCACGCGCGAATGGAAGCTCGTCGTCGTGGGCGACGCGGCGATGCACCCGTCCGAGCTCCTCGGCGGCGGCGGCTGGTACGCGTCGGCCGACGGGCCCGGCTCCGAGACGATGCAGGGCGTGCGGTGGATGCAGTTGCTCGCGGATCACTTCGATCGCAGCGTGTGGCTCAATCCGGATCCGCCGACCTACTGGCAGGGCGGGACGGCGGAGATTCTGAGCGCGGTGTTTCCGATGTATCACCTCACGCTGGAGGGGCTCGGGGAAGCGATGGCGCATCTGTCGAAGGGGCCGGCGAGGAAGAGGTAGGCGCGGGTTCGTGCGTGGGCGTGAGCGCGGGGTCGTGGGTGGGCGCGGGCTCGAGCGCGGGCGCGGACGCGGGCGCAGGCGCGTGCGCGAACGCGGGCTCGTGCGCGGACGCGAGCGCGGGCTCGTGCGCGGCGAAGAACCGCGGGAAAACGAGCCGGACGAGCCATGGCGCGTTCCGTGCTCCACTAGAAATGCATAGCCCTCGTTCCCGTGAAGCTTCCCCCGATGATTCCGGTCCGGCGCGGTTTTCTCGTCTCGGGCTTTTTCAGCGTGGCGCCGTGCTCGGGCGCGTCAAGGCCGAGCCGCCGGCGGGAGCCGGCGGTGCTTCGCCGCAAAGCCGGCTCGCAGCCTTGACTCGCCCTGCGCTCGGCGCCGCGG
>Ga0302326_10018177_pt1 | contig 14585 bp, 12 predicted proteins | sample Palsa_T0_3_FD_202264 | JGI IMG/M metagenome (GOLD analysis project Ga0302326, IMG submission 202264) | Peat permafrost microbial communities from Stordalen Mire near Abisko, Sweden - Palsa_T0_3 | ecosystem: Environmental > Terrestrial > Soil > Palsa > Peat permafrost | place: Sweden: Abisko... | reverse complement strand
GGTGGAAGCGGCCCGAGCAGCTGCTTGAGGGTATGGCTGCGTTATCTCGCATGGATAGCGATCAAGGCCCCCTGCAGATCTACCTCATGCTCAGTGAGGTCGACAGCCGCCGCACTCCCGATAGGCGCCTCACTCCGCAAACGGTGCTGCTGATGGGCACCAAGTTCTCGCAGCTTAGCGGTTGGTACCTGGTGTTTTCAGAGTTTCCCGACTTGAACGATGAATCGATTACACGGTTTCTCACCGTGGCCGACGCAGTCGACGGAATCTCCAACCACAGCCTCCGCGGCAATGCGATGGGCGTATTTCAGGCCAACCTGGGTCTGTGGCAGATTCTGGCCCGCCAGGGAGAGATTTCCGGGGCTGATGTGAATCCATCCTGGCAGCAGACGATTGCGCCCTTTGCCGCGGTCGGTTCCTCTGCCCAGCTCTTTGACGCCGGCCACACCTCCCTGAAAACGCTCATGCAGGCGACCGGCGGCAAGGCCGATCCCTCACAGGCGGAATTGATTGACCTGCTGGCAGGCCCTCCCCAGAAGTCGGCTGAAGCCCAGCGTATCCGCCAGGAAATGGCCGCCAAGATGCGGTCAGTGCTTGACGATCAGCGCCTGGTGTCGCTCGATACCCTGTTTGCCCTCGGCGATGGCCTCAACCGGATGTCGGCGGGAGCCCCGGCGAGTAGCTCTATGCTTCCCCTGGCTAACGAACTCCGGGAATTCGAGCTGCCTCGCCCGATCTTTACCGAAAACGAGAAGGCGGAATGGGCGCCCGGGGTCTATGCCAACCGCCACGCGGTGCTGCAGGTCCACGTCGACATCACCAAGGTCATCAAGACACCCGGCTCGCGGGGTCAGTTGGAAGCGGCCCGCGGCGAACTCACACCGTTTCTGCGGGACGCCTTGGTCGGTTTGAATTACGCTTACTACGAGCCGCCAGGCGCTCAAATCCTCCACAACAATCCGCTCTTCGTGCGTTCACACGACTTCTCGGGCGAAACCATTATGGGCGTGAGCCAGCTCTGGCAGGCTCCTGAATTGTTCAACCAGGGGTCACCGGCCGGAGGCGGCGCCTATCTGGTTGGATCCCTGGCCGAGTTGCCCTACGTGCTGGCAACCACGGAGGAAGACTTTATCGCTCCGAAAAACGTTCAGGCCCTGATATGGAAAGAAGTATCGGCGGATTTGCTGGTGAGCGCCACGCTGCCGCGATGGTGGACCGTAACCCGCAACGAACTCCATGCCGTGGCTCTCTATCAACGTTCGGGAGAAGATCTCGTAACCGCGTCGGTCGCCAATGAGGAACTGCGCGGGAAAGTGATCGGTATTCTCGCGGAGCGCATTTCGCCGCAGCGCCTGGGAAAACTGGACCTGGCCTTGCAGGCGGGCGACCCGGTAGCGGCTCTTTCGTTGGTAACCCCGGCAGACACCTTTCACCTTGCCGCGCAGTTTCGCCACGATTTCCCCCAGCAGGCGGCATCTGCCGGAGCGGCCGCCGGAGAATTGGATACGCTCACCCGTCAATACCCAGCCGAGGTAAATCCTCAGCGCCTTTCCCGGGACTTTGGCACGCCTCATCCGGTGCTGGCACAAAGCTATGCCTGTGAGCTCCTGAACCTGCCGCCGCTGCCCGCTTTCGGCGGCAATTCCAGCCGCTTGCTTGGCGAGTCATGGGACTCCAGCAATCTCTATTGGGCGCGGCTGGCGGATGAGAAGGGTTACTCGCCGGTCATGCTCAATCGCCTGGTGCCGGAGTTGACCCGCCGCATGGTGGCGAATATTTTCGCCAGCGACATCGAAGACTGGCTGGCGCTGGCACGGGCCATGAAAGAGACTGGGGAAGAGTTCCGGCAAGGCAAAATCGCTTTGCTACAACCGGCGGAAACCTCCGCCTTAAACCAGGAGAGCGGCGCGCCACAAGAGCCGTCTCCGCTCAACGCAGCGTCGGCCGGCCACCAATGAAACGGGATCAATGAAACGGGATTCAGGACAAATTATGGCAAAGCGATATCTTCTTCTCTTACCCATCTCAGTTTCGCTCCTGTTGCTTGGCGGCCGCTTAACCTCGGCCCAGGACGACACGACGAATATCCGCGTAAACGTCGACCTGGTGCAGCTAAACGTCGCTGTCACTGATAACAATGGGAATTACATTTCCGGCCTTGGCCCGGAAAACTTTGCCATCACCGAGGACAAAATCCCGGAGAGACTTGCCACCTTTGAAGAAGGCAACGAGCCGGCCAGGCAGGTTCTTCAGCCACCCCCGGGTGCGGCGCCGGCCAAGGGTTCCCCGCAACCGCCCAGCAAATCGAAACCCGTGGTGGTGGCCGCTGGTGCGGCGCAGAAGAGCAATTCCGGCACAATAGGTGAGGATCCTGCGACGCTGCCCACCAGCATTTCCGGCGCCAATGTATTTGTTCTCTTCGATACCAGCAACTACATGTACCGCGGCTTTGTGTTTGCGCAGGATGCCATCACGGATTTTGTTCGCTCGCTGGGAGACGCGAACAAGATAGCTTTTTATTCCTACAGCCGCGATCTTTCCCGTAATTCGGCGTTGACCGCCGATCGATCGCAGGTGCTGCGCGGGGTGCGGAGCACGGTCGCTGGGGATGATGCCGCGCTCTATAACTGCTTGCTGTTGACCGTCGAGGATGCGGCCCGTTACACCGGCCGAAAGGTGGTCGTGGTTTTCTCCAATGGACCTGACAACGCCAGCCTGGTGCCGCCGGAAGATGTCGCGGAGCTGGCCCAATCCACCGGGACCATCATCTACATGATCAGCACCCGGGAAGCACAGTTGGAGCCGATTTCCACGGCTGTCTTCGAGCGTATGAGCAAGGCCACCGGGGGCAAGGCCTATTTCGCGCGCAGTTGGAGCGACGAGAAGAAGGCCTTCGCCTTTATCCAGGAGGACCTCGCGCACCTCTACTCGCTCAGCTACTATCCGCAGCCCAACCCCAGCACCGGCTGGCGCACGATTACCGTCAAGCTGGTAGGGAAAGACCTGCAGAAGTACCACGTGCGCACCCGCGCTGGGTACCGCCTGCAACAGGCGCATGCAGCAGCCAACAACTCGGCGGCGCTGGAAACGGACTCCGTTCCCAAGTAACGGCGTCATCACTACGGTTTTGGCCGTGTTTCCTTGGCGGCCTTTTCGACACAGGCAACCTGTGTCTCAGAGGCCGGTCCGCTATTCACTGAGCTGCTGCAGGCGAATAACTCCGGCTGGCTCATGATGGAAGAGCTTGCCTGCTCCAGGGTGGTGTCTGCCGGCTCGGGTTGGTACCGCGAGCGTTTGTCGTCTTCCTGGAGCGATACGCTTTTGAACAAAAGGGCATTACCTTCCAGGTGGACGTGAATCGCTGTCAATTCCCAAAGCGATGGGCCGACCTGTTGTTGTTCCAGGGCAAAGGAGCTGCGCTCCTTCAATCTCCCCAAAAGTCCTCCGCCGAAGGTAACGTCGTGGATCAGGTGGCCCTTGATCTTGCAGATCCGATGTTGCTGGTTATCGACCACAAGGTCGCCGGTCATGCTGCTGAAGACGCGCGCCTCACGCGTGGGTGGATGGAAATTTGGCGCGGGTTCGAAGTGCAATGAGGTCGTGGTTGGCGTGGCTCCCGTTTGCGTCCAGATGAAGGCTTCCGGCAGCAGCTTGAGCAGGTCATCGATCTGCTGATTGTCGTGGTTGGCTTCTGCGACCTCTTTGTTCTGCGCTTTGGTGTCGTGCAGAAATTTGTCAATGATCTCTCGCTGCCGGGCCTCAGAAAGCTGCAGTTCGTCCTTCTCCAGTATGCGGTCGACGCTGCCCCGTTGTGTACCGGCGACCCACTGCAGAACGTGCTCTTTCGGCTTATTGCTCTCTTCCAGGTAAATCCAGTTGGAATGGTCGTTGCGGTCTGCATTGCGTTCGACCTCCGCGACCTGCTGAATGAGCTGTTGCGGGCTCTGTGCATACAGCGAAGAGAACGAGAGCGCGACCATACCCGCCCATAAAAGGAGAGATTTTCCTTTGCCCATTTCCATGCCCTTGACGATCAAAGAGATACGGCCTTTTGATGCCGCAGGTTTGACGAAAGGTTCGGCATAAATGTGAGAGGCACAGGGCCAGGCGAGTGGGGTGCTCGAAGGGTGATATCATGATATCGAGCGAAGAAGGCCTGCGTGGCTCAATTGGTCGTCCGCAATCTCGAGGAAGAGCTCAAAGCGCGGTTGCAGCGCCGTGCTGCGCGACACGGGCACAGTATGGAGGAGGAGGTGCGTGACATCCTGCGCAACGCCGTGAAAGAGGAAGAAACTCCAGCCCGCGGGCTGGGTACGCAGATTGCTTCTTTGTTCAGCAAGATCGGTCTCGAAGTTGAGATTCCGGAGTTGACCGGCCACGCGATTACGCCGGCAACTTTTGATGAATGATTCTTCTCGACACGAACGTACTCTCTGCCCTGATGCGGCGGACGCCTGACCTCAGCGTGATTGCATGGCTTGATCGACAGCCTCCAACCTCCGTGTGGACAACTTCCATCACTATCCTTGAGGTCCGCTTTGGCTTGCAGGTGATGGCCACAGGAAAGAAGCGTTCGGCGCTGCTGGAATTATTCGACCGCGTGCTCACAGAAAAAATAGAGCGTCGCGTAGCCTCCTTTGACATACTGGCCGCGCAACACGCGGCCGAGCTGATGGCGGTTCGCCAGAAGAGCGGCCGTCCCGGAGAATTACGCGACACCATGATTGCCGGCATCGTGCTTGCATCCCGTGCCACGCTGGCGACGCGCAATACGAGGCATTTCGATGACCTGCCGATTTCACTGGTCAATCCGTGGGAAGCTTAGACCATGACCGATCGCGCTTTCATTTTCGGATGGATGTGCATGGCATCGGAAAATATGGTAGGCACGAGGAGACTCGAACTCCTGACCTCTACCGTGTCAAGGTAGCGCTCTAACCAACTGAGCTACGCGCCTGCGCAATGCATGCACGTTATCATACCAAAACCAAAAGAATCCGCGGCTTTCCTGGTCTTTCAGTTGCCCGGCCTGGACTTCGCCGCCGCAAGCGCAAGCGTGATTTTTTTCAACCGCTCTTCTCTGTGCTTATACTCGGCGCTGGCTTCACCGCTGTGGTCTTGGTGTTTCCAATACAACTGGTTGGCGAAATGGATAGCGTTTGCCTCTTCGAGCAAGGCTACAACCGTCGCCCCGGTGTTGCTTTCCTTTGCTACGGTGCGATCCGGATCCATTTCGTGATAATACAGCGCGAAGCCGTGACCGCGGCTACAGCTTTAGTTCGCATGAAAGTGGCACAGGTGCCTTACCTCGGTCTCCCAACGAAAACGCTTTTGAAAAGTTCCTCCGCGTTCCTTCACTAAACTTTTATATGAGGCAACAAATGTTCTTGCCAGGAGGACTCATGCTCACGGCTCGCGCTGTTACCGATCCGGAGTCAGGATGAACCGTTGCGACCCTCGCCTCGTCAAGCGACTGAGGGTCTTCGTCTCGACTTCCGCCGTCTTTTCGGTGGTTGTTGGACTGTCGGGCCTGATGGGGAGGACATTTCATATCACCAGCCTGCTCACCTGGGGGGCCGCCCCGGTATTGATGAAGGCAAACGCGGGTGCCTGCTTCGTCCTGTTGGGCGTTTCCCTGTGGTTGTTGGCGAAAAAGCACACCCGCTCCTTCCCGTTGGCCAGAAAGGTTGCCGCCAATGTCTTGGCAGCCATCGTCAGCCTGGTGGGCTTGCTCAGCCTGGCGCAGTTTCTTATCCGTCAGGACCTCGGTATCGATCAGTTCTTAATGCCCGTGCCTCCGGCGATGGCAACTGCCGGTGTACCCGCGGGCCTTATGTCTCCGGTCTCCGCAGCAAGTTTTCTGCTGCTTGGTCTTGCTCTGCTGGGGATCGACTGGCGGACGCGTCAGGGCCGCTGGCCTGCGCAGTTCCTTGCCCTCTCGGCAGCAGCAGGCGCCACCTTCGGGCTCATCGGCTTTGCGTTTGACCCCCTCATCTACGCCGCACATCTCCCCGAGTCTTTGCCCACCGCTGTCACCTTCCTTGTTTTCTCCACGGCGCTGCTTTGCGCCCGCCCCGAATCGGGACTCGGGGCCCTCTTGTGCAGCCAAAGCCTGGGCGGGAGCCTTGCGCGCAGGTTGCTTCCCGCTACCTTGATTCCCGTGCTGGTGGGTTGGGCCCGCTGGCAAATCGGCAAGAGCGGCCTCTATTCCGAGTGGAGCATTGTGGTCTTGTCCTCCTTGACCACGATGTCTCTGCTGGCTGTCACCATCGCCTGGGCCGCCGTGGTCGTCGATCGCAACGACGTGGCAAGAAGAAAGGCGGAAGAAGCGCTCCAGGTCAACGAAGAACAGTTGAATCGGCTCTTGGATCGGCTCGACGAACCTCTGACCGGGATACTGCTGCGGCGCAAAGTCTTCCGAGGATTTGTTGCGGTCCTGCTCCTGGCGGGCTTAGTGGCCTTCCTCTTTTGGCATACTGCGCGCCGGGAGCAGCAGGATGCCGATTGGGTAATCCATACGCAGGTTGTCATCAAGACTCTCGAAGCCACCACCGTGGACCTGATGGATGAGGAAGCCGGAGCGCATGGTCTTGCGCTCAGCGGACACAAACCACTTCTGGAACCCTACGAAACTGGAAGAAATGCGACCGGACAGGACCTGGACGCACTGGGTCGCCTGACCGCGGACAATCCCAATCAACAACGTAGGTTGCAAGTGCTTGGCCCGCAGGTCAGGGCCAAGATCGAGGCCAGTAACAGGTTGGTCGACGGCCGCCGGCTGGGGGGGCCTTTCCCTACCCCAAACCAGCTGGTTGAGGACAAACAGCTGTTGGATGCAGCGCGCACATCCATTCGGGAGATGGAAGACGAGGAACAACGGTTGCTGGTCGAGCGCACGCGCAAGACCCTGGCGGCGCGGCGCTTGACACTTTCGGCCATGGTCGCGGGCCTGCTAGTGGCTATCGACCTGGTGATCATGGCGGGCTTCGCCATCGCCCGGCAAATTGGAGTCAGCACCCGGGCGCGAGCGCAAGTCGACGCCCTGAATGCCAGTCTGGAGCAGCGCGTGGAACAGCGCACCGCGGCGCTGCAGACCGAGATCTCCGAGCGAAAACAAGCCGAGGAAGCGCGTGAACGCCTGGCGGCGGTGGTCGATTCCTCCGATGATGCCATTATCAGCAAGACCTTGGACGGGACGATTACCGCCTGGAATCTTGGCGCCGAGAGGTTGTTCGGCTACTCGTCATTCCAGGCCGTGGGCAAGCCGATGCGCTTGATCCTACCGCCGGGCAGCGCCAATGAGGAAGCCGAGATTCTGTCTGGAATTGGCAACGGCCAACGCGCTTACCATTTCGACGCCGTCCGCGTCCGCAACGATGGCCGGAGCATTGACGTTTCTATGACCATTTCGCCGATCAAGGACAGCAGCGGCGCGATTGTCGGTGCTTCCAGTATTGCCCGCGACATCACCGGGCGCAAGCGGGCGGAATCCGATCTCGCGGCCCAAGCCAAAGAGCTGGCACGCTTCGACCAGGCTTTGCAAAGTCAAACCGTGCTGCTGCAGTGCGTGCTCGACAACATCGGTGAGGGCTTGGCTGCTGCCGATGAACATGGGCGCCTCTTTCTCTGGAACCCGGCGGCAGAAAAGATCATTGGCCTGGGCATGGCCATCCTGCCTACTGAGCAATGGACGGAACATTACGGTCTCTTCATCCCCGGCACGCTGAAGCCTTTCCCACTTGAGCAAATTCCCCTCACACGAGCCATTCAAGGACAAGCAAGCACCACCGTCGAAATCCTTGTGCGCAACCCCGGGCGCCCCGAAGGGGTCTTGATCGAAACCAATGCCCAGCCCTTGAGAGATAAGAACGGGGCGTTGCGCGGCGGAGTTATCGCCATTCGGGATATCACGCAAAGAAGAAAGGCCGAGCAGTCGATCCAGCAACTGAATGAAGAACTCGAAGAGCGTGTGGCGCGGCGCACCGCCCAATTGAACGAGGTCAATAAAGAGCTGGAAACTTTCACTTATAGCGTTGCCCATGATCTGCGGGCCCCGTTGCGTCACATCGCGGGTTTCTCCGCGATTCTGCTGGAGGAGTTTGGCACTTCCATGGATGCCCCGGCGCAGCGCTACCTGGAACGGATTCGGGAAGGCGCGGGCAAGATGGGCCAGCTGGTCGACGAGTTGCTGAGTCTGGCGCGGGTAGGGCGGCAGGAAACCAAGATGCAGCAGGTAGACCTGAATTCGATCGTCGAGGAAGTGATCGGCATCCTGCGGCCGGATATCCAGGGGCGGCAGGTAGAGTGGAGGATCGCGCAGCTGCCCTGCGTCGAGTGTGACCCAACGTTAGTCAAGCTTGTATTTCAAAACCTCATCTCCAACGCGCTCAAATACTCCCGGCCGCGCCCGCTTGCCGTCATCGAAGTCGGACAAACCCAGGAAGGCGCCTTTTTCGTTCGCGACAACGGAGTCGGGTTCAACATGAAATACGCCGATAAGCTCTTCGGGGTCTTTCAGCGTCTCCACCGCGCCGATGAGTTTGAAGGTATCGGCGTGGGCCTGGCGACAGTACAGCGAATTATCAAGAAACATCGGGGCAGTGTTTGGGTGGAAGCTGAGCTGAACCAAGGCGCGACTTTCTATTTCACCCTGGGCGGCCCCCAACCCGTCGAAACGAATGCAACCATAGCGGTGGAGTCTGATCAATGAATCCGAAGGAAACCGATATTCTGCTGGTGGAGGACAGTCCGGATGACGCCGAACTCGCGATCCATGCCCTGCGCAACGAACATTTGGCCAACAGCATCTTCGTAGCCAGAGATGGGGAGGAGGCTCTGGACTTTATTTTCTGTCGCGGCCCGTTTGCCCAGCGCTCTTTCGATTGTCCTCCCAAGCTGATCCTGCTCGATTTGAAATTGCCCAAAGTCGATGGCACCGAGGTACTCAAGCAGATCAAGAACGATCGCCGGACCCGAGCGATTCCCGTGGTCATTATGACGTCTTCCCGGGAAGAACGAGACTTGGTCCGGAGCTACGACCTCGGGGTAAACAGCTATATTCAGAAACCGGTGGATTTCGAGCACTTCCGGCAGAGAGTGAAAACCGCGGGCCTGTATTGGATGGTGATCAACCAGTGCCCACCAGTCGACATGGCAGAGAAATCTGGCGACCAAGGTGTCTCATGAGCACAACCGCCGGCATGAGCCGCCAGGCCGAGAACAAGACCACCCTCCGGGCCTTGTTAGTGGAAGACAATGCCGATGACGTGGAACTGATCCGGAATGAGTTGCGAAGAAGTTTCGACCTCACCAGCGACGTCGTCCAGACAGCGGAAGAGTTTCGGCAACGAGTCAAGGCGATGGTCCCGGATGTCGTGTTGGCCGATTACAACCTGGGCCAGTGGAGAGGTACCGAGGCGCTGACGACCTTGCGTGAAGAAGGCCTGGACATTCCTTTGATCCTGGTCTCAGGCGTCCTGGGAGATGTGGTCGCGGTGGATTGCATCAAGCTCGGTATCACCGACTATGTGCTCAAGGATTCCCTGGGCCGGCTCCCCGTAGCCGTGCGCGCTGCCCTGCAGGACAAGAAATTGCGCCAGGAACGCAGGCAAGCGCAGGAAGAGTTGCGTCAGAAAGTGGAAGAGTTGTCACGCTCCAACCGGGACCTGGAACAATTTGCCTATGTGGCCTCGCACCACTTGCAGGAACCCTTGCGCGTGGTGACGGCAAACACCAATCTGCTCGCGCAACGCTATCGCGGAAAACTCGACGAACAGGCCGACAAATACATCGACCATACCCTGGACGGCGTCAGGCGCATGCATGGTTTGATCCAGGATCTACTGGCATTTTCTCGATACGCATGGCAGGAGGCAGCATTAAGGAGCACGGATTGCAACGACGCCGTGGCCCAAGCCATGAAGAATCTGCCCGCCGCCATCCAGGAAAGCGGAGCGACGATCAAGTATGAAGGGCTGCCCAGGCTCATGGCCAATGGTTCACAACTAAGGCAGGTGTTCCAGACCCTGATCGGAAACGCCATCAGGTTTCGCAGCCCCGAGGCCCCTGTCGTCGAGATCTCCGCGGAGAGGCAAGGTGCGGAATGGATGCTCTCGGTCGCCGACAACGGTATCGGCATTCCGGCCGAGCACGCTGAGGACATCTTCGTTATATTCCACCGCTTGCATGCACCGGCTGACTACCCCGGCAATGGCATTGGCTTGTCCATCTGCAAGAAGATCGTGGAACGGCATGGCGGGAATATTTCCGCCACACCTCGCGCAGGTGGTGGCACGATTTTCAAATTTACCCTGCCGGCTCTGTCCGCCTCAGCCTAGGAATCGGGACGATGCGAGGGTACTCCCGCCAACTGAGCTACCCGCTTGTGCCCTATCCGACTGAAAGCTCATGTACCATCAAGGTTCCGGGCTGCAGCCATGAGGAACGGAGTCCCTTGCTGAAAGAATTGCGCGCAGCTCCCAACCTTCTTACTTTCCTGCGTTTGTGCCTCATACCCTTTCTCGTCATCGCGGTTCTCGAGGCCCACTACCAAACCGCACTTTGCCTCTTCGTCATAGCCGGATTCAGCGATGGGCTTGATGGCTTGGCGGCAAGAGTGCTCAAGCAACACACCCAAATTGGCCAGTACCTGGATCCTGTGACCGACAAGCTCTTGCTCAGCACCCTGTTTCTGGTTCTCATGCACGAGGGCCTGGTGCCGCGGCGGGTCACGGTCCTGGTGTTTAGCCGCGATCTGGGCATTCTCATCGTTGCCTCCCTGCTCTACATCAGTCTCGGCATGCGGGATTTCCGCCCCAGTATCTACGGCAAGTCAAGTACCTGCGCACAGATTTTGGCCTTGCTCGCGGTCCTGCTTTGCCAGGTCTACTCCCCTCAACCGCTGGTCATGCTCCGCACCGTGGCTCTGGATGCAACCGCCGTGCTGACTATCGTCTCGGCCCTCCATTACGCCTGGCGTACCGCCCGCCGCCTCGCCGTTGCCGAAGCCACCTGAAGGTTTGAAATTTTCGCGTTCAATGACAAACTATTGCCAGTACTTTGCTCCCGGTTTAACTTTACTGAAACAGCTCGCTACCCGGCCCCGACTGGCTAGCCAAGGACACAATCGCGGTTTCTACGAAGGCCCATATGTCTGAAACGATCCAAGCACGAGTTCTTCGAGTGATTGCGACCACCCAACGAATTCCCCTGGAAAAGGTCAAGCCCGACAGCACCTTTGAAGAGCTGGGCATCGATTCGATGGACAGCATTAACATCCTCTTCGACCTCGAAAGCGAGTTCGACATCGAGATCAAGGACGAAGACGCAAAGAAGATCCAGACCATCCGCGAAATGATCGACGGCGTTACTTACCTGGTGGACTCCAAACAAAACCCTCAGCCCGCATCCGAATGAGCCGAACCCCGCCTATCGGGAAGATGCTGAGTTTGTTACCCTCGGACCAGCAACATTCCTTCGTGAAAATGGTGTAGATGCGAGTTGTGATATCAGGAATGGGCGTCATCAGCGCTCTCGGCCATGACCAGGAAAGCTTCTGGCAGGCGCTGGCAAGCGGTCAATCGGGAATCGGTCCCATCCCGCACGACATCGGGCCGGTTACGGAAATGGGCATGAACCAGGTCCGCTTCAAGAACGGCGCCGCCGTGCTTGGGTATAGCGCTGAAACCTACTTTCCCCGCAAAACCCTTAACTTTATGGATCGCTTCGCGCAATTTGCGGTCATTGCCGCCCGCGAAGCGGTGGCCCAGGCCGGCATCGAATGGACCGAGGAGCTGCGCGAGAACGCAGCCATCATCACCGGCTCCTGTATGGGCGGCCGATTTACCGAAGAGATTGGCTACTGGGAACTCTTTCATCATGGCCGGCACCGGGTTCACCCGTTGACCATTCCTTTGGGAATGAGCAACGCAGGCGTCAGCCATATTTCGATGGAATTTGGCCTGCATGGGCCCGCATACACCATCTCCACCGCCTGTTCCTCTTCTGCTCACGCCATTGGCAATGCACTGTGGATGGTGCGGTCAGGAGCTGCTCCTCTGGCCATTGCCGGGGGAAGTGAAGCGCCTCTTTTTCTCGGGGGCTTGAAGGCCTGGGAGGCGATGCGCGTGGTCAGCCCTGATACCTGCCGCCCCTTTTCCGCCAATCGTTCCGGCATGATTCTAGGGGAAGGGGCCGCCATGATCGTTATCGAGCCCCTGGAGCGGGCCCTGGCGCGCGGTGCGACGCCTTTGGCTGAGATTGTAGGCTTCGGTATGTCGGCGGATGCCTGCCACGTTACTCAACCTTCCGCCGAGGGCGCCGCCCGGGCAATTCGCGGTGCGCTTCGCGATGGTGGACTGGTTCCGGAGCAGGTCGGCTACATCAACGCCCATGGAACCGCCACCGAGGCCAACGACCGCATGGAAGCAGCGGCCATCCATGCCGTCTTCGGAAGCCATGCTGAGGCGCTTCCAGTCAGTTCCACCAAGTCCATGCACGGGCACACCCTGGGTGCGGCGGGCGCGATTGAAGCGGTTGCAACCTTGCTGGCCTTGCGCAACAAGGTGCTGCCGCCGACTGCGAACTTCACTGAACTGGATCCGGAGTGTGAGCTGGACGTGATTCCGAACGAGGCCCGCGCCGCGGAGGTCGAGGTTGCCCTCTCGCAATCCTTCGCCTTTGGCGGCTTGAATGCCGTGTTGGCATTCCGCGCATGGCCGTGAAACTCGCCATGCCCCATTCACATCTATAAATCCAAAACCATGAGTGGGAGCGGGTGCCCTTGCCTTTGAGACCTGGGGGTCATTCGGGGGGGCTTAACGCGCATAACGCGCACCTTCCACAGAGAAGAAGCGGACTTAAACGCTTAAAAGTTCAAGCGCAGCCTCTTTTGCACGAACCAGGTCCCGGCGGTAATGCTTTGTATCAGGGCACGACTTTAAGTCGGGCCGTAAGAGAGAGAACTCGGATAATCCAGCCCCGAAGGGGCGACCTGAACTTAGCCCAGGACGCAGTCCGAAGGACGGAGTCCTGGGTTGAGCAGTGAGAGATGAATAGTCCCGAAGGGACGGCTGAAACGCACGGGAGTGAATTCAACCGTCCCTGCGGGACTAGCCGAATTACCAACGGCTTCTGAAGGGCTGCTTTGGTTGAAATATCATCCACCGAGCGATCCGCTGTTCCGCGGACCACTCCTGGAAATGTATTTCGAGGGTCCGACGCTTCAGCAACGCCTTAGTTGCGAGCCATCTTTTCGAAGACGTCGAGTGCGTACTCCAGGTCGCTCTGGGTGTGCGCAGCAGTGACGCATAGGCGCAGCCGCGCGGAATCCTGGGGAACAGCAGGAAACAGCACGGGCGTGGCCAGAATGCCATGGTCGCGCAGCCGTCTGGCAAACAGGCCAGTGGTGGTCTCGTCGTTGAGAATGACGGGGATAACCGCCGTCTCCGACAACCCGGTGTCGTAGCCCAGGGAACACAGGCCACTGCGCAGAAAATCGGCGTTGTGCTTGATCCTGGCAACCCGTTCCGGCTCGCTGTGCAGAATCGCCAGCCCTTCACGGATCGCTGCCACCGCGGCCGGACTCAATGCCGCCGAAAAAATAAAGGGTGACGCTCCATGCTGGAGATAAATCGCAAGTTCCTGCGAAACAGCCGCAAAACCACCGGTAGAGGGAATCGACTTGGCCAATGACCCCGTCCAGATGTCTACCTCGTCGGTGGGAATGCCGAAATGTTCATCTGTGCCGCGACCAGAAGCCCCGATTACCCCCGAGGCATGGGATTCATCGACCAACAGAAAGAATCCGAATTCCTTTTTGACTTCGAGAATCTCTGGCAGATGGCAAACGTCGCCATCCATGGAAAAAACGCCGTCCGAGATCACCAGGGTGCGGTTGGCTGGCGACCCGTTTTGCAACTCCTGCCGCAGAGAAGAGGCGTCGTTATGGCGAAAGCGCTGCAGTTGCACTCCGGCGAACCGGCAGGCATCCGTCAGGCTGCGATGGCAGAGCGAATCCATGATCACGCGGTCCGCCGGTCCGAGCAGTGCCCCAAGCACGGCGACATTCGCCAAGTAGCCTGAACTGAACGTGATAGCCGCTTCCGTGCCCTTGTAGGCGGCAAGATCCCGCTCCATCTGAATATGCTGGTCCGTGGTTCCCGTAAGCAGGCGGGCTCCGCCCGTGCCGGTGCCATATTTCCTGATGGCCTCAATCGCCGCGGCATCGATCCGGGGATCGCCAATCAGTCCCAGGTAGTCGTAGGACGAGAGCATCAGCATGGAATGGCCGTCCGCCCGCACCTGGGGGCCGGTTCTTCCTTCTAGGGGAATCTGGAACGGATAGGCATCGTGTTCGCATGCCAGGGCCGTGGTCTCGAAGAGCCGCCGGGCGCGTGCGTCGATGAGGTCATTCTTGCGAAAGTTCCAGCGCTTGTCCGCGCTGAAATATCCGTTGAAAGACTTGCCGGAAGAAGAAGGAAATCCTGCTGTTCCGTGGTGAACTTGTGATTTCGTCTCTGTCGGAGTATCCATTGATTTAACTGACTATAGTGCAGGATGGGGGGCTTGGGAAGTCTGGAGTTGCT
>Ga0302326_10018176_pt1 | contig 14586 bp, 17 predicted proteins | sample Palsa_T0_3_FD_202264 | JGI IMG/M metagenome (GOLD analysis project Ga0302326, IMG submission 202264) | Peat permafrost microbial communities from Stordalen Mire near Abisko, Sweden - Palsa_T0_3 | ecosystem: Environmental > Terrestrial > Soil > Palsa > Peat permafrost | place: Sweden: Abisko... | reverse complement strand
CGGCCCGCTCCGGCAGGGCCGCGTCTCGGATCCCGAAGCACTCGCTCATCGACGGCCTCCTCAGCCTGCCGCGTCGCTCCCCCTCGCACCCAACACTTAGACCCATCGTCGTGTTCAGAGCGTGACAAGATTAGGTTACTGCCGCGGGTTTCCGCGGGGCCCGGACGGCGGCCGGCCAGACATGTCACAGACCGGGACTCTCAGGCGTCCTGGACGCATGAAACGCAGCCTCGCCGCCTTGCTTGCGCTCGCCATGGGCCTCAACGGCGCGGTCATGCTGGCGGCCGGTCGCTGGTGGTACGGCGCGGCGCCGGGCGTCCCCTCGACCGGGCCGTTCAACCCGCACTTCGTCAAGGACATCGGCGCGGCTTACCTCGTGACAGGCGCCGCGTTCGGCTGGCTGGCCTGGAAGCCGTCGCAACGGGCCGCCGGCGCCGCCGCGGCCGGCGCGGCGTTCCTGGCGCTGCACGCCGGCGTGCACCTGACTGAAGCCACCGGCGACCCCAGCGCCCTCGCCGACCTCGCCCGCGACTTCCCAGGCGTACTGCTGCCGGCGCTGCTGGCCGTCTGGATCGCCTGGCCCCTGAGCCCCGGACTGGAGACCCGCCATGCTTAAGGCCCTGCTGCATCGCTCCATCGCCGCCAAGGTCGAGCGCCCGTTCGGCTACGACGCCGGCTATCTGCACGCCATGATCGACGCCGACGTCGTCAGCGCCCTGAAGTTCTCGGTGGTCACGGGCCTCGTCAACCGCGAGGCCGCGCCCGCCGAGGCGCTCGCCGCGGCGGGCCTGGTGGGCACGCTGGTGGAGGACTGCGGGCCCTGCACCCAGATCAGCGTCGACCTGGCGCTGGCCGGCGGCGCGCGACCGCAGGCTATCCGCGCCATCCTCGCCGGCGATGCGGCCGCCATGGGGCCGGACGCAGCGCTGGGCTACCGCTTCGCCCGGGCCGTGCTCGCCAGGGACCTGGAGGCGGGCGAGGCGGCCCGGGACGAGATCGTGCGACGCTGGGGCCAGAAGGGCTTGATCGCGCTCTCGCTGGCGCTCACCTCGGCGCGGATGTATCCGACGCTGAAATACGCCCTCGGCTACGGCAAGGCCTGCTCGAAGGTGATCGTGGCCGGCGTGGCCGCGCCGTTCGAGCGGCCGCTGCCGCTGGCGGCATGACCCCGGCGCCCACCGACCCGTTCGAGGCCCAGCGCCCGCGGCTGGTGCGGCTGGCCTACCGGATGCTGGGCCAGGTGGGCGAGGCCGAGGACGTGGCCCAGGACGCCTGGCTGCGCTGGCAAGGCGCCGACCGCGCCGCCATCGCCGATCCCGCGGCCTGGCTGGTGCGCGCCACCACACGCCTCTGCCTCGACCGCCTGCGCGGCGAGAAGACCCGCCGGGCCGCCTATCGCGGCCCCTGGCTGCCGGAGCCGCTGATCGAGGAACTGACCGACGATCCGGTCGAGCGGGCCGAGGAGGTCTCCGTGGCCTTCCTGCTGGCGCTGGAGCGGCTGTCGCCGCTGGAGCGGGCGGTGTTCCTGCTGCGCGACGTGTTCGAGGACGACTATGGGGCGATCGCCCAGACCCTGCAGCGCAGCGAGGCGGCCTGCCGCCAACTCGCCGCCCGCGCTCGCCAGCACGTCCGCGACGACCGGCCCCGGTTCGCCGTGCCGCAGGCCAAGGCCGCGCGGCTGGCGCTGGCCTTCATGGCCGCCGCCCGCGACAACGACCTGGAGGCGCTGAAATCTATGTTGGCGCAGGACGCGGTGCTGATCTCCGACGGCGGCGGCAAGCGGACGGCGGCGCTGCGGCCGCTGGTGGGGCGCGACGACGTGATGGCGCTGCTGCGCGGCCTCGCCTGGCGGGGGAACTGGCTTTCGACGCCCCGCGTTCGCCTCGCCCGCGTCAACGGCTACCTCGGCGCCATCCTCGACACCGGGGACGGCCCGGTCACTGTCGCCTTCCAGCCGGGCGAGGCGGGCCAGATCGCCGCCGTCTACCTGGTCGCCAACCCGGACAAGCTGCGCGGCGTCTCCGTCGGCTAGGGCCGCTGCCGCCATGCGCCAGCCGACCTCCGGTGGGACCGGCAGGCCGGCGTGGCATGCGGCGTTTCGCACCAAGTGTTACCGAAGCTGAATGGAACGCTCAGCCGCCGTTCAGCTTTAAGTCTGTTCAGTAGGCGCCAGTCGCCACGGTACGGGATCCCAAAGCCTATGCAGTCCAAGTTCATGACCCGGGCCGCGCTGCTCGCCAGCGCCGTCTCGATGGTCGCCGTTTCGGTTCCGGCCGCCGCCCAGGATTATCCGGGCGGCCCGCCGCCAGGCTATGGCCAGCAGCAGCCTCCGCCCGGCTACAACGACGGCCCGCCGCCAGGCTACAACGGCGGCCCGCCGCCCGATGACAACGATGGCCCGCCTCCGGGCTACAACGGGCCCCCGCCTGGCTATAACGGCGGCCCGCCGCCCGGTTACAACGGCGGCCCGAACGGCGGCTACTACGACGCCCAGCCGCAGGGGCCGCCGCCAGGGTACGGCGCGGCCATGCCGCCGCCGCCGGGCTACGACGGCGGGCCGCCGTCGCCCCAGCAGCAAACCCAGGATCAGCAGTATGCGGCCTACGCCCAGCAATGGGCGCAGGAGAACTGCGTCAAGTCGCACGGCGACGTGGCCGCGGGCGCGATCGCCGGCGGCATCTTCGGCGCGGTGATCGGCGGCATCACCGGCGGCCGGCGCGGGGTTGCGATCGGCGCGGGCCTCGGCGGGGTCGGCGGCGCGGCGGTGGCGGCGGACTCCGAGGGCGCCACCAGCCCCGGTTGCCCGCCCGGCTATGTGGTGCGGGACGGCGCGCCCGGGTTCTACTACCAGGGTTCCGGCCCCTACGACTATTACGCCCCGGCCGACTACAATCCGTGGGTGTGGTGGGGGAACGCCTGGGTGTTCCGGCCCTATCCGTACCACTCGTGGTACTACCGCCATTACGGACGCGGCGGGCATTACCGCCACTACTGATATCGGCGCGCTGCGGCGGTCGGCTGGCTAGCTTACGGCGACGCCGACCAGCCGGCCGACGCCGAAGGTGACGGCGGCGGCGAGGTAGCCGATGGCGAGCTGGCGGGCGGCCGAGAACAGCACGCCGCGGCCGGTGAAGAGGCTGGTCGCGGCGCCGATCCCGGCCATCGCGACGCCGCTCAGGGCCAGCGCCGCCACCGCGGCGGGAAGCCCCTGCAGGAAGAAGTAGGGCGCCACCGGGAAGGCGGCGCCGGCGGCGAACAGCAGGAACGAGGCCGCCGCCGCCTGCCACGCCGAGCCGCCCAGCTCGGTGGGGTCGATGCCGAGCTCCTCGCGGGCCAGGGTGTCGAGGGCGGTCTCCTTGTTGGAGAGCAGCCGCTCGGCCAGCGCCTTGGCCTGGTCTTCGGGCAGCCCCTTGGCCTGGTAGATCAGGACCAGCTCCTCCTTTTCCTCCTCCGGCGCGTTGTCCAACTCGTCGGATTCGGCGGCGATCTGGCGCTGGGCGAGCTCGCGCGAGGAGTTCACCGACAGCCATTCGCCCATGGCCATCGAGCACGACCCGGCGACCAGGCCGGCCAGCCCAGCCAGCAGCGTCGTGCGCCCGCCGCCGACCGCGCCGGCGACCCCCATCACCAGGCTGAGGTTGGAGACCAGGCCGTCATTGGCGCCCAGCACGGCGGCGCGCAGCGAGTTGCCGGCGACGCTGCGGTGCCGACCCTCGAGGCTGGCGATCGCAGAGCCCGAAAGCCCGCCCGAGCTCGCTTCCACCGCCTGGACGATGCGGCGATGCGATCGCTCGTCCCGCGGCAGTCCCGCGGCCACGGCGTCCGGCTGATCGTCGTAGGTGGTGCTGTCGCGCGCCTCGGCGGCGGAGACGGTGGGCAGCACGAACGCCGCGCCGAACCGGTGCGCCAGCCAGCCCATCACCCGGGCCCGCGGGGAGGGCCGCGGCGTTCCCGGCGCCGCGCCGGCCTTCGCCAGCCGGCCACGCCAGAACTCGCCGTGCGCCGCCTCGATCGAGGCCAACTTCCGATAGACCTCCGAGAGGTGCGGGTCGGGCTCCGACTGGGCCAGCGCCCCATAGAGCGCCGCGCCGTCGACCTCGCCCTGCAGGTTGATCCGATAGCGGCGGATGTCCTGGTCGTCAGGCATGGCCGCTGCCGTAGGGCCGGGTGATCACCTCCAGCAGGTGGCCGTCGGGATCGGGGAAGTAGACGCCGCGGCCGCCGTCGTGGTGGTTGATCTCGCCCGCCCGACGCCGCGCCGGATCGGCCCAATGGTCGAGGCCCGCCGCCTTGATCCGGCCGAGGACCGCGTCGAAGTCGGGCTCGCCGATCAGGAAGGCGTAGTGCTGCGAGGCGATGGCTTCGTCGGCGGTGTGGAAATCCAGCGAGACGCCATTGTCCATCTCGACCACGGCGAACGGGCCGAAGCGGGTGGGGCTTGGGCGGCCCAGCATCCTGGCGAGGAAGTCCGCCGATGCGTCGCGGTCGCGGCACCAGACGATGGTATGGTAAGCTGAGCGGCCATGGGCGCCTCCTCGCTCTCGGTTCTACTCAATAGTCTAACACCGGCGATGCCGGATCGGGTCAGCAGCGACCTGAAAAAGCCCTCTAGCCGCTGCGCGGTCCCGGCTGGCCCAGCGGCGCCGCCAGCGTGAACGTCGCGCCCTTGCCTGGCTCTCCCTCGGCCTCGACGCGGCCGCCCATCGCGCTCGCCAGCCGCCGGCAGATGGCGAGGCCGAGGCCGGCGCCGCCGTGCTCGCGGGTCGTCGAGGCGTCGCCGATCTCGAAGCCGGCGAACAGCCGCTCGGCCTCGGCCGGCTCGAAGCCGACGCCGGTGTCGCGCACGGCGAAGCGCCAGACGCCGGCCTCGCCGCGGGCCACCGAGACGGTCACCGCGCCGGCCGGGGTGAATTTCACGGCGTTGCTCAGCAGTTGCTCCAGCACCTGGCCCACCCGCTCCGGATCGCCCAGCGCCTCGTCCTCGTCCGCGGCCTCGACGCCCAGCGCCAGGCCCTTGGCCTCGGCGGCCGGCCGGAAGCGCTCGGCGGCGCGGCGCGCCAGCGCCGCCGGGACGAAGCGGACGCGGGCGATCTCGACCCTGCCGGCTTCCAGCGCGTGGAAATCCAGCACGTCGACCAGCAGGCGGTGCAGGCGCCCGGCGCTGGCCAGGATTTCGTCCAGGACCTGCTTCTGCTGCGTGCTCAGCGGCGAGCGGGCCAGCACCTCAGCCAGGCCGATGACGCCGTTGAGCGGCGTCTTCAGCTCGTGGCTCATGTTGGCGAGAAATTCGGCCTTGGCCCGGTTGGCCGCCTCGGCGCGGCTGAGGGCCTCCTGCAAGGCGGCCGCCTGGGCCTTCATCTCGGTGATGTCGAGGCGCAGGCCGATGACGCCACCGTCCGCCGTCCGCCGCTCCTCGATCAGCACCCAGCGGCCGTCGCGAATCTGCTGCTCGTGGCGCTCGCCGGTGGGGTTGCGCAGCAGGGCGAGGCGCTCGGCCAGCCAGGTGTCCTCGCGGCCGACGGCGGCCGGATAGTCGCCCCGCTCAACCCCGATCCGTAGCGTCTCGGCCAGCGGCCGGCCCTCGCGGAAGAGGTCTGAGGAGCGGTGGTAAATCTCCCCGTAGGCTTTGTTCCAGAGGATGTAGCGCAGCTCGGGATCGAGGAAGACCACCCCGGTCGGCAGGGCGTCGAGCGCCTCGCGCAGCCGCCGCTCGGCGGCCTCGGCGCCCGCCTTGGCGCGGGCCAGCGCGCCCCAGGGATTGAGCGCCGCCAGGAGACGGCCGAGACCGCCGCCGGAACCACTACTCGCCGCCATACGCACTCGCCCCCGGAACTTGCGACTCGAGGGGGGTTTGTCAGGGGCGTCGATGCAGGCCGGGCGGCCTCCGCTGGGTCATTTGGTCGCAGTTCGCGGCGGGCGCCCGGCAATTGGGCGCCCGTTCGAACCCCCGGGCGCCCGGCGCCTATGGTTTGTGATGCCGGACCGGGCGGGCCCGGCGCCGGCGGCCTCAGCCGCGCGCCTTGGCCTCGGCCTCGGCGGCCAGCATGGTCCGCGCTTCGCTGGGCATCATCGGGCGGCCGAAGCGGTAGCCTTGCAGGGCCCCGCAGCCGGCGGCGGTCAGCACGTCGCGCTGGGCGTCGGTCTCGACCCCCTCGGCCACCACGCCCATGCCCAGCGACGACGCCAGCCGGGTGACCGAGGCCACGATGATCGCCGACTGCTTGTCGCGCGCCACGTTGTCCACGAACGACTTGTCGATCTTGATGCAGTCGATGGCGAACTGGTTGAGGTAGGTCAGCGAGGAATAGCCGGTGCCGAAGTCGTCGAGGGCCACGCGCATGCCCGCCTGGCGCAGCACCTCGAGATTGTGCGCCGCGCGGTCGACGTCCTCGATGATCGCCGTCTCGGTGAGCTCGATCTGGATGCGGCTGGGCGCCAGGTCGGCCTCCTCGGCGTAGCGCAGAATCCGCTCGGCGACGTTCTGGCGCAGGAACTGCCGAGCCGAGACGTTCACCGAGACGTAAGGACCGCCCCAGCGCCGCGCGTCCTTGAACGACTGGCGGGTGATCCAGTCGCCGAGGTCGAGGATCAGCCCGGTCTCTTCGGCCACCGGCACGAACTCGGCCGGCGAAACCGCGCCGTGCTCGGGGCTGTCCCAGCGCACCAGCGCCTCGAAGCCCAGCACATGGCCGTTCTTGGCCGTGACGATGGGCTGGTAGGCCATGCGGAACTGGCCGGTGCGCAGGGCCACCTCCAGGCCGTTCTCGATGGTGAGCCGGCGCTTGGTCACCTTCTCCAGCGCCGCGTCGTAGCGCCGGTAGCGGTTGCGGCCTTCGCGCTTGGCGGCATAGAGCGCCAGGTCGGCGCGGCGCATCAGCGAAACCTCGCTACGGCTCTCGTCCTGGATCGCCACCCCGATCGAGGCGCTGATCTGCACCTCGTGGCCGGCGACCCGCCGGGCCTGGCCGCAGACCCTTAAGACCTGGGTGCAGAAGTCGTGCACGCCCTGGTCGCTGGCGTCCTCGATGACGATGCCGAACTCGTCCCCGCCGAGGCGCGCCAGCACGCCGCCGGCCGGCATCACCTGGGCCATGGCCGAGCAGATCTTGCGCACCAGGTCGTCGCCGGCGTGGTGACCGAGGGTGTCGTTGACCGACTTGAACCGGTCGAGATCGACCAGCATCACCGTCTGCGACTTGCGGCCCCGCGCCAGGCGGGTCGTCAGATCGGCGACAAAGCCGGCGCGGTTGAGGATGCCGGTCAGCGGATCGTGCTGGGCCGCGTGCATGGCGATCTCCAGCCGCGCCTTCAGCGCCGTCACCTCGGTTTCCAGACCGTGGATGGTGTGGCTGCCGCTGGCGGCGGCGGTGTCGCGCTCGCGCATCACCTGGTAGCGCTCGGCCAGCGCCTTCAGCGACGTGACCACGTCCGGCTTGTAGAAGGGCGTGACGACGAAGGTGAGCTTGTCGGGGGTCTGCACCACCTGCAGGGCGGCGCGCCAGAGCTTCAGGTCGCCGTCCTCGATCAGCACCACCAGCTCGGCCGCGGGCTCGGCGGCGCGCACCTTGCGCAGCGATTCGGCCAGGTCGCCGGCGTGGCCGCCACGGAAGTCGAAGACGAAGATCGCCGGCAGCCAGCCGAAGTGGCGGACGGTGTCGGCCTTGGTGAGCGCCTCGATGATGCCCGGGCAGATCACGCAGTCGCAGCCGGGCAGGGCTTCGTGCGCCGCCGCGCGGATCTCCATCAGCCGCGATGGCGTCCCGCCGATGATGATCGTCATCGGCCGCGGCGCGGCCTTGCGCGGAAGGGGCGAGGCGGGCGCCGGTCGTTCCGGCTCCGCGACCAGCAGAGTTTGAGCCACCCGATGCGCCATCGCGGCGCAACAATCATGACCGTTCACAACAACCCGATAATCAGCGTGGTCAACGTTGTCTGAATTGGGCCGCCTGGCGGCCTTCCATTGTCGACGCGTTCGCGCCAGAAGTCGGCGGCGCCGAAGCGAGGTCGCGATGCCGCACGATCATCCCCATCACCCCCACGACGCCGACGGCCAGGACCCGCCGTCCGACATGGCGCTGCGGGTCAAGGCGCTGGAATCGCTGCTGGCCGAGAAGGGCCTGGTCGACCCGGCCGCGCTCGACGCCATCGTCGAGACCTACGAGCACAAGGTCGGCCCCCGCAACGGCGCGCGGGTGGTGGCCCGCGCCTGGACCGATCCGGCCTACCGGGCCCGGCTGCTGGCGGACGCCACCGCCGCGATCGCCGAGCTAGGGTATGGCGGGCGGCAGGGCGAACACATGGTCGCCGTCGAGAACACGCCGGACATCCACAACCTCGTCGTCTGCACCCTCTGCTCCTGCTACCCCTGGCCGGTGCTGGGCCTGCCGCCGGTCTGGTACAAGTCCGCCCCCTACCGCTCGCGCGCCGTCATCGACCCGCGCGGCGTCCTAGCCGAGTTCGGCACGAAGCTCGGCGACGACGTCGAGATCCGGGTCTGGGACTCCACCGCCGAGGTCCGCTACCTGGTCATCCCCGAGCGGCCGGCCGGGACCGGGGCGCTGGGCGAGGCGGCGCTCGCCGAGCTGGTGAGCCGTGATTCGATGATCGGCGTGGCGCGGGCCAAGGCGCCGTGAACGGCGTGCACGACATGGGCGGCCAGCATGGACACGGCCCCATCGCGCCCGAGGCGGACGAGCCGCTGTTCCACGCCCCCTGGGAAGCGCGGGCGCTGGCCCTGACCCTGGCCGCCGGCGCCTGGGGCCGCTGGAACCTCGACGCCAGCCGCTTCGGCCGCGAGCAGATCGCCGCCGCCGACTACCTGCGCATGAGCTACTATCAGCGCTGGATCGCGGGTCTGGAGCGGCTGCTGGTCGGGACCGGCCTGGTCACCGCCGAGGAGCTGGCGAGCGGCGCGCCGGCCGCCGGCGCCCCGAAAGCCGCCCCGCCGCTGACCGCGGCGCGCGTGCCGGAGGTGCTGTTCCGCCAGGGTTCGGTCGAACGCGAAGTCGCCGCGCCGCCCCGGTTTGCGCTCGGCGCCGCGGTCGGCGCCCGCAACCTCAACCCCACCGGCCACACGCGCCTGCCGCGCTACGTCCGCGGCAAGCGGGGCGTGATCAGCCGCTGGCACGGCGCCCACGTCTTCCCGGACGCCCACGCCCATGGCCAGGGCGAGCGGCCGCAGCACCTCTACCAGGTGCGTTTCGAGGCCCGCGAGCTCTGGGGCGAAGCCGCCTCGGCCCGCGACGCGGTCTATCTCGATCTCTGGGAGCCCTACCTTGACCCGGCCTGAGCCCGGCCCCGACGCGCCGGTGTTCGAGGAACCCTGGCAGGCCGAAGCCTTCGCGCTCGCCGTCCACCTCAACGCCGCCGGCGCCTTCACCTGGACCGAGTGGGCTGAGGCGCTGGCGGCCGAGATCAAGTCCGCCGGCGCGGCCGACGACGGCGCCCGCTACTACGAGCACTGGCTGGCGGCCCTGGAGCGCCTGGCGGCCGAGCGCGGCCTCGCCGACGCCGCAGCCCTGGCGGCGCGCAAGGCCGCCTGGGCCGACGCCTACCGCCGCACCCCGCACGGCAAGCCAGTGGTGCTGACTTAAGCCCCGAACCGCTCCCGGTAGGCCCGCGGCCCGACGCCGATGTGGCGGCGGAAGGAGCGGCGGAGGTTCTGGGCGTCGGCGAAACCGCAGCCGCGGGCGACGTCCTTGAGGTTGGCCGGGCCGATCTCCAACCGCCGCCGCGCCTCCTCTAGCCGCAGCCGCGAGACGTAGGCCGCGGGCGTGACGCCGAGCTCGCGCTTGAACCGCCGCGTCAGGTGGCGCGGGCTGATCCCGGCTTCGGACGCCAGCCGCTCCAGCGGCAGCGGTTCCTCCAGGTGGTCGAGGATCCAGAGCTGCAGCGCCCCGAACCGGTCGCCGCGGCGCTCGGCCTCCAGAAAGCGGCTGAACTGCGACTGGCCGCCCGGCCGCTTGCGGTAGACCACCAGCTCCTGGGCCACGGCCAGGGCCACGTGCTTGCCGTGGTCGCGCTCCACCAGCTCCAGCGCCAGATCGATGCCGGCGGTGACGCCGGCCGAGGTGAAGACCCCGCCGCTCTCGACGAAGATCGCGTCGCGCTCGACCTCGCAGGCCGGCGCCATCTCGGCCAGCCGGTCCAGCGAGCGCCAGTGCGTGGTGGCGCGCCGCCCGTCGAGCAGGCCGGCCGCCGCCAGCACCAGCGCGCCGGTGCAGACCGAGCCCAGGCGCGGCGTCGTCCTCGCCATGCGCCTCACCCAGGCGATCAGTTCGGCGTCGCCATGGACGCCGTCGACGCCGACGCCGCCCGCCACCAGCAGCGTGTCGCAGGCCTCGACCTCGCTCCAGCTGCGCCGCGCCACCAGCTCCAGGCTCTGCGACATGGCGACCGGCCCGGCGACGGCGGCCACCATCTCGGTCGCGTAGGCGCTCACGTTGCCGCCGTAGGTGTCGCGAAGCCAGCGCTCGGTGCGCGAGAACACCTCCAGCGGCCCGACCACGTCCAGCACCTGAGCGCCCGGATAGGCGACCATGACCACGCGGTGGGGGTGTTGCTCGGACCGGATCATCGGCGTTGGCTACGTCGATGCGAGGGGAGGGGCAAGCGGCGTGTCCGGATTTGATCGCTCGGCGTCATTACGGACAGCGTCCCGTCGTTCTACGGCTAAGGCGCTGCAATTGGAGTGCGCACATGTTCGGGTGGAAATCGGGCCTCGGTCTGGCGGGTCTCGCCGCGGCCGCTGTCGCGCTCGGGGTCGGCGCGGCGGCGCAAGGTCCGGACACGGCGCCGGCCTACACCGCCAAGGGCGAGATGGAGTTCCCGAGCGACTACCGCACCTGGGTCTACCTCTCGACCGGGTACAACATGTCCTACAGGGCCGCCGCCATGCCGGGCATGTCGCAGTTCGACAATGTGTTCGTGAACCCGGCGGCCTACGCGGCCTTCCTGAAGACCGGGACCTGGCCGGACAAGACGGTGATGGTGCTCGAAGTGCGCCAGGGCGACCAGCGCGGCTCGATCAACAGGGCCGGCCAGTTCCAGACCCAGCGGCTGGGCGTCGAGGTTCACGTCAAGGACGTCGGCCGTTTCCCGGGCGGCTGGGCCTTTTTTGACTTCGCCGGGGAGGGACCCGGCCAGCTCTTGCCGCCCAGCCAGCCCTGCTACGCCTGCCACGCGGCCCATGCCGCGGTCGACACCACCTTCGTCCAGTTCTACCCGACCCTGAAGCCGATCGCGGCTGCGATGGCCACCTTCAGCGCCAACTACCTCGCCGACGAGGCCGCCGCGCCCCGCGACTGACGCCAGCAGCTCACGCTTTGCGCCGGGCCCGCCGTTCGCGCCGCCACTCGTGCACCTGGGCCAGCTGGTTGAGCAGCAGCGCGGCCTGGAAGATGACGATGACGACCCCCTCCGCCACGTTCTGGGCCGAGCCGAACGCCTTCTCGAGGTTGTTGAGGGCGCCGACGATGCTGACCACCAGACCCGCGGCCAGGATCAGGCGGTACGGGCGTCCGAGGTGGTCCCTCAGGAACTGGTCGACCAGATACGCCATGCCGGAGACGCCGCGCGGCCGGCCCTCATCAGCTTCCATGCGGCCCCTCCTTCGCAAGCCGCCATCGACTCGCCCGAGCCCTGATAGAGCACCGGCGACGATCCGTCAGGGCCGCAGCGCGAAACCCAGCATGCGGCCGATGGAGGTGGCGAGCGAGGTGGTGTGATCGTCCTCGTCCAGCGCCCGGTAGCGGGCGAGGTAGCTGGGACCGCCTTTGAGCGCCTCCAGTTGGGCGCCCAGCTCGGCGGCGTTCTCCACCATGCGTGCGTCGACGATCATCTTCTCGGCCGTTTCGCGGGTGAAGCCGGGCGGAACCACAGCCAGCGGGTCCTGCTCGGTGGCGCCGATGGTGATCAGCACCCGCGGCTGCGCCTCGCCGGCCGCGATGCGGGCCGCGAACGCCGGGACGTCGTCCAGGATCGCGCGCTCGTTCCACCAGATCGAGGGGCTGGAGGCGACGAAGCCGCGGAACGAGGTCGGATGATTGAGCAAGGCGTAGAGGGTGAAGAGCCCGCCCAGCGAGTGGCCGTAGAGGGTCTGGTCGGCCGGATCGATCGGCCAGCGCGCGGCGATCAGCGGCCGCAGCTCCTCGGTGAGGAAGCGGTGGAACTCCTCGGCCCCGCCGTAGTCTTCCGGCTTCGGCTCGGGCCACCCGGGCATGGCGGGGATGGCCGACAGCGGCGTCGGCGGGGTCAGGTCACGGCGGCGCAGCAGGCCCCACTCGAGCGGATTGTCCGTGGTGTAGCCGACGCCGACCACCACCGCGTTGCGGCCGCCGCCCAGGCCGTAGGCCGCGTTGACCACCGAGGCGATCGGGAAGGTCAGGTTGCCGTCGCTGGTGACGATCAGCGCATAGCCCTCGGGCGGCGGCGGCAGCAGCGGCTTGAACAGGAAGATGCGATAGGCGCGCCCGTTCAGCTTCGAGGTCAGGTCGAACTGCGCCGTGAAGGGCAGGTAGGCGGGGATCTCGCCGGGCGGCGGCGCGGCGGCTTCGACGGCGCTCATGCCCGGGCCACGCTGACGTTGCCGCTGACGGTCGAGAGGATCAGCTCGACGTGCTTTTCGCCCTCGGCCGGCGGGCTGCTGGCGGCCAGCTCCGAGCGCACCCGGCCGCTCAGCGAATGCAGGTCGAGCAGCGCCGCGACCCCCTCCGCCACGCCCACCCGAACGCGCCCCGAGACGGTCTTGGCCCGCACCCGGCCGTGGTCGGCGCGGCGCACCTCGATGTTGCCCGAAGCGGTGAAGGCCTCGACGCTGTCGCCAGCCTGGCCGACCTCGACGTTGCCGTGGCCGGTGGTGAAGCGCGCCGCGCCGGCCACCTCTTCGAGACGGGCGTTGCCGGCCCCGGTGGTGACCCGCACCTCGCCGGCCCTGCCGATGGAGACCTGGCCCGCGCCGGTGGTGGCGTCAACGGCGCCGGACGCATCCAGCACGTCGACGTTGCCCGAGCCGGTGCGCACCCGGGCGCTCTGGCAGGCCTCGACGCGGATGCCGCCGGCCCCGGTGTTGGCGGCGAGCTCTCCCAGCCGCCCGGCGGTCTCGATGCGCCCGGCGCCGATGCTCAGGTGCGCGTCGCTGCCGGCCGGCGCGTGCAGCACCGCCTCGATCGGCCCGCAGTGGTTGAAGCCGAACATGAAGCGGCGGTGCGGGTTGCGCACCACGATCTCGCCGCCGACGTCGGCCACCTCGGCCTCGTCGATCCACTCCAGCGCGGCGCGGTCGCCGTGCGGCGCGCTGAGCTCGACCCGAGTCTCGCCGCCGGCGTCGGCGACGACGGTGATCCGGCCGGAGGGCAGCTCGACGCGCAGCCGCGTCGGCCCCGGCGTCGGAAAGCTGTGGCTGCGCGGCTGGTCGGTCATCGGGCCCATCCTTTCAGGCGCTTGCCGGAGAGGCCGTGGCGGCCGCCTCCGGCGGAATCATCGCTGGCGGCGACGCGGGCGGCGGCCACCAGCCAGGTGTTGAGCGATTGGCCGCGGCCGGCCGCCAGGGCTTCGGCGCGGACCTTGAGGGCTTCGGGCAGGCGCAGGGTGATGCGCGCCACCGCCTCGTCGTCCCCGCCGCCGAACGATTCGTCCGCGGCCGGCGCGGCCGGCGCGCCCTCGACCACGAACACCGGCTCGCGGCCTTGCAGCCGTACGCTGACGGCGACGCCGGGCAGGGCCGCGCCGATCTCGCTCGCCGCCTGCGAGAGGGCGTCCATCAAGGTCAGCCGCAGGGCGGGGTCCAGCGCCAGCAGCAGCCGCTCGGCCGCCCCGCGGGCTTCGTCGCCGCCGACCTCGGCGGCGCGCAGGAGGTCGCCGCGCAGCGCCTCGACGAGGTTGTTGATGTCCATGCGCATCACGATGACACCATTTTGGTGTCACCGCAACACCAGATCGACGTCGGTCCGCTCCCGAGACCCCATGGTCGATGTCGGCGCGGTCGGCGAACCGGCGCGCTCGCCTGACCAAAGCGTAACTTGTCACCGGCGGCGCCGCGGCGTTTGCTGCGCCGCGCGCGCCGGCGGCTGGGGGGCCAGGGCGCGCGGACGGGAGCCGTTCGGTGCCCTTCGCGAGCGTACCCCAACCCCGGCGGCGCCGGGCGCGATGGCTCGCCGCGCTCGGCCTGGCGGCGCTCGCCCATCTGGCCGCCTTCGCCCTGCTCGATTTCCGTGGCCGCGACGCCTGGCGCGTGGCGGAGGATTCGACGCCTCCCGAGACCGTGACGCTGGCGCGGCTGCCGCTCGCCAGGACGGCGCCGGCGGCCGCCGGACAGCCGCAGGCGAGCGCGCGTTCCGCCACCGCTGCCACCCCGAGCGCCATGGCGCTGCCCGGCGTCCAGACCGCGAACCCCAGCCCGACCCCGTCGCCGCCTGCCGGTCCGCCGGGCCCGGTGGCCGCGCCTGGCGGCGGCGATCTCGCCGCGGCCCTGCGCGGCAGCGCTGTCGGCTGCGCCAGCACGGGCGCCGCCTGGATGTCGCAGGCCGAGCGCGACGCCTGCCGCGAGCGCCTCGCCGCCGGCGCCGACCGCGTGCAGCACCTCGAAGG
>Ga0302326_10018175_pt1 | contig 14587 bp, 9 predicted proteins | sample Palsa_T0_3_FD_202264 | JGI IMG/M metagenome (GOLD analysis project Ga0302326, IMG submission 202264) | Peat permafrost microbial communities from Stordalen Mire near Abisko, Sweden - Palsa_T0_3 | ecosystem: Environmental > Terrestrial > Soil > Palsa > Peat permafrost | place: Sweden: Abisko... | reverse complement strand
GCCGCAGGCTTTGCCGCCGCAGGCTTGCGCGCTCTCTGCTCATGGTTCGCCTCCGCCGGAGCCGATTCCTTGTCGGAATCAGAATCGGCAGCTTGTGCCCCAGACCCCGCCGGCGCACTGGAATCGCCCGCATTGCTCTGCGGAGTACTCGGTTGATCACTGCTCTGCGGCGCCGTGGTCTCTGCGGGAGTGCTCTGTGAAGGCGTGGCTTGCGAAGAAGTCTGCGGAGGACTCGTCTGCGGCGCAGCAGATTCCACCGGATTCGCCGCGCCTCCCGAAGCCGGAGCCGGAGCCGTCCCAGCGCCCGCCTGCGCAGCCGCACCGCCCGCCGTCGCCGCCGTCGTCGCCCCTCCGGAATCCGCACCGCTCTGTGCAGCGTCCGGCGTTTGCGTCGTCGTGGCTGTCGGCTTCTTATCGCCGGCGTTCAGCCAGTCGAAGCCCCCTTGTTTCCAGTGCAGGTAGCCGAATCCCACCGCCAATGCCAGCGCGACCACAACCAGAATCAACTTGCCCCAGCCCCGCCGGGGTTCTTCCTCATCCTCAAGAAGATATTCCACACTGGAAGACGGCCGCAGCGCATCGCGTCCGCTATCAGCACGCCCCGAGCCCGTGTCAGTTCCTGGCACGTTCAATCCAAGTAAGGATGGCCCGCCGCTGATCACCGGTCGCGTGCTCGGCCAAGCATCGGACCTGGCATCAGACCGAGCATCAGATGTAGAAGCCGCCGCCGCCCGCCGTTGTTCGGTCGTACTGCCCGATCCGGTCTGCCCAGGCAGAGGCGCTCGTCCGCCCATCTGCCCGCCAGCCTGATCATTCGCAACCAGGGCCCCCCCGCACATTCCGCAAAAGCGGTTGGCCTCGTCATTCTCATTGCCGCATCGTCCGCAGCGCAAGCTCCCTCCTCAAAGTCGTAGATTGCTCAGGGAAATTTGACGTGTTCCGCAATTCCTATTGACCTTGTCATCCTGAGCTAAGCGAAGGACTTATGCAACTGGCCTGAGCTATCTCAAGCTTAACTCCCCCGCCCCAAGTCCCGCGAGTACGATGCAGATTCCCGCTATGCCGCTGGTTCTCAATCGAACAGCGTGCAGAAAACTTTAGATTGTGGAATGGATCCTCCTCAATTTAGAGGCGCACCAGACGGGTCCGTCAGGGCAATCAATTTGCCCACCGGATACTCTTCTTGCGTAAGCGGAATCTCAGGCTCGGAGTTCAGAATAGTCAGCACGTCGCCGCTGTGCACTCCGCGCAACAGCAAGCGGTCCCCCTCCACCCTCACCACGCGATACTTCTCGTCGAAAACTGACATTGCAGTCTTTTCCATCTGCTCATTAGATGCCAGCATCGCCATCCTCGATACTTAAGGAACTAACCCTAACCCCACACGAAAGTTCCAAATCAGAACCCATCTGCCCTAACTCATCCTCGATCCCGTTCCCGAACCGGAGCGCTCACCAGCACCTTCCCACACTCCAGGCAAGCTGCCTTCGCCCTCGGCGTAATCAACCCGCAAGCCGGACACATTCTCTGCGATGCGTATCCCGCCATTTGCGGCTTCATCCGCCGTATCCAGTGAGTCAACACCATCGCAAACACCACCGCCAGCAAACCGGCGCCAATCGCGATTCCGTTCATCCCTCACCTCTCTCCGCTTCCTCACCTTCCCCGCGCCCGCCTACATGCCTTTGTAAGGCTCATAAGGAGCCTCCGGCGCCGCCGGCTTCTTCGCGTAAGGCGCATACGGATCATCGCTTACCACCGGCTTCTCCCCGTACGGTTTATAAGGAACCTCCGGCAGCGGAGGCTGCTTGGCCCGCTCCGAGTCCGGTGCCGCTCCCGGATAAGCCACCGGCGGCTCGTCAGATCTCTTGGCAACGCGCGACGCCTTCCACATCATAAAACTCTCCCAACGATCCAATCTGAAGCCATAATGCACCCTCCCCCAAGCCAGCGATGTTCACAATTGCTCATAATCAGCCCGTTTGGACCGGCCACGTTTTGCTTTGTCATCCTGAGCGAAGCATGACGCTCACGAAGTGGGCGTCATGCGCAGTCGAAGGATTCCCACCACCGCACGCCAGCCCACTTGACCCCCAGTGTTAAAATAAAGCTTAGGGATATTCCCCAAAAATCTCGCAAAATCAGGCGGAGCCTCACGCTCCGCCTTTTCGCGTTTCTCTCTCAGGAGTTCCGATGTCCAAGCGTCGCAGCAAGCCCCGCAGCCGCATCCGTCCCAACCCCAAACGCACCGGAGAACATTCCGAAATCGCCTTCCTCTACCGCTCCGACCAGCGCCAGTTCGCCATCTCCAGGCCCTTCGGCGACAGCGAGCGCTACGATTTCATCCTCGACAACCGCCCCCGGCCCGTAGTCACTCTCAACCGCATCCAGGTCAAATGCACCGAATGCCTCCGAGCCGGAGCCTACGAAACCCGCGCCACGTACACAGTAGGCAAAGGCCGCGCCGTCTATACCAAGCGCGACATAGACTTCATAGCCGCCCACGTAGTCCCGCTAGACATCTGGTACATAATCCCCGTAGAAGTCTGCACCCCGCAACCCATGCTCCGCTTCTACCCCCACCGCAAAGCCAAAAAGATGCGCCTGGAAAAATACCGCGAAGCCTGGCACCTGCTAGATCCGCCACTAACCATCCAAGCCTGCATAGACCCCGATTATCCAGAAGAAGCCAACCCCGAAGGCTACGAACCAGAACTAAAAGGGGATTCGCTGGATGAAAAAACGGAGCCGTCAGGCGACTGACGAATGAACTAATGTGGGGACAGCCGCCCTCGGCTGCCCACCGGGCGAAGCCCGGCGCGTGCTCCGTATCAGGGCATGCCTTCAGGTATGCCGCAAAGCCATCTCTAGAAAGAGCGCAGCTTCAGCCGCGCCGCCCGGGCTGTCATCCAGAGCGAAGCATGACGCCCACGAAGGGGACGTCATGCGCAGTCGAAGGATCCCTACCTCCTGCGCACCACGCTCGCCGTTGCAAGGCGCTTCCACCATTGGCCGTGTGGAGCGGACACTCCTGTCCGCTGCTTTTGACTTTGCTCTTGGTTCTGCCGTTGATTGTGACGTTGCTTTTGACGTGCCCGTGAAGTGACGGACTCCATTTGTCCGGTTTTCGTAACAAGTCCCAAAAATGTCTTGACAAAACCTTACCGCTGACTATCGTTGTCTAGCAATTTTCCCCCCAGAAGACATAGGGCCAAGTTCTCCCAATATCCCCAGGGTTACAGCAAGTAGTTACGTCTGACGAGGAGTCCTAATAATGCCCACCTGGCCAGCGGTCAAACCAACCGCGTCTATTCTCGGCTCTTCCGCTATCTGTGCGCTGCTCCTGCTCACTGGCTGCGGCGGAGCCGGCTCAGGCTCAAGCACTGGCACGACGACGCCCCTTCCCCCTCCCTCGCCGACAATCACTTCTGTCACCGTCTCTTGCACGCTCAACACGGTTCCCGTGGGTCAGACAAACCAGTGCACCCCGAACGTCAAAGGCACAGGCAGTTTCAATCCCGCGGTCACGTGGTCAGTAAATAGCGTTCAGGGAGGGAACTCAACGCTAGGCACAGTCTCTTCGTCAGGACTCTATACAGCACCAACCAGCGTCCCGAGTCCGTACACAGTGAACGTCGGCGCCACCAGCGATCAGGATGGAACGAAATCGGCCTTTGCATCAGTTGTCGTAGCAGGCACAATCGCGAGCACAACCCAAACAGTTACCGCGGCGACTGGAGGAACGGTCACACTCCCTGACGGAAGCAGTGTGACGATCCCGGCAAATGTGTTGACGGATGATCAAACCGTCACAGTTTCCAAGCTGTCAGCCCCATCGAGCCTTCCTCCCGCTGGCTCAATAGTGAACGCTGGACCACTACTCAATCTGAGCCTCAGCGTCCCGATGCCTCAGGTCAAGATGCCCTCGCGATCAAGAAGTCTCCGCCAACAAACAAGCCAACCCAACGCTTCTGATATTCAGTTCAGCATAATGATAGGTTCCAATGCGAACAGCACGTTGCAGGGATCAGCCCCGATGGTCGACCTAGTAACTTCTTCAGGAGAGCAAAACATTCTCTTCCCCTCCGGAAGCTACGATCAAGGAACACAAGTCGCCCAGGTAAACATCGATCCCAGCTACCTCTCTGGTGTGCAGCAGATGAATGCCACGATGGCCAACTTTGACAGCACCATCCCAATCGCCCCCGCCACCTCATGGGAACTTTACTGGGTGGCTGGACAGGGTTTCGAGCGGCTCCCGCAAGCGAGTTCAGGCTCCTGTCCGTTGCTTTCATCCTTTCAAAATGCCAATGTTCTGATCCTCGTCCACGGGATGTTCAGTAGTGTGGAGGCAGCGTTCACTAACAGTGCGAGCGCCATGCAAACCGCCGGCGGATATAGTCTCGTTCTCGGCTTCGACTATGACTGGACGCAGCGAGTTGGCACCAGTGGGCAGGAACTGGCGGACTTCATCAATTCCCTGACAAATTGCTCGGGGATCCAAAGAATTGACATCGAGGCCCACAGCGAAGGAGTCGCCGTTACACTGTCCGCTCCCGGCCTAACTGCCACTGGGAAGGCTGGGACGCAAATCAGCCCTCAGGCGACCGCATTAATAAAAAACGTCGTATCACTCGCAGGCCCGATAAGAGGCACTCCACTTGCGGACGACCCAGCAGCCTTCGTCGCTTGCTACGAATTTCAACATCCTCTTCTCCTGTGGATTCCTCCCAGTCTCGCAGTTGATCTCGCCGGGGCAGTGGGTGACCTTCCGCCTTTTCAGGACCTTACATCCACCGGCGACCCTTTGTCCCAATTTCGGGAATCCTTCGCGCAAGCATTACCTGGCATCCAGCTTACGGCCGTTGGGGGCGACAGCCCTTTTTGCGGCTCAATACTTAATCCCATATTGGAACTCCTCGTCTTTGACGGTCACCCGTTCGACGGCATCATGCCCCTTGACAGTGCCCTCGGCTTCGGCGCTGGCATTCCTGCTCTGCACCCGCTGCCGCCTTTCGCGGACGACCACAGCGAATTGCACGACGATCAGAATGTTATCAATGACGTAGGCAAGCAGGTTCTTCAAGGCATTCCGCCACTCGCCACACTCAGCTGTCAGGGCTCCGAAACAAACTGCAACGCCACGCAGGCGCAGGCCTTTCCGTTTCTTTTTCTTCTCAGTACCCGCAGCCTTGATTCCAATGCCTTGCAGGTGTTCATGCAAGACTCGACCGGGACAGTCACGCCCCAGGCCCCCAATTTCACCTACGCGGACGGAGGCATAACTTGGTCGTTACAGCCCCAATGCTCAAATCCGCCCTGCGATTTTTCGATCTTCTCTTTCGATACGGCCGATACTCTAGCCAGCAACAACGTGATGGCAACGGTTGAATCAGGGAACGGAACCGCTGGAATCGCGTTCAACCCCACCAGCCTGAACTTCGGCAGCCTACAAACAGGAACGAACTCTACTCAGTCGGTGACCCTGACAAACACGGGAACCGCCACGCTACAAATTACCCAAATTAACCTCACGAACAACGCCGGCGGCTTCAGCGAAAACAACCCCTGCCCGGCAAGCCTGTCTGCGGGGGCAAGTTGCGCCGTCTCCGTGACATTCAGTCCGACTCAGGCCGGGGCACAGAGCGCCACCCTCAGCGTGACTGATAATACTTCGGGAAGTCCGCAAGTCGTACCCCTCAGCGGCACAGGCACGACCGGCGCGCAGGCGCCGACCGTGACCACCTCTTCACCCCCCAATGCAGTTACCAGCAGCAGTGCAACCTTACTGGGAACGGTCAATCCGAACGGAAGTGACACCAACGCGTGGTTTCAGTACTCCGTCAACAGCTCGATGAGTGGAGCGAAGCCAACGCAACAACAGGACATCGGTTTCGGCACAAACACTTTGCAGGTATCCGCCGGCATTACCGGGCTAACCGCGAACACGATCTATTACTATCAAGCAATCGCCTCGAACAGCGCCGGGACAACCCCGGGCGGGATCGCCAGCTTTACTACGCCGTCCTCAGGCTCACAACTGCCCGCGCCGGTTTTGATTGCTCCCAGCAACGGTGCAACGTATGTGGCGCAGGCCCCCGGAATGCAGTGGAACGCCGTGACGGGAGCGAGTAGTTACCGGATTGTGATAGCAAGCAATGCGGCGAGCTTGCCGACAGACCCCGCCGGGGCGTGCAACGGATGTGTTGTGGACAATTCGGCGGTTCCGACTAGCCCATATCTTGTCCCCAATGGATTGCTGACGCTCGGTACACAGTACTGGTGGGAAGTAACCGGACAGAGCAGCAACGCCACAGGCACATGGTCGCAGATCTGGAATTTCACGGTCACCCCTCCGATCACAGTAACGATCACCAGCACGGTACCGACGACGCCGACGGCGAACGCCTCTCCACAGACAGTCACCATCAACGGGACCGGTTTCGAACTAGGAGCGTTTGTGTTCTACAACTCAAATACTTCGCCAACATACTCGGTCGCCGCCACAAACGTAACCTCAAATTCACTGCAAGCAGCACTGACGCTGAACACATCTGGGCCGTGGTACCTGGTTGTGAAAAACCCTGATGGCACCTTGTCGCCGCCCTACACGATTACTGTACTCGCCGGCCCACCCCCGTCAATCGCTTACATCTCCCCCAACCCTGTGCCTGCCGGATCAGCAGAATCCATCCTCATTCACGGAAGCAACTTCCAAACTGGAGGCACACTTCACTTCACTTGGACTGTTGATGGGGGAGGTTCAGACAACCGAACTGACTATGACTTCGTAGATTCGAGCGACTTGATTATTTCGATCAACACGGGCACAGTAGCGAGCACTGGTTGGACCGTGCAAATGATAAATCCCGACGGGCAGTCTTCAAGTGTTTTCCCTTTCTCGGTTCAGTAGATATATTGAAAACGAGGTTCCTGCGCACTCTACCTTAATCGGCATCCCGTACTAAACAAGCCTGCTGTTATCAACAACTTACCCCCACCCAATCCCCCATATCCCCGCTAAACCCCGTTTTTCCCCCATTCGTTGAGATAAAGGTGCGCATCCCCTTATCCTCCAATAACATCACCATCAGAACAACACCCCAGGGAAAAGTGTACGAACTAGAGTTGTATAACCAGGTTCAATTCCCGGGGAGAGCCATAGGCAACGGGTTTTGTGGGGTAGGATCTTCAGGTGAACCAAGGCAAGTTTCCGCCGGATTGTTCCCAAGACCAAACACCCAAAACCAAAGAAGCTAAAAGCTAAAAGCCAGGAGCTAAAAGCTAACATGCGCAAGCCGATCAAGTACGTAGAAAAAGTAGCAGTTGCCGCCGCCAAAGGCGCGTGGGTTGTCTTCGACCGCTTGAACCGCATCAAGCCCGGAGTCTCGCCCACCCCGAAATGGTCCGACAAGCCTCTGCTCAAGTCCTACGAAAAGTCGAAGCCGCCCCTCGGCTGGCCGCGCTCCACCGATTCTCTGTGCCCGAAGTGTGTCCCTGAAATCCGCCAGCAGATTCTCGACGGCAAACTCCCGCACGAAGTTCTGATGAACGAAAAAGTAGGAGAGATCAAGGCCACCATCATCGAACGCGACGGCAAGATCTTGATGGTCAAGGACTGCCCGAAGCACGGCCACTTCGAAGACGTGATGTCGATCGACACCGAATTCTCCAAGCACCTGGAAGACGTTTTCCCCGGCCGCGACATAGCAGCCCATAACGACGAGAAGCTCCACCATCACGGCTCCTCAACTGTGAAGTACGGACGTGGCTCGGTCCTGACCATCGATCTAACCAACCGCTGCAACATGATGTGCGATCCCTGCTTCATGGACGCAAACCAGGTAGGCTTCGTCCACGAACTGCAGTGGGAAGAAATCAAGCAGATGTTAGACAACGCCATCACCATCAAGCCGCGTAGGCAGATGAGCGTGCAGTTCTCCGGCGGCGAGCCCACGCTGAGCCCATACTTCCTGGACGCAGTCCGCTACGCGAGAAAAGTCGGATACAACTCCGTGCAAGCCGCCACGAATGGAATCGAATTCGCGAAGAGTTTTGAATTCTGCCAGCAGGCAGTAGAAGCCGGCATGCGCTACGCATACTTGCAATTCGATGGCATCGGCAACGCCGCCAACGCCCACCGCATGGTAGGCAACCTCTTCGACGTGAAGTTAAAAGCAATCGAAAACCTCCACAACGCCGGAGTAGAAATCGTTCCCGTAGTAACCATAGTTAACGGCATCAACAACGAACAAGTAGGACGCATCATCAAGTTCGCCCTGGACAATCCAAGAACAATCAGCTTCTTATCATTCCAACCAGTAAGCTTCACCGGCCGCGACGAAGCCGTAACCGACGACCGCCGCCAAGCCCAGCGCTACACGCTTTCTCACTTAGCCCACGACGTTAAAAATCAAACGGGATTAGGCGAACCATCCCGCGACTGGTTCCCCATCAGCTTCATGGGAACCTTCAGCGACTGGGCCGACCTAATGCACGCCAACGACGTAAAAAACGACTGGGGCCAACTAAGCTGCGGTTGCCACCCTAATTGTGGGACTGGGATGGCTGTGATGATTGATAAGGAGACCAAGGAGGCGGTGCCAGTTACTGCGTTCCTGGCGGGGGATCAGTTGGCTAAAGATATTGCCAAGGTGAATGACGCGGCGCGGGGGAAGTTTTTGACTGTTGTCGGGATGGCGTTGTGTTTGATGAAGAACTACGATCCGTATCAGGCGCCTACGCATTTCAAATTGATGGATCTGCTGCGGAAGTTTGATAAGAACTTTAATGCTACGGGGAAGAATTATGGGAAGGTTGGTCCGGACCGGACTGTGGACGATGTGATGAAGCGGCGGCAGGACCGGTGGAACTTCCTGTTTATTGCGGGGATGTGGTTCCAGGATCTGTTTAATTACGATTTCCGGCGGACGGAGCAGTGCATTATTCCTTATGCGACGCAGGAAGGCGAGATTTCGTTCTGCGCTTACAACACTGGGGTGGGATGGCGGAACATCATCGAAAAGATGCATATGACAGCCACGCTTACCAAGTGGTATGAAGAGCATGGGCGGCACGAGATTTTTGCGGGCGGGAAGAAAGTGAAGATGGACGATGAGACGCATTCGCTTCTGCTGCGCGAGAATATTGTGACGACGGAGTTGCAGCACGATCTGGACAATTTGGGCATCGCGAAGAACGCTCGCGAGGAGAAGAAGCGGGCTCGAGATGCGAAGCAGCAGGCTTCGGCTGCCGAGCTTCAGGCTTTGGCGGTTGACCATTCGGAAACTCCCGTTGCGGGACATCGCGGGCCGCAGAAGAATGATGAGGCTTACAACGCGCGCATGGCTTCGCTGTATCGCGAAGTTGTGTTGAAGGAGAAACCGGCGGTGGCTGAGAATGGATTTATTCCGCTGGGTGCTCTGGGCAAGGCGAATGGGGCTGCGAAGCCGGAAGTGGCTGAACCAGTGGCGGGAGACTAGTGCAGCTACTAGCTACTAGCTTCTAGCTCAAACCTTCGGGCCGCCTTCGGGCGGCCCGATTTGTTTTGGTCCGATATCGAATTACGCGGCGTTGTGATGGCTGCCTGCGCCTTCGCCGTGGCTCCGGTCGTCGCTTCGCTCCTTCCTGCGCCACCGCTGCGGCGCGCCCCGCCCGCTTGCCCACGAACTGTCCGGCTTCGTCGCTGTCGCTCCTTTCAGGACAGTTCGCCCCTGGCGTTCCAGCCGCGATCCGCATCTGCCGCTCTAGGGCCGTCATTACTCCACTGCTGAAGTGAAGTGAAATTTGCTGAAGCCGAAGGCGCCTGGTGAAGCTGCACCATCGCAGGATGCGCTTATTTTCCACCGGTTTGGGTGTCCAGGAGTGCCGTTGGAGATAAGCACTCCGCCTGTCGCCGAGTCGCCGCCGGAAGCTGGGCCGACGGTGAATATTACGTTCTGGACGAGCGCCTCGGGTGGCGCTCCAGACGCGCCCAGCGCGGTGACGACGAATTGTCCAGCGCAGTCGATGTTATTCGTGACGGTTACCGTTACTTGGAACTTGTCGCCGGCAGTTATTGTTTCCCCACTTGAGATTTGGAGTCCGGTCGTAACGTCGAGGACAGTGACGGCGATGGTGGGATTTGGCGGGGCGGCTGCGTTAGATTGACCGTAGCTGAATATACTACAGAGCAGCATGGTCCCCGCCAGAACAGTTTTCCGAGCCGTTGGTCTCACGGATTGAATTAGACTTTTCATCTTTATGTACTCCTTGCCAAGAGATCAGATTGGTGAATTCGCCAGCCACGATAGTGCTTTTTGGAGAAGTGTCAACGAAGTTTTGGATGAGCGCTGGATGAGCGCGGAAGATATAGGAAAAATGGGGGATTGACAGCGGAGATGAGTTGGGGTAAGTTGAGCGGCCAGTTGTGGCAAGAGGGGGCCCCTGCCACGACGACTCCGAGGTTTGCATGGGAGGGTGTCGTGTCGTTTGAAAGAGCTGAAAGAACGAGAGGTGCCTCGATTCGGTTCGACCTGTTTGAACTGGATGCTGGGAGCGGTCAGCTTCGAGTTAAGGGGCGCCGGTGGATTTGACGCCGCAGGCGCTTAGGGTTCTGGTGATGACTGTCCGCTCCACACGGATCCGGTTGTAGGTTTGCTCCTTCTTGCGCCACGGCTGCGGCGCGCCCCGCCCGTTTGCCCACGAACTATCCGGCTTCGTCGCTGATCGCTCAGGAGGAGGATGGGGCACCCTCTTCGCTGGTGCTGCAAGCGGCCAACCCGTTCTCAAAAACTAAACTTCAATGAGAATTCGACCACGCGCGGAGAGCCCAGGGCAAAGACGCCGGAGCCCAGACCTAGGCGGTTACTGGCCGGCTGTTCGCCGGGCGTGCCATTGACCGATCCTGTCGATGCGCTTAGCGCGCCACTTAGGGGGTTTGCTGGGCCGTCAAAATTCGAGAAATTCATCAGGTTGAAGAACGAAACGCCTGGCTCTATTTGGATACGTTCTCTGAGCTTGTAGATCCAGTTCAAACTGAAATCGAAGGCCCGCAGCCAGCCCATGCCGGCTTCGTTAGCCGGAGCGTTCGGTACTGGTTGTTGTACTCCGGCGAAGCCCGGGGTTTGCAGTTGGGCGAGAGTGAACAGGCCGCTGGTGATCAGCGCCTGCCCGGCAGGAGTGACCTGGCCGGCATCGTTCTGGTTGTAGGAGTTGATCACATTGTTGATGTTTTTGGCGCTGACGCCGTGGCCAAACGAGCCGACGTTGGTGCCGGGAAGCACATCTCCGGCGGAACCGTTGGAGGCAAAACTGCCGTCGCCGGTGCCATCGCCCGTGATATCTGTGACGAAGATGCCGCCCGGGTTTCCGGTTGGGCTGAGGGTGAGAGTAACCGGGAGCGGGCTGTAGAAGTGGCCAATCACGCCCAGGCGGAAGTGCATGGGAAGATCCATGGTGCCGCCGAAGGAAATCTGGTGTTTGCGGTCGAGGCCGTTCGGTCCCAAATAACGCTGAGGATTGTTGAAATCGGTGGCGATGGTGATGAAGTCATTGTCAGTGGCGGCGGCGATATAGCTCTGCAACTGATAAGACATTTGCATGTCGAAATTGGAAACGCCGCGGAAGGGATGAGCGAGGTGTTGCTTCAGCGACAACTGGAGCGCGTCATTCTTGGCGAAACCGATAGGGAACAGCATCTGGTCGGAGCCGACGTTGGGGTTGATGCCGGGGAAGGCGGCGCCCGTGGCGGGCGTGAGGCAAGTCCCTAAGGCTCCGCCACAGGTGAAGGCCGCGGGGAATCCGCCAAGCGAGGAATATCCCGAATCGAGCCCGCCGGAAAGCGGGGTTCCGTCAACAGCGAACTGTGGCGATGCAAAGCTCGACATGGTAGCACCGGCTAGAATGGCGCAGTTAATTGCCGCCGCTGAATAGCCTCCCGCGCAACCGAACGATGCCGTGGTAAGCGCGATGGCGTTTTGTGCGGCGGGCACGTTGAGGAAGCGGGCATCGCCAATGTGGTTGGTATCAATGGCGAGCAGGGTGTGGGTTTCGATGTTGCGGAGATAGTCCGCCGTGAAAACCATCCCTGGACGAATCTCGTGCTGGAGGCCGAAGTTCATTTGCAGGGAGCGAGGGCTGACGTATTTCGGCGCCAACAGGTCTGTACCCGTCGAGTCGAGCCCGTCCGTCAAAGCGTTCCCAATAAACGAGGGGTTACTGGCCGGGCCGGCGGCCACGGTGGACGATTGATACTGCGCCTGCAGGGCTGCGATGGCGGGAGCCGCCTGGCCAATGGACTCTCCACAAAAACTGGGTGAGACGGAGCCGCCGTTTGGCAAACTCAGGGTAACCGGGCTTCCGTTGGAGCAAACCGTGGTATCCGCCAGGAACAATCCTGCCTGCAGGCGGGATGGGCGGTCGAATTCGATGTTGTTCCAGATTGAGTTTTCGTAGAAGAGGCCGATGCCGGCCCTCACCACAGTCTTGCCTCTCTTGGTGGGATCCCAGGCTACGCCCAATTGCGGGGCGAAGTTGAGGTTAGGCTGATGCACTGGATTTTCCAGGCCGGAATAATACTGATTGTCGAACTGAGCCAGAGCCGAGATGGGGCCCAGGTCGCTGTCGGTGCGGCCCGTGTCGCGCACATAACGCAAACCTAGTGTGATGGTTAAGTTGGATCTGAATTTCCAGGCGTCGCCGAAATAGAACGAAATGCGATTGTCTGGGCCGCTGCCGCCCGCGGGAAAGCCAAAAGCTGGTATTTCCGAGGCATAGCCCTGTCCATTGCCCAAGGAGACGCTGGTGACCGGATAATTCAGAGGATTCGCTTGGCCACACAGAGGGTTGCCGGGTGGGCAAGCGCTATTGGCAAAGGCCTCAGTCGTGCTATTGAGCGGCGAGCCGACAGCAGGAGCCAGGGCCAGAAAACTGGCAAGACCTCCGCCAAAAATGTGGTTCCAACCTCCGCCGTAGCGAAGAATATGCGAGCCGATGGCCTTGCTGCCGTCGTACTTGATCTGGCGGTTGGATTGGTAGGTTTGCTGCGGGGCCAGAAAGCTTGGGCCGGAACAAAACTGATCGGCACCGGAGGTGAGGCAATCAGGATCGCCGCCGATGGCCACTTCGAGGCTGGGAAGAGGATTGAAGATGCTGGTTCCGGCGGTTGCGTCCACGATTCCATTGCGGAATTTCATGTAGCCGAAGCGAATGCTATGGGTGAAAGATCCGGTATTGAAATCCAAGCCGAGAGCATGGTCGGGAGTGTGATCCACGTTGGCAAAGGGCTGGAAGGAGTTGGGGATGATGGCGAGAACATTCTTGTTCTCATCAAAAGAGAAGCGATAGAAGAACTTGTAGTTGTTGGTGATCTGCCAGTCGAGACGCCCTACGGCTTCCGCTTCGCGAAAAGGCGAGTCGTAACTTCCGGTTAACGCGGCAAATGGGCCGCTGGGTAGAACTGGATTGAGCAAATCCTGCTTGGTGCGTTCGACATCGGTGAACACAAACAGCTTATTCTTTATAATGGGTCCGCCTAAATTGCCGCCGAACTGGTTGCGCTGGAAATAATTGTCGGTGCCGCCGGGCAAGTTGGCATCCATGTTTTGATCGCGAAAGGCGTAGTAGCCCCCGCCGTGGACGGTATTCGTGCCCGATTTGGTGGTGACGTTCACCGAACCGGACGAAGTGAGTTCGGTAGAGAGATCGAGCGAGGACTGCTGAATTTGAAATTCCTGAATGTCGCTGGCGGGCACGTTTTGCGTGGTCGTGCCCACGGTTTCGTCGCTGATATCGAGGCCGTCGACTTCGATGCGGGCGGTGCGGCCGAAGCGGCCGCCGAATGAGATGGAAGAAAAACCATTCTTGGTGGGATCGAGGTTGCCGCCATCCTGGATTTGCACGCCCGGTTCCAATTGCGCGAGGTCAAGGAAGTTGCGGCCGTTGATGGGCAGGTTCTCGATCTGCTCGCTGGTCAGCACGCCCTGCACGGTTGCCTGCTGCGTATTCACGGCAACGGCCGTGGCCTGCACTTCGACTACCTGAGTGGATTGTCCGAGCTGGAGTTTGACGTTACCGGTGGCGGTGACGCCGACTTGCACGGTTACGGCAATCTCCGTTGTCTTGAAGCTTTGAGCTTCGACGCGCAAGGTGTAATCGCCGGGAGTCAAAGCGCCTGAGGCGTAGGCTCCGGCAGACGTGGACTTGGTGGTAACCACGCGGCCGGTGGCTTTATTGCTAATCGATATCTTTGCGTCACTTACCACGGCGCCGGAGGGATCGGTGACCGAACCTTGAATGCTGCCGGTGGAAATGGTGGTCTGCGCAAACAACGTCGAAGAGCAGAGCAGGACACACAACAGCGAGAGCGACGCAAGATAAGTGCGGCGGGGGAAAGCACTGACCGACAGCATTGGACACCTTCCTTTTCAACGTATCTGTTCTATCTATGACGTTCTACGACGCGAAAGGTTTATTCGAAGCGAATACGACAGCCATTGTCAACCTATTTCCTTTCTCGCGATGATGAGAATTTTGGTTGGAGTCTGCGATCGGCGGCAGCGTTCGGTGGAGAGCCCTGGTTTGGCTGGAGAGTTGTGATCGCCGGGAG
>Ga0302326_10018174_pt1 | contig 14587 bp, 7 predicted proteins | sample Palsa_T0_3_FD_202264 | JGI IMG/M metagenome (GOLD analysis project Ga0302326, IMG submission 202264) | Peat permafrost microbial communities from Stordalen Mire near Abisko, Sweden - Palsa_T0_3 | ecosystem: Environmental > Terrestrial > Soil > Palsa > Peat permafrost | place: Sweden: Abisko... | reverse complement strand
GGTGTTCCGGCAACTTCAGCACGTGTTGGAGCACGTGAATGTATTTTTCCGCAGTCTGACGGCGGGAAAACTTGCGCACGATGTGTTCCCGGCCGTTCTGTCCCAGTTCGCGAGCCATTTCCCGATTTGCGGACAGATAACGAATGGCATTCACTAGAGCGTCGGAGTTCTCCGGTTCGATCGCAAGCCCGGCGCGGGCTTCCTCAAGAATCGCACGCGCTTGCCCATCCACGCCGAGTATGACCGGGCGCGCACACGACATGAATTCCAGCATCTTGGTAGGGATCACCGTCTTGAACAGTTCGGTTTTCTTGAGCAGAACGAGGCATACGTCCGACGCGCCGATGTAGGCGGGAATTTTCTCGCGAGGCTGCTGATCGACAAATCGTAGATTGTTCAGACCACGCTCGCGTGCCAGAGTGGTGATGCGCTCTTTTTCGGCGCCTTCGCCTATCATCAGAAAAACAATCTCGGAATTCGCATCCCGCAACTGGGCAGCGGCGGCGATGATGGTTTCCAGGCCGTGCGCCATTCCCATCGTGCCGATGTAGGAGATGACAAATTTTCCTTCCGCGCGTAGTTTCCTTCTCAGACCGATTGCCGCTTCTCCGGTAAATGGCTCCGGAGCGAAAAGCTTTGTCTCTACTCCATTCTCGATCACGGAAATCTTTTCCCGAGGCACGCGCCAGTGTTCCACCAGGTAATCTTCAAAAGCCGGCGTGACCACCACCACCCGGTCCGAATGGCGGTACAAGAAGCCGGCGATCTTTGCCAGAGCCCGGTGCAACAGAGAATTGCTGTTGCCCATGCCGACCGCGGCCAGCGACTCCGGCCAAAGATCGCGCACTTCGAACACAAAGGGGACGCGCTTGCAGCGGGCCAGCCACCAGCCTGCGACTCCGACCAGCAACTGCGGCGACGTCGCAATCACAACGTCAGGCCGCGACAAAAAAAGACCCGTGCTCGCCGCGGACGCGCAAAACGAACTGTAGTTCAACATTCGTTCGCGCGCTTTCCGGTTAGGAAAAGGAAGGAGCCAGGTGCGAACCACATTGACTCCATCCATTTCCTCGCGAGCCACCAGGCGCCGTAACTTGTCGCGATACTCGGGAGGCACAACACCGGTTGGATGATTGGGAAACCCTGTGAGCACGGTCACTTCCTGCCCCGCGGCCGCCCAACGCCGCGACAATTCAGCCGCACGCGCGGCCGGCGCTCCCATCTCCGGTGGAAAGTATTGCGAGACGTAAAGAATCTTCATGAGACGGTAAACAACTATTCAGGAAGCCTGTGTTCAGGAAGCTCGATCGAGGCCGCTGGCATCGGGAGCGTGATCGTCGCGGTGAAGGTCCTTCACTGCGACGGGCACTGCGACGGGCACGGCGACGGGTTGCCCCAAACACCGTGACTCCTCCAAAGCGAATGTTGCCAGCGTCGTGCTCACAAGTTCGCGGAACGGGGTTGGCGATTCTGCGCCGGTTTGAATCGCGGTGACGAATGCCTTCCATTCGCCACGGTGCCCCTTGTTCTGGCGCATGAGAGAGCGAAACACACGCTTCTTTCCGTCCCGGACAAGTTCGAGCCGCCGAAAGTCTTCCAGGACCGCCACGGCGCAGCCGCCGAACACTTCGATTCGTTCTTTGGAATATGATTTGTCGCCGTTCGCAAGGTAGCTGATGGTGCCCTGGGAGCCATCTGGAAAGCGCAAGGAACACACGATATTGTCGTTGCTATATTGGCCCGGGTTCGGCAGGCTGCGGGTCTCAACTTCCACGGGGGACGCGTTCGTCAGGAAGCAGAGGAAATCTACGAAATGGCAGACCTCACCGAGGATGCGTCCTCCGCCCTGCAGTGGATCATTCAGCCAATGATCCGAGGGAAGGAAGCCTGCATTCACGCGATAGTGAAGCGCCAATGGTTCATGCACTTCCCGCAGAAAACTCTTGAGTCGAACCGCTAATGGAGCAAAGCGACGATTGAAACCGACCATGAGAAGCCGGCGGCCGGAGGCCTCGTCACGTGTTCGATGTGTGTGAGTTTGATCGTCGTGCGCCGCAACAATTCTGCTGAGTTCCGCTTCATTGCGGCAGAGAGGCTTTTCGCAGAAAACGTGCTTGCCGGAGCAAAGGGCTGCTACCACCTGCGCCGCGTGCAGGTGATGGCGGGTAGCGATGACCACCGTGTTGACCCCCGGATGGTTAAGAATCTCCTGCTCGTCCGTGGAGCAGGAACGAAATCCGAATTTCTCGGCGGCGTGGCGCGCATGCGAACCGTTCGCCGCGCCAACCATGACCATTTCAACACCACCAACTCGCTTGATCGCAGGCAGCAGCGTGCTGGTGGCGAAACTCCCTGCCCCAAGAAGACCGATCCGAATAGACTCATGGCTCGCGATGGGCCGACCAACAGCCGCCACCTTCACTTGGCGGGTATAGTCGGCGAACTCCGGATAAGCGATCAGCACGCCCAGGAACGGCTCGTGCGTTTTTCCCGTGATCAAATCATAGGCGGAGTGCGCACGCGCGATCGGGAAGCGATGAGTGACCAGCGGATGCAAATCAAGTTTACGATCCGCGAGAAGCTTGAGAAAAGCTTCCATATTCCGCGTTTCCGTCCAGCGCACGTAGCCAATCGGATAGTCGATTCCTTTTTGTTCATATGCCGAGTCATATCGGCCTGGTCCATACGAGCGGGAGACGCGGAAGTCGAGCTCCTTCTCGTAGAAAAATCTCCGCGGGATATCCATGGCAACCGTTCCGACGGCGACCACGACGGCGCGATTGCGCGCCACTGCTCCCGCAAGATTCACGGGATCATTGCTGGCAGTTTGCGCCGCAATGAGGATTGCGTCTGCGCCATGGTGGCCAGAGTGCTGCAGGCATAAATCCTGAAAACCGGAGGATGAAGTGCTCACGGCATCCGCGCCCAGGCGCAGAGCCAGTTGCGCTCGTTCGTCTGAGATGTCCATCCCCAGCACGCAGCAACCAGCAGCCTTAAGAATCTGCACCATCAATTGACCGAGTAAGCCTAGCCCGATCACAGCCACAATGTCGCCCAGTTTGACGTCCGCGTTCCGCACGCCGTGAAGCGCCACCGCTCCGAGCGTGGTGAAGGCCGCTTCATCAAAGCTGACTGCTTCGGAAGGAATCCGCGCGATCAGCAACCGGGGAACACAAGCAAACTCGGCGTGCACCGCGTGACCGGCGCCCGCGCACGCCACGCGATCTCCAGGGTTGATATCGGCAACGCCTTCGCCCACGGCGACGACGGTCCCTGCACTGCTATACCCCAACGCACTTGGTTGATCGAGGCGGCTGCGGACGGAAGACACCGTCGCCAGCAGCCCGTCACGACTGATCTTGCTCAGGACCTCGCGCACCAGATCAGGCCGCATTCTCGCTTTCTGCAGCAAGTTCTTGCTGGCGAACTCGGAGGAGGCCCGCTCCGTGCCGGCGGAGACGAGAGAGGCAGCGGTTCGAACCAGCACGCATCCCGCCAGCAACTTCGGGGCAGGAACTTCCGCCACGGTGATTTCAGCGCTGCGGGCATCCTGGAAGACTTGTTTCATATTTTTGCTGAAAGATTCACTCGATGAACCTCGGCTTCGCCAAGCAGAACAATTAGCTGTTCGTCTCTCGATTCGAGCTTACATCGTTCGCCGGTGAGAATCGCGGTCACGAATCGTACCGGCAATTTTGAGTGAGTTTCGTAGACCAGAGAAACCGCTGGCCGAAGATCACCATACGTGGGCGACTCCCAGCCGAGCAACTGCAGATCCGCGCCTGGCGAATTTCCTTCAACCCGCGCGCCCGCCCGTATGATCGTTCCATTCCCCGGGGAACTGGTAAGAATACAGCAGCGCACCCGCGACTGCCCCGACGAGAACGCAAGTTGAAAAGGCGAATCAGAAAACTCGTACGGCAAGTCTGCCATCAGCCAATGCAAGCGCACGGCGTGCACGCCAGCTCCCTCGATGTCATCCACGATGACCCAGCCAGTGCCAGTCAGCCACTGAACCGTGCGGCGGTGCTTCACGCCAAAACGCTTGTAACCGTCATGCTCGCCCTCAAAACGGTCGGCGCAAGCCTGGCCAGACGCAGAATACGACCGGCCCGACGCTTGCGCCCAGTCGACCCAGAGAAAGCGGCCAGCGCGGCGCATCTGGTCGCGATGATCGACCATGGCCGTGTTATGAGCGGCGGTCCCGGCGAGTCCATTATTCCACGGCGGAGGCCCATTGTAGAGATATGTTCCGGCATCGCGAGCCAGGTTGATGCCCTGCCACCACAAATCCACGTGCAACTGATCTGCCTGAAACGGCCGTCGAGTGTGGCGGCCAGCACGAATCAACGCCCAGGAATTCTCGTTACCCAAACGGAAGTATCCGGTTTCGACGGAAGGGGGCAAAGGCGGAGCCGCTTTATCGACGACTGCAGGCTTCACGCCGAACCACAACGGCGCCTCATCCCAGGGTCCTGGCTTCAAAGCGGGGCGATTCAGAACAGCAGCACCCAATTGCAGGAGTGGACGAAAATCGCGGTACGCTCCTAGAGCGAGCGGAAGGATCAGGCTGCCGTCGTCGGAACCGTAGTTCGGAGCAACTCCGCTCACCGGATCTACCCAGGGGCGCATGAAGTCAAAGGCCGCTTGGGTTCGCACGCGGATGTCTTCGTGAAGGGGAGTGGTGTGAGCCTGAGCCAGACGTAACGTCCACAGCAGCAGATGCAGAATCATGCGCTGGTAGTTGAAGGAATGCTGCTGCGAAACGCCTGCGGGTGTGATTTGGTCGAGAACGGCTTCCCGCAACAGATGGGCGCCAAGGTTCTGCCAAACCTGCGCTTCTCTCAATTCTGGAAAGAGTGTGCCCGTTGTCCACAGACCAACCGCCTCGCTGATCAAGTGATTGCTGCGCTGGGAGCGGGCGTAACCGAGGGTCTGAGCGGTGCGCCAGGCATGAGCGGCGATCATGGAAACGAGCAAAGCGACACGCTCATTGGTCGTAGAGGGCGAATGAATGAACGCATGCAGCGCGAACGACCATGCAAGAATGCGCAGGGAGCATTCTTGCCCGCAAATCCACAGCGGACCGGCCATCGGCGGACTGCGACGGGCCCAGTCCTCAATCGCGCTCCAGAAAGCCTGCGGAAATCGGTCGTCGCCACTGATCGAGTAAGCCCGAACCAGCGGGTAGACAAACAAAAACCTGGAGGGCTCAAGGATAAATTTCAGGTCGCCGTAGGCAGGCGATGCAAAACGCATCTGCGTCCAGGGTTGATGCGGCGAGACACTCTTGCCCGTGACTGGATTCTGAAACCATCGGGGCGGGAATTCGCAGGCGAAAGACAGTGCGCCGAAAAATGGCATGTTGCCGGCGAGAATTCGCTCCGCTTCGGCGAGAACAGATTTTTCCCCGTCGATCCCGATGACTTTTCTGATGCTCGTTCCGACCGTCTGCGCGTCGGTGAAGAAGAATGGCCGCTTGCCATCACGACGCTTAGTTCGCATCTCTTCGGCGCAAGAGCCGGCTGCAATCCGTTTCAGGTCCCAGGAATCCCAGCCCTGCACGGAGCGCATTCTCCACGACATCAAGCCACTGCCGCGCTCAAGTTCGTATTCCAGCCGCAGCATGCCGTCGCGCATGCCGAACGTGCGGCCCACCTGCAACATGGTTCCGATCTTGCTCATCGGCTTACCCATTCACCGACTCCGCGACGGCGACTGAGCGTCTCTTTGTAAGTCGTGCGGCCGCACGCGCCTGCAGCCACTCATGCATCACGAAGAATTGGTGATCTTCATCGAGATCGGATTGTGGGCTTGCGGAAATCGTGCCCCGATCGAGACCGGCAACCACCTCCGCGACCTGCTCAACGCCAAAAGCAATCAGCCGATTGCGTAAGTCGCTTAACAACTCGCACCGGGCTGCGTCAGGAAATTCACATCTCTGAAGAACGGGTCCAGTGTCAATGCCCGCATCGATGTAATGGATGGTGACGCCGACTGGAACGTGGTTCAGCAACGACCACTCCGGACTGCTCATGCCCCGGACTTCCGGCAGCAAGCCAAGGTGTACATTGAGGACTCCGAGACGGGGCACTTCCAGCAGCTGCTTTCGCAAAATATTGCCACCGGTGAAAATGATCAAATCCGGCGACCACTCTTTCAGTCGCGCAATCGAATCCGGCGCATTCTGGTCATTGCATACTGCAACCGGGAAGCCATAAAACACCGCCACTTCCCGCAGACTGCGAAAGACTCCCTCTCCATGTATGAGCAGAGGCTGCAAGTACGGATTACTTACTTGTGCCCGCCCATCGCCGCGATGCGGAATCAGTTTCGCGCTCGCGTAACGAATAACATCTCGCGCACCCCACTGACCAAGCTTGCGCACCACAGTTCCTCGGTCCAGGGTGGGAAGCGCAAGAGCGCCGGCCGGAACATAACCTAACTCGGCCATACGCACCGCCATGGCGCATCCCGTTTCGCTGTACACGTTGGAACACAGAACTACGATGCGCATGGCAATGCCTCGAATGCGGATGCCTCAAATGACCGCTTCAGGCGCCGTTCCAGGAGGAGAGCGTCCGCGAAGAACTTATTTCCCCAACTGAGGTAGCGCAGCGGCTGATAGCGACCCCAGATCGGATAAGAGCCGCCGACCCCGCCGAATACGCCACGCCCCCCGCGCGCAGGAATCAATGGCTTCATCATCTCGTTCATCTTGAGCGCGGCATTGAGATAGCGCAGATCGTCAGTCACTTCAAACAGGCGCAGCCATACGCAGGACATCTGCGCGTTTCCTGTGAGACAAGTGAAGCGCTGCCCATTCTTGAAATCTGGCTCGAACGCACCCGGCAAAGATTTATTGGTTTCAAACTTCCGTAGGAGCACCCAAGACGATTTCGCAACCGCCTCGATGGCATCGCTGCGTTGCCGCAGAATGCCGCATTCAAGAACACCCTGGAGCGCGTAGGCGATGAAGTGTAGATAGTTGGGATGGCCTCGCAGGTTGATACCGTCGATCCAGCCGCTGGGCCGGAAGTGTGACAAAACCCAATCCAGATTTCTCTCTGCCGCCAGCCCGTAACTTAGGCTGTGCTCGTGATCGCTGCAACCGTGACGACGATTCGCAGCGCGTTCTGACAACTCAGCCAACGCCCACGCAACCATGCTGTAGTAAGTATGAGCCACGTTCTGATACGCAGCCGGGCCGAACCACGATCCGTCGGCGTGCTGCATCTTGACCAGCCAATCGCCGGCGGCGACTGCCGCTTGCAAAATCTCAGGACGGTTCGTCTCCACGTGAGCGCGAACCAAACCTTGCAGGATTTGTCCGGTGTTGAACACCGACGGCTGCTTTTCGTCGCCGTGTAATCCGCTGCGCAATCTACCGTGCAATCCCGCGGGAAACGCGCCCATTGGCATTTGCAGCGAAAGCAACCACTGGGTTGCGCGCTCTACCGCAACTACGGCATCGTCGTCGCCGGTCGTACGCGCACAATCGTACAATGTCGGAACGATGTAGCCGGTGACCTCAGGATAGGATTCCGAATATCCCGAGAGCAGGCTGTAATAGGCTGCAATACCGCCATCCGGGCGCTGCGCGTCCAGAATCCAGCGCAGCAATGAATTCAGCGCGTCTCCGCTGGACCGCTTGGTGGTCGCATACGAATAAAGATGCCGCTGTTCAAAGGTGACCCGGAGTTTGTCGGATACAAGTCTCTGGATCAGCGGAACCACGCGTTGCGGTCCGCGCAACAAACCCGTGGCTTCGGTCAGCGCCTTGGCGATTTGATCCGTGATGGCATTGTCTCTGCTGTTATCCCCAGATGCGGCGACGGAATCAGTCATCACAGAGTTTTTCCCAAGAATATGTTTTCGCACGGATTTGAAAAGCTCACGCGGTGGCCGCCAAACGCGTAGCACTGAACTCTTCCGTCCTCTGCTGCGCTCCTGCATCAAGGAAAATGCGCATCCAGTTTTCCAGAGCCAGGAACTGCCAGACTTGCATCGACCAATCTTCCGCTCCACTCCGGTGTTCGTCCACGAAACGGCGCACGGCTTCGGGGCGAAACAAGCCGCGCTTTCGGATATTCGTGTCAGAAAGGAGATCATCCACCATCTCCTTCAAATCGTGCGCCAGCCAGTAGTCCACCGGAGCGGAGAAGCCGGCCTTTGGCTGCCGCAGCACTTGCGCAGGCAGAACGCCCTGCATGGCGTTGCGGAAGATGTGTTTGGTGGTCGGCTGGAAAAATCCTTTGAGCTTGAGATGCGGTGGAATATTCCAGGCGGCAAACTCGGCAAGTTCACGGTCAAGAAATGGAACGCGCACCTCAACCGACGACGCCATACTCATCTTGTCGTTGTAGTTCAGGTTCAGACTCGTCATGAAGATCTTGGTATCGAGATAAAGCATCTGGTTCAGGAAGTCGGCCTCGTGCACCGAGTCGAAACTGGAATGGTGGCGGACCGCAGGGTCGAAGGCACGAAGCTGATCCTGAACCTCGACCGTATACAAACTCCTCTTCTGGCCGGCATCCAGATAGGTGCAGTTGCGAATGAAGCGGTCTTCTGGTTCGAGCGATGCGCTTCGAGCCATTTTCTTCGCCAAGCGCACGCTTCCCTTCATAGCTGTGCCACGCAAGCTCGGCAGGGAGGCGAGGCCCGATTCGATCCCCGCACGCAGTACTCTGGGCATTCTTTGATACGCCCGTGCCCAGCGGTGCGCGGCATGTTTGCGATATCCGGCAAATAATTCGTCGCCACCCACTCCTGAAAGCAACACGGTGGCCTGTTTGCGCGCCTCGCGGCAGACCAGATACGCCGTGATGATCGCAGGGTCCGCGGTGGGCTCATCCATGTGCCACGTCAGACGAGGCAGCAACTCGGCCACGTCGGGCTCAACCACAATCTGCTGGTTCTCGCAGCCCAATTGCCGCGCCAGACGCGCCGGCACGCTGGGATCATCGAGCGTGGTTTCGCCGACGCGATACTTGCGCGGGAAAGTAATCGTATAAGTGCGGACCGGCTGCTTGGTCGCCTGGCACATCATGGCCACGATGCTCGAAGAATCCAAACCGGCGCTGAGAAATGCGCCGATCGGAACGTCGCTCACCATCTGCGCTTCGACCGAACGCTGAAAGCGCTCGCGAACCTCGTCGGCAAGATCCGCCTCGGATCGCGGGTAGCGCATATCGGACCGCGGAAAGCTCAGGTCCCAATACTGCCGGATCTTCATTTCGCCGTCGCGAAACGTCGCGCAATGTCCTGCGGGAAGCTTGTGAATCCCACGGAACATTGTTTTGGGTTCCGGAACCCACAGAAAAGTCAGATACTGATGCAACGACTCCAGATCAATCTCAACCTCGATCTCCGGCACATGGAGCAGGGCTTTCACTTCCGAGGCAAATGCCAGCTTTCTCGCTTGGTGAGCGTAGTAGAAGGGTTTCACTCCAAAATGATCGCGCGCCAGAAACAACTCAGGTCGGCCCGAGCGCAGATCGCATATGGCAAAGGCGAACATGCCATTGAGCCGATGAACGCAATCCTCACCTTCCTGTTCGTAAAGGTGAATCACGACTTCCGTATCTGTGTTAGAGGCAAAGTGGTGGCCTTTCCCTTGCAGCTCACAGCGAAGTTCGGCGAAGTTGTAGATTTCGCCGTTGTACGTGATCCAGATCGTGCCGTCCTCGTTGCACATCGGCATGTGCCCATCGGCTGAAAGATCAAGGATGGCAAGCCGGCGGCTGCCCAGGCCAACATAGGAACCATCGGGGAATCTTCGCTCCCACAGACCGGAGTCATCTGGACCACGGTGCGCCTGAACGTGCGTCATGCGTCCGAGCACTTCGCTGTCCCCACAGTTGGCGAGTCCGGCAATCCCGCACATGATGGGCCTGGTTCCCTTCTGTTCTCTTAGAGTTCAGTTCTTTTCGACTTCAGTTCGTAGATCTTGGCTTTGGTGTGAAACATCTGAACCGCCTGAAACCCGCAGTAGATCAAGCCTGGTACGCCATCCAAGAATCCGAGCCGCAAGACATAACGATACAGGAAGAGCAGCACGGGAGAGCCCGGCACGGTAAAGACATTGCGCTTCAACCAGCGCCGGCGCTGAGCCTGCGTGCCCCAAAGCGATGGCGGCAGTTCTTTATCGTCTCCACGCTGCAGCAGCATGCGGGACTCCCAGTTGGAATACTCGTCATGTTTCTGGATATACCGCGAAAGCGATTCCACATTGCGATGAATCAGCGGATTGAGCAGCCTTTCCGTTGCACCTTCCACGACAACGTGCTCATGCACTTCCATATCGGCCATCGAAGCATCCTGATCCTTCAGGCGGCATTCAAACCGTCCCTTGCAGCGGCGAAACAAAGAGAGCTTCCACAGGCCCACATCCCCATGGCGCAGAACCCGGCCCAGAAACCAAGTGCGAAGCAAGATGGAATATCCGTCGATCGCCGGATTCTGGATCGCCGAACGGATTTCTTCGGAGAGTTCAGGCGTGAGCATTTCGTCGGCGTCGAGCAGCAGAATCCAGTCGTGAGCAATCGGCAGTGTGTTCATGGCCCATTGACGTTTCTTGGGCCATCCACCCTGATAATGAAACTGCGCGACCTGGGCTCCGTGGGATCGTGCGATCTCCACGGTCTCGTCTGTACTCTGCGAGTCGATCACATATACTTCGCCAACGTCTGTGAGCGCCTGCAAGCATCGCGGCAGATTTTTCGCCTCGTTGCGCACCGCAACGATCACGCTAACCGGGAGTTTGCCGGTGGAGACGGCACTCGCGACCTTCCGAACTTCTTCGATCTTTTCCATTGCGGCAATCTCCATTGCGGCAAGCACTCAATTCGAAAGGTGCTGCTGGCACCAGCATTGCAGTACGTACAGCGACCACGGGCGCGACCAGGAGGTCCGCCCCTGGAGAAAGTTTTCCCAGACGCCGCGGGCCGCGCGTTCGCTGATCAGAGTCCCCAGGACACCATCCCCAATCTTGCGCAAACTTTCCTCTACGACCGGACGCAACGCATCCCGCAACCAGTGCTCGAACGGCAGGGTGAAACCTCGCTTCGCTCGATGGACGATCTTCTCCGGAAGTTGGCCGCCGAGTGCGCTAACCAGCAGAGGCTTCGGCGCCGAATCCAGCTTCCACGATCCGGGCAGAGCGAGGATGCGTCGCGCCAGCCGATGGTCGATCAACGGCACGCGCACCTCCAGTCCGTGCGCCATGCTCATGAAATCGGAGTCGCGTAACAGTGTGTTGAGCATATAACAACGTGACTCCAGATAGGAAACACGGTTGACCGGATCCAAGCTCAGGGCGCGGCTCAGACTCTCGGTCAAGGGTCTTTCCGCACGCAGGAAAGTCGCCGAGTTCGTCTTCATCTCAGGCAGTAACTCGTTCTGCTGTCCCGGCGTGAAGAGCATGCGAGAAAGAAAATAAGGATGAACGATTCCTCCGCCGTTGCGGTAAAGGGCGGTCAATTTGCGATTCTGGTCACTGGACGGCGCGAGTGCCGCAAACATATTCGCCAACGGACTGCGGACTGCTCCAGGAATGCGGTCCCACGCACTGGCAAATCGTTCCATCCGCGGCACCGTGCGGAAACTGGAGTAGCCGGCAAACATTTCATCGCCACCCAGGCCAGAAAGAACAACTTTCACACCGGCAGCCCGCGTTCGTTCCGAGACGAAGTATGTATTGATTCCGTCTATCGTGGGCATATCCATCGCATGGATGGCTGGATCAATCGCAGTAAAGAAGTCTGACTGGGCGACCGTGATCTCGTGGTGATCGGTACGAAAATGCTGCGCGACCGCACGGGAATACTCAGCCTCGGAGTAGTCCTCTTCCCGAAAGACAATCGAAAACGTGCTCGGGCGTACGCCGTTTCGACTCAGGATACCGACCAGGCTGCTGGAATCGATGCCGCCGGAAAGAAACACTCCCACCGGCACATCGCTCACCAGTTGCATGCGCACTGACTCATCGAGCATCTCCGCGACCTGATCTTCAAGTTCATTGCGCTTCTCCGCACCGGCGCCGGCGTGATTGCAGCCTTCATCAAGGTTGGGCCCGACCAAGTCCCAATACTGCTCCTGCTTAACGTGCCCGTCCTCCCAAGTCAGATAGCAGCCGGGTGGGAGCGCATTCACACCTTCCACTAGTGTGTTCGGGTCGTAAACCGATCCAAAGGCCAGGTAGTTAACCAAGCCTGCGCAATCTATAACGCGCGGCACAAGACCGGTTCCCAGCAGAGTCCGAACTTCGGAAGAAAACATGAAGTACTGATCCGAGTGGTAGAAGTAAAGGGGCTTGATTCCCATGGGATCGCGGGCAACGAACACGCGATGCCGCTGCGCATCCCAGATGGCGAATGCAAACATCCCGCGAAACTCATGCAGGCACTGCTCGCCCCAGTGCGCGTAGGCTTTGAGGATCACTTCGGTGTCGGAGTTGCTGCCGAATTGCAGTCCCGCTTGCTCCAACTTTGCGCGCGCCTCGCGGAAGTTATAGACCTCTCCGTTGTAGACGATCCAGTTGCCAGTTGCGGGATCGTTCATGGGCTGATGGCCTTGAGGAGACAGGTCCAGGATTGCGAGGCGTCGATTCCCCAAACCGATTTCAACGGCTTCCCGGGCGGCGTCACGCAGAATGACTGTGCCGCTGTCGTCCGGCCCACGATGCGCGAGGGATCGAGTGGCGCGCTCCAATACCTCGGCGGGCACACGCGCGTTATGGCCAATGATTCCGAAAATGCCGCACATCCGGACTCTGACTCCCTCAGGACTTCGCCAATCATCTTACGCGAAGCCTTCGACCTTCGGGATCAGCGCAGAACCGCGCGACAGTAGAGTTGCAGATTGTCTTCCGCTCAGTGCACGCTGAGGAACGAATACACGCCGGAGGGAATCCCCACGCTGGAGGTGGTCGGATTGCAAAAGTGAAGCGTAAGGGTGTCCGCCGCACTCGCATAGGCATTCAGCGAAAGATTACCTAAGGGCTTCGGCGGCTTAATTCCTGTGATCAAATCAGACTTGGACAACCCCGGTTCTGTCTGCGTCACATCCCTGCAGCTTTGAGCCGCCACGTTTGACGCTGCGATCCCTGGCGTGGAATAGATCTTCATCCTGCTCAGGGGAGATCCCTCCCCTACCGTGAGCGTGTTGCCCTTCTGGATCGAGACCGCAACAGCAAAGGTCTTCTCGCTCGCCGTGAGCCGCTCCTTCCAGCGTGTGCCGTCGCCTTTGTTGCCAATGTAGTTCGAAAGTGAAATTGGCGCTCCGAATGCCAACTGCGATTGCGAGAGGCTGGCGCCTCCAGCGGGTACGTCGAGCCCGATGTAGGCGTCTTTATCGTCATTGGAAGGCCGATGAATCGCATCGGCAAGCGTCTTCGCGGGATCGGAATCCACCAGCGTAATGATGTGGGAGGGGCCTAGGTTTCCCGCAGGTGAATTCAGGAAATTGAGCCGGCCTTTCACATTCGGATCTGGCGCGCCCGACCCCGGTCCATTTTGCATCAATGTGCCCAGAACTCTGGGTTGGTTGTTCCCCGCGGACTCTCCCGCAAAACAAACGGCATAGACTCCCGGCGTACCTCTGGGGCAACGGTCCGCGAACACACTCGGAACATTGGCCAGCGTGCTGATAACTGGAGAAACATTGGTCACGGGCGGAATGACCAGGTCAGCATAGGCTCCTCCAGACAAGATCAAGCTCCCCGGCCAGAACATAAGAATCGGTTGAAAAGAAGGATTCTTGGTCACTTCGTAGGTTTTGAGTGGGACCTGCGAGTCGGTTGCCTGGCAAACCTCGCCGGCACACTGCGGCACACTGGTGGCGACGGCGAAATCTCCCTTTCCATATGGAGCCTTGAGAGCATTTCCCACACCCTCGGTGCGCAGGACGTCATAGGAAATGGTTTCTCCATTTATCTTTTCTCCGTTTGTCTTTTCTCCGTTTATCTTTTCTCCGTTTATCTTTTCTCCGTTTATCTTTGGCCAGGACACAATGATGTTTCCTTTCCCATTGGTGTCCGCATAGCCGGACTGAAGCGGGAGTGAAGATCCGCGAGTTGAATCCCTGGCCACGATCCAATACACGTAGTGCGTACTGCCGGTGCGGGCGTAGGAGGGCTGGCCACCAACGGCAACCATCTCGGTCTTCGCGCTCAGGCGAGAGCCGACCACAATGATGCCCGCCGCTCCGATGTTCCCGGCAGGGTTCATGGGAGTGTTCAGCTCCATATAGACATTGTCGATCTGGGTTGGACTGTAGCCGCCTCGCATCGTTCCTGTGCGGATCCCGAACTGCGAGAAACCCTGAATCACACTGTCAGAAACATGCAACGAATTGCCGGACTGCCAGTCGATCCCATTCCCTGTCCCTTGCCCGCTGATCTGCATATTCTTCAGCCAGCCTACGGCAGAGCATTTGTTAAACGGGCCGGGAGCGAACACAACGGACCCAACGAATTTTGCGTCATTTCGCAGTCCCACCCCCCCATAGTTCAGTCCGTCCAGGGTGAAGGCCTGATCGTCACAAACCGTTACAAGGTGGCCAAAAGTAGCGTGGGTGGAGGAATAGA
>Ga0302326_10018169_pt1 | contig 14590 bp, 11 predicted proteins | sample Palsa_T0_3_FD_202264 | JGI IMG/M metagenome (GOLD analysis project Ga0302326, IMG submission 202264) | Peat permafrost microbial communities from Stordalen Mire near Abisko, Sweden - Palsa_T0_3 | ecosystem: Environmental > Terrestrial > Soil > Palsa > Peat permafrost | place: Sweden: Abisko... | reverse complement strand
TTTTCCCTCCCAGCGATTAATCAGGGCCCCGGTTATTTCAGCCTGGGGATAGCGATGAGGGGGGAATGCGGTTCCGACGGACGAGATGCGCATGAAGTGAGAGACCTGATTCCGGAAGCGGTGTGGAGGGGATGGATGAGGCGCCAGGGCGTCCCTGCCTGGTCTGGTAAGAGTCTAGAGCATTTTCACAGTTGCTGTGGTGTCGCAAAGATCGTGCGAGGTGGTCTACTTTGGGAGAAAACCGCGCAGCTTCTTCGGCTTCGCTTTAAACCTGCTGTGAAAATGCTTACCGGATGCGATCTCGCTCGCGCGTGTACAGGGAGTTTCTGGGAAACTCCTTGGAGAGCGCCGTCAGGATATCGCGTGCCTGCTGCGGCTGGCCATCGCGGATTGCCGCCACAGCCAACATCATGCGTGCGAAGGGGGCGAGATAGTGTCCCTTTGAGGCAGTCAGGCGGAGCAACCGAATCCCCTCGGCCCGGTCGGTGCCCGCGCCGGTCCATCCAAGTATCCAGCGCAGCGGCGCGAACTTCAGTGAGAGCATGTAGTTCTCAACGCCGGACGCCAGGTGCGCGTCGTAGAGCGCGGGGTTGACGGCAAGCGTCTGCCGAGCCAGAGCGCTTGCCTGTTTGCTGAAGGAGAGAGCGTCAACATTGTGCTTCTCGATCATCAGGGCATAGTCGGACCTCATGCCACAGACAAGCGTTTTTGCGTAGAGCGCGTTTGCGTCGCTGGGGTTGTGCGCGAGCGCCTTATCGGCGACCCGGTTGGCCTGATCGGCCCGGTCCTCGAACGCCTTGCGCACGGCAGGGTCGGGCGACAGCTTGGCGCGATTGTTGAACCGGCTGTCGTCAGCGAAGAGCTGCACATCGATGATTCCGAGTCGTTCGAACTCGCCGAACAAATCGGCTGCGGCGTCCGAAGCAGCGCCCAACGGGTCCGCAGGATGCGCCTGCATCCAGCCCGCGAACTGCGAGTGCGCGCCGGCAAAGTCGAGGTTGTACATGTCGCGATAACCCTGATCCAACGGGTTGCCCTGAAAGTTTACGGGCGGGCTGTCCGGCTCGGCGTCAGCGAGTGACGTCCCCGGCATCGCCGCAGCGAGGACTAACACTAGCAATCCAAGCTTCAGCAGATTCGTCGCCGTACGCGCAAACCTGGCACGAGCGCGTGGATCGCAAAGATAAGAGAGTCTTACGATCCGGAGGGGTATGGGTGGTATCGCGCCGACAGCCGGTTTCGATGCAATTTGGTGCACTATTTCCTCGCCGCTCGTACTTTACATGGGATGCAATCTTCAGCCATGGGTGACGCCGCCCAGTTGCGCCATGCCGTAAAGCATTAGACGCAGGAAGCAGTCAGTCCATTCCCTCCCTGCCGGCGAGGGTCAGGCAAAGGATGGTTGGTGGGCCCACAAGGACTTGAACCTTGAACCAACGGATTATGAGTCCGCTGCTCTAACCAATTGAGCTATAGGCCCTTCGACGCTCAATGGTCATTGTAGCGGTTGCGAGGCCGGAGGTTGAATTTGGCCCCTTCGCGGCTGGGGTGTGATTCAATGAAGGTAGCGATATGGTTTCAGAGAATTCAGTTTCCCGCCGTCCCAGGAATATGCAGCGCAGTTGGAAGGCGGTGACGCGCAAGCTGCGCGAGCTGGGGTCGATTGGATCGGCGCTGCTGGACACCGGACACCCTTACATGGCGCACATCGTGCCCATGCGGCGATGCAACCTGGCCTGTACCTACTGCAACGAGTTCGACGACGTCTCCGATCCCGTGCCCATCGAAGAGATGGAGCGGCGGATCGACGAGTTGGGACGGCTGGGGACTTCGGTCATCACCATCTCGGGCGGCGAACCGCTGCTGCATCCTGAGCTTGATCGAGTGATTCAGCGGATCCGCAAGACCGGTGCAATTGCGGGCATGATTACGAACGGCTATCTGCTGATGCCGGACCGGATCGAGCGGCTGAACCGTGCGGGCCTCGATCATATGCAGATATCGATCGACAACGTAATGCCGGATGCGGTGTCGAAGAAGAGCCTGAAGGTATTGGACGCGAAGCTGAAGATGCTGGCCGAGCACGCCGATTTCCACGTGAACATCAACTCCGTGGTGGGCGGAGGGATTGCGCACCCGACCGATGCGCTGACGGTGAGCGAGCGGGCCTTGGCGTTGGGCTTCTCGTCGACCATCGGCATCATCCACGACGGCAGCGGGCAGTTGAAGCCGCTGGGCGAGGAAGAGCGCACGGTCTGGGACAAGGTGCGGCAGCTGACGCGGCGCAGCTACTCGCGGTTCAACCATTTCCAGGAGGCGATCGCCAATGGCCAGCCCAACGACTGGCGCTGCCGCGCAGGCGGACGTTATCTCTACATCTGCGAGTTCGGACTGGTGCACTACTGCTCGCAGCAGCGGGGGTATCCCGGCATTCCGCTCGCGCAGTATGGCAAAGCGGACGTGAAGCGGGAGTTTCTGACGGAGAAGAGCTGCGCGCCCAACTGCACCATCAGTTGCGTGCACCAGGTCAGCTACATCGACCACTGGCGTGCTCCGCAGACCTCCCATGTGACGCCGGGGGCGCCTCATGGGGAGGAAGCGGAAACGGGGCTTGTACAGATCCGGTAAGTTTCGCGGTGGACAGGAGTAACCACCGAGAACTGGCGGACTTGGTTTCAGCTTTTGCTTTCAAGAGCGTGTGTCATCTCTTTGACGCTCTTATCCAAGCCTTTGACGGACTTGGCGACCAGCCAGAGCATCCAGAGCACAAAGATCCAAAATGCAGCGATAAAGGGCCATGCCAAAACAGGAATATTCAAGTTGTCACCTCAAAGCGACGATATAGTCACAACTTCCGCGAAACTATTCCTCGATCGTTGTACTAACCCGGGCCAAATGTGTAATCAAGGCAATTTTTCGCAACCCACAAGGGGCCGCGAGACTCTAAAGGTAAAGCGATGGTGGCGAATCTCTTTCAGTTGAATATTGAGGGCGCGGGAGCGCGAATGCGGAAGCGCGTTCGACGCAGTGCAGGCGCGCTCCCGGTGCTCATGGCGATTGCGTGCTCATGGCTTACCGGGGCTGCACATGCGCAGGGTGCGGCCGACTTGCCGATGGCGCCGAGGGCGTTGGTGGCCGCGCTGCCGGGAACATCGGCGGACCGCACGGGCGCGAAATCGCTCGCGGGCCAATCGAGGCCGGCTTTGTCGGGGCCAGATGTGTCGCGGCCAGATGTGCCGGTTCGATTGGCGGGGGATGTCGCCGCGGAGCGGGCCACTCCGGGCGCGTTGCCGCTGGGGCTCGACGACGCCATCGACCGCGGGCTGAGGCACAATCTGCAGGTACTGCTGGCGAACGAAACTGAGCGCTCTGTGCGCGGTCAGATCCTTTCGGTCCACTACGAGCTGCTTCCCAATTTGAAGGCCACCGGCTATACCAATGCAATTGAGCTGAACCTGGCCGCGCTTGGATTCAAGCCGTCATCGCTGGCTGCGTTCGGCATTAAGCCGGGAACGTTCTCCGAGATCGTCAAGGTGGACACCACCAACGCCCAGTTGAGTGCCGACCAGGTGCTGTTCAACCTAACGGATTTTTATCTCTATGCGGCCGCAAAGAAGGCTGCGAATGTTGCCACTCTCAACGTGCTGAACACGCGGGGGGCCGTGGTCCTGGCGGTGGGTACGGAGTATCTTGCGGCGCTCGCAGACCAGGCCCAGATCGCCAACGCCCAGGCCCTGTTGACGGCGGATGAAGAGGTGCTGCGCCAGGCTACTCTTTCCCACGACGCGGGCGTTGGCGTCAACATAGATGTGCTGCGTGCGCGGGTGCAGCTACAGACCGAGCAGCAGGCGCTGGTGCGGGCCGAGAACACATTTGCCAAGGACAAGATCGCGCTGGACCGTCTGATCGGCCTGCCTGCCGAGCAGGACCTGAGCCTGACCGACACCGTGCCGTACGCGGAGCTTGCGGAGATGCCGCTGGAACAGGCCAGAGCACTGGCGTACACACGCCGCAAGGACCTGCTCGGGCTCGAGGCGCAACTCGAGGTTGTCGAGCGGGCGCGCAAGGCGGTGAAGTACGAACGTATGCCGTCGCTCGCCTTCACCGGCTACTACGGTGTGATTGGGGAGACTCACGGCAACTACCACGGAGATTTTACGGCGCAGGGAGTTCTGAGGATTCCGATCTTCGAGGAGGGCCGGTTCCGCGGCGAGAGTGAGGTGGCTGCGGCACAGGAGATCGGCCTTCGGCACCAGATCGAATCTCTGCGGGAGACGGTCGATCAGGAGATTCGCGCAAGCAGGCTGGATGTGGAATCCTCCGCCGAACTGGTGAAGGTGGCGCGCAGCAATGTGGATCTCGCCACCCAGGAATTGTCGGACACGCGCGACCGTTTTGCCGCTGGGGTAGATGACAATCTGCCGGTGGTGCAGGCGCAGGCGACGCTGGAGAACGCGCAGAGCCGATTGGTTGCCACCGAGTTCCAGTTCAACCAGGCCAAACTGGCGCTGGCGCGGAACACGGGCGTGGTGGAGACCCAGTATAAGCAGTATCTGGGGCGGTAAGGTTCTGCAAATTTATGCAGACTAATCACACAGTTTGCGGTCGATGCCGCGCCGACGCCTAATCCCGCTGCCTTCATCGCGGGAAGTGTGAAACGATAGGCGGATGGCAGAGGGCGGAAACGGAGTCGCGGGCGATTGTACCGAAGCCAGCGCGCGCAGCGCTTTTCTTTCGCGCGACTTCCGGCTGTACCAGACGGCGCGGCTGCTGGTAATCCTGGGAGCGGAGGCGCAGTCGACCGCGGTGGGCTGGCAGATCTACCAACTCACTCGCTCGCCGCTCGCTCTGGGCCTGACCGGGTTGGCGCTGTTTGCCCCGGGCATCTTCTGCATGCTGGCAGCGGGTCACGTGGCCGACCGCTACGATCGCCGCTCTATCATATTGACGTGCTACGCCATCCAGGCGGGCTGTACGATCGCGCTGATGAGTTTCGCGCTGCACCCGACCGGGCATGTATGGCCGATCTATGCGGTGCTGCTCGGCGTGGGGCTGGGACGCGCCTTCAGCGGACCGGCGTCCCAGGCGCTGCTTCCCAGCCTGGTGCCGGAGCATCATTTTGTGAATGCCGTGACCTGGGGGTCGATCGTCTTCCAGATTGCGAACATCGCGGGACCGTCGGTGGGCGGGCTGCTGTTGACCCTGCCCATAACCGGCGCGCTTGCTCAGTGGCACGGCGCGGCTGCGGTGTACGCCTTTACGCTGGTGACGCTGATCGCGTTCCTGGTGCTGGTTAGCGCTATGCGGACGAAACCCGCGCGCGTGGTAAAGAACGCGTTCAATCTGGACACCATGCTGGCCGGCTTCCGGTATGTGTGGCAGGCGAGGCTGCTGCTGGGGTCGATCTCGCTGGATCTGTTCGCGGTACTGCTGGGCGGAGCGACGGCGCTGCTGCCGATCTACGCGAAGGACATCCTGCACACCGGGCCATGGGGATTTGGGATCCTGCGTGCGATGCCGGCGCTGGGCGCGCTGGCGGTCTCGCTGGTAATGACGGTAAAGCCGATCAAGCGCGATGCAGGCAAACTAATGCTGTTCTGCGTGGGAGTCTACGGCGTGGCAACGGTAGTCTTCGGCCTGTCGCGGACGATGTGGATGAGCCTGCTCGCGCTGGTGATTGTGGGCGCCAGCGACATGGTCAGCGTGGTGATTCGGGCGAGCATTCTGCAACTGGCCACGCCGCCCGAGATGCGCGGACGGGTCAGCGCCGTCAGCTGGCTCTTCGTCGGCGCGTCGAATGAGCTTGGCGGTTTCGAGAGCGGGTTGACCGCGCAGTGGTGGGGTGCAGTCCGCGCCGTAGTAATTGGGGGGATCGGGTCGCTGGTCGTGACCGGACTGGCCGGGATGTTGTTTCCCGCGCTGCGCCAGGCCGACACTCTTTCTGCGGAGTCGCTGATGCAGTCTAATATTCAACAGAGCAGTGCGGAGCCGGTGGATTAGAGCATCTTCCCGTTACTGTGAATTGGGCGAAGCATGTCAGTGCCATTTTTCTTGAGAAAAAATGGCGTCCGGCGTAGTGGTTTCGGTCTCCACCTATAGGGAAAATGGTCGAGAAGCGAGTCTTGCCTGCCGGTTGCGGGTTATAAAGACGGGTTATAGAAACGAGGAGAAGAAAGGGTATGACTTCGGGCAAGAAGATGGCGATCGGCGCGACGCTGTTCGCTGTGCTGGCAATTGGAAGTGAACTGGCGTGGCTGCACCATGAGCGGAACTCTCCAGGCAAGCTGGTGGCCGCGCCCGAGCGAGGACTGACCGATCCCGACGACCTGGTGTTTCTGAAGAAGCAGCGTCCGTCGTCGCTTGCGGACTTGAAGCCATTGATTGGCAAGATGTTATGGGTGTCAGCGGCCGGGCAGATGGATTACTACCCTTATGCAGGGCACCATGCGGACTACGCCAGAAGCGCGGGAACGCTGCTCGGGGCGGAGCCTATGGCTATCAAGGACGCTTTTGAGCAGGTTGCGCCGAAGTCGGCGACGTTCCGCATTCCCGCTGGCGACCGGCAGGTCCTGCTGGCCTTTACGATGCCCAAATCGGCCAACCCGGCAAAGCTGTATGCGGTCCCGGTAGGGTACAAGCAGGACGGCGACTACACGCTTTACACCGACCAGATATTCTTCTACGACGACCCGCATGAGCTCTACAAGCATTGGGGAGACCAGATCTGGCAGGCAGTCGATTCGCACCAGGTCATTCTGGGAATGAACGAGCGTCAGGTACAGCTTTCGCTTGGCCAGGTCTTCAAGAGCGTGAGCGAAGAGTATGGCAACCGGCTGGTGGTGTATTCGAACCTGGGCAAGCCGATGGCTGTGACCTTCGTGAACAATCGCGTGACCGCGTTCCGTCCGGACCAGGGATACTGACCCGGCGCCGCAACTGCGGCAGACAAGAAGCACAGCCAGGCTCCGGTGTGACCCTGAAAACGATGAGTTTGCCGGTGTTTGGCCGGAAAACGCCGCCCGCTGACATTCCTTCAGGCTTTTCGCCGGCGGTCTTGCTCTATACTCATAGTTCCCATGCAACCAGTCCCGGCGAGACAATTCGAGCACGTAGCACTCAAGAACTACTTGCTGGACGACGCCTACGACGAGATGTTCGCCGGGCCCGAGGAGTTGCACCCTCACTATGAGCCGCTGTTTGAACGCTTCTCATCGCTGCCCTCCGATGAGCTTCAGCGCCGCAAACATTCGGCAGAACTCAGCTTCCTGAATCAGGGCATCACGTTCACGGTCTACGGCCGCGAGGACACCGCCGAGCATATCTTTCCCTACGACCTGGTCCCGCGCATCATTACCGCGGCGGAGTGGGCGACAGTCGAACGTGGCCTGACCCAAAGGGTTACGGCACTCAACCTTTTTCTGAAGGACATCTACAACGAGGGCCGCATCCTGGACGACGGCATCGTGCCCCGCGAGATGGTCTATAGCTGCAAACACTTCCGCCGCCAGATGGTTGGCCTGCAGGTGCCCCGCAATGTGTACGTCGCCATCTGCGGGACCGATCTGATCCGCATGGAGAATGGCGAGTTCGTGGTGCTGGAGGACAACCTCCGCGTGCCTTCGGGGGTCAGCTACATGCTCGCCAACCGGCGCGTGATGAAGCGGATCTTCCCGCAACTGTTCCGCAGCTACAACGTCAGGCCGATCGAGCAGTACACCCAACTTCTGCTGGGCACGCTGCGCTCGCTCGCTCCCGAAGGCCGGCCGGAGCCCAACATCGTGCTGCTCTCGCCCGGGGTCTTCAACTCCGCCTACTTCGAACATGCGTATCTCGCGCGTCAGATGGGCATCGAACTGGTGGAAGGGCGCGACCTGGTGACGCACGACAATGTCATCTATATGCGCACCACCAGCGGCCTGCGCCGGGTCGACGTCATCTACCGCCGCGTGGATGACGACTTCATCGACCCGCTGGCCTTCCGCGGCGACTCGATCCTCGGAGTGTCCGGACTTTTCAATGCCTATCGCGCAGGCAACGTCACGCTCGCGAACGCATTCGGGACCGGCGTGGCCGACGACAAGGCGCTCTATGCGTACGTCCCCAGCATTATCAAGTACTACCTCTCTGAGGAGCCCATCCTTCAAAACGTCAAGACCTACATTCTCACGGAGCCAAAATCCCGCCAGCATGTGCTGCAGAATCTAGACAAGCTGGTGATCAAGGCGGTCGGCGAGAGCGGCGGCTATGGCATGTTGATTGGCCCGCAGTCGACCGCTGCTCAGCGCGAGGAGTTTTCGCAGAAGATTCAGGCCGACCCGCGCAACTACATCGCCCAGCCGACGATCTCGTTCTCGCGCGCGCCCTGCCTGATCGGCGACGATCTGGAGCCGCGCCACGTCGATCTTCGCCCTTACATCCTGTACGGCGACAAAGTGACGATCGTGCCGGGCGGCCTTACCCGCGTCGCTCTCAAGCAAGGCTCGCTGGTGGTCAACTCTTCGCAGGGAGGCGGCAGCAAGGACACGTGGGTACTGAGCTAATAGCGCGTCTGGCAGCACACGCCGCCCGCACTTCAGTGCTGCTGCTGACCTTGCTCGGCGGCGCTTCGCTTGCATGGGCCGATCCGCAACTGGTGCTCATCGACCAGGACGGCTCCGGTCCGGGCGGATCCAATCAGATGGCGATGATGGTGCTGCTGCAGTCCCCGCAGGCGCAGGTACTCGGCATTACGATGGTGAGCGGCAATGCGTGGGAGCCGGAAGAAGTGGCCCACACGCTGCGGATGCTCGAACTGATTCACCGCACCAACGTACCCGTCGTTCCCGGCGCTATCTTTCCCTTGATCCGCACACGAGCCGAAGCGATCGAGGAGAGCAAGCTGTATGGCAGCTTTCCCTGGTACGGAGCGTGGGGCGACCTGGCTGCGCATACCAGCCTGCAGCCTTATCACGAGCCGCTTGAGGTTCCGGCGCTCGCCGAGGGAGCGCCTTCCACCCAGCCGCTCGATGACGACGCAGCGCACTTCCTCATCCGCCAGGTCCGCGCACATCCTCACGCGGTGACCATCTTCGCCGCCGGTCCGCTGACCAACATTGCGCTGGCGCTGTCGATCGATCCGGAGTTTGCGATGCTGAGCCGGAACATTGTCATCATGGGCGGCAGCCTTGGTCCGCAGACCGACGATCCGGAGTTTGCCACGCATCCGCGCCACGAGTTCAACTTCTGGTTCGACCCGGAGGCTGCACATATTGTGCTGCGCGCGCATTGGCCGCGCATCGATCTCACCACGGTCGACATCTCGGTGAAAACACGCTTCAGCAAAGAAATGGTGGATGAGATCGTGCAGGCCAAATCCCCGGCGGCCGAATATATTGCAAAATATACGGACGAGTATTACTACCTGTGGGACGAGCTCGCGGCGGCCGCCTGGCTCGATCCGAAGATCATTACCCGGGAGCGCATCCTCTATGTCGATGTCGATATCACTCGGGGACCCACCTACGGCGACACGCTTACGTGGACCGAAACGAACCGCCCTCAGTTGGATATGGGCCCCGTCCATGTGCAGATGGACCTCGATACCGATCGATTCTACCGGCTGTTTGTTTCCCTGATGAAAGTTCCGGCAACGCCGCATGGAAGCCACTGAATCAGACGCAATGCAGCAACCGTTTAGATTGGAGTTCACTTTGCTGTTCGTAACGGACATGCCAGCCGGATGTTTTGCCGCTCTTTGCCGGGGCTGAAAGGACACCATTGCTATCTCGCGTCGCCGATAGTCTTTACTGGATGAGCCGCTACATCGAGCGCGCGGAACACACGACGCGCCTGCTCGATGTGAATCTCAACCTGATGCTCGACGAGAGCGCAATCAGCGCAGATCGCCGCTGGCAACGGCTGCTGCAGGCGCTGGGCAGTCCCAAAGAGGTGAAGTGGACAGGCGATCCCTACCAACTGACGCAGGCGCTTTCGTTCGATACCGAATACAAAGGGTCCATTCTCTCCTGCATCATCTCCGCCCGGGAAAACGCCCGCCACGTCCGCGAGCAGATCTCCACCGAACAGTGGACCCGGCTCAATCGGCTTTATCTTCGCGTCATCAGACCGGAGATGCAGAGCGACCTGCAGCCTGAAGCGATCATGGCCGACTCAGCCCAACCGACTGAGTTCCTCCAGCATGTGATGGAAGGGGTTCACCAGTTTCAGGGCATCAGCGACTCAACCATGAGCCACGGCGAGGGCTGGCAGTTTATCCAGGTCGGCCGGTATATCGAGCGCGCATCGGCGACCGCGCAGTTGCTGGAGGCCTACCACGAAGATCTTTGGAGCCATCAGGACCGCATCCCCGAAGGCAACGAATACCTCGAGTGGATGGGCCTGCTGCGCTCCGCGACCGCCTTCGAGGCTTACTGCAAGGTCTACACCGCGGACGTCACACCCGACCGCATTCTGGAATTCCTGCTGCTTGACGAAGAGTTTCCGCACTCGGTGCGTTTCTCCATAGACACCCTGCAAAACGCGCTGGAGGCGGTCCATGGCGAGGGTGGCAGGAGCCGGGCCGAACCACTGCGACGGCTCGCAGGCCGCTTGCAGTCCTCGCTCAGCTATTCGGGCGTCGACGAGATACTCAACGGGGACATCGTCGCGTACCTGCGCGGAATCCAGTTCCAGTGCCGCAGTATCCACGAGTTGATCTACCAGCTTTACATCGACTACAGCATCCAGGCCGCGCTGGCGGGATGATTCCTGCTCTGGTTGCTGGTTTTAGAACTACAAAGGAGCAGCATGTTCTATTCGATCCGCCATCTGACCAAGTTTCTCTATTCGAACCCGGTGAGCGAGAGCATGATGGAGACGCGCATGCATCCGCGCTCGGACCAGAACCAGCGCTGCCTGACGTTCCACCTCTCCGTGAGCCCGCGTTGTCGCGTCTTCAGCTATCGCGACCATCTGGCGAACCAGGTCCACCACTTCGACATTCCCGGCCAGCACGGCCAACTCGTGATCGTAGCCGAGTCACTGGTCGAGGTGCAGCCCGCGCCGCTGATTCCCGCCTTCCTCGCACCCGACGCATGGGACGAACTCGACAGCATGATTGAGCAGGGTGACTACTGGGAGATGCTTCTGCCCAGCGAATTCTCCGTCTCCACGCCGTCGCTCGACTCACTTGCCGAAGAGTTGGATGTGCGCCGCCGCGACGATCCGCTGATGGTGCTGCATCAGATAAACGAGCAGATGTTCAACCACTTCGAATACGTCCCAAAGTCAACTAAAGTGGACTCACCCATCGACCTGGCGTTGCTGACTCACGCGGGCGTCTGCCAGGACTTCGCTCACATCATGATCACGCTGGTCCGCTCGAAGCTGCGCATCCCATGCCGATACGTCAGCGGCTACCTGTTCCACGGGCAGAGCGACCACGACCGCTCAGTCAACTCGGCGACCCACGCATGGGTGGAGGCGCTGGTCCCTCAACTGGGATGGGTCGGCTTCGATCCGACCAACTGGCTGGTCGCCGGCGACCGGCACATCCGCACGGCCATCGGCCGCGACTACTCCGACGTGCCTCCGACCCACGGCATCTTTCGCGGCCGGGCGAACAGCGAACTCACCGTCGCCGTGCGCGTAACGCCGAGCCAGGGCACGCCGCCGCTCGATCAGGAGCTGCCCGTACCCGAGGACTGGTCGACCTTGGTAGAGAAAGCGACAGCATTGCCCGAAGCACCTTTGCCGCCTACGCGCCAGCAGCAGATGGCACAACAGCAGCAGTAGCGGGCCAAACCCTTGGGTCAGCGCAGGTAGATCGGTGCAGGTAGAAGTGACCCCCCGGGGTAGTAAGATCGTCCCAGCGGAGGGTTTTTATGCGTGCTGGACAAATCGACCTTGCTGACCTTGAACTGCCAATTGTGCTGCGTCCCAGCGCTCGCGTGTCCGACGACGTGTTGATGCGTTTTTCCGCGAAGAATCCCTACAAAGTAGAACGCAACAAAGAAGGGGAACTTACCATCATGACTCCCGTTGGCGGCATCGGAGGCACGCATGAGAAATACGTCACGGGCGAACTCTACATTTGGACTGGACGGGACGGCAGAGGCATTGACTTCAGTCCAAGCACCGGCTTCAAACTGCCCGACGGCTCGTGCCTTCAGCCCGACGCGTCATGGATTTTGCTGGATCGCTGGAACTCTCTCACCATCAAACAGCAGACTGGCTTTCCACCGCTTTGCCCGGATTTCCTGGTCGAGGTGCGGTCGCAGACCGATGTTCGCCGGGTGCTCGAGGCCAAGATGCAGGCGTGGATGGAGAATGGCGCGAAGCTCGCATGGCTGGTGGACCCGATCGACGGCAGTGCGACGATCTACAGGCCGGGGCAGGCAGCGGAGATGCTGGTTCGGCCCGAGGTCGTGGTTGCGGGAGAGCCTGTGGCTGGGTTTGAGCTGAGATGCGGAAGGCTGTGGGCCGCCTTATAGGCCGTTGACCCAGCCGCCTCCCGTGCATACACAAGGTGGGGTCATAGGTTGAGCTTTTTGAAGATGCGGTCGGGGATGTTGCGGATGACGAACATGATGGGCTGCCACTGGAACGGTACGTAGAGGTTGTCGGCGCGGTTGTCGATGGCCTTCACGATGGTCGCCGCCACCTTGTTCACATCGGCGAACTTCTCCGATCCCTTCATGCCCACGGTCATTGCGGTCTTCACCGGGCCGGGTTTGATGGTCAGCACGGTGACGCCTTCGCGGTCGATGCGATTGCGCAGGCCCGCAAGGAACGCTGACAAACCCGCCTTCGACGACCCGTACAGGTAGTTCGACTTGCGCCCGCGATCGCCCGCGACGGATGAGATCACCGCCAGCACGCCCGTATGCCGCTGCACGCAGAAGTTCGCCAGCCATGTGAGCAGCGAAACCGGCGCAACAAAATTCGTGTGCAGGATCTGCGCCGCGGTCTCAAAGTCCTGCTCCGCGCGAAGCTGGTCTCCGAGAATCCCATGCGCCAGGAATGCAATATCCATGCCGGTCAGCGAGTTCACCGCGTGCGAAAGCAACTCGGCGTGCTTGCCGGTGTCATCGAGATCGGCCACGGCCGTTCCTACGTAGGCCGCGCCGCGCGTCTTCAGATCGGCAGCGACTGCAGCCAGCTTCTCAGGATTGCGCGCAACCAGAAACATCTGTGCGCCCTGCGCTGCCCAGATGCGGCAAGTGGCCTCGGCAATGCCGGAGGTTGCTCCGAGGACCAGAATCTTCTTCGTAATTTTCGCAGTTGGATTCAGAGTGGCGGATTCGCCCGCAGGCGGTGGTGCGAGGGTGCTCATAGGGTCGATTGGTCTCCGGTCGAATCGGTAACGCGCTCCCAGAAGCTGGAGGTCAGCATTGGGTCGCGGAATCGCGCAAAACGCCGCCACTCCGGGTAAAAGGTCTGGAACTGCGATGCAGTCATGGCCGCGTCCTTCGCGGGATAAAGCCGTCCGCCATACTCCAGCGTCATGTCGCCCAGTCGCTGCATCAGCGGGAATGTAATGCCGGGCTTGATCGGGAAGTCGAGCGCAAACATGATGCCCGCCTCTGGAAAACTCATCATCCCCAGCGAGGGAATGTCGCCAAACGCCTTGAGCACGGCCAGGAAGCTCGCCAGACCGGACTTGGCAATCTCGTGCAGAATGGCGATCGTGCCCTCCTTCGCGTGCTCCCACGGAATTGCATACTGGAACTGCACCAGCCCGCGCTTGCCATACATGCGGTTCCAGTGGAGCACCTTGTCCAGCGGATAGAAGAACGGCTCATAATCCTGAAGCGACTTCACATGAGGCTTGACCTGCTTGTGGAAGAAGACAGTGTTGAACATGCTGACCGTGGTATGGTTCAGCGCGAAGCCGGGCGCTTCGAACGGGAACACCAGCTTCGGCTCGGGCGAGGGCTTCAACTCTGCCGGCACGTTGGAGTGTTCACCCAGCATAAAAATACCGCGGGCGAAGTTCTTTCCCGTCGACGCGCAGTCCACCCAACTGACGGAGTACTCCACCTGCTGGTATTGCTGCTTGAGGTCGAGAAACTCGTCGATGCCGTGGAACTGAATGTGCTGGCAGTCCATGCCGCGCGAGACGATCGGCTTGAGCCGCAGCTGCGCCCAGGTGATAAGGCCCGTCAGCCCCATGCCGCCTACGGTCGCGGCAAACCAGTCGGGATTCTCGGTGGGCGAGCAGAGTCGGCGCACGCCATCCGACCGCACCAGTTCGAAGCAGGGAACGTGATTGCCAAACGAGCCGGCGGTCTCGTGGTTCTTGCCGTGAATGTCGTTGGCGATGGCGCCCCCCAGGGTGACGTACTTCGTCCCGGGAGTGACCGGCAGAAAGAATCCGCGCGGCACCGCGAAGTCGAGGATCTGCGCCAGCGAAATGCCCGACTCAGCCGTCAGGATCCCGGTCTCGGGATCGAAGTCAATCAGCCGGTTCATGCCCGTCGTCTGCAGCAGAGTGCCGTCCTTCAGCAGGCAAACATCCCCATAGCTGCGCCCCAGTCCGACTGGAAGCGCACTATCGTGCGAGCCCGCGAGGACGGCTGGGAAATCGCCTCGCCAGTTCAGCGGAACCACC
>Ga0302326_10018168_pt1 | contig 14590 bp, 11 predicted proteins | sample Palsa_T0_3_FD_202264 | JGI IMG/M metagenome (GOLD analysis project Ga0302326, IMG submission 202264) | Peat permafrost microbial communities from Stordalen Mire near Abisko, Sweden - Palsa_T0_3 | ecosystem: Environmental > Terrestrial > Soil > Palsa > Peat permafrost | place: Sweden: Abisko... | reverse complement strand
CCGGCAAGTCCTTCGCGAATCTCGGTCATGCTAGGCTGCGGATTGATCGACAACAGCTGCGTTGCGGCCATGAGCATTCCCGGCGTGCAAATGCCGCATTGCGCGCCGCCGCAAGTGAGGAATGCTTGTTGAAGCGGATGCAGCGCGCCATTCTTCGCCAGCCCTTCAACCGTCTGAATGTTCGCGCCTTCGACCTGCAGCACAGGCACCAGGCAGCTGTTCACCAGTTCGCCGTTCATGCGTACGGAACAGGACCCGCATTCGCCCTCGCCGCATCCTTCCTTCGTTCCGGTCAGGTGCAAATCTTCGCGCAGCACATCCAGCAGCCGCTTCATCGGAGAGACGTTTAGAGCACAACTCTCGTCATTGATAATGAAGCGGACGATGTGCAGGCAATCGCTCATAGAGCGGCGGTCTCCCCGACGGGCTCGCGCGCGACTAACTGCACAAACAGATCTTCGGGCAGCAGCGGAATCGAACGAAACCCAACACCTGTCGCATCTCTAATAGCATTCAGAATCGCGGGTGCCGGTCCATCATGCGGCAATTCGCCAATGCCCTTCGCGCCAAATGCCCCATATTGAAAAGGGATCTCCTCAAAGAAAATGTGAATCGGTGGCACATCCTCGGCCGTCGGCATAATGTAGTTGGTCATCTGGTTGTTCGCCATGTGGCCGTTCTGCAGCAGCACCTTCTCATAGAGCGCATAGCCAATGCCCTGCGCCACGCCGCCTTCAATTTGTCCGCCTGCGAGAATTGGGTTCAGCACGCGCCCTACTTCCTGCACTGACCAGAAGTCCTCAACCTCGGCGGAATAAGTCACAGTGTCCACGGCCACCTGCGCAACCTGGACGGACCACGCAAACGCCGGGTACGCTTCGCCACGATATTTCTGATCGTCCCAGAAAATATCGGGCGGAGCCTCGTAACGGCACAATGACACGACCTCTCCGTGCGTCGATCGATAACGTTCGCATGCCGCAAAGAATTCCTCGGTCGTAAATTCTTCGCTGAGCCCGGCATGCTGGCGCAGCATCGTGAGCAGTTGCAAACCTGAGCGCTCAATCAATCGTCCCACCACCATCGAGGTACGTGAAGCAACCGTCGGCCCGCTATTGGGCACGATGTTAGTATCCGCCGGGGCCATGATCACGTCGTCATAGCCGATGCCGATAGCCTCGGCGCAAATCTGCGAAAGAATCGTGTTCGTGCCCTGGCCAAACTCTGTGCTTGCCACCAGCACCCGCACCTTCCCTTCCGGAATTACATCGATGCCTGCCAGCGAATTTAAATACCGTTCGCCGGAGCCGGTAAATCCAGACCCGTGATAGAAAGCCGCAATGCCCATACCGCGCTTCACCGCGCTCGTCGCATTCTCAAGTGCGAACCGCTCCCGCTTGGCGTAATAATCGCTCTCGATCAACGCGCGATCCAGCAGTTGATCCAGAATTACCGGCTCACGCATCACCTGTTCAGTCGCAGTTGTGTCTCCATCATGAAGAAAATTTCTACGCCGCAGTTCTATGGGATCGATGCCAATGGCAGCGGCGATCTCATCCATGTGTCGCTCAATGGCAAACACCGCCTGCGGCGCGCCGAAGCCGCGAAATGCGCCGTAGGGAACCGTGTTGGTCGCCCAAGCATGCGAACGCACACGCACGTTCGGGCACATGTAAGGCCCAGCAGAATGCAGCGTGGCGCGCGACAAGACGGTGGACGAAAGCGTCGCGTACGCGCCGCCATCCGTGGCCACTTCAACGTCCATAGCCAGCAGCTTGCCGTTTTTGTCGAGCCCCGTGCGGTGCCGAATGCGCGACGGATGCCGCTTGGTCGTCGCCGCCAAATCTTCCATGCGGTCGTACACCATCTTCACCGCATGGCCGCTCTTCATGGCCAGCAAAGCCGCATGGGCAGCGAGCGTGGAAGGATAATCCTCTTTGCCGCCGAAGGCGCCGCCGGTCTCCGTCTGAATCACGCGCACCTTGTCTTCGGGTAAATCGAATACCGACAGCAGCGACTTATGCACGTAGTAAGGGCATTGCAGCGAACCCCACACCGTTATGCCGTTCGTCTCGCTCCACTCCGCGATTACACCGTTGTTCTCGATGTACAAATGCTCCTGCGCGCCGGTGCGATATTCTCCCTCAACAATGTGCGCAGCGTTAGCCCACGCAGAGTCAACATCGCCTTTTTCAAGCAGAAAACTCTTCAGCAAATTGTCTGCGCCCCAGACAATCGTCTCCTGTTTTTCGCTTTCGTCGATCGAAAAGACAGCAGGCAGCGGCTCATATTCAATCTGCACCGCATCCACGGCCTCGCGCAGCTTGTGCTTGTCAGGATGCGCCAGCAACACGATGGCTTCGTCACAATGGTTCACGGCCCCGTCGGCAAGGCAGGGCTGGTCATTGAAGATAAGCTGGATGCAATTTGTGCCGGGAATGTCGGCCGCCGTGACGATGGTAAATTCGCTCCAATCAATGCGCTGGTCGAAGCTGATGGAACGAATGAAGCCGCGCGGAATGGTGCTGCGAACGGTGGCTCCCGGCCACATGCCCTCCCGCTCAATGTCGTCCACATAGCGCGCGCGGCCCAGCAGCTTGTCCACTCCTTCCTTGCGAAGGACGGGTGTACCGACGATGCGAGTTTTCGCGCTCGTACTCATGGTCAGGGCCTGAAGAGTCATACGGGTTGTGGCCTAGCATACAACGGCGCGCTTAAGTTTCCAAGCGATTCAGCTGGGCGGGCCCGCTCTAAGCGGACAGCCGAGCTAATGTCCGCGCCAGCACGTCCACGCCGCCCGCGATCCATTCCGGTGACGCATACTCGTCTGGCCGATGGCTCACGCCGGCCCGGCATGGAATAAATAACATGGCCACAGGCGCAATGCATGCCACGAAAGACGAGTCGTGATAGGCGCGCGCAACCATTCTCTTGGACGTGCGGCCCCCGTCGCTCGCCGATGCATCGAGCGCGGCGAGAATCTCCGCGTCGCAAGCCGTCGGCGGATCAGCGTTAACCAGCTCCGTGGTGATCGTAACCCCGCGTCGTTGTGCGACATCGGCGCAGGCACGCTTCAGCGCATCGAGCACGCTGTCTCGCCGCGGTCCATCAATATCGCGAATATCGGTCTCAAGCCGCACGCGCGAAGGGATGCTGTTAACCGCGCCAGGAAAAACTTCGCAGACACCAACGGTAGCCACAGTATCGATTGCCCCCGTAGATTTTGCCGCTGTCTCAAGCGCGAGAATCAGCTCCGCAGCCGCGGCCAGCGCATCTTTGCGCCCCGGCATCAGCTTTCCGCCCGCATGGCCGCCTTCGCCTTCAATGTGGATGCGCAAGCTGGCCGGCGCCGCAATCGCAGTCACCAGGCCAACGTCGATTCCTTCCTGCTCCAGCAGCGGCCCCTGCTCAATGTGCAACTCCACAAACTGGTGGAAGCGGCCAGCAGACACAGGAACAGATTCCAGTGGCCCGGCAAATCCTGCGTGACTGCGCAATTCATCCAATCCATTGCCGTCTTTGTCGCGCAGCGCCAACGCAGCAGCGGGCGTGAGCACGTGCCCCATGATGCGGCTGCCCAAACAGCCAATGCCGAATCGTGTCGGCTCTTCGGCAGTAAAGATCACCAGCTCGACCGAACGCCGCGGCATGAAGCCGACGCGTTGCAGACTGCGAATCGCTTCCAGGCCGCCCAGCACACCAACGGTCCCGTCATACGAACCAGCGTTAGGAATTGCATCGATGTGTGAGCCCGTTCCCACCGGCGCAAGCTCCGGTTCGCTACCCGTCCATCGCGCGAAGGTATTGCCGATCGCGTCCACTCGCATGTCGAGTCCGGCTTCAGCGCACAGCCCCTTAACATAAGATCTAGCGCGCAGATCCGCATCGGTGAACACCACCCGCGTCACCACCGGCGGCTCGCCTTCCGAAATTTGTGCGAGCGCCGCCAGCTCCGCAAAGAGCAATTCGATATCGAGCTTGGGTGCGATAGCCATGCCGCTAATTCAGCCTCCGAGCGGGTGCCTGCGCCAGTCTTTGTAGATGAGATATTTCGCCGGCCGCTTACCCAACGCGCCAAACCACTGCGGACAATACGGCCCCATCCAAATAAAGTCGCCCGCCTCCACCGGATACCACGCATCACCCAACCGGTAAATGCCGCCGCCTTCCAGCATCAGCAGTCCATGTTCCATCACGTGAACCTCGACCATGCCGAGCGCCGCGCCCGGATCGTAGGTCATGGTGTTCACAGCAAAATCGTACGCGGGCCCATCGGGCATCAGCGAGCGCACGCGCAGCGCCTCATCGCCCATCAGGGCAACCGGACGGACCGCGTCTTCATTGCCCACCACAATCTCAGCAGCAGGCTCGTCGGCTCCGCCAGTAGCCTCATAGGGCTTTTCAATTACAGCAGCGCGCGATGCGGCAAGCGCGCGAATCGTGTGCGCCGTTCCCTGCGGCAGAAACGCAAATCCGCCTGAAGGCAGAATATGTTCTTTGCCGCCTGCCTTCAGTTCCAATTCGCCGTCGAGCACATAAACAAATCGCTGTGCTGGCGCAGGCCCAAGTGAGCCGCAGGCTGCAAACTCCGCCGTCATCTGCGTGAAGCGCGCGCCGAGTTGCGGCGCCACATGCACCACAAAATCCACGCCATCTGCCCCCGGCAGCGGCGTGCGGATGAACGTATTCGGCGTCTGCAGCAGGTGATCAAGCTTGCGGCTGCTTCTTGTCAATCCCAGATGATGCAATCTCGGCCTCGTTTCAGCATTCTATCCAACTTCACTTGCCTTGTTCACTTCACCTGCTCTCCAGAAAGGCGCAGCAGAAACTCACGTCCCACATGCAGAGCCGCCTCAACGTCTTCCGCGCGCACCGTTTCAGCAGGATGATGACTAACGCCGCCGGGGCTGCGCACAAACAGCATAGCCGTTGGCACACGCGTGGCCATCACCATCGCGTCGTGCCCTGCGCCACTCGCCATTGTCTTCGCCGGATAACCAGCCGCCTCGATAGCCGCATTCAGATACGCCGTCAGCCGCTCGTCCATCGGCACCGCCGGCTGATCCAGCCGATCTTGGCGCTCGATGGTCAACCCACGTCGCGTGGCAATCGCCGTCGCCTTCGCAACAAGATCCTCCACAGCCGCACTGCGCGTTGCATCGTGGGCATGGCGCACATCCAGGCTCACTTGCACCACACCCGGAACGACGTTGCCCACATTCGGTTCCACAATCATTCTTCCCACGGTGGCCGCAAGACCCTCAGTCCGTTGCGCAAGCGCCTCCACAGCGGTAATCCACTCCGCGGCCCCAGCCAGCGCGTCGCGGCGCAGATGCATGGGCGCAGTACCCGCATGATTTGCGTGCCCGGTGAACGTAAGCGTAAGCCGTGTCTGCCCCACAATCCCCGTCACTGCCGCGACCTGAAGGCCCTCCGCCTCGAGCAGCGGCCCTTGTTCAATGTGAATCTCGACAAAGCATAGCGCGTCGTCGCCAACAGCGGCCTCGGCCACACGCCCAGGATCAAGCCCAAAATCGCGCAGCGCACTATCGACGGTAATGCCATCGGCGTCGGTCAGCTTTAGCAACGCGTTGTCGAAGCGCCCTGCAACCGCGCGGCTACCCAGGTACGGCAGCCCGAAGCGCACGCCCTCTTCCTCAGAAAACGCGATCAGCTCAATCGCCAGCCGAAGCCCCAGCTCCTGCGCAATGCCCACCCACTCCAGCGCCATCGTCACGCCCAGCACCCCATCGAACGCGCCTGCATCGGGCACAGTGTCAATGTGCGAGCCCAGCAGCAACCGCTTGCCAGCCGCGCCCTCTGGCTGCCAAACCCCACGCAGATTCCCCGCAGCATCCAGACTCACCTTCATCCCCAGCGCTTCCATGCGGCCGCGCAGACGGGCATGAACCGCGTGTACCGGCGCAGTCAGGAATCGCCGCGTAATCCGCTTCGGCTGCTCGGTCCCGCAGTCTTCGGTCCCCCGGTCTTCAGTCATCGTCGCAATCAGCCTGCATTCCGCAATCGCCCGCTCCGCACGTTCCTTCATCGGCGCACCAGCTCTCTGCCACGCGGACCCGAGGCGAATCCTTCCTCGCCAAACACCCGCTCCCCGCGCAGCCAGGTCTCCAGCACGCGTCCACGCAACTGCGCACCCAGATAGGGCGAAAGCTTGTGGCGAAAATGCAAATGCTCGGTCGCCACGGTCCAAGCCGCGTCGGGATCGAAGACCACAAAATCCGCATCGGCGCCGGGCATCAGCGCTCCTTTCCGTCCAGTCAAGCCAGCCAGCCGCGCGGTTTCAGCGCCCATCCAGCGGCCCACGCGTTCCATCGCCGCGTTCAATTCGACTCCCCGCCTCCCCAGCGCCGTCCACATCACCGGCAGCGCAAGCCCCAGGCTGGCGATGCCGCCCCAAGCCAGATCCCAGCGTCCTTCGTCGCGTCCCTTCATCGCCGGCGGGCAAGGGGAGTGGTCAGTAGTCACCATGTCGATCAAGCCCTCTTCCAGCGCGGCCCAAAGCGCATCGCGATTGGCCTGCCCGCGAATCGGTGGAGCGCACTTGAACTCCGTCGCCCCATCAGGAATCTCCTCTGCGGCAAACCAGAGATATTGTACGCACGTCTCCACCGTCACCGGCACTCCTCGCGCGCGTGCCTCTTTCAGCATCGGCAACGCCTTCGCGCTCGCCAGGTGCACGATATGGATCGGCGTATCAAACTCCTCAGCCAGCCGGATCAACAGCGCAATCGCGTCTACCTCCGCAGCGTCGGGCCGCGAAGCCAGATAGGTCGCATACCTCCGCCAGTCCGCTCCAGAAGCACGCAACGCTTCGGTTGCCGCGTCCACCGGCCCAGCCACCTCTGCATGGGCCAATAACGGCAATCCAGTCCGCTTCAATTTCGCCAGTGCCAGACGCAGCTCCGTCTCGTCCACCCACGTAAAGCCGTCAATGCCGGAATGAATCAGAAAGCACTTGAACCCCGGAATCCCCGCACCCGCCAATCCTTCCAGCTCATCGGAGTTCCCGCGAACCACCCCGCCCCACGCCGCCCAATCCACCCATGATTTCCCTCTAGCCGCCGCGCGCTTGGCCTCCAGCGCGCCAGGGTCGGTCGTCTCAGGCACACAGTTCAGCGGCATATCCACCAGCGTAGTCACACCGCCTGCCGCCGCTGCCCGCGTAGCCGTCCAAAACCCTTCCCACTCCGTGCGTCCCGGCTCGTTGATGTGGACGTGCGAGTCAATCAGCCCCGGCAACAGAACCGCGTCGCCAAAATCACGCACCGCAAAGCCAGCCGGCGCGTCCTCCCAGCCAACCACGCCGGCAATGCGTTCGCCTTCAACCAGCAGCGCAGCCGGCCGCAGCCCCTCCGCGGTCAGCACGCGAGTCGATCGGAATACCTGTGACATACTGTGATTACTTTCGCCGTTGAGGGATGTTCTGAGCAAGTTGAGGGACGCAGTGAGCAAGTTGACCCCATCCGCCCCGCCCAATCCGGAGTTTCTGCGCTGCGCCATCGCGCTCGCCATTCAGAATGTCGAAAGCAGCGCGGGGGGCCCGTTTGCCGCGGTCATTGTGCGCGACGGCAAAATCGTTGGAGAGGGCGTCAACACCGTGACCGCCGGTCTCGACCCCACGGCCCACGGCGAGGTCAACGCCATCCGCGCCGCGTGCAAGGCGCTGGGCACATTCTCGCTTGCCGGCTGCGAGCTTTACACCAGCTGCGAGCCCTGCCCCATGTGCCTGGCAGCCAGCTACTGGGCGCGCCTCGACGCCATCTATTACGGCGCCAGCGCGGCCGACGCCGCGCGTGCGGGCTTCGACGATGCGTTTCTTTATGAGGAGTTTCGCAAGAATCAAGACGCGCGGGCTTTGCCAGCCACTCAACTGCTCGGCAACGAAGCCTGGGCCAGTTTCGCCGCCTGGATCGCCTCGCCCCTTAAAACCGAGTATTGACTGAAAGTCATTGCGTCCGGCACGATTCGGATCGGATCGGCCCCACTAGCTCACGGGGTCCTTTTGCCGCGTGGCTTTTACGGCCGAAAGAATTCCGATCCCGACCAGCACAATCGCTCCCGCGGCAATCCAGTGCGTCGGCATATGCATCAGATGAGCGGCGTAAACCAGCCCGCAGATCACGATTGCGTAGCCGGCAGCGTAGATTCCGAATGACATAAACTCTCCTTATCAGGCCCGTTCTGGATCAGGCCCCGATCTGGCCGAGGACGGCAGTTATAGCAATTTGAGGGCGTGGCCTCAAGTTTGGTTGCTTGCCGCTCAGGCCCGCTTGGCTCGTTTGGCGGCTCGAGGCTTGCTGGGTGGTGGATCTAGAAGCTTCGGCCTGGATGCGTTCTCCTCGGGCAGCTGATCGCGCAGAACCACGTTCAGCAGCGACCTGTTCACGCTAATATGACCGTTGTACTCAAGGTAGCCAAGCTTCCTGAAGCGGTTCATGAAGAAGCTGACGCGCGACCGCGTTGTCCCGATCATGTCCGCCAGTGTCTCCTGCGTTACCGGCGGAATCTGCGTTACGGGCTCGCCCGGCTTGCCGAAATCGGCCATCAGCAGCAAGGCTCGCGCCAGGCGCCGTTCGCTGGAATTAAACAGTTGATCCACCAGATCCGCCTGCGTGCGGATACCCCGGAGCAGCATGAAGTTTAGGAAGAACTTTGAGAATTTGTGTTCCTCATGCAAAACCTCGAGCATCTCATCCCTTGCGATCTTGAGTGCCACGCATGCCACCAGCGCGCAGGCTGTGGCCGATCGAGTCGCGTCTGCTTCCGTCAGCGATTCCTCTCCCATAAAGTCCCCGGCTGCCAGCAGAGTAATCGTCGCTTCTTTGCCCTTCTTGGAGACAACGGTGAGCTTCGCCCGGCCCGACTGGAGATAAAAGACTGAGTCGGCTGGCGCGCCCTGAGCGAAGAAGGGCTGCTTTGCCTTCAGGCGAACAAACTTGCGCCCGTGTCCCTCGCTGCCAAGGTAGTCGGCAGTTACGAATGCCTTCTTCACTTTTCCGTCCATCGGTACGGCCTCTTCCTCAACACGCGTCCGGTGCCGGCGATTTACCTTGTCCCAGCTAACCTCGTCCCGGTTGCTGGCTAAGGAGGGCTTTGCGGTCCAGCCCAAAACAACCCATCATCGCGCACCTATCCAGCATGACAGCGCGACGTTCAACTATGCTGAGCCGTTTGGCTCACTCTTGCATATGAGTTGAAAATTGGCCGCATACGATTCGCGTCCACGCTTCCTGCTGCCCGCCTGCTACACCGCGTCGAGGCCCTCGTCGATCGACGAAACTCGGCGGAAATTGCCTCAGCGCCAGTGGAAACGCGCCAGCTTGTCGCGAGTCTGTTGCCCAATCGTTGCCAGGTTATAGCCAGGTCACGGCCAGCTTACGAATTGCCCGGCGCATCCGGCTTCGGAGCGCTCACCGGCGCAGTCTTTGCCGGGCTCGTCGCGGGTGCGGCACCTGGGCCAGTCTGCGCCGGCGCAAGCGGCGTCTGCACCGCAGGCGCAAGCACCACCGGCTGGGCCCCCTGGTTCGCCGGCGTCACCGGCATGGTCAGCGTCTGCATAGTTTCCGGATCGTCGCGCAGCCACAGATAAAGCACTCCATTCACGGGATGCGGAACGCTCAGCTGCGTTCCCGTAAAATCGGGCGGCACGTCGGTTGAGTTGTTGATGTCCGGCGTGGCCGCAATCGACGAAGACAGAAAAAGATTCGTTCCCGTCAGCGTGCAAGGCTTTGCCGTCGCTCGCGGGCAGCGCAGATCTTTGAATCCCGGTACTCGCACCAGCGTCCCCAGCGGCAGCCACTCGCCAGTAACCCCGTTGGCAGACATGACGCGCACCTCGATCGGTCCGAAGGCTGAAGCGCCAAAACGCGGCAGCGGATCAACTGTCCCCATCGCCGTCTTTGCATCCTCAAGCATCAGGCTTGAGTCAGCCAGCGACAAGACAGTGTGGAAGCTCCCGTCTACCGCCGCCACTTCCACCTTTTCATCGCGAGGAAAGTTCGTAGGCACGCGCGACTTGATAAAGAAAACCAGGCGCCCATCCACCGGCAGGTCTTCCGCGCTGCCAAGGTGTACCGGCGAGGGTGTTGCTGCCGCATCTTCCGCCTGCACACCCTTGTTCAGCAGCTCGATGCGCGGTCGCGGCGTCTCCACCGTCACGGGCACTTTTAATTCCCGGCCATCCACCAACTGCACTTTGGCCTCATAGCTCTTTGCCGGGTCAAGGTTTGAAGCGAAACCGTCGCCGACCATCGTGAGCTGGTCAAAATCCTCCACGCGCCTCAGTTTTTGCGGCTTCAGGTCGATTCCTTCCAGTTGGGCCTTGGCCACTTCGTCCAGCCGCTTGCCGCGCAGCACCGCCGTCTGGTCTCCCGCGTTCAGCGTCAGCCGATCCAGAGAGGCAGCTTCCGCGTAGGCCTTCAACGACAATCTGTCCGGCTCCTTCAATCCAAACTGGAAGATCTCCAGAGTCAAAGGTCCGGGAGCTGAATCCTTCAACGGAACAGCCACGTGAATCGACTCCGGCTTGGGAGATTTCCAGGTCAGCTTCATGGCTTTGCCGCCCTCTGGCAGCGCTTCCACGCGGTCCACGCAAACCGAGCAATCGTCGTTGAGATGCAGCGTGTCCTCACGCCCCACAACCAGCGCGGATTGGTCGCCCGGCTCCAGCGCCCACTTGCCCGGCTGGGCCGCAAACAGATGGAAGCGCGGTCCCTCCCAGTCGTCGAAGCCCCACTTGCCGCGCAGCACAGCCGTCATATCGCCCGTCCCCAGCGCAGGCGTGGGATTCTCAAGCGTCAGCCCGCCCCGTGCCGGATCGGCTTTCACCGCCAGGTCCACAGGCGTGCTCTTGCCATCGATCTGCGTCTCGATGTGCAGGGTCAGGTTGTAGGCCAGCTGCGTAGAGAACACCAACGGCGCGCCTTCCGCCTCCAAAACCAGGTTCGGCTTTCGCGCACAGTATTTTTCCTCCGCATTCAGCCCATGTAGCGGCGGCGGTTTCACCGGGCTCACCGGCGGCAGCGCCACCACCACAACAGACTTGGGATCGCGAAACGAAGGAGGCACATTCAGCCGCAGGTTCAGCGTATCCGCGGTGGGCAGCGCCAGCGCCGGAATGTACTGAAAATGTGCCGTGTGCAGCGAAGACAGAATCCTTGCCGTATCCAGAATGGCGCCCACATACGGGCTGAACGAGCCTGCTCCGGCCAGGTTCGAGTAGCTCAGCTGGTTCATCAGGTCGCCGGCCGCGCCATTCGCCAGTTGCGTCACCATCGACTGTGTGCCCGAGTCGTCCAGCACCAACCCATCCGTATGCTGCACCAGGCAAGGCGCCTGCTGGTCGGTCGGCTTGTCAAAGCATTGCTGGTCTACCCGGATGCCCAGGCTTCGCGCCAGGTTCTCAGCACGTTCCTTCAGCAGCTTCGGGTCGGTCATCGATGTGGACTTGACTTCGGCCAGATAAGCATCCAGCCGCATGCGGTCAAGGCTGGCAGCCTGCAGGTCTTGTGTAGCCCGCACAAAAGCGCCCGGCCGCCCACGGACAGCGGCGCGCAGGGTGCTGAAATCCCCGCCCGTCTCCGGCGCCAGAAACACCAGCGCCTGCTGCGCTTCTGCGGGAACCGTAACAAACACGCCTTCGTCCCGCACCTGCCGGTTCCAGGTCTCCACCCGCGTAAACCACTCCGCCGGCGGCGGATTGGTTGACCCGCGCAGGAAAGCGACAATCAAAACGTAATGAGCCGACTGGCTCTCCGGCAGATCCGGATGAACCCACAGCCGGTCACCCGCCTGCAGAAACGGAACCTGACTGATGGGCAGGGTGACCTCGCCGCGCTTTACATGGACGTCCACCTTCGGCCCTATAAGATCGAAGGCCGGGGCATCGGCGTACAGGCAGGTTGATGCCAAAAGCAAACAAAAAAGCAGAAAGAGCGGCAGACAACGGCGCATAGTCTCCATTGTACGAACAAGCGACGCCTCAACCAAACATCTGAAAAGAAACCGTCGTCCCGCAACTTTTCTGTTGTGTTCGGGTTGCCTGAGCGCCAGAGGGGTGCATACAAAATATTGTTGCTGCTTGCGCAAATTGCAGAATCGAGTAAACTGTGGCATGTATAGCTTTGAGCCGGGGAATTAGCCTAAAGCGTTTTTCAAATCCCTGTGGAAGAGAAAACAAGGGAAAAAGATGGCTCTTCCATGAATGAGCCGGTGAATCGCGAAGGAACGCCTTACAGAACCACTGAGAATCACTGCAAACAACCGTCCCCTTTATTTTTTGTTGGATAACCCCCCGGTTTTAATGTGCCTCACTGTAATGTCCAGTCGTGACGTGTCCGTTTTCAATTAGCAACCCATCCTTTGCGGATGGAGATTTAGAACTTAAGCTGCTCTCTTTCACAGGCGGCGCGCGGCAAGACCAATCCTCGCAAAGGGTCCATGAGGACCCCGAGGCCGGCATAGCGCGTGGGCAGTTGGAAGGCCCGGCATATGGAGAACGAAAAATGAAATCGATTAGGGCTGCGCACAGCAGCGTAGATGTAGCCAACCTCAGCGTTCCAGACGCCGAAGAGATTATTGAAGAAGCACTCAATGAGCTGGCATTTTCCTCAGATCCGGGTTTAGCGCGCGCGCTTCACTTCCTGGCGCCTACGGGATACCAGGCCATCGTCGAGCTATGCAGTGAAAACGGCCGCAGCAAGCGCCGCAACGCATCTGCGGAGGTTTGGTCCCCGGAGGAAGACGAGGTCCGCATCTACTTCGAGCGGATCGGCGACACCGAAAGTTCTCCCCGCGCATCTCGCGCCCCGCGGGCGGTCGTCGAGAATCACTACGAAGACGACGAAGATGACAGCCAGGAAGCGCAAATCCCCGCCGACCTCGATGCCCGCGTAAAAGAGCTCTGCGCCGCATTGGCCGAAGCCGAACGCGGCGGTCATGCCTTCATCGCTCTCAAGTGGTTCCGCGATTCGTTTCTGCCCCGCAAGGCTTTCCGCTGGAACCAGCATCCCGAGTCGCGCCAAGCCGTCCTTGCGGAAGCTATTCAGCGCGGCGTCGTGCTTACCAGCAAGATCGCCAATCCCAAGACGCCCGCCTATCCCACCACCACCATCCGCCTCAACCGCGCCGAGGCCGGCATGCCTGAGGAAGCGCAGCGTTTCCACCCCGTCGCCGTCCACGGAGACTCCATCGCCGAGGCCATTGAAGAGGAACGGGGGAACATGTGAGCTGCTATTTCCTCGAATCCACGGCCTTCGCCAAGCTCTTCGTGCAGGAGCAGGGGACTGACGCGCTCATTCGCCTTATGGAAGCCGTAGAGGACAACCGCAAGCTCATCTCCGCCTCAACGCCGCTCGAGGTTTATGCCGCCATCCGCCGGCGCGAACGCTCCGGCGGCATCTCTGCCGAAGACGCAACAGCGGCTCTCGACATTCTTCGCCTCGAAGCCGCCCGCATGGTGCAGGAGCCGCTCAATCCCGCCGTGCTTGAAGCGGCCCGCCAGCTCCTCGACCGCACCAGCCTGCGCTGGCCAGACACTCTGCAACTCGCCGCCGCCCTGGTAGCCCGCGACATGTTCCAGAACACCGAAATCATCTTCGTCTCCGCCTCGCCGCAATTGCTTGAGGCCGCCAAGTCCGAAGGCTTCCACACCATCGACCCCGCAAAAGAAGCGGTCGCCCATCCTCCCGTCGAACACCCCCCCGCCGAACATCCCGCTGCCGAGCAATCGGAACACGACCAGAGTTAATCCCTGCTGCGATGCCCAATCAGCTCCCGGAGGGAGCAGTCGAAAATAGCCCAGCGCAAGCCACGCGCAGCCCTGGGAAATCAGTGCCTCAGATTCAGTAAGCCCCGTAGGGGTGATCGAATCGCTCCGCGTGATTTTCGAAAAGCTCTGCCACGTTGAGCGCCCCAAAACGACGCCCGTGCCCCATCCATTTCGAGTTTTTTGCGAAATGGGTGGGAAACCCCTTACTCCCGCCGAAACCGATTCGCCTGTTCAAACTCGTCCCGCAATTCCGGCGTGCGCAGGTTCTCGCGTAGATGCGCCAGTCGCTGCTCCAGCGCATGCAGCGCCGCCTCCACTGCTTCAGTATTTGTATAAGCAATATCGCGCCACATCGAATAGGGACTAGCCCCCAGCCGCGTCATCTCCCGCAGCGCGCGCCCACCCACATCTTTCAACTCCGGCGCATCACCCACTTCTTCTTCCAGCAGCGCGCTCAGCGCCGTAGCCACAAACTGCGGCAGATGACTCACCCACCCAACCAGCTCATCATGCCGCATGGCATCAATGTCGAGTGTCTTCGATCCCATCGCAACAACCCACTCGCGCCAGCTCTTCACCAATGCCGTCGAGGTGGCCGACCGCTGCCAATCCGGGTCGTCGGTAAACAGCCAAACCGCGCCGCGGAAAAGCTCAGCATCGCCCAGCGCCGCGCCGCCTCGCTCCTTGCCCGCCATCGGATGCCCAGGCAAAAACGCCGCACGCTCCGGCGTGTTGTAGAGTCGCCCCGCCGCCGCAGTGATCTGCGCCTTGGTGCTGCCCACATCCGTAATCAGATGCTCC
>Ga0302326_10018166_pt1 | contig 14591 bp, 12 predicted proteins | sample Palsa_T0_3_FD_202264 | JGI IMG/M metagenome (GOLD analysis project Ga0302326, IMG submission 202264) | Peat permafrost microbial communities from Stordalen Mire near Abisko, Sweden - Palsa_T0_3 | ecosystem: Environmental > Terrestrial > Soil > Palsa > Peat permafrost | place: Sweden: Abisko... | reverse complement strand
CCAGCTCCCCCCAGCGGGACCGGCCGGTCGCGCCCAGAACCAGTTGGGTGGCGTTCTCAGCCCGGGCGAAATCCGCCAGGGCGCGGGCCACATCAGCACCGGTGACCTCGGCGTAGCGGCCGCCCAGGTCTCCGAGAAGTGTGCGGTGGACGTCCAGGCCCTCGGGCGAGTCGTGGCTGTAGCCGTCAGCCGCCCGGACGTGGACGGCGATCAGCTCCCCGTTGACCCGGGCGGCGATGCGCGACGCTCGACGGAGCAGGTCGTCGCCGCCCGGCGCGCCGGTGATGGCGACGACGATGCGCTCCTTGGTCTCCCACGGCTCCTCGATGCCGTAGCGCTGCCGGTAGGCGGCCAGCTCCTCGTCGACCCGGTCGGTGACCCACAGCAGGGCCAGCTCACGGAGGGCCCCCAGGTTGCCGGGCCGGAAGTAGTGGGCGAGGGCGGCGTCGACCTTGTCTGCCGGGTAGATGTTGCCGTGCGCCATGCGCCGCCTGAGGGCTTCGGGGTGCATGTCGACCAGCTCGATCTGGTCGGCGGCCCGTACGACAGCGTCCGGAACCGTCTCGCGCTGGGCGACACCCGTGATGCGCTCGACGACATCGTTGAGGCTGACCAGGTGCTGGATGTTGATCGTCGAGATGACGTCGATCCCGGCGTCGAGCAGCTCGTTGATGTCCTGCCAGCGTTTCTCGTTGCGGCTGCCGGGCACATTGCTGTGCGCCAATTCGTCCACCAGGGCGACGGCCGGATGGCGGTCCAGGATGGCATCGAGGTCCATCTCCTCCAGGACCTGTCCCCGGTACTCGAGTTGGCGCCGGGGGATGACCGGCAGGTCACGCTGCTGGGCTCCGGTGTTGAGACGGCCGTGTGTTTCCACGAATCCGACCACGACGTCTGTACCACGGGTGTGGCGCCGCCAGCCCTCGTTGAGCATGGCGAAGGTCTTGCCGACACCGGGCGCGGCGCCTAGGTAGATGCGCAGCGTGCCGACGGCCACAGCAATCTCTCGGCCTGCTACGCGCGCAAGGCGTCGAGGGCGAGGTTGAGGTCGAACACGTTCACGGTCTTCTCACCGATGAAACCCCACTGCGGGGCGTTGGTGTGGCTGTGTATCAGCGCCATGACCGTCGCCAGTGGCAGATGGCGGGCGGTCGCCACCCGGGCCGCTTGCAGATCGGCGTTGGCCACCGAGATGTCCGGGTCGAGACCCGACCCCGATGCGGTCACGGCGTCGACCGGGACCTGGACGGTCGAGGCCAGGTTGTTGAACTGCCGGTAGGCGAGCACCCGCTCGGGCACCGTGTTGGGGTCGCAGACGTAAGAGCCGTCGCTGTTCTTGGCGTACTTCTCGCCCGCGCTGGGCGCGGCCACCGGATCGCCGGTGGTGGCGTCGGTCGGAACGCAATAGGGGTCGGCGTTGGTGGCGAAGGGGTTGGTGGCCGACGCGTTGCCGTTGAGGTCGACGGTGTTGAACCCGGGGATGAACCCGTCCAGCCGTGGATCGCTGGGACCGAGGTTGCTGGCCCCGCTGGCGGTGGGGTCGTAGCCCGCCCCGGCGTCCGAGGGTCGCGGCTGGAAGTACTGGGGCTCGGGGTTGCCCTTGCTGTCGAGGAACTCCTGGCCGAGAAGGGCCGAGCCGATGTCCTTGCCATTGCGGGTGATGATGCTCCCATTGGCCCGCCAGGGGAAGGCCACCTGGCCGATCCCCCACACGGCGACCGGATAGATGATGCCCAGGCCGATACCGACGATGGCCGTGAGAACGAGCGAGGTGAAGAGGTGGCGGCGGAACATCAGTGCACCCCCAAGGGGCCGATAATGGCGAGGTCGATGAGCTTGATGAGCACGAACGGGGTGATGAAGCCTCCGACGCCGTAGATGAGCAGGTTGCGTCGCAGCTGAGCGGTCGCTCCCAGGGCCTTGAAGCGGACCCCTCGCAGTGCGAGCGGGATCAGGAACAAGATGATGATGGCGTTGAAGATCATGGCGGAGACGATCGCCGCATGCGGGTTGTGCAGATGCAGGATGTCGAGGTCACTCAGCCTCGGGAACACGCCGTGGAACATGGCTGGGATGATCACGAAGTACTTGGCCACGTCGTTGGTGATCGAGAAGGTGGTGAGCGAACCGCGGGTGATGAGCAGCTGCTTGCCGACCTCGACGACGTCCATCAGCTTGGTCGGATCCGAGTCCAGATCGACCATGTTCCCGGCTTCCTTGGCGGCTTGCGTCCCGGTGTTCATGGCCACGCCCACGTCGGCCAGGGCCAGGGCGGGAGCGTCGTTGGTCCCGTCACCGGTCATGGCGATCAGATGACCACCGGCCTGCTCGGCTCGGATCCGGTCCATCTTGTCCTCGGGGGTCGCCTCGGCGATGAAGTCGTCGACACCGGCCTCCTTGGCAATGGCCGCCGCGGTGAGGGGGTTGTCGCCGGTGATCATGACCGTCCTGATCCCGAGGGCGCGCATCTCGTCGAACTTGGCAGCGATGCCGGGCTTGACGGTGTCCTTTAGGTGGATGACACCCAGCGCCCGGCTGCCTTCGGCCACGACCAGCGGTGTGCCTCCGCTGTTGGCGATGCGCTCGACGATGGGGGCCAGGTCGGGGGGAACCTGGCCTCCCTGCTCCGCCACCCAGCGACGAACGGCGTCGGCGGCGCCCTTCCTGATGGAGCGGCCGTCCCATTCGATCCCGGACATGCGGGTCTGGGCCGTGAACGCGACGAGCTCGGCACCGGCCATGTCTACGGCCACCAGGCCATAGCGGGACTGGGCCAGCTCGACGATGGAGCGCCCCTCGGGCGTCTCGTCGGCGAGGGAGGACAGCATCACCACTTGGGCGAGCTCCTGTTCATTGACGCCTGTCACCGGCAGGAACTCCGATGCCATCCGGTTGCCGTAGGTGATCGTGCCGGTCTTGTCGAGGAGCAGCGTTGACACGTCGCCCGCCGCCTCGACAGCGCGACCGGACATGGCGAGCACGTTGTGCTGGACCATCCGGTCCATCCCTGCGATGCCGATCGCCGAAAGCAGCGCGCCGATCGTTGTCGGTGCCAGTGCCACCACCAGGGCGACGAGGACGATGATCCCCTGCGGCGCCCCGGAGTAGATGGCGAGCGGTTGCAGGGTGGCCACCGCGAGCACGAACACCAAGGTGAGTGCGCAGAGGAGGGCTTGGAGGGCTATCTCGTTCGGCGTCTTTTGACGGTCGGCCCCTTCGACGAGGGCGATCATCCGGTCCATGAAGGTCTCGCCGGGCGCGGCGGTCACTTGGATCACCACGCGGTCGGACAGGACCCGGGTGCCGCCGGTGACCGCCGAGCGGTCGCCACCCGACTCCCGTATGACAGGAGCGGACTCGCCGGTGATGGCCGACTCGTCGATCAGGGCCATTCCCTCGACGACGTCGCCGTCGCCTGGGATCACCTCGCCGGCCTCCACGACGCAGCGGTCGCCAATGACCAGCTTGGGTGATTCGACCTCCCGTGTCGTGCCGTCGGGCTGGAGCACGTGGGCCACCGTCTCGGAGCGCGTCTTGCGCAGCGTGTCGGCCTGGGCTTTGCCGCGGCCTTCGGCCAAGGCTTCGGCGAAGTTCCCGAACAGCACCACGAACCACACAAAGGCGACCACCAACGCCTCGAACACGTTCTCCGATGCGCTGTTGTGGCTGACGTCGCGTAGGAAGATCACGGTCGACCAGATGCTGCCGATGTAGACGACGAACAGCACTGGCGCCTTGGCCATCTGCCGAGGAGTGAGCTTCACGAACGTCTCGACCAGGGCGCGGCGGATGATGGCGCCGTCGAACAGGCGAACCTTGCGCTCGTGCCGCTGCGGTTGGATCTGGGGAGCCGGCGTCGGCGCGGCCGGCGGGTTGAGGGTATCGATGGTCATCAGCGCTCCTTAGAAGCGTCCGGTGAAGTGCTCGGCGAGGGGGCCGAGCGCAAGGACCGGGAAGTAGGTGAGGCCGGTGATGATGACCGTCACCAGCATCAGCATCCCGGTGAACAAAGGGGTGTCGGTGCGCAGCGTGCCGGCGGTGGCGGGCACCGGCCGCTTACGGACCAGCGAGCCGGCGATGGCCATGGCCGGGATGATCAGGGCGAACCGCCCGACGAGCATGTTGATCGCCAGCGTCGTGTTCCACCACAAGGTGTTGCCGTTCAGCCCGGCGAAGGCCGACCCGTTGTTGTGGGCCCCAGATGCGTAGGCGTAGACCAACTCGGTCAGCCCGTGGGGAGTGCCCGAGGCGTTCGCGCTCTGGGGTCCTATGGCCTCCAAGCTGCTGAGGGCGTGTGGTAACAAGACGGCGGCCCCGGCGAAGATCAGCACGGAGAAGGGCAGGACGAGGATGTAGAGGGCGGTGAGTTTCACCTCCGGCCCTTGGATCTTCTTGCCCAGGTACTCCGGTGTTCGTCCCACCATCAGGCCGGCGATGAACACCGAGATGAAGACCATGATCAACATCCCGTACAGACCCGTGCCCGTACCGCCCGGGTCCACCTCGCCCAGCATGATCTGGAACAGCGGCACGCTGCCGCCTATCGGCGTGTAGCTGTCGTGGGCCGAGTTGGTCGTCCCCGTGGAGGTTGCGGTGATGGAGTTGGCTTCGATCCCCGACAATCCCACCCCGAATCGCATTTCCTTCCCTTCCAGGTTCCCGCCCGGGTGGGTGGCGGTGGCGGCCTGGGTGGTGCCGGATGGGCTGAGTTTGGGATTACCCCGCCCCTCGGCGCCCAGGACGATCAGCATGCCGATCATGAACAGCACGCCCATCGCGGTGAGCACCACCATCCCTTGTCGCAACGACCCGATCATCTTCCCGAACGTCCATGGGAAGGCAAAGGGGATCATCAGCAACAGCCAGATGTAGATGACCGAGCTGATCGGGTTGGGGATCTGGAAGGGGTGGGCGCCGTTGGCGTTGAAGAAGCCACCGCCGTTGTCGCCCAAGCCCTCGATCGGGAGCATGCTGGCCACGGGGCCGCCCGGAATGGTCTGGGTGGCGACCGCCTGTCCCTTGGAGTTGACCGATTGGACGGCGATGGTCGTGACGGAGCGCTCCGCGTGGAAGTTCTGAATGGTGCCCTGGCTCATGAACACGAAGGCGAACACGAACGAGATGGGCAGCAGGATTCGAGTCGTGGAACGGATCGTGTCGACCCAGAAGTTGCCGAGCGTGTTGGTGCCCTTGCGCACCAGGGCCCGGATGAAGGCGGCGGCCAGCGCCATGCCCACGGCTGCCGAGATGAACTGGTGCCAGACCAGCGCGAGCATCTGGCTCAGCTGGCTCATCGTCGACTCGCCGGCATAGTTCTGCCAGTTGGTGTTGGTCCCGAAGCTCGTCGCCGTGTTGAAGGCCAGCGGCGGCTTCACGCCCACCTGGTGGTCGGGATTCAGAGGCAGGTGGCCTTGAAGCCGAAGGATGGCGTAGGTGAAAGCGATGCCCACTGCTGTGAACACGAGCAGGGAGATCACATAGGTGCTCCACCGCTGCTCCGACTCCGGGTCGAGGCCGCTGACCCGGTACACCGCGTTCTCGATCGGGAGGAAGAACCGATCGCCGGGCGCCTTTCCCTTGCCGTAGACCTTCGCCATGTAATTCCCCAGGATCGGGGTGCTGATGGCGAGGAGGATGAGGACGAAGACGAGTTCGATCCAGTTGGTGGTTGACATCTAGAGCTTCTCCGGCTTGATCAGGGCGAACACCAGATAGACGGTTACGAGCACGGCGATGACGATGCCGACCATGTCATCGCCGCTCATGGCCAGGCCGAAGATCGCCAGCATCACGCGGCCTCCTTCTCGGCCTCGGCGGCGGGGATCGGGGCGGGTGCGCCGCGATTGGCGTCGGCCAGCGCCGCCTCATCGGGGCCGATGATCCGGTCGCACGCCACCACGAACAGGCCGGCCAGAACGAAGAACACGACCAGCACGACCATGAACACGAGATCCTGCATTGCTGCCTCCTCCGTGAGCTCGGTGCGATGAGCTGCTGCGGGCCGTTGTACAGGCCCCGTGCCGGCAGGCAACGATTCTTTGCACTTCCCTAACGCCCGTCCGCGAAGTTGAACAACTCTCTAACGCGAAGCGCAGCTACAACGGGAGTATGACGATCGAAGCTCGGCGAGGGCGGCTCACCGTGTTCCTCGGAGCGGCTCCCGGTGTGGGCAAGACCACCGCCATGCTGACCGAGGGCCGACAGCGGGCCGCCGCCGGTGAAGACGTAGTCGTGGCGCTTGTCGAGTCGCATGGCCGCACCGCCACCGAGGCGCTCGGCGCCGGTTTCGAGCGCGTCCCGTTGCGTCGTGTCAGGTACCGGGACACGTCGTTCGACGAGCTCGACGTCGATGGCGTCCTTGGTCGTGCTCCGCAGGTCGTCCTCATCGACGAGCTCGCCCACTCCAACGTGCCCGGCAGCCGACATGAGAAGCGCTGGCAGGACGTCGATGAGCTGCTGAGCTCCGGAATCGACGTTCTCACCAACCTCAACGTGTCGCACGTCGACAGCCTCAACGACCGGGTGGAGACGGTCACGGGCGTGGTTCAGCACGAGACCGTTCCCGACCGGGTGGCGGGAGGCGACTTCATCGGCGTGCACGTCCGGGAGCCGAGCGGGCTCGTCGAGTCGCAGCCGACATGGCTGGATGAGCAGCGGCGGCTACTCGCTGAGCTCGGCGGGCGCTACCGCGAGGTGGCGGGCGTGGACGTCGCCCGGGCCGTCCTCGACGTGTGCCGCTCCGAGGGGGCCGATCACCTCGTCCTGGGGGCATCGCGGCGTACCTGCAGAGACGAAGTCCTCCACGGGTCTGTCATCGAGCGCGCCATCCGTCGGGCCGGGGCAATCGAGGTACACCTCATCCCGGCGCACCAACCGGCGAAGGGCCTCGCACGTCGCTCCGTCTGGCCGGTGACGAGCCGTGGCCGCGTCCCGCTTCCGAGGCGCCGCCGCCAGCTGGCGTGGGTCCTGGCTCTCGTGGCGCCCTTCGTCCTCACCGTGGGGCTCATTCCGGTGCGGTCATCGGTCGGCATCTCCGGCGCTCTGTTCGCAGCCCTCCTCGGGGTTGTGGCGGCGGCCGTCGTCGGAGGTGTGGGACCTGTTGTCCTGGCCGTCGCCACCGGGTTCCTGACAGCCGACTTCTTCTTCACCGAGCCTTACTACAGCCTGCGGGTCGACCGGCTCATCGACATCATCGGCCTGGTGGCGTTCGGCGTCGTGGGGGGCATTGTCGGCGCGCTCGTCGATATCCTCACCCGCCAGGGCGTGCAGGTCGCGGGTGCGCGTGCCGAAGCCGAGGGACTTGCCCGCCTGGCGGCCGAAAGCCTGGCGGCCGAAAGCCTGGCGGCCGAAAGCCTGGCGGCCGAAAGCCTGGCGGCCGAAGGCCTGACGGCAGAAGGCCGGGCTGCGGCCGCGCTGCCGCAGGTGGCGGCGATGCTGCGGGCCACGTTCGGCCTCGACTCGGTGAGTGTTCTGACGCGCGTCAACGGCACCTGGTTCGCCGAGTTCTCGCTTGGCCTACCGGCGCCGACACGACCTGAGGAGTCGCGGTTCTCGGCGGAGTTGTCGGACGGTCGCGTTCTGGTGCTCGACGGCCATCCGAAGGGCGATCGGGACGAGGCGTTACTTCGGGCGTTCGTCGACGGGATCCGCAACCGGCGCGAGCGCCAGCAACTCAGCCGGATGGCCGAGCCCGCTCCGGTCAGCTCACTGCATGGACGAAACGATCCGGGTCACCACTCCTTCGTCTGAGGCTGTGGGGGCCCCGACGCCGCCCGTCGACCCTGGCGGTGCGCCGACCGAGATGGTGTACAACAGCTTCCCGGTGGTGAACTGGGCGAGGAGCGCCGTCGCCGAGCGCCCGTAACAGAACCGCTTGATCGGCGACAGGGCGACGACTGTTCCGGGACACGCCGGCTTGCTGCTACCGGGGTGGCCGACCAGCAGCGAATAGGTCCGCCCGGTCGGGGGATCGCGGAACTCGATGTCAAGTACCCCGCCCTTGATCGCGCCCTCGACGAACGTGGCGCCTGCGGGGACGAGAATGGCCTGGTCGAGGCGCTTCGAGCCGCGGGCCGTGCACGCCCCCACTGTCGAGCACTTGGTGGTGGTCGAGAGGGATGTGCAACCCCCCAGGACGAGCAGGATCAGCACGGCGGCGCGGAGCGGAGCCCGCCAGGGATCCGCGGCACGCCGCGCCGCCGGCTCGTCTTCGACCAAGGCCACCGAAGCACCAGTATCGCCGCCCCGGCGACCCTCGCACCGTTAGGAACTTGCCAAATTTCGACTAAGGGCGTGAGGAAGTTGCAAGGACGGCGAGCCGCCCATTTTCGGTCTGATCAGCTCATGCGACCATGACGTTGCGTTGTGATTTGACGGACCAAAGTCGATCGTCCGAGCCCGAGGAGGTGGACGATGCCAGGGTTGTTCATGCCCGCGGTGATCGTGGGCGGAGCGGGCTGCCCCTCCAACGACCGCACATGAGCCAGCAGACCAAGGCACGGATCCTCGTCGTCGATGACGAGGTCTCCCTTCTCCACACCGTGGACATGAACCTTCGGGCTCGCGGCCACAGCGTTCGGTTGGCGACCACCGGAGCGGCCGCGCTGGTCGCCGCTGCGCAAGATCTACCCGATGTGGTCGTGCTGGATCTCGGCCTCCCCGACCTCGACGGCATAGACGTCATTCGGGGCCTCCGCGGGTGGACCGACGTCCCGATCATCGTGCTCTCGGCCCGCACCAACGAAGCCCAGAAAGTCCTCGCCCTCGATGCGGGAGCCAACGACTACGTCACCAAGCCGTTCGGCATGGACGAGTTGATGGCCCGGCTGCGCGTGGCGCTCAGGACGACGACCTTCCAGCACCCCAGCGTGGTCGCGACCGCCGACTTCGAGATCGACCTCGCTTCCAGGCGCATCCGGCGAGACGGTGTCGATGTCCGCCTCACGGCGACGGAGTGGCGCGTGGTCGAGGTACTGGCCCGCAATCCGGGCCGCCTCATCACGCACCGCCAGCTCCTCGAGGACGTCTGGGGGGTGAGTGAGGCCAAGACCAACTACATCCGGGTGTTCATGGTCGCCATTCGTCGCAAACTCGAACCGGACCCGGCTCGTCCCCGCTACTTCCTCACCGAGCCAGGGTCGGGTCTCCGATTCGTCCCCGAAGGGATCTCGATCGAGAGCCCGACCAACGGTGATGGTGACGACGTGCCCTGACCCGACGACCCGTCAGTCGACGGGGTAGGCGGCCTTCTCGAGCATCAACTCGCCGTCGTCGGCGTCGTAGTCGAACACCTCGCCGTACCGGCCCCAGTTGATCGCCGTGTTGAGCTGCGCGCGCGCCTCGTCCTCGCCGAACCCGCGCCCGAGCAGGTCGAGGAAGAACCGCTCGTTGAGGGTGCCGTCCTTGGTCGTCTCCAGGGCTCGCACGATGGCGCGCACGAGCGGGGCGCGCTCGCGCGCGACCTCGGCGAACAGCTCCTTCGAACGCTGGATGTCCGCGTGGACCCACTCGTCGCCCTCGGGGCTGAGGTGGAGGTCGGCATCGGCGACCTTGGCGAAGCCGAGCATCTCGGCGGCGTCGACGATAGGGAGGAGGTCGTCGACCTCGAAGGTCAGGATCTTGGCCAGGTCGGGCAGGTCGGCATGCCCGCCGAGGTTGGCGAGGATCTCCATCAGGCCGGCGAGGCCGCCCACGCTGACGTCGGGGAGGGGCAGCTCGGTCGGCGAAGCCAAGGCCGGCTCGAGCGCCGGCGCCGGCTGGCCTGCGTCGTCGGTCTCCCGGCCGGTCATGATCCCGTAGATCTGATCGACGAGGGCTTCGAACTCGGGGGAGCGGCGGTCTCGGGGACGAGGCAGGGGGTCGGGGATCTCGGCCCGCAACCGTCCCGGATTGGAGGTCAGCACGAAGATGCGGTCGGCCATGAGGACGGCTTCCTCGATGTTGTGGGTCACGATGAGGATGGCCTTGGTCGGGAAGTCCTTGCCCTTCCAGAGGTTGAGCAGCTCTGTGCGGAGGTTCTCGGCGGTCAGCACGTCGAGGGCGCTGAAGGGCTCGTCCATCAACAGCGCGTCGGGCTCGACCACGAGGGCACGGGCGAAGCCCACCCGTTGGCGCATCCCGCCGGACAGCTCTTTCGGGTAGGCCTGCTCGAAGCCGTCGAGCCCGATCAGGTCGATCATCTTCAAGGCCAGCGGGTGGCGCTCCGCCGGCGGCATCCCCCGCGCTTCGAGGCCCATCTCGGTGTTGGCCTGCACCGTGAGCCAGGGGAGCAGGGCGAAGCTCTGGAACACCATGGCCACGCCCGGGTTAGCGCCGTTGAGTGGGGTGCCGCGGTAGCTGACGGTGCCCGAGGTGGGGGCGAGCAGCCCGGCGATGCACCGCAACAGGGTGGACTTTCCCGACCCCGACTTGCCCAGCAGGGCGACGATCTCGCCCTCGCTGAGCTCGAAGTTGATGTCCTCCAGCACGGGGAGCGGCTGCCCGTCGGGCGTGGTGAAGTGCTTGTCGACATGGTCGACGGCGACGATCACTTGACGGGTGGCGGTGGTGTCGACCTCGGGCATCGTCACGTTCCCCTCACAGCGAGTACTTCGTCTCCGCCAAGTGGTACAGGCGGCGCCATACCAGGCGGTTGACGACGACAACGTAGAAGCTCATGACGATCACGCCGCTGAGGATCTCGGGGTAGTCCCCCTTGATGCTCGCCCGGGCGATGTACGCACCCAGTCCGCTGGCCACCAGGTGGTGCTTCCCGTACGTGGCGATCTCGGCCACGATCGACGCATTCCACGCCCCGCCGGCCGCGGTGATCCCGCCGGTCACGTAGTACGGGAAGATGCCGGGGAGGATGAGCTCCCGCCACTTTTGCTGCCACGGCACGCGGAACTGGTCCATCAGCTCGCGCAGGTCGTTGGGAATGGCGCTGGCGCCGGCGATGACGTTGAACAGGATGTACCACTGGGCGCCCAGGGCCATGAGGAAGATCCCGCCGAAGTTGAGCGAGATGCCCAGGTGCAGGAAGACCGCGATGGCGAATGGGAACAGCAGGATCGCCGGGAAGCTGGCCAGCACCTGGACGACGGGCTGCGCGTAGCGTGAAAGCTTCGGGCTCATGCCGATCTTGACCCCGAGCGGCACCCAGATGAGCGTCGCGACCACCACCAGCACGACCACCCGGATGAACGTGAGGAAGCCCAAGCCCAGGCAGCGGGTGAACTGGCCGAACCCGGCCGCGTGGTCGAAGTAGACGATTCCCCGGTAGACGCCGAAGAGGATCACGGCGCCCATCGCCACCGTGAAGACGACGTCGCCGGCGCGGCGCTTGTACTCCGGCGTATGGAGTGGGTACTCGGCCAGGCCGAAGGGCCGGGTGATGCGGTCGAGTCCCCGGCCGGCCGGCTTCAGCGGCTTGGAGATGTAGCTCGGGATGTGGGATTGCCGCAGGAAGTTGAGCACGTAGCTCTTGGGCTGCTCGGCCGACTCGGACGTCTCGACCCGGAACTTCTCGGCGTAGGCGACCAGCGGCCGCCAGAAGAGCACGTTGACGCCGATCACCATGATCACCATGACGCCGCTGGCGAGGCCGACCTCGCGCAGGTCGCCCTTGTCGACGGCGGCCTGCACGTAGGACCCGATGCCCGGGAGCGCGTAGGTCTTGTTCTTGCCGACGCTGATGGCCTCCGAGGCGGCGAGGAAGAACCAGCCGCCGCCGAAGCTCATCATCCCGTTCCAGACCAGGCCGATCATCGAGCTCGGCAGGTCGAGCCGCCAGAACCGCTCCCACTTGGTCAGCCGGAACATCCGGGCCGCTTCATCCAGTTCGGCCGGCTGGGTGATCAGCGAGTGGTACATGCTGAAGGTCATGTTCCACGCCTGCGACGTGAAGATGGCGAAGATCGAAGCGCACTCGAGGCCGAGGACGGATCCAGGGAACAACGCAAGGAAGAACGTGACGGTGATCGCCAGGAAGCCGAGGATCGGTACTGATTGCAGGATGTCGAGGATGGGGATGAGAATCACCCTCGCCCGCCTGCTGCGCGCTGCTGCGGTGGCGTAGACGAAGGTGAATGCCACCGAGAGGCCCAGGGCGATGAACATGCGCAGCAGCGAGCGGGCCGCGTAGTACGGCAGCTCGGTCGGGTTGGTCGAGATGACGGCGACGTGGGCAGTGGAGGAGTTGCCGTTCATGGCGTGGGCCAGCCGCAGGATCCCGAACAGCAAGACGGCGATCGCGACGAAGACCATCCCGTCGACCGGGGAAATGGCCGGCCGCCGAAGGGCGCCGCGCGAGGGGAATGACCTGGTGTCGGCCACGGGGCCCGAGTCTGGCAGGTCTGCTCAACGATGAGCCCGTATACAGCTCAGCAATAAATGTTTGTCCGCCGTGTAATTCCCGTTAAGAGCCTTGGAATTCTCGCCACCAAGCCATCGAATGAGGTAGTGATGACCCGCCCGGGTGGCGCTCGGTACGACCACTACGAGCTCCTCGAGCACCTGGCCGACGGGGCCCAGGCCGAGGTTCACCGGGCCAAGGATCTCGTCAGCGGTGAGGAGGTCGTTCTCAAGTTCCCTCACGCGCGCACGCTCGACCACCCTGCGCTCGCCGCCCGCTGGCGGCGCGAGGCGGCGATGACCGCAGTGTTCTCGCATCCCAACATCCAATGCCGGTGGGAGCCGGGGGAGCGACACAGCGAGCCCTACCTCGTCCTCGAGTACGCGGCCGGAGGCACGCTCCAGGATTGGGTCGGGCTCGATGGCCACCAGCTCCCGGTCGGCCAAGCTGTCGTGTGGGGGCGCCAGCTCGGGTTGGCGCTCGGCTACCTGCACCAGCAGGGCATCGTCCATCGAGACATCAAGCCGGGCAACATCCTCCTGACCGACGACCTCACCATAAAGCTCGGAGACTTCGGCGCTGCCATGCGGACCACCGCCCGCCGGCCGGCATGGTCGCTCATCTCGACGGCCACCGAGGGGACGCCGGACTACGTGAGCCCGGAGCAGGTCGCCGGGGGGACTGGGGACGCCCGGAGCGACATCTACGGCTGGGGCACCGTCATGTACGAGCTGCTGGTCGGGCGCGTGCCGTTCACGGGCGAGGATCCGCTCACCGCGATGTCAGTGCGGCTCACCCAGGAGCCGACGCCGATTCGCGAGCTCCGTCCCGAGGTGCCGGCGCCGCTCGAAGCGGTCGTCATGACGGCCATGCGCCGCTTTCCCGAGCATCGGTATCCCGATATCGGCGCTGTTCTCGCCGACCTCGACCGCCTCGATGAGCTGGACCCATCGGCCTTCGACCTCTCTCCCGAACCGCCCTACCGCGCCACGCCGGGCGCTGGGGAGTTCGTCGCGCTCATGCGGTTCGCCACGTTCGTCGCCGTCAGCTTCATCGGCGTCGCCGCCAGCATCATCATGCTTTCGGTCGCCCTGCGCTGAGCGCGACGGTCAGAGAGGAACCCATGGCGGCCGGGACTTGTCGCGGAAGGCGGCGATGCCAGCGGCCGCTTCCGCCGATGCGAACAACCGGGCCGAGACGTCCGCCGCCCATGTGAAGGCGGCGTCTCGTTCCATGGCGGGGACGCGCATGACCAAGTCCTTCGCCGCCGCGAGGGCGCCGGGTCCACCCGCCAGCAGGCTGGCGACGATGGCGGCGACGGCGCCGTCGAGCTCCGCCCGAGGAGCGGACCGCGTGATCAGCCCGACCTGCGCGGCCCGTTCGGCGGTGATGCGCTCACCGGTGAGGAACAACTCCAGCGCGTCAGCCCGTCGCAACTTGGGTAGGCAGACGACGGAGATGATCGCCGGCGCCACGCCGACCCTGACCTCAGTGAAGGCGAACCGGGCGTCGTCGGCGGCGATGGACAGGTCGCAGGCTGCCGCCAGGCCTACGCCTCCACCCAGGCAGTGCCCGGCGATCCGGCCCACCACCGGCTTGGGGGCATCGAGCATGCGCTGCAGCACAGCAGGCAGATCCCAGCGCCGCGGACCTTCGGATCCCTTGAGGTCGGCTCCCGCGCAGAAGGCGGGGCCGCTGTTGGTCAGCACGATCACCCGCACCGCATCGTCGGCGAGGGCTCGTGTCAGATCGTCGCCGAGGCTGTCGACCAGTTCCCCGCTCAGGGCGTTGCGGCTCTCGGGCCGGTCGAGGGTGATGGTGGCCACACCCCCGGCCAACTCGTAGGTGGTGGCAGGCGGGCTCACAACCGTTTCATAGTATGAGGATGCCGCCGCTGGTCGTCGCCAACTGCAGTGGGTTCTACGGCGATCGGTTGTCGGCGGCCCGGGAGATGGTCGACGGCGGCCCGATCGACGTCCTGACCGGCGACTGGCTCGCCGAGCTGACCATGCTCATCCTGGCCAAGGGTCGGGCCAAGCATCCCGCCGGCGGCTGGGCCCGGACGTTCGTCACCCAGATGGAGCAGGTCATGGGTACCTGCCTCGACCGCAACATCAAGGTCGTCGCCAACGCCGGGGGGCTGGACCCCGCCGGCTGCGCCGACGCCGTCAGCCAGGTGGCCGAGCGCCTCGGCCTGCACCCGGTGATCGCGTTCGTTCGCGGCGACGACCTGCTCGGCCGCCTCGATGAGCTGCGGGCC
>Ga0302326_10018165_pt1 | contig 14591 bp, 14 predicted proteins | sample Palsa_T0_3_FD_202264 | JGI IMG/M metagenome (GOLD analysis project Ga0302326, IMG submission 202264) | Peat permafrost microbial communities from Stordalen Mire near Abisko, Sweden - Palsa_T0_3 | ecosystem: Environmental > Terrestrial > Soil > Palsa > Peat permafrost | place: Sweden: Abisko... | reverse complement strand
CAGCTCATTGGCGGAGGGCTGTACCTGGCCATCGCCGCAGCGACCCTCGGCACGGCCATCTGGCTGCTGCACCAGCGCACCACCTGAAAGGACTCGCCCGGTGAAACCGGTATTGCTCGTCACCATTGTCATCCTGGTGCTCGGGGTCACCTGGGATGGCCTGTGCCTGTGGGACCTCGCCCGCGCCGATCAAGTCCGTTACCTGCCCAAATGGGCGTGGGCGGTGGTCTGCCTGATCTCCTGCCCGCTGGGCGGGCTGATCTACATCGTCATCGGCAGAAACGCCTTCGGCCGGGTCTTGTGATCCACCGGGCTGAGTGGGATCCACCCGGGCCGAGTGGCTTGCTCTGGATTCCTTCTGGTCGGCTGACTGCCGTGACGACTCTCAGCTGCGGCTAAGGGTTCCGGCATCTCCCGCTGATGCTGCTTGGCCATGCTGAATGACGTACGAACCCAACCGCCTCGAACGAAACGGGAGTGCGATCATGACGATTCAGGACCTGTCCGATCGGAACGAACTGGCCGAGGCGCAGCGGGCAAGGCAGAGCAGGCGGGCCCGGCTCTCGGTGGCGCCGACCGGGGTGCCGCCGACCGGGGTGCCGCCGACCGCAGTGGCGCCGACCGTGGGGGCGCTGGCGAGCACGGCGGCCGACGAGGGACGGTGGCTCACCGCGATCCTGCGCCCGGCCGGGACGCTGGACAAGGCGGCGCTGCACGGGCTCAGCGAGTCGCTCGGTCACCTGGCGAGCAGCAGCAACATGGTCATCGTCGATCTCACCGCCGCCGTCGTGTCCAGTCCGCGCACGTTCGCGCGGGACCTGCTGGCGCCCGCCCGCACGTTCGAACAGGCCGGGCAGTGCCTGCTGCTGCTCGGCGCCTCCCCCGCGCTGACGGCCGAACTCGACCGTCACGCGGTGCCGGTCATCACGCTCGCCGCCGACGCACCGCCGCCCGAGGCCGCCTGAAAGCTGGGCCCGCATGGCGCCCCAGCGTAGGCGCAGTGCCGGCGGCCGCCTGGAACCGGAAGGCGCACGGTCAAGCGCTAGAGCTGGCCGAGCCGAGCAGGCAGGTTGGACTTTGGACCCTGGCGCGCCTGTTATTGTCCGGGGCGTGGACGATGACCGAGTTATTGAGGTCGACGGGATCCGGCTGGCTTACCGGGTCTGGGGTTCGCCGGAGGCGGAGCCGCTTGTCCTGCTGCACTCGCTGGGCGATCGCGGCGCGGACTGGGGCGAAGTGGCTCCGGCCTTCGCCCGGCACCGGCGGGTCTACGCGCCGGATCTGCGCGGCCACGGGCGCAGCGACTGGCCCGGTGACTACTCGGTGGAGCTCGCGCAAGCGGACGTGCTCGGTTTCCTTGACGCTTTGCAGCTCGACCGGGTGGACCTGATCGGGCATTCGCTGGGCGGTCTCGTTGCCTACCTGCTGGCCGGGGATCATCCGGAGCGGGTGAGCCGGCTGATCCTGGAGGACGTCGCGGCGCTGCGCCCCCGCGAGCGGGGCGCCCCCGATCGGCCGGATGGGGAGCTGCCTTATGACTGGGAGATGATCCTGGCCATCCGAAGGCAAATCGACGACCCCGACCCGGCCTGGCTGCGGCGGCTGGGCCAGATCACCGCGGAAACGCTGGTCATCGGCGGTGGCACGCCGAGCTACATCCCCCAGGAGTGGGTCGCCGAGCTGGCCGGGCAGATCCCAGGGGCCAAGCTGGAAACAATCCCGGTCGGCCACATGATCCACAAAGCCGATCCGGAAGCATTTTCCAGAGTGGCTTTGGGTTTTCTAAGCCTCGCTTAGGCAACGGCCGCGCAGCCCAACGCGCGTGCTTCCCGCGCTGTCGGCCCGCCGGGGGCCCTGTTACCGACATTGGGTGCCATTCGCGGTAATATCCACCGCCAACAACACCCCATCAGGCCACTGGGTAGATATGTCCGAATTATGAGCCTGCCTTCCGTTGCTCACTCGCATCATCGCGGCGCAAGCAACTCACCTAACCCGCCCTCAGGCGTCGCGGAAGCGGAGGACGAGGGCGCCGACGATGAGCGCCCCGGCGGCCCAGGCGGCAAGGACGCCGAGGCCCTGCCAGGGGGTGAGCGGCAGGTCGCTCAGGCTGACGGTGGCCTGGATGGAGAGCCCGGTGGTCATCGGGGCGACCTGCTCCAGGTGCCGCTGCCAGTGCTGGTTGCCGACCACGTCGGTCACGATCGGGAACAGGTACAGCAGGCCGAGGACGAGCCCGATCGCCACCGCCGACTCCCGCACGGCGGTGGCGATGCCCAGGCTGAGCAGCGCGATCAGGGCCAGGTAGAGGACCGAGCCGCAGGCCGCCCGCAGCATCGGGCCGCTGCCCAGCGACAGCGACGCGTATCCGTGCGCCTGGGTGAAGCCGTGCCCGGGCAAGATCAGGCGTCCGGCTAGCACCGACGCCAGCACGGCCACGGCGCCGACCGCCAGCACCGGGCCGGCGACGACCGCGGCCTTGGCCGCGAGCACCGTCAGGCGGCGCGGCATCGCGGTCAGCGTGACCCGGATCATGCCGGTGCTGTACTCGCCGCTGACCGCGAGCACGGCGATGATCACGACGATCGCCTGCCCGGCCTGGACGCCGGTGAGGCTGAGCTTGACCGGATCCGACTGGCAGCCGCCGGGCGGGCAGGCGGCTGCGGTCGTCGCGGCGTCCAGTGCCGCGCTCACCGCGATCGTGAGCGCGGCCGCGGTCAGCAGCAGCCAGCCGGTGCCGGGCAGCGTCCGCAGCTTGGTCCACTCGGCGTGCAGCGCGTCCGGCAGCCCAGCCGGGGATTGCCAGGCGTTGGCCAGGCTCACGCGTCTCTCCGGCGCAGCAGATACGCGGCTGCCAGCAGCGCCAGTGCAGCCCAGGCGCAGAGCACCGCGAAGCCAACCCACGGCGCGAGCGGGTAGAACCCCGCTACTGGCGCGTAGTAGGCCTGGACCTGCGGGTACTGCGGCGTTGCCTGCTGGAGGGCGAAGGCGGCGGCCGGGGTGACTCGCATCAGCCAGTCGGCCACGCCGACCGGCAGGGTGGCGACCGCCGACAGGAAGAACGGGAGCACGATCGCCGCGAAGATGATCGTGACCGCGGCGACGCTGCGGCGCACGATGGTGGCGACGGCCAGGGTGAGGACGGCGACGACGGCGACCAGCGCCGCCGTCCCGACGATCATCCGCAGCTCGGTCGGCCACGGCTCAGGGAAAACCTGGGAACCGCGGGAGTCCGCTAGGTGGGTGCCGACGATCACCGCGCCGGCCGCGCCGAGCAGCCCGGCCGCGAACGCGACCGCGCCGACCACGAGGGCCTTCGCCGCCAGCACCCGGTCCCGGCGCGGGCTGGCGGCGAGGGTGGTCCTGATCAGGCCCCGCCGGTACTCGCCGGTCATGAACATCGTCGCGACCACGGCCACCGCGATCAGCCCCACGAACGTGCCGATGAGGTAGATGGCGATCGTGGGTTGCGAGGACCCGGGCTGGCCCTGGTCGGGGATGGCGGGCGCGAGGTCGCCTTGCCCGGTCACGGTGATCCGGCCTGCGGCCTGGCGGTACCCGCCGATCCCTTGCGCCTCGGCGGCGTTGTCGCCTTCGGTGTAGCCGCCGGTCCACCGGCCGGCCGGCCACGCGCCGGTGCGGCTGAGGCGATCAAACAGGGCGGTGGACGCCGTTTCGCCGCCGCCCCCCTGGGTGACCCCGGCGATGTTCACGGCGCTCACGGGGGTGGTCGGTGAGGCGGTGAACAGGCCAGCCTGGACGGTGGACGCCAGCCCCGCGAGCCGCACGACTCCGACGACCGTCCAGTGCACGCCGTCGGCGGAGTCAGCGCCCGTGATCGTGTCGCCGTCGCGGGTCAGCCGGAGCCAGCGCGGGCTTGCCGCCGAGACGGCGCCGGGCAGGCCGGGGGTGTCGCCGGTGTAGTTCCACTGCATCCGCACCCCGTTGCCGCCGGTGACCAGCATCGCCGCGTACGCGCTCGGACTGGACAGGCTCGTGGCCCCGATGATGATCCCGGCCTTGGACCACGGCACGGTGCCCGGCCGCGAGGGCGGCGTGCCGAGCTCGGACCGGGCCGGCGGGAGCAGGCTGGTCAGCGAGGTCACCCGCACCGTGATGCTGCCGTTGCCGGCCAGCGGCTGCCGCACGAAGTAGAAGTTGTCGGTCACCGGCTCGCCGCCCGGCCCCAGCGTCAGCGTTGGCCCGCCGCACCCGCCGCTCTGGCCTCCGGTCGCGTTCACAGCCTGACAGGACGGGCTGGCGCCGCCGGCCGCGACGAAGATCCCGATCCCGGCCGTCACCAGGACCGCGATGATCATGCCGATGACCCAGCCGCGGACGGTGCGGAACTTCGTCCACTCCGCGTGCAGCAACTGGCCGAAACCGTCGCGGGTGTTGCGCGCGGTCGAGCGATACGGCGTCATCGTCGTCATCGCGCCGCTCCGGGGGCGGTGGCGGGGGGCGGGTCGGCCGGGGCGGCCGGGGCGGCGCGGTACTCCACCGCGTCGCGGGTGATCTCCATGTAGGCCTCTTCGAGGGTCGCCCGGTGGGCGCTTACCTCGGTGAAGGGGATTCGGTTGGCAGTGAGAGCAGCCACCGTACGTTCAGCAGAAAGGCCTTTGATCGTGAGGACATCCGGCGCCGTCGCCGCGACCTCAGCCCCCGCGTGGGCGAGGGTCGCGATGGCCTCGACCCGCGCCGTCGTGCGCAGCTCGACCCGGTCATCGGACGCGGCCGCGATCATGTCCCGCACGGCGGCGTCGGCGATGACCTTGCCCCGGCCGACCACCACGAGGTGGTCGGCGGTGTCCTGCAGCTCGCTCATCAGGTGGCTGGAGACGAAGACGGCGCGGCCTTCGGCCGCCAGCGCGCGCAGGAATCCGCGCATCCAGACGATGCCCTCGGGGTCCATCCCGTTGAACGGCTCGTCCAGGATCAGCACCGGCGGGTCGCCCAGCAGCGCGGCGGCGATGCCGAGGCGCTGCCGCATGCCGAGCGAGAAACCTCCCGCCCGGCGCTTGATGGCCGGCCCCAGGCCTGCCTGCGCGACCACCTCGTCCACTCGCCGGCCGCCCAGGCCCTGCGAGTGGGCCAGCCACAGCAGGTGGTTGCGGGCGCTCCGGCTCGGCTGCAGCGCAGCGGCGTCGAGCAGGGCGCCGACCTGGCTCAGCGGGTGCCGCAGGGTCTGGTACGGCCGCCCGCCGATCAGGGCGGTGCCCTCGTCGGCGGCGTCGAGGCCGAGTATCACCCGCATCGTGGTGGACTTCCCGGCCCCGTTGGGGCCGACGAACCCGGTGACCTGACCCGGCCGCACGCTGAAGGTCATGCCGTCAAGCGCCAGCGTCGGACCGAACCGCTTGCGCAGGCCGGTCACATCGATCGTTGCTTCCATGCTAGGCAGGCTAGGGATAACGGACCCCGATGGTCGTCACGCCATGGAGCTGTCTTGTGCGTGCGGCCGCGGCACCGGCGGCGGGGCGCCCGTCCCCCCTGCGGGGGATCCGGGGATGCCTTGCCAGAGGGACGCGACAACCCCTGGCCAGCGGCGACAATGGGAGGCATGAGCGAGCGGGAGACACCGCATGAGCCTGACCGCTGACTGGCGCGCCGGATGGGCGGGCCGGGCCGAGCGAGTCGCCGCCGCCCAGTACGGGCTCGCCGCGACCGCCGGGCTGCTCGGTCTGGCCTCCGTCATCGAGGCGCTCGCGCGCGCTGCGGTGGCGGCCGATGCCTCGGCCACCGCTGCGCAGAACCAGGGCGGCCAGCTGTTCGCGCTTGGCCTGCTGTACTGCGTGCTCGGCCTGGCGACGACGCTGCCGCTGGCGTTCCTGCGGCCGGCCCCGGCGGTCCTCATCCTGTCGGCCGCTTGCCTGATTTCGCTGGGCGCGTTCAACTTCCTCACCGTCGGCGGCGCGGCGGCCGAACTGGTCGCGGTCTACCGGTTCGGGCGCAGCGGGCGCGGGCGTGGCGGCGCCCGGCGTGACAGCATCCGGCGTGACAGCATCCGGCGTGACAACGGCGGGGGCGACGATGCGCAGTATGCCGCGCTTGGCCTGACGGTGCCGTTCCTGGTTCTGGCGCTGTTCACCGGGACTGCCGCGGGGACGGAGACCCGGGTGCTGGCGGTCGTGCTGGCGGCGCTGGTCCCGGCGGCGGCGTGGGCCGGGGTCGCCCGCCACGCGCGCGCCGAAGCCCTCCTGCACACCACCGCGGCGCAGGTCATCGCGGGCACGCTGGTGGAGCACACGGCCCGCGGCGAGCGGGCGCGCATCGCCCGTGAGCTGCACGACGTGGTCGCGCACCACATCTCGATGATCGCCGTCCAGGCCGAGACCGCCCGGCTGACCACGCCCGGAATGCCGGCCGCGGGGGCGCAGCGGCTGTCGGAGATCGGGGACACGGCCCGGGCCGGGCTGACGGAGATGCGGCGGCTGCTCGGCGTGCTGCGCGAGGACTCGCCGGCCGAGGCGGCCGACCGGCATCCCCAGCCCGGCCTTGATCAGCTCCCCTGGCTTATCGACGAGGCCAGGGAGTCTTCCGGCGCGGGGTGCAGGCTGATCGTCTCCGGACCGCCCGCCACGATCGACCCGGGCGTGAGCCTGGCTGCGTACCGCATCGCCCAGGAGGCGCTCACGAACGCGCGGCGGCACGCTCCGGGGGCGGCCGTCGATGTGGAAGTGCGCTACGGCGACGGCGAGCTACGGCTGCTCATCCGCGACAACGGGCCCGGGCCGACGCAAACGACGCCGGCCGGCGGCCATGGGCTGACCGGCATGCGGGAACGCGCGGCGGCGGTGGGCGGCGAACTGCGCGCCGGGGCGGCGACGATCGGCGGGTTCCTGGTCGAGGCGCGGCTGCCGGGCCAGTGCGGGACGGATGGATGAGCGCGCCCGCCGCCCCGGTCCGGATCGTGGTGGCCGACGACCATCAGATAGTCCGCAGCGGTTTCGCCGGGCTGCTTGACACGCAGCCGGACTTCACGGTCGTCGGGACCGCGGCAAACGGCGCGGAGGCGGTCCGCGTCTGCCGGGAGGCCGCCCCCGACGTCGTCCTGATGGACGTCCGCATGCCCGGCATGGACGGCATCGAGGCGACCAGGCAGCTGATCGGCCCCAGCGCGGAGCGGCCCCGCATCCTCATCCTGACCACCTTCGACCTGGACGACTACGTCTACGACGCGCTGCGGGCCGGGGCCAGCGGCTTCTTGCTCAAGGACGTCACCGCCGAGCAGCTCTTCCACGCCGTCCGCGTCATCGCGGCAGGCGAGGCGCTGCTCGCCCCGACCGTCACCCGCCGCCTCATCCGCGAGTTCGCCAGCCAGCGCCCGCGGCCGGACAGCTCGCGCGCGGCCCGGCTGGCGACGCTCACCCCGCGCGAGACGCAGGTGCTGCGGCTGATGGCCGAGGGGCTGTCCAACCCGGAGATCGCCGCCCGGTTCGTGGTCACCGAGGAGACCGTGAAAACGCACGTCAGCCGCATACTGGCCAAGCTCGGGCTGCGGGACAGGACGCAGGCGGTGGTCACCGCCTACGAGACCGGCCTGGTCGTTCCTGGCGCCCACGAGCAGGGCTAGTCACTGGCCCGCCGAGATCGCCGCGCGCCTGCTGTCCCCGCTCTGACCTGGTCGTTGGGCACAGTGACATGCTGGTCGGTGTGAGCGACGAACTTAGTTTCCGGCCTGACCTTTATCGGGGGACCGCCGAGTATTACGACCGGTTTAGGCACTCTTATCCCGACACGCTGATCCGCGATCTGGCGCAGCGGACGGAGGCGTCGGGGCGACGGCGGCTGCTCGACCTCGCCTGCGGCACCGGGCAGCTTGGGTTCGCGCTGCGCGACAAGTTCGCGGAGGTGTGGGCGGTTGATCAGGAACCCGACATGGTCGCGGCGGTGCGTTCGAAGGCGGACGCGCGGCCCGGCTCCGGGCGCATGGTGACGGTCGTCTCGAGCGCCGAGGCCCTGGACGTCCCGGCGTGGCACTTCTCGCTGGTCGTCATCGGCAACGCGTTCCACCGGCTTCCCCGGGATCTGGTCGCTCGGCTCGTCTACGACTGGCTCGCGCCCGGTGGCTTCATCGCGCTCTGCTGGTCATCCGGTCCCGGGGTCGGACCGCTGGACTGGCAGCTCGTCTTCGGCAGCCTGCTCAGGCGGTGGCAGGAAGCGCTCGGCGCCAGCGACCGCGTGCCCGCCAACTGGAACCAGGCGCGGCAGGATCGACCCGACACGGTCGTGCTGTCCGAGGCCGGGTTCGAGGTGGTGGGCCGGTTCGAGTTTCCCGTCGAGCACCGCTGGACGGTGCCTGAGCTCGCGGGATACGCGCGTTCCTTGTCGGTGTTCCCGGCGGCCGCTCTGGCCGATCACTCGGCCGCCTTCGACGCCTCGCTCTCGGAAGCGCTGGGTCCGTTCCTCGTTGACGGCCACCTCACCGAGACCGTCAGCTTCGCCTACGAGCTCGGGCGCAAACCAGCGTGAGCTTGTCGTTCTGGCGGGGCGCGGATTCGCCTTTATCGGCTGGCGAGTTTCTGGCTGCGGCAGTAGCGTGCGACGGTATGACGATCGTTCCCGATACCAAGGACTGGACCTGGGTTCTCGAGCGGCCCTGCCCTGAGTGCGGATTCGACACCCGGCTGGTCTCGCGGGAGGAGATCCCCGCGATGGTCCGGGCGAACGCGGCCGCCTGGCGCGCGCCGCTCACCGCGCCCGGTGCCGCTGACCGGTCTCAGCCTGATCGATGGTCGTCGCTCGAGTACGGCTGCCACGTGCGGGACGTCTTCCGGCTGTATGACTACCGACTGGGCCTGATGCTGACCGAAGACGACCCGCTCTATCCCAACTGGGACCAGGACGAGACCGCGCTTGACGATCAGTACTTCGCGCAGGACCCAGCCGTGGTGGCCGACGAACTGGTCACGGCCGCTGACGCGTTGGCCGACCACTTCGCCGCCGTCTCCGGCGACGAGTGGCTCCGCCCCGGCCGCCGCAGCGACGGCGCCTCCTTCACCGTGGAGACGTTCGCCCGCTACTTCATCCACGACCCCGTCCACCACCTCCACGACGTAACGGGAACCCAAATCGCCCGCTGAATTCACGCTCTCCCGCCCGGCGCCAGTTCGCGAGACGAAGCCGGGGCGCAAGCCCCGGCGACACACCAGCGGGTGCTGCGGCCAGCTCTAGCTAAGCAGCGCTGGCGCCGAGGTAGGCCTCCCATTGCGGGTCCCCGTCGTACTGCGCCCCGATGAGCCGCCAGTGCGCGCCCTTGGGGACGGCCGGCGCGACCGGGAGGGTCCAGCCAAGCTCGGAGAGGAACCGGTCCGCCTTGCGGTGGTTGCAGAGCTGGCACGCGGCGACGCAGTTCTCCCAGGCGTGCCCGCCGCCGCGGCTCCGCGGGATCACGTGGTCGATTGTCTCGGCATGGCGGCCGCAATAGGCGCACTTGTAGTTGTCCCTGCGCATCAGCGCGGCCCGGGTGAGGGGCACGCGGTTGCGCTGGGGGATGCGGATGTAGCGGCGGAGCCGGATCACTGAGGGGGTGACCACCTCGATCGCGGCCGAGTGGAGCAGCCGCCCGCCAGGGTCGTTATGCACGATCTCTGCCTTGTCGCCCAAGACTAGGCAGACAGCCCGTCGGAGACCGACGGTGGTCAGTGGCTCATAGGTGACGTTGAGCAGCAGCACGCGTCGCACGGGCACCTCCGGAGGCACCGGTATTGAGGCGCCGCTCGCATCACCAGGACAGGACTGATCCCGGCGTGACCGAAGCCACGTGCCTCCGCCAACATCTCTAGAGTACAAGGGGTTCTATGGAATGTTGGTTAACGCCTGGTAACGAGCAACGATTAAGGTGCCGCTATGGCATCTTTTCGCGCCGAGTACCCGGCAGCAGAGCGGCTCGATCTCGTCGAGGATCTTTTCGGGCACGGCGTGGCGGACCCCTACCGCTGGCTTGAGGACGCCGACTCGCCGCCGTCGCGGGAGTGGCTCGCGGCGCAGGAGTCGCTCTGGCAGGAGTACCGGGCGGGCCTGGCCGAGCGGGAGACGTTCGCCTCCCGGGTGCGGGAACTGCTCCGGGTCGGGTCCGTGGGCCTGCCGGCCTGGCGCGGGGCCACGCGGTTCTACACCCGGCGCGATCCGGACCAGGAGCACGCCGTGCTCTACGTCTCAGATCATGAAATTTCCGGAATGTCGGGCGCCGGGGCGAGCGCCGACGCCGGGGCGGCAGCGGACGCCGGGGCGAGCGCCGGCGAGCGCGTGCTGATCGACCCGGTCGCGATCGATGCCTCCGGGCGGACGACGCTGGACGCCTGGCAGCCGGACAAGGAGGGCCGGCTGCTCGCCTACCAGCTCTCGCACGGCGGGGACGAGGAGTCGCTGCTGCGGGTGCTCGACGTCGCGACCGGCGAGCTGGTGGACGGGCCGATCGACCGGTGCCGCTACTCGGGCGTCGCCTGGCTGCCCGGGGGCAAGGCGTTCTACTACGTGCGGCGGCTGCCGCCGGACGAGCTCCCCGCGGGCGAGGCGCAGTACCACCGGCGGGTTTACCTGCACACGGTGGGAGAGTCGCCGGAGTCGGACGTCGAGGTGTTCGGCGCCGGACGGGACAAGACGACCTACTACGGCGCCAGCGTCAGCCTGGACGGGCGGTGGCTGATCATCTCGGCGTCCATCGGGACCGCGCCCAGGAGCGACATCTGGATCGCGGACCTGACCGCGAGCGACCCCGCGTCCCCGGCCCTGGTTCCGCTCATGGTCGGGCTTGACGCCCAGGCCTCGCCCCGGATCGGGCGCGACGGCAGGCTCTACGTGTACAACGACCTGGCGGCGCCGCGCGGGCGGATCTGCGTCGCCGACCCGGCCGCGCCGGGACCCGAGGGCTGGCGCGACCTGATCGGCGAGGACGCCGCCGCGGTGCTGCGCGGCTACGCGATCCTGGACGACCTCGAACGCCCGGTCATGCTCGTTTCGCGCACGCGCCACGCGGTCAGCGAGGTCACCGTGCACGACCTGGCCACCGGCGAGCGGCTGGCCGCGCTCGAGCTGCCGGGGATCGGCTCGATCGGCGGGATCGCGGAGCGGCCGGCGGGCGGGCACGAGGCGTGGTTCGGCTACACGGACTACACGACGCCGCCGGTCGTGCTCCGCTACGACGCCGCGGCCGGGGAGCTGACCACCTGGGCGCGCTCGCCCGGCGCAGCCATCCCCCGGGGGGACGCCCCCCCGTACCCCCCGGGGCATGCTCGATGGAAAGGCGACGATATCGAACATGCAGCCGTCCCCCCGCAGGTGACCGCGGAGCAGGTCACGTACCGCTCGGCCGACGGCACCGAGGTCCGGATGGTGATCATCGCGCCTGGCGGCGAAGCACGCGACCGTTCCGAGGCACGATCGTGCATCCTCTACGGCTACGGGGGCTTCGACATCAGCATGACCCCCGGCTACTCCGCCAGCATCCTCGCCTGGGTCGAGGCGGGCGGCGTGTACGCGGTCGCGGGGCTGCGCGGCGGGAGCGAGGAGGGCGAGGAGTGGCACCGGGCGGGGATGCTCGACCGCAAGCAGAACGTCTTCGACGACTTTCACGCCGCCGCCGAGCACCTCATCGCGGCCGGGGTGACCTCGCCCGCCAGGCTCGCGGTCTGGGGCGGGTCGAACGGGGGGCTGCTGGTCGGGGTGGCGGTCACGCAGCGGCCCGACCTGTTCACGGCGGCCGTCTGCTCGGCGCCGCTGCTTGACATGGTGCGCTACGAGCGGTTCCCGATCGGCGAGACGTGGAACACGGAGTACGGGACGGCCTCGTCGCCCGTGGAGCTGGAGTGGCTGCTGGGGTACTCGCCGTACCACCACGTGGCCGCCGGGACGCCGTACCCGGCGGTGCTGTTCACCGCCTTCAGCAACGACACGCGGGTTGACCCGGTGCACGCGTACAAGATGTGCGCCGCACTGCAGCACGCCACGGTATCCGAGCGTCCGGTCCTGCTGCGCGCGGAGGGACAGGTGGGGCACGGGCAGCGCGCGGTGTCCCTTTCGGCGACGCTGGCCGGCGACTGCCTCGCGTTCGTGGCCCGCCAGACCGGCCTGCGCGAAGCCTAGGCGGCGGAGCGGCGGGGCGGGGCGGCTAGGCGCCCGGGCCCGCGGGGGGCCGGCACCTCGCGCGCGGTGCGCCCGGTAGCCTCGCCTGGAGACGCGGAGCGTTCGGAATGGGTCACGGGAGGGTCGGTGTGATGGTTGGCGTCCAGATGACGGCGGGAGGCGGTGCCCATCCGTCGCCCGACACGCTGCTCAGCAGCTGCGGCGCCAATCCGGGCGTGACCTGCCAGCTCGTCTGGGACCTGTCCCACAACCGGCACGCCTGCGCCATCACCAACGAATTTCTCTCCGGACCGGTCCACCTGCTGCTGCGCGTGCTCTTCGTCGTGATCCTCGCGCTTGTCATCCAGGCGATCGTGCACCGGGTGATCAACCGGCTGACCGAGCGGGCGACGTACTCGCTGCTGCCGCACCTGCGCAACGGCGCCGCCGCCGCCCGGCGCGCGCCCGCGCGGCTGGCGCAACGGCGGCGGGGCAAGGCGGCCGCGGACGCCGGCGACGACGACGCGACCGCCCTGGGCGCGGCGGCGGCCCAAGCCACCGTGACCGATCCGGCGGGCGAAGCCGCCGGTCACGGCGCCGTCAACAGCGCCGCCGCGCAGGCCGAACGGGCCCTGGTCGACGAGCGCCGCAAGCAGCGGGTCCGCGCCCTCGGCGCGATCCTCCGCAGCGTCGCGTCGATCACCATCTTCTCGATCGCCAGCGTGGTCATCCTGGGCGACCTCGGCATCAACCTGGCGCCGCTGCTTGCCAGCGCGGGCGTGGTCGGCATCGCGATCGGCTTCGGCGCCCAGAGCATGGTCCGCGACTACCTGGCCGGGATCTTCATGCTGGTCGAGGACCAGTACGGGGTGGGCGACGTGATCTCCATCGGCGATGCGACCGGCACCGTGGAGAACGTCACGCTGCGGGTCACCCGGCTCCGCGACGTCAGCGGCATCGTCTGGCACATCCGCAACGGCTCGATCGAGCAGGTCGGCAACGAGTCGCAGGGCTGGGCGCGGGCGGTCATCGACTTCCCGGTGCCGTACGAGGTGGACCTGACGGAGCTGCGCTCCCTGCTCAGCGACGTGGCCGAGGAGCTCTGGGACGATCCCGTGTGGCGGGTGGTGCTGCTCGATCCGCCCGAGGTGTGGGGGGCGCAGGAGATCTCCAGTGACGGGGTGACCATGCGGATCGTGGCCAAGACCGCGCCGCTGCGCCAGTGGGAGGTCGAGCGGGAGCTGCGCGCCCGGGTGAAGGCGGCGCTGGCCGCGGCCGGCATCCACCCGGCGCCCAGCGAGTCGCAGGCGTAGCGGCGGATAGGCTGGCAGGGTTATGAGCGAGGAGACCGCGCGGACGCCGCGCACCTTCTATGAGGCCGTCGGCGGCGAGGAGACCTTCACCCGCCTGGTCAGCCGGTTCTACCAGGAGGTCGCGGCCGACCCGGTGCTGCGGCCGGTCTACCCGACGGCGGACCTGGGGCCGGCCGAGGAGCACCTGCGGCTGTTCCTCATCCAGTACTGGGGCGGGCCCTCGACCTACAACGAGCTGCGCGGGCACCCGCGGCTGCGGATGCGGCACGTGCACTTCAGCATCGGCGAGACCGAGCGTGACCTGTGGCTCAAGCACATGCGGACCGCGCTCGACGAGCTCGAGCTGCCCGCCGGGCTGGACGCGCAGCTTTGGGACTACCTCGTGATGGCCGCGCACTCCCTGGTCAACGCGGTCCCGGAGGACGGGCCTGACCAGGGCGGGCGCGGCGGCATCGGCCTCACCCCAGCCTGAGCAATGCGGCGTCCGGGCGAAGTCACTCCTCGTTCAAAAGACTAAAATCTTTTCTCCTGAACGAGGAGTGGTTACTACCCTCTGGTCAGCTTCCGGTAGGTCACGCGGTGCGGCTTGGCTGCCTCCGCGCCCAGGCGCTCGATCTTGTTCTTCTCGTAGGACTCGAAGTTGCCCTCGAACCAGAACCAGTTCGCCCCGCCCTCCCAGGCCAGGATGTGGGTCGCCACCCGGTCCAGGAACCAGCGGTCGTGGCTGGTGATCACGGCGCAGCCGGGGAACTCGAGCAGCGCGTTCTCCAGGCTGCCGAGGGTCTCCACGTCGAGGTCGTTGGTCGGCTCGTCGAGCAGCAGCAGGTTGCCGCCCTGCTTGAGGGTGAGCGCGAGGTTCATCCGGTTGCGCTCGCCGCCGGACATCACGCCCGCCAGCTTCTGCTGGTCGCTGCCCTTGAAGCCGAACGCCGCCACGTAGGCCCGGCTGGGGAACTCCACGTTGCCGACGTGGATGAACGTCTCGCCGTCGGAGATCGCCTCCCAGACGTTCTTCTTCGGGTCGATGCGGGAGCGGTTCTGGTCGGAGTAGGAGATCTTGACGGTGTCGCCGATCCTGATTGACCCGCTGTCCGGCTTCTCCTCGCCGACGATCATCTTGAACAGCGTGGTCTTGCCGACGCCGTTCGGGCCGATGACGCCGACGATGCCGTTCTTCGGCAGGCTGAAGCTCAGGTCGTCGTAGAGTACGCGGTC
>Ga0302326_10018163_pt1 | contig 14591 bp, 12 predicted proteins | sample Palsa_T0_3_FD_202264 | JGI IMG/M metagenome (GOLD analysis project Ga0302326, IMG submission 202264) | Peat permafrost microbial communities from Stordalen Mire near Abisko, Sweden - Palsa_T0_3 | ecosystem: Environmental > Terrestrial > Soil > Palsa > Peat permafrost | place: Sweden: Abisko... | reverse complement strand
CTCCAGTACGCCGTATTCATAGGGAGGATGCTGGGCAATTTTTATGGGACGGCCGTGCTGTCCACCTGGCAGCTGGTCGTCGGACTCGCCGTCGCCGCAGGGCTGCTCGCCATTGGCGCATGGAACGGCTTCCGCTGCGCCGTGAGGGGCGTGGCAAACGAGCCCCGGAGCGTCGTGCTGTTCTGCCTCTCGGCCTTCGCGCTTCTCTTCTGCGCCAATTGCGCGATAGGCCGCGTGTTCACGGGGCCCATCGCCCCGCTCGCCCCGCGGTACGCGTCGCTTCTCATACCTGCCGGACTGGCGATTTTCCTGCAGCTTTCAGCGCTGCGCGTCCGTCCGCACGTCGGATGGCTGGCCTTGGCGTACACGGTGTTGCTCATCCCGGGGACGGCCGTGCAGCGGGCCGACGAAATCTATGGCATCCATTGGTACGCCGAGGGGCGCAGCGCCTGGAAGGCCGCCTACCTCAGCACACATGACCAGGCTCAGGCGGACGCGATCGCGCATTTTCCCGTGTATCCCGGGCCGGTGACCGAGCGACTCGATTATCTCGAGACCAGGCGGCTCAACCTCTTCCTTCCGCCTGCGGACCGGTGATGCGGCCTATTGGGGATAGTTCCCCTTTGCGACGATCGCGGGATCGACCGGCCACGTCAGGTTCGTCCCGCCAATCTTCTTCGCGACGCAGCGGGTCGCGAAATAGCCGTAGTGCCAGTCGACGCGGCTCGCGTGGATTGAAGGATGGAACTGCGAGGCTCCCATGACGCAGGGTATCCCGGTTCCGCGAGCGACAATCTCGAAGCCGGTGTCCGCGTTGAAAAGGGCGTCCCAGGAGTAGTTCGAGAAGCGAAAGTAATCCCAGGGCTCCTCATGGGAGGGCCATGACTGGTGGGTGTTGATCATCGCGAGGGCGCCGACCCTCATGACCTTGTTCAGCTCGAGGGAGACAAGCCATGGCATGCAGAGGTGCTCCCAGACGGAGACGGAGAATACCACGTCGAAATGGTCGTTCGGCAGGATTCGCGAGAGCGCGTGCGCATCCCCGACGCAGTCAACGTTTTCCCCGGCGACGATGTCGAATCCGGTGTAGCTGCACGTCGCGGGGAACAGGTTCCTGCGGCTCACCCCGGACCGGGCCCGGGAACCGATCTCGAGCACATTCCCGCGGGGAAGACCCCTGACGTAGTCCCAGTAGCCCGCCTCGCTGTTCAGGAACGGGTCGTTGGCGACCGCCTCCCTGGTGAAGTCGCGCTTCACGAAGCGCCCTCCCGGAAAATCGAACACGAGGGCGATCCTCATGATTTCCTCGTCGGGCATGCGCACGGTCAGCGGGAGGCTGAAGCAGAACTTGCAGTTCTCCTCGTTCGACGGATTGAAGTCATCCCCGACATAGCGGACCGCGTGCTCCTTGCCGTCCGCAAGCCTGACCGATATCCGCGGGTCCGCCCCGCCCGCCCGCTGGATGGAACCCCTGACAAAGAGGACATCCCGAAAGACGAAGAAATCTCTCACGTCGCAGCCGACGTCCACCCCGGGAGGGGCGCTTGCCCCTTCCGGGGCCGGTGCTTTCTTGAAGAGGCTGAACACGGATCGTGGGTTGCTTCGGGGGTTTGCTCCCAGGTGCGGGACGGCGCTGAGGCTGGGGCTCCGCCCCAGGGGCCGCAATCCCGCTCTGAAAAAACATCTCCCCGTCGCCGGATTCACCGATCAATGTTGATCGTCGGCGGCGGCTGACCCAGCCTCCCGCATGCCCCGCTCCAATTACGAGGACGAGATCATTGTCTCCTGGATCGAACTCCACCGCGACGCGCGCTTCCTCTCAGAGCAGCTGCACGCCAAGGGGGCATGGACGGGAATCATCGCCGTCACGCGCGGCGGCCTCGTGCCGTCGGCGCTCGTGGCGCGCGAGCTCGACATCCGGCTGGTGGACACGATCTGCGTGACCAGCTACTCCAAGGGCGCCGGGGGCGGAGCAGACCAGGTCCGGTCCGACGTGAAGGTCCTCAAGGGCATGGAGGGGGACGGAGACGGCTATCTTCTCATCGACGACCTCGTCGATTCCGGCCGGACGGCCCAGCTGGTGCGCCGGCTCCTGCCCAAGGCGCATTTCGCGACCCTCTATGCGAAGCCCGAGGGTCGGCCCTTCGTGGACACCTGCGTGAAGGAATTCAAGCAGAACAAGTGGATCTTCTTCCCCTGGGACATCGAGTACAAGTTCGCCACGCCGATCAAGGACGGCGGCCGCGTTTCGGCCGGTCCCGGCTGACGCGCCTCAGGCGATACTGTCCGAGGCGGGAAGGTTCCAGAGGCCGATCACCGGGGCCGCCGGGTCTCCGTGCTCATAGGACAGGACGCCGAGCGAGGCGGCGTCGAGCAGAAGGTATTCCCCGTCGCCCACGGGCAGGCCGACCCAGCGCATCGCGAGGACACGGCCGAAGTGGCCGTGGGAGAAGAGCGCGACATCGCCCTCGATTGCGCGCACCCGGGAGATCAGCCGGTCGGCGCGCTCCGAGACCTGGGCGGGCGATTCTCCGCCGGGGCAGCCGTCCCGGAAGAGATTCCATCCCGGGCGCTCCCTGAGGATATCGGCCGAGCGCAGGCCCTCGTAGTCGCCGTAGTCCCATTCCGCCAGGTCGGGCTCGGATTGCGCGACCGAGCCGAAGCCGGCCAGCTCGCAGGTCCGCAGGGCCCGCTGCCGCGGGCTCGTCAGGACACGCGTGAACCGCATGCTGGCGAGGCGCCTGCCGAGCAGGCGGGCCTTGTGTTCGCCCTCCTCGCAGAGCGGAACCTCGGTGCGCCCGGTGTGTCTTCCGGACTTCGACCAGGCCGTGTCGCCGTGGCGGACAAGATAGACCCTCGATGCCATGGGGCCATGCTAGGAGGTTCCGACGGGGAGGGTCCACTTCCAGTTGCGGATTTCCGGCATGTCCTGACCGTTGGCGTTGATGTACTGCCTGTGCTCCATCAGCTTGTCCCAGAGGATCTGCCTCAGGTTGGCGCCCTCCGCCCCCGTCTGCGGCAGGCGGTCAATGGCGTCCATCACGAGGTGAAACCGGTCCATGTCGTTCAGGACCGTCATGTCGAAGGGCGTCGTGATCGTGCCCTCCTCCTTGTAGCCCCGGACATGGATGTTGTCATGGTTGGTGCGGCGGTAGGTCAGGCGGTGGATCAGCCAGGGATAGGCGTGGAAGGCGAATATGACGGGCTTGTCCTTCGTGAAAAGGGAGTCGAAGTCCGCGTCGGGAAGTCCGTGGGGATGTTCGCTCGGTGGCTGCAGGCGCATCAGGTCGACGACGTTGACCACGCGGATCCTGAGCTTGGGCAGGTGTTCGCGCATGATCGAGACGGCCGCGAGTATCTCCAACGTCGGGACGTCACCCGCACAGGCCATCACGACGTCGGTCCCCGCCGCGTCGTTGCTCGCCCACCTCCAGACGCCGATGCCCTCGGTGCAATGCACAACGGCCGCTTCCATCGAGAGCCACTGGGGCGCCGGGTGCTTGCCCGCGACGACGACGTTGACGTACTGTCGGCTCCGCAGGCAGTGGTCCATCACCGACAGGAGGCAGTTCGCGTCCGGAGGCAGGTAGACGCGTACGACCTCCGCCTTCTTGTTGACGACGTGGTCGATGAACCCCGGATCCTGGTGCGTGAACCCGTTGTGGTCCTGACGCCAGACGTGGGACGCCAGGAGGTAGTTCAACGAGGATATCTTGCGGCGCCAGGGCAGCTTGTTGGTCACCTTGAGCCACTTGGCGTGCTGGTTGAACATCGAGTCGATGATGTGGATGAACGCCTCGTAGCAGTTGAATAGGCCGTGGCGTCCCGTCAGCAGGTAGCCCTCGAGCCATCCCTCGCACTGGTGTTCGCTCAGCATCTCCATGACCCGCCCGTCGGGCGCCAGGAATTCATCGTCTTTCACTGTCGTCGCCTCCCACTGGCGGGGGGTCACCTCAAAGACGGCCTCCAGCCCGTTGGACAGGGTCTCGTCGGGGCCGAACAGCCGGAAATTCCGGGTCGCGGCATTGAGCTTGGCCACGTCGCGAAGGAAGGGCCCCAGGACATGGGTGTCGCCGGGACCGCCGGACCCCGGCTGGGGCACGGCGAGGCCGTACTCGCGGAAATCAGGCATCCTGAGGTCGCGCAGCAGGATGCCCCCGTTCGCGTGCGGGTTCGCGCCCATTCGCCTGTCGCCGGTCGGTGCGAGCTCGGCGAGCTCGGCCTTCAGTCGTCCGCCCGCGTCGAAGAGCTCCGACGGACGGTAGCTCTTCATCCAGGCCTCCAGCATCCCGAGGTGCTCCGGGGGCGACGAGGCCGACACGAGAAGAGGCACCTGGTGGGCGCGGAACGTGCCCTCGATCTTGAGCCCGTCCACGACCTTGGGGCCCGTCCATCCCTTCGGCGAGTTGAGGACGATCATGGGCCAGCGGGGCCGCGTCATGTCGCCCTTGTGGCGCGCCTCCAGCTGTATTCTCCGGATCTCCTCGATCACGAGGTCGAGCGTCGCGGCCATCGCCTCGTGCATCAGTTCGGGGACGTGCCCCTCGACGAAATAGGGCGTCCAGCCGTAGCCGCTGAGCAGCTCGGTCAGCTCGTCGCGGCTGATGCGGGCCAGCACGGTCGGGTTGGAAATCTTGAATCCGTTCAGGTGAAGGATGGGCAGCACCGCCCCGTCGGTGACCGCGTTCAGGAACTTGTTGGAATGCCACGCCGTGGCCAGCGGGCCCGTCTCCGCCTCCCCGTCGCCGATCACGCACCCGACGACAAGACCAGGATTGTCGAATACCGCCCCGAACGCGTGGCTGAGCGAATATCCCAGCTCACCCCCCTCGTGGATCGAGCCCGGGCACTCCGCTGAGGCGTGGCTCGGGATCCCGCCCGGGTAAGAGAACTGGGTGAAAAGCCTCTTGAGCCCGGCCTCGTCGCGGCTGACGTCGGGATAGACCTCGCTGTAGGTTCCCTCCAGATAGGTGTTGCCCACCACGGCCGGTCCCCCGTGGCCCGGACCGGCGATGTAGATCATGTCGAGGTCGTATTTCTTGATGACCCTGTTGAGGTGCGCGTAGATGAAGTTTTGGCCGGGCGTCGTCCCCCAGTGGCCCAGCAGCATGTGCTTCACGTGCTCGAGCCTGAGCGGCTCCGTGAGCAGCGGGTTTCCCCGCAGGTAGATCTGGCCGACCGAAAGGTAATTCGCCGCGCGCCAGTAGGCGTCGATCTTCTGGAGCGTGTCCTTCGTGAGTGTCTTTGTTTTCATCTTTTGATTTATCGGCGCGGGTGGCGGCCCAGCACGCGCAGGACCGCCCTCGCTATCATCAGCTCCTCGTCCGTCCGGATGATCCGCACGGCGACGCCGCCCCTCGAAATGAGGGGCGAATTCGCGGCGTTGCGCCTGGCGTCCAGCCGGATGCCGAGGAATCCGAGGCCCCTGCAGATCCGGTCGCGGACAGGCGGCGCGTTTTCGCCGATGCCGCCGGCAAAGACCAGCGTGTCGAGGCCCCCGAGAGCCGCCGCGTAGGCGCCTATCCATTTGCTCGCCTGGTAGCAGAACAGGTCCACCGCCTCGGCGGCCCGCGCGTCGCGGGATTCGCGCGCGAGCAGGTCGCGCATGTCGGAGCTCGTGCCGGAAACCCCCAGCAGCCCGGACTCGTGGTTCACCATGTCCTGGAACCTGGCCGGGCTCATCCGCTCCCTGCGCGCGAGAAAGCTGCCTATCCCCGGGTCCAAGTCCCCCGAACGGGAGCTCATCACGAGACCCGCGGCCGGCGTGAAGCCCATGCTCGTGTCCTGGCTCCTGCCGTCCCTCACCGCGGCAAGGCTCGCCCCGTTTCCGAGGTGAGCGAGGATCACGCGCCCGCGGGATGCGGGCCCGCCGGCAACCCTCGCGAGCTCCTCCATCAGGAACTGATAGGAGAGCCCGTGAAATCCGTAGTGCACGATGCCCATGGCTTCGAACCGGCGCGGGATCGGCAGTATCCTGGCGACCCTGGGCATGGTCCGATGAAAGGCGGTGTCAAAGCAGGCGACCTGGGGCAGCCGCGGATGACGCCTCATGAAGGCCCGCATCAGCTCGATCTCTCCGGGGAGATGGTCCGGGTCGAAGGGTGCCGTTCGGCCCAGCTCCCGGATCAATCCCGGGGTGATCTGCGCCGGCTCGGTGCGCGCCATTCCATGCACGACCCTGTGTCCCACGGCCCTCGCCGAGGCGAAAGAGGGCTGCTTCTCAAGCCATGCGATCAGGAACGCGACGGCCGCCGCGTAGTCGCCCCCTCCGATCCTGAGCTTGCCCGCCTTCTTCGCCACCCGGTCGTTGAACGCGAGATGCGGTCCCGGCAGGCCTATGCGATCCACCTTGCCTTCAAGGACCCGGCGCATCGGCGAACCCGACTCGTAGAGCGCGAACCGGATGCTCGAGGAGCCCCCATTCACCGCCAGGAGGCTGGGCGCCCCTTCGGCCCGTTTCGTCATTTTCGCACCTTCAATCATATTCGGGCCTATAGCCAATTCCGACGGCCCGTTGTTCCACGATCTTAACCCGATTCTACCTCGCGAGCGCCTTGCCGATCGCCCGGAGTTCCCTGCGCCGGCTCCCGTTCACCCTGGGATAGCCCAGATTCAGGCCCTTCAGCGCCTCGATCACGATTCGCGAGACGATGAGGCGGGCGTTGAGCTTGTCGTCGGCGGGTATGACGTGCCACGGGGCTCCCTTGATGCTGGTCGCCGAAAGGCATTCCTCGTACGCCTCCATGTATTGGCTCCAGAGCTTGCGCTCCTTGATGTCGCTCAGGCTGAACTTCCAGTTCTTCGACGGCTCCTTGATGCGCTGCAGGAACCGCTTTCGCTGCTCCTCCTTGGAAAGGTGCAGGAAAAACTTGATGACCCGCGTGCCATTGCGGTGCAGGTGCTTTTCGAATTCCGCGATGGAGCGGTAGCGGCCCTCCCATATCCTGTCCTTGTCGACCAGCTCGGCCGGCAGACCCTGCGCCTTGAGAATCCCGGGATGAACCCTGACGATCAGGACCTCCTCATAGTAGGACCGGTTGAAGACCCCTATTCTTCCGCGCGCCGGCAGGCGGCAGGTCGTGCGCCAGAGAAAGTCGTGCTCGGATTCCTCCGCGCTCGGCTGCTTGAACGAGTAGACCTCGCAGCCCTCGGGGTTCACACCGGTCAGGACATGGCTGATCGCGCCGTCCTTGCCCGCCGCGTCCATTGCCTGGAAGATGAGAAGCACGGCATAGGTGTTCGAGGCGTACAGCACCCGCTGCAAAGCGCTCAGCTCCTGGACGTCCTCTATCAGGAATTCCTTGTACTGCTTCTGCGACTTGTAGAGCGGCTTGATGTCCGTCGGCCAGCGCCTGAGCCTGACTCCCTGACCGGGTGCGACGCGAAAGTCGCCGGGATCAAATTTCATGGCGGGGGCCCGGGGCTCAGTTGGGGTCTCCCTCGTTCTCCCAGGACTCGACCGCGCTCAGGTCGGCCTGGGCGGCGGGATCCCTCGGCCGCTCGCCCGCCCCGCCGATGGCCCGTCCCACCAGAGCCTGGGCTTCCTCAAGGATGCGGTCGAGGTGCTCGCGCCCGAGGAAGCTCTCGGCGTAGATCTTGTAGATGTCCTCGGTGCCCGAGGGCCTCGCGGCGAACCAGCCGTTCTCGGCCGTGACCTTTAGGCCGCCGATCGGCGCCCCGTTCCCGGGAGCGCGCGTCAGGCGGGCCTGGATCTTCTCGCCGGCAAGTTCCTTGTCCGTCACCTGCCCGGGCGAGAGCCTCTCCAGCGTGGCCTTCTCCGCCCGGGTGGCCGGCGCCTCCACGCGGTCATAGACCGGCTCCCCAAGCTCCTTCGTCAGGCCGCGGTAGATTTCCCCGGGGTCCCGCCCGCTCCTCGAGGTGATCTCCGCGGCAAGGAGGCAGGGAATGAACCCGTCCTTGTCCGTGGTCCAGACACGCCCGTCGAGCCGGCAGAAGGACGCGCCCGCGCTTTCCTCGCCGCCGAAGCAGATCGACGAGTCCAGCAGGCCGGCCACGAACCACTTGAAGCCCACCGGAACCTCCAGGAGCCGGCGCCCCAGCTTTGCCGCGACCCTGTCGATCAGCTGACTGCTGACGACCGTCTTGCCGATCGCCGCCGCCTTCGGCCAGCCCGGCCTGTTCCGGTAAAGGTAGGAGATCGCGACGGAGAGGTAGTGGTTGGGCGGCAGCAGCCCGGCGCTCTTCGTGACGATGCCGTGCCTGTCGTGGTCCGTGTCGCAGGCAAACGAGAGGTCAAAGCGATCCTTCATGCCGATCAGCCGCTGCATGGCGTAGGACGACGACGGATCCATCCGGATCTGCCCGTCCCAGTCCCGCGTCATGAACCGGAACGTGGGATCGACCACCTCGCTGACGACGGTGAGGTCCAGCCCATGGGTTTCGGCGATCCGGCTCCAGTAGTGCACGCCGGCGCCTCCCAGCGGGTCCACCCCCACCCTGAGCTTCGCGCCCCTGATGACCTCCATCTCCACAACGTTGCCGAGGTCGGCGATGTAGGCGCTGACATAGTCGTGACGGTGCGTCGTAGGGGCCTTCAGCGCCTGCCCGAGCGGGATCCTCCTGACGCCCTCAAGGCGCGCCTCGAGGAGCTCATTCGCCTTCTTCTCGATCCAGCCGGTGATCCCGGTTTCGGCCGGGCCGCCGTTGGACGGGTTGTACTTGAATCCGCCATCCGGCGGCGGGTTGTGCGACGGCGTGATGACAATCCCGTCCGCCAGCCCCTTCTTGCGGTCGCGGTTGTAGGTCAGGATCGCGTGGGAGATGACCGGGGTCGGCGTGTATTCGTCCGCCTCGGCGATCATCACTTCCACGCCGTTGGCCGCGAGTACCTCGAGAGCCGTCGCGTACGCCGGGACCGAGAGGGCGTGCGTGTCGATTCCGAGGAAGAGCGGCCCGTCTGTGCCCTGGCTTTTTCGGTAAAGGCAGATCGCCTGTGTGATGGCGAGGATGTGGTCCTCGTTGAACGACCTGCTGAACGCAGATCCGCGGTGTCCCGAGGTGCCGAAGGAGACCCGCTGGGCGGGCACCGAGGGATCGGGCTGGTCGCTGTAGTAGGCCGTCACGAGCCGCGGAACGTCGACAAGGGGTCCCGTGTCCGCCGGCTTTCCTGCCAGGGGACTGATCTTCATGGGTGAGAGGGCATGCCCCGCTCCAGGCCGGCTACCTTGTCCAGGCGGCGTCGGAAGCGCGCCGCTCCGGTGAACTTCGCCGCGAGGAAGAGTTGAACGAGCTCCCATGCGAGGGCGTTTCCGACGACGCGCCCGCCGAGGCACAGGATGTTCATGTCGTCATCCTCCACGCCCTGGCGCGCCGAAAAGGCCTCGGTGATCAGGCAGGCCCGGGCTCCGGGTACCTTGTTGGCCGCGATCGCGGCGCCCACCCCGCTCCCGCAGATGGCGATGCCGCGGCTGATCTCCCCGGACCCGACCGCACGCGCGAGCGGGACGACGTAGTCGGGAAAGTCGTCGTCAGGCCTGCGCTCCGCGTCCCCGAAGTCGGTCACGGCGTGGCCGGCCTCGCGAAGCTTGCCGCAAATGAATTCCTTCATGTCGAAGCCGCCGTGGTCGGCCGCGATCCCTAGCCCGCTTCCCACGTCCGCCTTGGCGCCGGCAGAGTCCTTGTTGGAAATCGTCATGGGCGGGCGCGGCCTAGGCGTCGGACTTTTCCATCTTCTCGCTGTACGACCCCCTGACCGCGCGGCCGTTGCATGCCGCGCGGTGAGCCAGGGCCCTCTGGGCCGCGGCGACATTGCCGGGGACGCCGCCCCAGGCCTTCATGGCGGCGTCCTGGAGGGCCCGGCCGTACGAGAACGTGATCCTCCAGGGAAGGCCGGCGACGCCCGCTATTGCATTCAGCCTCTGCGTCGCCGGAATGTCCTTCTGGCCCCCGGAAAGGAAGACGATCCCGGGAACGGCGGCGGGGACGGACCGGCGGAAACAGCGGAGCGTGGCCTCCGCCACCTCGGGTATTCCGGCCTGCGTCGGGCAGTCCGCGCCGGAGAGGATCATCCCGGTCTTCAGCAGCATCCTTTCCAGGACGACGCGCTGCCGGGAGAGTTCCTCAAACGTGCTCTCGATCACGGCCGTCGCAACCTCCTCGCATTTCTCGAGGGTGTGCTTCCCGTCCATGAGGATCTCCGGCTCGACGACGGGCACGAGGCCCGCCTCCTGGCTCAGCGCGGCAAAAAGGGCGTGTGTCCGCGCATTCAAGCCGATGCAGGCGTCGGTCGGGATGCCCTTGCCAATCGCGATGACGGCCCTCCATTTCGTGAACCGCGCGCCGAGCCTGAAGTACTCCGCCAGGCGGTCGCGCAGCCCGTCGAGTCCCTGCGTGAATTTCTCGCCCGCGAACGCGGGCATGGCCTCCGCGCCCCCGTCGACCTTGATGCCGGGCACTATCCCGAGCGTTTCCAGCAGCCGGGGCATCGGGACGCCCTTCGATGTGCTCTGGCGAATCGTCTCGTCGAAAAGGATGACCCCGCTGATGGACCTGCCGAGGCCCGGGGCGGTGAAAAGCAGCTCCCGGTACGCCCTTCGATTGGGCTCGGTTGACTCGATTCCCAGTTCCTTGAAACGCTTGCCGATCGTAGGGAAACTCTCGTCCGCGGCGAGAATCCCCTTGCTGGGCGCCAGCAGGGCCTCGATCGAGGATTCAATGGTGGTGGGTTTCAAGGCGGGTCTCGGTGTTGGGGAATCCCGGCTTCATCGGGCTCCGGAGCCCCGAGATCGACAGATTCCGGCATGGGTTGTTGCGGCAAAAACGTCGATTTCCAACAGCATAAATGCGGCGGTCAGGGAGCGCCACGGAAGCGGACTTCGGCCTCCAGGCGCGCCACCTCGCGAAGCAGCCTTGAAATCAGGGGAAGCGCCCGGCGATTCACGCCAAAATGCCGGCGGTAATGTTCGATCCTGCGCAGCTCGTACAGGGCGTCGTCGTCGAAGACCGGCTCGGACTCCGTTTCGCCGCGGACCGGCCCGAAAAGGCCGAGCCGCCAGTAATACCTGACCAGCTCGGGATGCACGTCCGCAAGCTGTGCCGCGTCGGCGAGCGTGTACGTCGATCGCGCGCCGGCGGCCCCCCGGCTGAGCACAAGGGTATGATTCTCAATGATGACAAAGTTGCTCATGAGTTTTTCCTCGGCTTGAAGGTCGATTCCTTGGCCAGTTTCTCCCAAAGGGCGCGCTCCCCGGCCGAGGGCGACGGGGGCACCTGGATGCGCGCGATCGCGTAGAGGTCGCCACGGCTCCCGTCCTCGCGCGGCAGGCCAAGCCCCCGAAGGCGAAGCTGGCTGCCCGACGCGGTTCCAGGGGGCACCTTGAGCGACGTCATTCCGTCGAGCGCGGGAACCTTCGCCTGGACGCCCAGCACCGCCTCCCAGGGCGCGAGGTCGAGGTCGAAGTAGAGATCGGGTCCCTTGACGCTGAAGTCCGGATGTCGCGCGAGCCGCACACGCAGGTAAAGGTCGCCGGCGCGGCCGCCTCCAAATCCCTCACCTCCCTGGCCCGCGAGGCGTATCCGCTGGCCCTCGCGAACGCCCGCCGGAATCCGCACCTGGTACGTGTCGGTCCGGTCGCCGCCGCCGTTGTTGCCCGGCCGCCGCAGCGTGACGTTGCGCTTCGAGCCCTGCAGGGCCTCTTCGAGCGTGACCATGATGTCGGCCTCCACGTCGCGGCCCGGCTGGACGAATCCATGGCCGTCCCCGGCGTCCGGTCCGTCGGATCCCCCGAACGAGCCGTAGCCGTCCCGGCTTCCCCCGAAGAACGACTCGAAGAAGTCGCTGAATCCCGTGCCGCCAAACTCGAAGTCGGATCCGGGACCCGCCCGCGCGCCGCGATGGGCGCCGGCGGCCGCTTGCCCCGCGACGTCCTGCCAGTTGGCGCCCAGCTCGTCGTAGCGGCTTCGCTTTTCCGGGTCGCCCAGGACCTCGTAGGCCTCGTTGATCTCCTTGAACTTCTCCTCGCCTGCCGCCTTGTTCTTCGCCACGTCCGGGTGGTGGATGCGCGCAAGCTTCCGGAACGCCTGCTTGATGTCCTCCGGCGTCGCGCCCCGCTCGACGCCAAGCGTCTTGTAGTAGTCTTTGAATGTGACAGCCATTGGTTTGGGGGCGCCCACCCCACTCTCGCACCAGATCGGCCGAATAACAATGGCGCACAGGGCCAATGCGGCCAAGGCCTAATGGGGCGCGGGGCCGCTGAGCCTCTCCCAGAACCCGATCGCGAAATCCTTGTCGTTTCCGTACATGTGGTGCCAGTAATAGCGCGACTTGATGAGGCCGTAGAGGGGCAGGAAGCGGGCGTTCATGTTCACGTTGTCGCGCGGGAGCCAGAGGATATAGCTGACGTTGTTGTGGAGCAGCCATTCCAGGGGGCTGTCCAGCGTGCCGTCGTAGAGCGCGTTGATCTGGCGGTAGCGCTGGTCGACCTCGAGAAACGGCCCGCGCCACGCCTCCTCCAGCCAGGGCCAGCCGAGGAAGCTCTGCTTGTTCGAGAACAGGGTCACCGCGGGCGACTCGGTGTTCTCCATCTTGAGGCCGCTTTCGAGGGTGATGCCGTCCGGCCGGTTCGAGAGCTCGACGATCATGTCCCTGATCACGGGGTCGCGCGCGATCCACATGGATCCCGAAAGGTGCCCGATGGACGAGTCGGCCAGCTTCTTGGCGGACTCCCTGTAGTTGTTCGAGAACTGGGTCTGCAGGTCGTAGGCGAACGCGAGGGTCGGGAGCAGAAAAATCAGCGTGCCGTAGCGGCAGATCCGGGACTTCGAGCCAAGGTTGACGGCGCCGAGCGTGGCAATGACTCCCGCATACACCCACTGCCACCACTTGAGCGTTGAGTTGAACCGGGCCCACGGGCCGCCGTAGAGGTCGCGGTTATAGAGGAACTCGGTGGAGAGGAGCGCAATGGCCCAGATGACGACGAAGAAGAGGGCCAGGGACCTGCGTTCCCGGTTGAATGCGCCGAGAACCAGGATGCCGAGCACCGGCCAGAACGTCAGCAGCCAGCCCAGCCAAGGGGTGTGGTCGGCGGACCCCGTGATCCCGATCGAGGCATTGTCGCCGATCGCTTGCTGCGTGAACTGCAGAAGGAACGGGTACTCGAGAGCGGTCGCGATGCCGGCGCCGGCCAGGCCCGCAAGGAGGGACGCGCGCTCGCCGCGGATGAAGCCGTAGACAAACCATCCCCCGACGAGAAGGAGCTGGAGAGGCACGATCCAGGCGTTGGAGATCAGGGCGATCGGCACCGTCGCCGCCAGCAGCGCCAGGAGAACGGGGCGCCGAGGGCCCGTTTCCCCGGTTTCGAGGGCCGCGATCAGTGCCGCGGCAAACGCGAGGAGGAGGAACCCGGCGAGCGGCGGATGGTAGTCCCCCTTGGTGATGAAGTAGCTCAGCGGCTCCATGGGAAGGTCGCGAGGCACCACGTCCTTCGTCGTCATCATCTCGGAGACCCAGTGGCCGAGCGGCGTGAGGTCGTTGTGCACGATGGCGCCGCCCAGGAACCTCACGATGTCGATCGAATAGGGCTCCTTCACGAGAACATGGACGAACGCGACGACTCCGCTCCCGCCGAGGATGAGCGACAGCATGCCCGCCCACCGGCCGACCGGCCACGCGCAGAACCTCGCAATGCAGCTTCCCATGAGAAGCGTGAGGAACCCGACCAGAGTGCAGAAGGCCAGGTGGTAGCTGACCCCGGGACCCACGCCGAGAAGCCGCCCGAGAAGCGCCGCACCGTAGTGCTGGAAGCTGTAGTAGCAGTTCGCGCGGAAGGGGGACAGCCACAGGTCCGGCGGCGGCAGGCGGGTGCCCCGCATGTAGGACTCGATCAGCCCGAAGTTCGGCATCTTGTCCTCGCTGAAATCGATGTCCGGAAACGTGTACCTCCAGAGAAGGCAGTAGAAGAATCCCGCGCCGAAGACGGCCTCCAAGCCCCAGTTCTCCCGGACGACCGATCGGTGGCGCCAGATCAGCCAGAAGGAAAGGGCGGTCGTGAGCGGCAGCACCGGCAGGTGGGGACCCCAGCCGCCGAAATGCTCCAGGCAGAAGCAGACAAGGCATATCGCCAGCACCGCTGCGGCCCGGGAGCACGCATAGTCCCCGACGAAACGCCGCGCAGCCAGTCCGGCACCCAAAAGATTGATCCAAAGCGCGGCGATGGCCAAACTTAGAAATACCAGCGACATCCCCAACAAGGTTGCCTGCGCGGGGGGCCCCAAGCGAGCCCGGAGTTGGACGGCGGCCCGTCAGGGCTGCTTCGCCGGCGCGAGGTAGCCGCCGTACGCCATCCATTCGTAGAATCGGTCGCCCCAGGAGCCCACGGGCCGGGTGTCGTCAGTGCGGAAATTGAACGCGTGTCCGACGCCCATATAGACGTGCAGCTCGACCGGGACTCCCGCCTTCTTGAACAGGAGGCTGGACCTGATCAACCCGTCAGCGAGATTATCCTGGAAGCCGGCGACGAGAAATGCGGGCGGCGAGTCCTTGGTCGGCACGATTTCCTCGGGCTCCCCGGGGTAGATGAGGCATTGGAACGCGGGCTTCGAGGAAACGCGCTCCACCGGGTCGGCGGACGCCG
>Ga0302326_10018161_pt1 | contig 14593 bp, 22 predicted proteins | sample Palsa_T0_3_FD_202264 | JGI IMG/M metagenome (GOLD analysis project Ga0302326, IMG submission 202264) | Peat permafrost microbial communities from Stordalen Mire near Abisko, Sweden - Palsa_T0_3 | ecosystem: Environmental > Terrestrial > Soil > Palsa > Peat permafrost | place: Sweden: Abisko... | reverse complement strand
CGGGATTTGATTTAGATGCAGCTCCTAGAGAGACAGAGTATTTGAAGGAAGAACCTTTATCGACTTTCGTTTGATTCATTTGCATTTCCTTACTACTCGTTGGAAGCATCTTGACAGCTTGTGAGCCATCTCACTGTCGGAAGTGGACCGAGTCACATGGAAATGGGTCATCTGAAGAAAAGACTAAGCGACGGTTATGGAGGAAACAGTCTATGAGTGGACACACTTACGGGTCTTTTCTCTTTTGGCGTCAGTCTTCCGTCAGTCCTTCTGTGAGGGTCCATAACGTGCTGTTACCAAAGTTGCAATCCGAGCACCTTCGCAGTCGCTTATCCCCGTCGATTCACGGATAAACTTTGTGCACGCTCAATTGTATATATCCGAACTTCCTGCGCATATCTCCATACTCCCCAAGGCCATCGACGCAGAAACTTGCCTTGGGTGCTGATCGCGTGGGTCTCGCAACGACCGACGGGCGTGTCACTCGTGGTGCGACGCAATTGTATGCACCAATGAGCGACCGCGTCTGGATCTCCGCTTATGTCCGGATCCGGACCCCTGACAGTTTAATATAAATATCCAATACAAGGTGGCCGACGACAAAGTACCCCAGATATGTCTACCGTTGATGTCCTAGGTTAGTCTTCCTTCTGACCTTGAATTGATGTGTAGTTGTTGGCGCCGGACCTGTGGGACTTGTGCTTGCAAATGAGTTGGCGAGACTCAACGTGAGTTATCGGATTGTGGAGAAGATATCCACGCGTTCAACATGGTCGAAAGCGTTGATGATTACCTCGCGCACGATGGCGATTTTGGAGAACATTGGATTGAATGAGGAGATTTTGGCGAAGGGAACGGTGGTAGAAGGCGGCGATATGCACTGGAATCAGGAATTCATTGGAGGACTTTCTATGGATGCGGTTGATCCTAATACGCGATATCCGTTCCCCTTTGTTCTTCCTCAGCCGGACGTCGAGGAAGCGTTTGAACATGTTCTAAACAAGAGAAACGGCAAGGTAGAGAGAGACAATGGAGTCGTCAAAGTGGAGACTCTGAAGGAATATGTGGAGGTAACAATGAAGACCGGCGAGGTCATCAAGGCGAAATATGTCGTTGGATGCGATGGAGCGCATAGTCTCATTCGTCATTCTCAGCCCGACTGGAAGTTCGAAGGCAGGCCCGTGAACGTTTTATGGGCTCAATGCGACGGCACTGTCAGTGATCCCAAGAAGCACACAGCAAGAGCTGCTCTTTACCTTGGCGGCAGAGGTATTCTCATTCCCCTGACAATCCTCTACTGACTTTAGGCTTCTCACTGAGGTTGCCTCTGTATCACCAAGACCGGCGGTTTCGTGTCATTGTCAACGTCCCCGATGCCACCAACGTCGACTCAAATGGGGAATTCAAGTACGGCAGACTCGAGGGCGTAACACCAACTCTCGAAGAATTCAACGGTCTTATAAAAAATACCATGGGAAAACATTACGCTGAAGTCACTGATCCGACATGGTTGACTTATTTCATGGTTCAAGAAAGAATGGTATCGCATCTTCGGTCGGGACGACTCTTCCTCGCTGGCGATGCTGCGCACTGTCATTCTCCTGCCGGAGGTCAGGGTATGAACATGGGTATTCAAGATGGTATCTCTCTCGTCTGTCCTTTCACTCACCTGTTAGCGCATAATCTTGCCTGGAAACTAGCTATGGTCCTCAAAGGACAAGCAACGGATCCCGAAAAGTTACTCGACTCGTACTCTGAAGAAGTATCACCACCACCGCCTCTTATATGTGCTAATTCTAGCGAATCCCTATTATTCAGAAGACGATTGGGATGACTGCCAATATGGTAGGAATGATGACTGCTGCGTCGTCCTGGTACGCGCCTTTGATTCGTCTCGGCCTCTCCACGATCTTAAGCTTCCGAAGTATCCAAAAGTCTTTCCTTCCTACTCTGCTCCAGGTACTACCCCTTATCATCTATATCTAACATTGCAGTCATCGCTGTGCCTAACTCCTACCGCAAACGGTGTCCTATTAAAGTCTCCTTCCTCATTCCTTAAACCAGGGACCATGCTTCCTGATCCTCGTCATCCAATCTTCTCCCTCACCTCTTCGCCGCCAAGTATCTCCGGAACAACCCATCTCCTTCCCCTCCTCAATACCACGAACCATACCGCTTTGTTCCTTATTTCAGACCTCGCTGTCCATGAGCCTCATCCTCTTTTCCTAAGATTCTCAGCAACTTGTAAACCTTACGCCAACGTATTACAACCTGCGGTCCTAACAAGAGCGTATCGTATGGGAGGCTTTCGAAAACCTGACTGGGCGGGCGAGAATATTGCCTTCTTGGCTTCGAGGGCGGATATTAATGTCGAGTTTGGACTTGATAGGAGACAGATGGGAATGGTCATTGTGAGACCGGATGGATATGTCGGGTTTTCTTGTTTGATAAATGCGAGTGGCGGGTCTTTTGATTATGTGGAAAAGTGGTTGGCAGAGATGCTTGTAAAATGTTAGGGATAACGGACATGGAGTTCTGGGATTTGTCTGAGATTTTATTTTTAATCGGACGTTCTAATATTCTCTCTTCCATTCTCTCGTGCCGTCGCCGGGATAGTTATGACAGACAAATTGGAGGCGGTTCAGATTCTCGAAGAAGTCATTGAACACTTGGGGTTTATGTGATCAGATATGATGTCGGATACGTAAATTTAGGAAGTGTCGAACTGCCAGCCAAAAGATCGGCAATCAGAAACCGAACCTCAAAACACGTAGATTCCTCCGTGGCATCAAAGCAAGATGTCAGAAGTCGTCCTGGAGCCCGCGCCTCATAGTCTCAATGCGATCGTAGACACTCGGTTTGAAGAAGCGCTATGTTGATGTCCCGTTTTGACAAATACTGACTCCTTAGACCCAGCCGCGCTGTCGTTAATCTCCTCCCACCTGGCTGCCCAAGCGACCAACTCAATCTATACTCTTCCCTCTCCAGCTCACCTCTCCATTTTAATCACAATGCTTGTCCATCCGGAGACCACTGATACGCCCCTGCGTCGTCAATGTGCGCAGCTTCTCTCGCGGGTACTGGACGTGGCTAGTCCGCGCGCGGCGAAACTGGACGAGGTCTGGACATTTACGCGTAAACGGAAGCGACGGGCCGATACCAGCGACGAGGAAGAAGACTTGATAGAATTGGAAGCTCAGAGCCTTTTTGTTTCGACAGAGGGAGTCTGGGAAGTCATTGAGTGGGCGTTTTATAAAGGCGACGGTGGATGGGTGGATATACTAAATCACATTGTGCGCTTGCTTCGAAATGATTTCGATGAGTGCAGAGCGAGTATATCTACGTCACAAGGTTGAAGGCTAATGGAATTAGAGATGGAAAAGGATGGTGTGGAGGCTATAGACGATAGTATACTTGTCAGCTGGCTACGCGATTCAGGCCGAAAAGCAGCGTTTCCAAAAGCAATAAGGGCGATTTGCGCTACGCGAGGCGGGGAATTGATGTTGGATCGTCCAAAAGGGATTTACGAAACGCCTTCACCGTCGTCGACGACAGTACTTCCTTCCGAAGAAGATATATGGGGTGGCAGTATTCTCCTAAGTCACCGTATCGAATTTTTAACCTTGGTATGGCATCATTATGATTGATATTAATGCATAGCTTAATGAACTGTCCAGACTTCATCCGCAGTTTCTCTCCGAGTCACATTACCTTGACGCTCTCCTTCGGAGGATGATGAATCTTGACTACCGGTCTCTAGGCTCATTATTATCCGTACCCCTTCCAACCTTCTTAAAACTCATATAGAACATTGCATCGTTAAGTTTTCGAACCACTTTATGCAGACAACTTGCAAACCAAATATCCCCGGAAGCGGAGAAAGCAATTGGCCGACTCAAAACTGAAACTGGAGATCTCTCATTGCAAACTGTTATGATATACATTCGCTCACTTCCTCCCAATGGCAGAGAAGCCGCGACCGATCTCGCAAAATACTGTATCATCGTCGGTCTGCTTTTTCGTTTGTGGATAACATATACAAAGGGCAAAGAAGGTTGTGCGGAGTTAGTTGATGTTGTGGAGGAGGCGCTGCAGAGAAGGGAGACACGAATTGCTTCGTTGAAACAAGCTGACCGGGAGGAAGTCGGTGGTCTTGCGCGCCGCGAGGGGAGGATGTTGAAACTTCTCGCTTTGAAGTTATTGCAGGGGAAGAAATGATCTCACTGCTCAAGGACAACCAATGACCGCTCTACGAATTAAAGTAGAGGTGGTTTGCATTGTACCCGTCATCCGAAGTTCTGGTGGTGCAGATGTAGATGCGCCTTTGGGAAGGGAGTGAAATCTCAAAGATCTTTGGTTCGTTATAAGAGGATAGGGGGTTACAGGCGTTCATAGGGCATTTAAAAGGGAGACATGTTTTAAATACTGTATTTTTAGAAGGGTATGTCACATTTCTTCAGATTTATGAGACATTATCTCGTAGCAATCGTGAATATGGTTTCGTGAACTGTCAGTTAAATCAGTTAAAGAGAATCCGCCACAGGCTATGCCTGCTCTTGCTCAATGATAAATACCCAAACCATGCGAATTGATTCCATACATACCAAAAGAACTACCCAAAAACCCAAACCAGTTCCTGAAACGAAGAAACTCCGTTCCTCCCAGCACATTACCGACCAACTTGAAAACCTAGTCCCAACCATAAACACGATCCCTTCATATGTCTCCCCCCTGTAATACAAGCAAAGTATAATATACAAAATGACTGGTTTTGACGCATATCCCTGCGTTGATTATAAAGTCTAGCGCTTTCCGTCGCCGCACCAGGCACATCCGACTCTCCTGACATCCTCGCTTCCGCCGGCCAGGTATTCTTTCCATGCATATCCAGCACCAAAACCAACTAGAAATCCAGCGGTGATGGCTGCTGTCCAGAGCGCATAGATCTGAGCCCCATTATCTTTGTTGCGCGCCTTGGAGGGAGTTCGAGGAGCGCGTTTGGAGTGCGACTTTTTGCCGGTGCGGGAACGAGATTTAGAGGACGAGGCGCGAGAGTTGGTCACGCTTGTGCGGGTGGCAAATTCCTCTGGGGTGAGGAGGGAGAGAGACTCCATTCCCATGGGAGCTTGTGTTTGTCGTCTGGGAGAAGGGAAATCGTCAAGTAATGTTGGAGGAACTTCCTTTGATTTAAGGAGAGTGGAGAGACTAGATCAATAAGATTTGTTGGGGGAATACCTCGCCCGGAGGGCCTCATCCGAGAGGGGCTGGCCTAGGCTTGCTAGGGTCCTCGGCGCCAGGATCGTCTCTTCGTCGCTTGATTCGCCGACTTGCTCGTCGTCATCATCGTTCTCAACGGAAGAATCTTCGGACGGAGGAATGGAAATATCCTCATCTTCATCCTCGCCCTCGGACGGGAACGACTCTTCATGTTCATGGATTCTAAGGCCTTCAAGAACGAGCGCTAGATCGGGCGTCATCATAACGGGAACCGACTTACGAGGCCGTGGTTGCTCATCGTCGCTCGTTGGCGTCACAGCCACCCATGAGTCTAGACCGTCAGCTCACAGCAGTCTCAGAAACAGTACCACTCATGCTGGTCAACTGAGGACTATCACTACGAGCTGGTGTCGCGGCGAAGATCGAAGTCCCTGTAAACCGAGTTGGAGATGGAGGCGCCTCGTTGGGATTCAACGAGCGATAGCTTTCCCCATCGTTAGAGTGCTCCCGAAGCCGGACAAGCGAGGGCAGCAGCCCGCGTGAGCTTCGAACATCGGCATATTCCATCGTTTCTGACGCGTCAAGCAGGGCGCAAGTTATGCGTTGGAGCGGCAACACAGAGTTTCCCGCAGGATATAACGGCGGACAAGTCGGGAGCTGGCGATAAAGGCGCTGCAAAGCTTGGACCGGGAAGTCTGTTCGCCGCGCAGTGGTTCGCTCGCTTCCTTGGAGCTGCTTATTCAAGGTTAGCGTGTGGGGGATCGATTCAGCTGATTGGACCGGACAGGGCCGCGTACCGCCAGTGAATGAGGTTGCACTTAAAGAGATTGTTCGGATGTTTCGACAAACTGCCCTTAGCCATTCGACGTAACGCCTCCGGAATCCAAAAATAAGAATTGGGCCTGAACTCATCCGAACCAGTCCATCTCTCAAATTGAGACCATTTATTGATCGCACTTATTGGTATTTACAAACACTTGTACGTGACGGTCCTCTAGTACTTTATTGGAAATGCTTTCAACATCCAAATCGATTAAATCCCTCATTGCATTTTTGGACGGAATCTTTTTTGATTTCACAAAAGTACCCAAAATTTGTCTTGTCACTGTATCTTCTATCTTCAAAATAACCGAAAAACACGTTCTGTCGAAAATCCTGATTTCCATTGTAACTCCCAAAAACTCCCGAGGTTAAATACTCATTCAGTCTCTACCATCTTGGCCTCCTTGGCCATAACCAAGCCACAGCCCCCAAGATCAGAATACTGAGGCCAGTACCCAACGCGATCTTTTGGTCTTCAGTAAGGCCTCCTGAGGAACTACTTTCCGAGGTTTGAGTTGGATTGGTCTTGTTCCCAGGTGTATTTCCGCCGGTCTCGGAAGTTTGAGTTGGGTTGGTATTGCTGCCAGTCGAGGTACTTTCGAGAGAAGGTGTTACGAGCACATAGGAGTTGGTCGCAGTCGGGCTGGGCCCTGAACTTTCCCCCGAAGTCGCATCAGACAGACTGGAAGAAGTCTGAGTTGGGTTGCTATTGCTGCCAGTCGAGGTACTTTCGTGAGAAGGTGTTACGGGCACATAAGAGATGGTTAGCGGCCGGGCTGGGTCCCGAAGTTGCTGCTGAAGTTGCAACAGACAGACTGGAAGATATCAGCAGAGCTCATCCACTAAGAACATACTATCCGGTCAAGGTAAGTATCACGTTTCCGTAAAGTTCGAGTTGCTTGGGATCAGTGAACCTCGTAATGGTGAGGTACGAAATTTACGATTTGGGGGCCAACTGTAGCGGAAACAACCTGAGGCCACGTTTCTGCACCAGTAACAACCCCCGTTGATACAAGATAAGTTGGATGAGGCGATGGGGCTACATATGGCGTCCTATCGACGGTTAACCAGGCGAGTTCCACCGAGTATTCGCCGCTGCAGGAATAGCCGTCGAAAATACTGAACGTCCATGACTGAACCCAAGGTTGGGTATCTGTTGTAGCGACGGTCACGGTCCCGCCCGGGGTGGGGTTGACCTATATCTTCGGCTATCGTCTTCATGAGGGAAAACATACCATGGCGAATACTCCTGTACAGCCGTTTTGGGCGCGCGCAACAAGACCGGCCACCAGGGCTGGAACGAGGATGAGAACGAAACCGAGAATTCTTGACATCTTCTGAAGTTTTGTTCCGAAAGGGGAGGTTAAACTTGATGTAGGACGTTGGTGAGTGTTGTCATCTCATGGCCTTGCTCGACCTATTTTTATCTCGACGGAGCCGGTCACGTTTCGGAGGTGTTGAACCGTCCTTAGATTACCCTTTTCTCTCGAACACATGAGGCATCTCGTAGGCAGGGTAATGTGATCACTGTTGCATAATTCATTCGGCTGCGGCAGTACATTGAATTAATTAGTGTAGATGTATTATATAACCGGTACTGGTCCAGAATGCTTGCCCATGCACCAACTACAGTCTCATCCTTTCAATCACTTCACGGTCTCCATCTCACCTAGTTTCTCACCCAATTTCTCACCCTGGTCCGCTGTGCCCTCGACACGAGTGTCTGTACTTGATCTCACTGACTCTTGACCCGGTGTCGGCAAAGACTTGCCACTGCTGCTAGTTTCACTGCTCCTCTTGGCCCACTGCGCCAAAGGCCTCGCCGGAGCAGGTCCGATATCCGGTCTTTCGATCTTCGGAGGCTCTTCCTTCTGAAAAGCTTTCTTCCTCTTCTCGGCAGCCCACGCCGCCCATCCACTCACAAACGAATCCTTCTTTGCCCCATTGGTGGCCGTCGTAGAACTGTCTGTCACGGTAGAAGTGTTGTCAATTGGCGAAGCCGGTTTCCTTTGCGCTCGATATTGATCTATACCCGCCAACGCTGATCCCACTGCTCCTCTGACTTTCGATGATCCACTCACCCAGGTCCGTGAGATGGCTTCCTTTGAGGAGGCCATTTTCTCATCGATCTTCAGATCTTGCATTTTTTGTTGAATTCGCAGCTGAACATCTTCTAAAGACAATGTCGCGGTTCCAGAACATGGATGACGAGGTTCTATGATGTCGAATAGTTCTTGGTCGGTAAGAGACATCCATATGGCATAGTTTGACGTAAGGCGCCATTCATCTACCCATGTCTTGCCAAAATCATTGATTGGAATTCCTTCTATCACAGTAAGTACGGTTACTATGGAGGGGGGTGCCTATTTCAGGGAGCATGGATTCATGCACTGGATTGGTGCTCATTTGCAGGAAGTTGTCGTATTTGACGCTGGAAAGGAGGGAGAGAATGTATTCTTCGAATTGTGCACGGATGTAATCTTCACTCCCTAGGAAACTCATCGTCCGAGGGCGGGTTTTGTCATCTGCCATGAGTCTGAATAATGGAAGGGTTATACTCTCGTCCCATGAATCCGTGACTGTACTGACGAGTGTTTCAATCCACTTCCGGTCAGCGCCAGACATCGCTAGAGTATTGGTCAATGCAGGGGGTAATATATCGATCGTTCCATCATCGATCTGTCGTCAGCGCAGTTCTAGAGGACTTTACATTCACAACAATATCAGCATGTCTTTCTCGTCTCTGGAGGAATAGACCATTTGTCGTGCCAATAAGATATCCCTTGGTTCCTTCATTCTCCAACATGTCAATCTGTTGCAACGGCGTGTAAGGCCCGAAAAACATCCCTTGACAGAATATTTGTAGGGGTAATCCTATGTAAGCCAGAAGCGAGAATCGATCCGAGGTTTTCAAGGATGTGGCGCGTTTTAATGAATTCGTAAGGTTTCCCAGTCTTGGATCCCCTGAGTCATCCAAGTACTGTAGTAGCAACGGGACTAAAGATAACAGAGAGTACTGCATGGTACATAATGCCTCTGTCTTCGAGCCGTAAAAGAGGATCTAGGATCAGCTAGGAGTGAAAATGCGATACCCGCTTCTCCAGGAGAAGAGCCTTGAAAAGGATAAGTGTCCGCCATTTAAATTTATAGAGAATCTCGCGTGCCGACATTCCTTCCATTAGTTCAACGCGCAAGGCGCATTTCGAACCCATATACAATTCTCCCTCGTCGACTCCATCTTTGAAATTCTGGACCAAGCTATCATAAAACTCCTTAAGAATCTCTCGTTCCTTCCGTGAACACTAAACCAACAGTAGAGTTACCTCAAAATCACATTGCATAAACCAGGCCCGCGTAACGACTCCCAGTTTCTCCCTGATGGGACCAAACACAGGTTTCCTCGCCAACACAACAATTGCTTTCTGTATTGTAGACCGCGTTACATCGGCGGGACGGACGTGCAATTCAGAGGACTGCATCTGGCGGGTACACGATATACCGAAGAGCGTCGTGTCCAAATGCCGAAGCGTGAAGTATGTATAATCCTCTTCGCTCTTGGGAGTCAGCACACTGATTTGAGGGTCGGGCTACCATATGCGCCCCGTCGGGCAGAGCCATGAACGGAAGAAGATGCCATGATTCAGGGACCGGAACTGGCGAGGTTTTGGTTGGCTTGGACGGTGAGGAAGGGGTTGCCGAGGAGGTTTCTGTGTTTGTTGTTGACTCTGAAAGGGGTGGGTAGACATACTCGATTTCGGGCCCTCGAGCATGGTGACTTGTGTCAGCGTGGAGGATAAGGGAAACATACAATCCAACTACAACCACATGCTCTACAATCCCTGGGAGAACCGAGGACATCGGGCTGTTGGGTCCTCGCTCAGCGATCCAAGCTGAAATGACGGTTTCTGATTGATGGGCGCTGAGAAATTCCGGGGATCGTTTTCTGCCAAAAGCCAAAGGACGGCAATGTCCGTTGTCAACACAGACATCTCCGTCACTGCTGAAAATGCCGTATTATCATTACGCTACGGCTTCTAGTCTCTCAAGATGTGCTAACTATTCTTTCCCCCAATTAGCTTTCTCTGTTTCGTCCATATTCATTTCGTCCCTGCTGAAAACCTACCCCTTGCGCGGTGTTCGCTAGACTCGTCTGACTCGTCCTTCCACAACCTCTCTAATTCTTCACGCTCTGCTCTGCTAGATATCGCATCGAAATGAACAATCGTCGTTTTCAATTATGGCGGTCTAGGTGTATAACAGACGAGACGACATATAGGAGAATTTTTCACGATTCATTCTGGCGTTCCATGCACGATTTGCCCTCTACCGCTGTTCATCGAGGAAAGTATACGGAAATGGAATGTTTCTTGCGCATCAACTAATTGCTATAGCTCATAAATTTACCTGTTCCGCTACCAAAAGCCATCCTGAGTCTTGAAGGCACTGTGGGGAGACATATTTTGGTACGGCATCAACAAACCCAATGACTTTCTTGCCTCCCGTCTCTTACGGATCACAACATGACATGGAATGGCCTAGACTGGGACATAGCGGCCAGCTTTTCACATGCAACTTAACTTGAGACAAGCCTGGTACCGCAAATTGATAAAGGGGTGCGCCATCTTATCAAGGGATGTTGATCTCCGTCCGTGAAGTAAAAAATAGAACCACTTAACCCCTATCAGCGCAATACGGGGATATCCTCGTCTTGTTAGGAAGGTTGCCTATGCAGGAGTTCTCTAGACAAGCGATCCGAAATATTTATGATATCTCGTCGCTGTTACACCAATCGCTCCCCCACATGGACTATTCCTCAAGAGGGATTGGAGTAGATTTGATGGGGCCGCACATGTCACCGGATTCGTATTCGCCCATAAAGGGACCTAGCGTCTGCCTATAATGCAGGCGGAATAGTTCGAATTTGAGTTTCTCAGGTCCGAGAGACCGTTCCCGGCTACAATCAACGGAACGTCGGTAGGATCTGCGCATAAAATTTTGTTGCGCCGATCAATCTTCCGTCCTCCGCCCTCGGTCACCGACCCGCTCCTGTTTGATCGGAGCATCAATCTCTTCAACTGATCTTACTTTGTACATTCTTCACCTAGCACACGTCCAGTATTTGCCATGTCTTCGAACTCGATCAAAATATTCGCTGGTACTTGTCCTGCGTGGGGGGCGACATGCTGACTCTGAAGGAAACAGTCATCCGGAGCTGGCCAAACGGGTGGCAGAAAGGTTAGCTCGATACTTTTTGCGTAGTATTAATCTTTCAGATTGGGACTGCAAACTGCCAAGGTGGTGGTTCTCAAGACGTCAAACTGCGAAACTGCCATCACTATCGGTGGGTCCCACATTATTGCGAAGGTAACAGAATAGGAGAGTCGGTCCGTGATGAAGATGTGTTTATCATGCAGACTGGGTCAGACAGCATCAATGACCACTTAATGGAACTCCTTATCATGATCAATGCATGTCGCACGGCTTCGGCAAGGCGCATCACCGCTGTAATCCCATGTTTCCCTTACGCGAGACAAGACAAGAAGGACAAATCCCGAGCCCCGATTACTGCCAAGCTTGTGGCCAATATGCTGCAGACTGCCGGCTGCAATCATGTTATTGTATGGATCTAATGCTTCTGGACTAATCATAGACGATGGATCTACATGCTTCGCAAATACAGGGATTCTTCAACGTTCCTGTTGACAATTTATATGCAGAGCCCTCCATGCTAAATTACATCCGGGAAAAGATCGACTACAAAAATGCAGTCATAGTCTCCCCCGATGCGGGTGGAGCCAAACGGTACTCTCTCTTCAGAAGAGATTAACAAGTAGAGCCACAGCGGTAGCAGACCGCCTCGACCTGCCGTTCGCCTTAATCCACAAAGAACGTCTTCGCGCCAACGAGGTCTCGAAGATGACGCTCGTAGGAGACGTAAAAGGCAAAGTTGCGATTCTGGTCGACGACATGGCGGATACTTGTGGGACGCTAGCCAAAGCGGCAGAGACATTACGTTCCAATGGCGCTACGCAAATCTACGCTATTGTCGTCCATGCAATTCTAAGTGGCCAAGCAATTGAAGTAATCAACAAAAGTGTGTTAAGTCGGCTTGTGGTGACGAATACTGTGCCGCACGAAGACAAGAAAAGGCGGTGCTCGAAAATTGAGACACTCGATATCGGACCCACCCTTGCTGAGGCCATACGTCGGACTCACAATGGAGAGAGGTATATTCCCCCGTCAAGTGACACTCGTTGATGACAGTGTTTCGTATTTATTTAGCCATGCGCCTTCGTAGGCTGGCGTTTGTGGGAGTTTTGCATCTGAGGCGGAAAAGTTGGGTTATAAAACGGTGTAATATTCGAAAAACAAAAATTCAGCGTGTCTTGGCTGTTCTTATATCTTTATAGTTGAACATTATATTGTCAACTTGTTGGAGCTTTCGCATGAGCTGTGTCAAAGTCTGGGATGGAAGTCGAGGAAAGTGGGGTACTATGGTTATAGGCAAGAAAACTGTTTGATTGACTTTGGAAATCGAAAGGGAGTTGATATATTACTATGATTTCTCCGAAAAAAATTAATTCTGGCTCGTCATCTGTCAAGGGGACCACCTTGTTAATTAAGGAGAGGTCTGTGTTGTTGTCCTGCTATACCAGCTTGTCGTGATAGCTCGGGATGCACGCAACAAATGCGCTACACCTTCGCATCCAACCAGGAATGTCAGCCACTTTGACCGGACCAGAGAGATGACAGCAAAGCACTTGGTATAGTTCATGTAGCCAGAAGTGCTACACACTCCCTCTCCTTTTATCAAACACATATGCAAGATTCGAAAACTAATCCTGCTGCATTCGATCACCATCATGCGAAGCCTCACTGATCCAAAGAACGTTGTTGCATCTACGTGGTCAGCAATTGATATATATGAAAAGGGGGGCACAACCTGATAAACACCTCTCCTAATGAGCCTTCATTCTTACTGTCTTTCCATTCTTCCGTATTTGTGAGTTTGACATTCATATAACTGTCCACAGAGGAGAGTCGCCCATGGTATTCCATACCCCATTTGAGTTTTACAATAATTGGTTTCCCTGTCAAATCTTGTAGAAAAGGCTTGGGATTGAGCTGTATAATTAGTTTGGGCTTATGGAGTAAGGAGTCAAGGAGCCCGTACTGGCATTAATGAGGCCATGGTGGCGACAATTCTGTATGGGCTGTCAGAAGTGAAGTACAGTATGTATAGCGGAGTTGACAGTTGACAGGCACGAAGACAGCGGCCCCGGGGACAGCAGTCGGTCAGGGCCAGAACTATTACCGGGAACTACAAGACCCATTCCCGGACTCCTATGGGAATTCACGTGGTTCCCCTCGGCCACGCGCTCAGTTGACGGGTCCAGGAGTAAAGACAATGTCATCGACGCAGCTATTCAAGGACAGAAACTTTCTCGCTGTCATCGGCGATGAGGTGATTTCTATTTTCACAACAATGCTGATACACAGGACTCCGTCACAGGCCTTCTTCTAGCCGGCATCGGCCATGTAACGCAAGACCAAAAGAAGAACTTCCTCATCGTTGATAACAGTAACTTCTCCCACCTCAAAGTATAACTGACCTTGAGCAGAAACCGAGACAAGAACGATAGAAACGGCCTTCGAGGACTTTACTCAACGCAAAGATATCGCTATATTACTTATCAATCAACATGTTTTTGCATGACTATGCTGGAGCTGATTTATATAGATTGCCGAGAAGATCCGCTATCGAGTGGACAATTATACAGCTGCGTTTCCAACCATTTTGGAGATTCCTAGTAAGGAGCATCCGTATGGTAAATCTATGGAATTGGATGTGTTACTGAGTGACAGATCCGGAGAAGGACAGTGTATTAAAACGGTTGTCAAGATTGTTGGGGAATGATTAAAACCGGCGAGGATGTCAGTTACTGTATATCATTGGATGATGGTCCGCCTTCAACCTCATGGACGGCTACTTCATTCCGGGTCTGAGCGGCGAATCTGCGTCGTCTGCTCGGACTTAGCGCCAGCCGCTCTTAAACCTATCGTCCGTGTCGCTCTATATTATAGAACAGCGAATGGCACGGAAGGCAATTTGAACTCAATCAAAGCTATGACGCCGTCTTATCATAGTTGCAGGCTCAGCTATCCCACTTTCAGGACAACATACCTCCATTTCCCAAGTCTGCGTTGTTCCTAACCTTGCCCACGCAGTGACTCATTGCTTGTTGACCAATGGAATCGGAGACGTGCGCGGCCCCCGACAGTTGGCGTACGCGTGCATGACTTGTGTGTAACACTGTGCATGCGGGGACTCCTTCACCTTCTCAGCTGATTGATTACCAACCTAAAGCGGGCAACATGAAAACCTGCTTCAGCCCATTAGCGTAAGTTATGCTGTATGTACTTATCTTAAAATAAGGTTCCCGCCGTCATGCGAGGCATTATATATGTATATATACATATATACGTGTATATAAAGTCACCTGACAAAAGTGCTCGCCGCGATCAAAAAATCAACGGCATAGCGTCAACGATT
>Ga0302326_10018160_pt1 | contig 14593 bp, 8 predicted proteins | sample Palsa_T0_3_FD_202264 | JGI IMG/M metagenome (GOLD analysis project Ga0302326, IMG submission 202264) | Peat permafrost microbial communities from Stordalen Mire near Abisko, Sweden - Palsa_T0_3 | ecosystem: Environmental > Terrestrial > Soil > Palsa > Peat permafrost | place: Sweden: Abisko... | reverse complement strand
ATGAAACTCGTGAGCGCCGCCGCCGCGGCGATGAACACCCACTTCTCCCACATGTCCCGCATGATGCTGGCGCTCGAAATCGACGTGAAGCCGGGCGCGTTCAATGCCTTGCCGACCTCCGCCACCCGTTCGTCGCTGCCGGCGCCGCGTGCGCCGAATACCAGCGTACAGACATCGCCCATCTTGTGGATGCGGCCTTGGGCGTCCAGCGTGGTGGAAATTCTGGCCAGACCGCCAAGAACGCGCTCGGCGCCGAATTTGTCGTCCAGGGCGTCCATGTGGCGCATCCCATTCAGCAGGGGTAGAACCTGCGTGCCGGGGTGCATGCCGGCCGCAAAATCCGCGATGCAGCCCTGCAAGTCGTAAGCCTTGCAACTGAGCAGGATCAGGTCGTAAGAGCCATCGAGTTGCGCCGCGCTGACGGTGGGCGGAGAGGCGAAATGCAGATTGCCGTCCGGGCTCAGCACTTCGAGGCCGGAACGCTGCAACTGTTCCGCGCGGCGCGCTCTGACCAGGAATGTCACCCGCCGGCCGGCCGCCAGCAGCCTCGCGCCGAAGTAGCCGCCGATGGCGCCCGCGCCCACCACCAATATTTTCATGTTCGAGATATCTTCGCAGCCATCACTCTTTTTTGATTTCGTGGCCGCCGAATTGATTGCGCATCGCCGCGAGCAGCTTGTCGATGAACGAGTCGTCATCGCGCGAGCGCAGGCGTTCCAGCAGCGCCAGAGTGATGATGGGCGCGGAGACTCCCAATTCGATCGCGTCCGCCACGGTCCAGCGGCCCTCTCCGGAGTCCATGACGTACGGTGCAATACCTTTGAGGGTCGGGTTCTCCTCCAGCGCGATCGCCGTCAAGTCGAGCAGCCAGGAGCGCACCACGCTGCCGTAGCGCCAGATCTCGGCGATCTGATGCAGATCGAGTTTGAACTCTTCCTTGTGTTGCAAAATCGAGAAGCCTTCCGCGTACGCCTGCATCATTCCGTATTCGATGCCGTTGTGGACCATTTTCGTGTAGTGGCCGGAGCCCACGGGCCCGACGCGGCCCCAGCCCTTGTCCTTGCCCGGCGCCAGGGTCTCGAAAATCGGCCGCAGCTTTTCCACGACTGCGGCATCGCCGCCTATCATCAAACTGTAGCCTTCCGCGAGGCCCCAGATTCCTCCGCTGGTGCCGGAGTCGACGTAGTTCACCCGCTGCGCCGCCACCATTGCAGCGCGGCGCTGCGTGTCGCGATAATTCGAATTGCCGCCGTCGATGATGGTGTCGCCCGCGGCCAGCAGCGGCAACAGCGCGGTGATGGTGTTGTCGGTTATGGCGCCCGCCGGAATCATGAGCCAAACGATGCGCGGCGCTTTGAGCTTCGCCACCATGGCTTCGAGCGAGGCGGCCGTCTCCGCGCCGCCCTTCTCCAGGGTGGCGCGCGCCGCCTCGGCCGGATCGTATCCGACGACACGGTGTCCGCCGCGCTGCAAGCGCTGCGCCATGTTGTTGCCCATGCGGCCCAATCCGATCATTGCAATTTCCATAATTTCTCAACCGTGGTCGCGCTTGCGCAGAGGGCCAGAGTATAGATCTCCGCGCGACGCGAGGTACAGAGCGATATGGCTTACGCGGGTTTGACGAATACGATCGCCGCGGGACTGCCCACCGGCTCGAAACGGCCGGTGAAGGAAAGCGTCCCGGACGCGGCGCTGATGCGGAACGAAGTGATCGAATCGCCCTTCTGGTTGCATGAGTATAGAAATTCGCCGCTCGGGTCGATGCAGATGTTGCGCGGCGAATCGGCGTGCGCCCAATTTTCCGCGACGCTGCGCAGCTGGCCGTCGCCGCCCACGGCGAACACGGCGATGGAGTTGTGCAGCCGATTCGAGGCGTACAGGAACCTGCCGTCGGCCGTGATGATGATTTCGGAGGACAGATTGCTGCCGGCGAACTTCGCCGGCAGCGTCGATATCGACTGCTTGAGCTTCATGGCGCCGCGCGCCGTGTCGTAGTCGTATACCGCTATCTTGGCGTCGTGCTCGTACAAGTTGTAAAAAAATCTGCCGTTCGGATGAAACACGAAGTGCCGCGGCGCGGAACCGGAAGGAGCGGCGACCACGGGCGCGTCCGCCGGCAACAAGCGCCCGGCTTGCATGTCCAGGCGCCATATCAGTGTCAGGTCGAGTCCGGCATCGTTCGCAACGACGAATTGCCCGCTGGGATCGGCGGCCACCATGTGCGGGTGCGGACTGTCGTGATCGCTCACCGCAAACTGACCCAGCGGATCATCCACCGCGCGCCCGTGATGACGCGCGCCCACGCTCGGGCGCACGTCGCTGGCCTCGCCCAATGCGCCGTCCGCACCGATCGGAAAAACGACGACATTGCCGCCGCCGAAATTCGCAACGAAGGCGAATTTGCCGGACGGATGCACGCTGATATGCGACGGCGTCGCGCCGCGTGAACTCACCGCATTCAGCCGTTTGATTTGCAGCGTTGCCGCATCGATCGCGTAAGAGATTACCGCACCGCCGTGGGTATCTTGAAAGTTGTCGATCTCACTGATGGCGTACAGCCGGGTGCGCGCCGGATTGATCGCCAGCCAAGAGGGGTTGCGGATGTCGTCGAATACATGCATCTGGGTGAGCGCGCCGCTCGCCGCATCGACGCTGAACAGATAGATGCCGCCGCCGTTCGGTGTGTAGGTCCCGACGAAGGCATACGTCGGGCTCTGCGGACCCGTATCGGCGCAGGCCGCGCGTCGCGGCAAAACGCAGGCCGGCGCCAGCGCCGCGGTCGCGCGAAGGAATTCACGGCGATTGAATCTTGAATGAAGCAAGGCAGCCTAAGTCTGGCCCGGAGCCGTTAGTCTAGCGCAAGCCCAAGGTGCCGCGCTTAAGCGCACGCGCGAAGATCTGTGAAGAAGTCCCGGGAACGCATCGTCCGCTCGCAATGATCGCCGCGCCTCATAACGCGCGGGAAATGAGTTCCTTCATGATCTCATTGGTGCCGCCGTAAATGCGCTGTACACGCGCATCGGCGAACATACGGCACACCAGGTATTCGTTCATGTAGCCGTAGCCGCCGTGCAGCTGCACGCACTCGTCGAGGACTTCTTGCTGCGTGTCCGACACCCAGTACTTGGCCATAGAGGCCGTTACGGTGTCGAGCGACCCGGCGACTACCTGCTGGATGCAGTCGTCGACGAACACACGGGCGATCCGGGTTTTTGTCGCCAGTTCGGCCAGTTTGAATTTCGTGTTTTGAAACTCGGCGATGCTCTTGCCGAACGCCTTGCGTTCCTTCACGTATTTGATGGTTTCGGCGAGCGCGCCCTCCATGGCCGCAACGCCGGTCACCGCGATCAGGGCGCGCTCGTACGGCAGATCGCGCATCAGTTGGTAGAACCCCTGGCCCTCCACGCCGCCGAGCAGATTCGCCGCCGGCACGCGCACGTCCTCGAAGAAGAGCTCCGCGGTATCCTGCGATTTCATGCCCATTTTGTCGAGGATGCGCCCGACTCGATAACCCGCCAAGCCCTCCGTTTCCACCATGATGATGGACGTTCCCTTGGCGCCCGCGCCGGGCTGGGTCTTTACCACCAGAGCGATCAGACCGGCCAGCGAACCATTGGATATGAAGATCTTCGAGCCATTGATGACGTAGCTCTCGCCGTCGCTCTCGGCGCGGGTTCTCAAGCCCTGCAAATCGGAGCCCGCTCCGGGCTCGGACATGCCGATGGCGCCTATCAACTCGCCGCTGGCCATGCGCGGCAACAGCCGCCGCTTCTGCTCCTCGGTTCCATGATTGAGCAGGTAGTGCGCGCAGATGCTGTGCACGCCCTGGCCGAAGCCGGTGATTCCGCGCCGTGAAGTTTCCTCGTACAGCACGGCTTCATGGCGAAAATCACCGCCGGCGCCGCCGTAGTCTTCGGCAATATCCGTGCACAGAAAGCCCATGGCGCCCGCTTTGCGCCAGATCTCCCTGCCGACATGCTGTTGCTTACGCCACCGCTCGTCGTAGGGCACCATTTGCGTCTCGACGAATCGCGCCACGGAATCGCGAAAGATCGCAAGATCGTCATCCATCCAACTCGAAGCGCGAGCGTTCATAGTGCCTCACCGCAGGTGCCAGTCGTGTGCCCGATCTTACTCCGCCTGCACCGAAACACGTACCGACAGGGTATGCCGCCCGCCGCCGATGATCACGCCCCGCAGCGGCGACACGTCGCCGAAATCCCGCCCCCATGCCACGACGATATGGCCGGTGCCGACGCGTACGTCATTGGTCGGGTCGAGATCGATCCAGCCGAAAGGCGGGCTGAACAGCGAAACCCACGCATGCGAAGCGTCGGCGCCGACCCAACCGGCCGGGGCGCCGGGCGGCGGCAACGTACGCAAATAGCCGCTCACGTAGCGCGCCGCCAACCCGCGCGAGCGCAGGCACGCGATCATGATGTGGGCGAAATCCTGGCAAACGCCGCGGCGCGCCGCGAACGCGGCCACGGCCGTTGTGCGAATATCGGTCGACCCGGGCGCGTAGGTAAAATCCCGGTGAACCTTGTGCATGAGGTCCTCGGCGCCGGCGAGCAACGGACGTCCCGCGGCGAAGCAGTCTGCGCCGTAGTCGTGGAATTCGCGCTTGATCTGCACGTAGTCCGATTCCATGCGAAAGCGGCAGGCGTCCAGGTGCTCCTCGGTGAGCGGCTTGCCCGAATAGGTCAATGCGTCGCGGGTTCGTTCCCAAGGATGGGCCGCGTCGGGGTTCACCGCCGCCGGTGCGCTGACCTCGACCTCGATCTCGGCCAGCACTTCGAGCCGGTCGTGCGGCGAATCGTACTCGAGCCGGGTGGCGAGATTGCCGAAGGCATCGAGCGATTCGCTGCGGCTGCTCGGCAACGGTTCGAGCCGGATGCTGCGCGAATGACAAACCTGCCGGGCCGAATCGCGCGGCGTCAAGTGCAGCAGCTGGTGCGAATGCGCGACGTTTCCGCCATAGTTGTAAATGGTTTCGTGGCGCACGCGGTAGCGCTGCGCCGACGTCATCAGGCTGCCACCGTGCGCAGCTCGAGCTCGACCATCGAGAAGTACTTGAGCGACAACCGATCGGATAATCTGCCGGCGGCCAGAGCCAGCGCGTTCAGCTGCTCCGCCAAGGCTTGGCGCGCTCGCTCCGCGCGGGCGCTCGAACCATCGACCGCCGCAAGCTGCATTTCCTCCACCAGCGCCACTGCCTCGTCGAGCGTGTCGTCGGGCACCCCGCCGAGCGAGGCCGCGAGCCTCACCAGCGAGTACTCGATCGCATGCCACTGAAAGGCCAGCGCCCGCGGATTGCTCTGGTCGAATACCAGCAGGTCGAGGGTCTCTCCCAGGCGCGGGGAGGCCAGATAGCGCGTGCGGTAAGTGATGATGCTGTCGCCGATATCCAGCAGCCACTCGAGTTCGCCCTGTGTGGGCGTGCTGCCCGGGCGCAATCGCTCCGCGAGCAATTCCGCCAGGAATTGCATTCGCTCCAGGCGCCGCCCGACCATCATCAGCCGCCAACCGTCATCCTGGGTCATGTCGTCCAGGGCAAAACCCGCCAGCGCAGCCAGCGACAAGAGCAGCGCGTCCAGGGTCTCACGCGCGTCCCTGCGGGTGCGCCCTGCCTCCTGAAAATCACGCTGCATGACGCCGAGCGCGCGCCAATTCTCCGCCGAGAGCTGGCTGCGCGCCTGATCCGCGCACCAGCCGAGGCGCTGCAAATCGGCGCGTAATCCCAGCGTATTGCTTTCGTCGAACAACTGCGAACCCGAATCGGGCTGAGGTATGCCTGTGAATCGTGCGCAGCTCCGCAGTGCTTCCGCCCATAAAACCACGTTGGCGCGCACGCCGAGCGTGGCACGTATCAAGCGTGACTTGCCGTCGCAGCGCTCCGCATAGCGGCCGAGCCAGAACAAATTCTCGGCCAGCCGCGACGGCAGGTCATCATGCCGCAGGTTGCGCGCCACGGAGCTTCCCGCCGCCGCATCGTCCGCGGACTTGCGGTCTGCGGCCAACACCCAAACATCCTTGCTGCCGCCGCCGCGCTGCATGGAAACGATGTCGGCCGTGTCTCCGGCGATGCGCGCCAATCCTCCGGGCATGACGCGATACCCTTCCGGCGTGGCGATCGCGTAGACGCGGATGCCCAATGCGCGCGCGGCGAAGCCGCTTTGGCCCGCGACGCTCGCGCCCGCGCCGCGCCAGACCGGCGCTTGGGAAAACGCCAGGCGCTCCTGGGCAACATAGGCGTGCGGCTTGGCGCGCACCCGTTCGCTGAGCTCATCGCGCTGTTCGGCATCGAGGTTTCGGCCGAACACCGGTTCGAATTTCTGGTTTGGATAGGCGGGCTTCACCACCAAGCGCTCGAGATTCTCGAGCACGTAATCCAACGCCAGCGGCTCGCCGCACCACCAGGTCGCCACCGACGGCAGGCGCAGCTTCTCGCCCAGCAGCCGCTCCGCGGCGGCCGGCATGAATCCCATCCAGGCCGCGGATTCGAGCACGCCGCTGCCGAGCGCGTTGCCCAGCACGACTCTGCCGGCGCGGACCACGCCGATCAAACCCGGCACGCCGAGCGCGGAGTCCGCGCGCAATTCGACCGGATCGCAGAAGTCATCGTCGAGCCGGCGCAGGATGGCGTGCACGCGTCGCAGGCCGCCGAGAGTCTTGAGAAACACCGTGTCGCCGCGCACGGTCAAATCGTGGCCCTCGACCAGCGGCAACCCCAGTTGCCGGGCGAGATAGGCGTGCTCGAAGTAGGTCTCGTTGAATGAACCCGGCGTGAGCACCACCGCATGGGGCGGCTCGTCGTCGGGCGCCGCACGCAGCATGCTGTCGCGCAACGCCACGAAAAACGCATTGAGCGAGCGCACGCCGGCATCGCGCAGCAGCTCGGGGAATATTCGCGAGACGATTTGCCGGTTCTCCAGCGCATATCCCGGACCCGACGGTGCCTGGGTGCGGTCGGCGAGCGCCCACCATTGCCCGTCGACGGATCGCGAAATATCCACCGCGTACACGCGCAGCCAGTTGCCGCCTGCCGGATTCAGGCCCTGACAGGGCCACAGGAAATTGGGGTGCCCGAAAGGCAGCTGCGGCGGCACCGTGCCGTCGACGAGCAGCTTCTGCGGCCCGTACAGATCGGTCAGCAGTGCATCGAACAGGCGCGCCCGCTGCGTCACGCCCGCTTCTATTTCCTGCCATTCCGCGGCCGTCAGTAAGATGGGCAGAGGATCGAGCACCCAAGGCCGGTCGCGGCCCTGGGGATCGGCGTAGACGTTGTAGGTAACGCCGTTCTCCACGATCAGCCGGCGTGCCATTTCCATCCCGCGGCGGGCCAATTCCGCGCCGTCGCCGGCGAGCGCATCGATCAGCGGCCGCCAGTGCGGGCGCACGTCGCCGCTACCATCGAGCAGCTCATCATATCGATGCGAATCGCTGACATAGCTGGCGAGACGTGCTGCGGTCATCTCACTTGCGCAGATCGAGCGTGAACGGAAACTCGGCATTCGGCGTCGCGGCGGGCACGAGCATCGTGCCCGGACTGTGGCCCATGCGGAAGAATCTCGCCAGACGCCGGCTCTCGGCTTCGAATGAGTTCACCGGGAAACGCTCATGGCTGCGGCCGCCAGGATGTGTCACATGATATTGGCACCCGCCTTCCGAGCGCTTCATCCAGGTATCGTACAAATCGAAGGTCAAGGGTACATGCACGCCGATGGTTGGATGCAGTGCCGAAGCCGGCTGCCATGCGCGATAGCGTACGGCGCCCACGAATTCGCCCACCGTGCCGGTGGGGCGCAGCGGCACCAGCCGTCCGTTGCAGGTCACGGCATAGCGATTCGGCGCAAGTCCGCTGACCTTCACCTGCAGGCGCTCCACCGACGAATCCACATAGCGCACCGCTCCGCCCGCGGAACCCTCCTCGCCCATGACATGCCAGGGCTCGAGCGCCTGGCGCAATTCGAGCTGCATGCCGCGCACCGCGAAGTCGCCGTATTTCGGAAAGCGAAATTCGAAGTGCGGCGCAAACCAATCATCATGCAGATCGAAACCTTCGCCCCGCATTTCGCCGAGCACATCGGCAAAGTCGAGCGCCACGAAGTAGGGCATCAAGTAGCGATCATGCAGCTCGGTGCCCCAACGCACCAGCTCGGCCGGCTCGTAGGGTTTGCGCCAGAATCTGGCCACCATGGCGCGCAGCAGCAACTGCTGCGTCAGGCTCATGCGCGCATGCGGCGGCATTTCGAACGCGCGCATTTCCAGCAATCCCAACCGTCCCGTGGGTCCGTCGGGCGAGAATAATTTGTCGATGCAGAATTCGGTGCGGTGCGTATTGCCGGTGACATCGATCAGCAGATTTCTCAGCAATCGATCCACCAGCCATGGCGGCGCGCTTGCGCCTGGTTTGGGAAATTGCCGAAACGCGATTTCCAGCTCGTACAGGGAATCGTTGCGAGCCTCGTCGACGCGCGGCGCCTGCGAGGTGGGTCCGATGAACAGCCCGGAGAAAAGATACGACAAGGAAGGATGATCGTGCCAATAGCTGAGCAAGCTGCGCAGCAGGTCCGGGCGGCGCAGAAAGGGCGAGTCCGAAGGGGTGGCACCACCGAGCACAATGTGATTGCCTCCGCCGGTGCCGACGTGGCGGCCGTCGAGCATGAACTTCTCCGTCGCGAGGCGGCACTCGCGCGCCGTGTCGTACAGGAAACTGGTGCGATCGGCCAGTTGCCTCCAGTTTGCCGACGGATGAATGTTGACCTCGATCACGCCGGGGTCCGGCGTTACCTTGAAATTGCCGAGGCGCGGATCGCCCGGCGGTTCGTAGCCTTCCAGGATGACCGGCTGCTGCAAGGCTTCCGCCGCAGCCTCAACCGCGGCGATGAGTTCCACATAGTGTTCCAGTTCGCGCGTGGGCGGCATGAAAATGTACAGCACACCGTTGCGCGGCTCGGCGCACATGGACGTACGGACAATTTCCGCGGCCGACTGCTTCGCCGACGGCGGTGCCCCGACCACCGGCGCCCCGACCACCGGCGCCTCAACCGCCCGCGCCGTTGCCGGCACGTCGCGCGCATCGCGCTCGCGAAATTGCCGGCGAATCTGCGCATGCGGCAGCAGCGCGGGAAAGGTCCGAGACGGGTCGGGCGCATGTATGTAGGGGTAGTCGCCGCGCGCCGCCCACGGCTGCGAATCGAGCGGCAGGCGATAGCCGATGGGTGAATCGCCCGGGATCAAAAAACACAGTTCGCTGCGCAAGAACCACGCGCCCGTCTGCCAGCGGGCACCGTCGGCGCTGCGCGCCACCGGCAGCACGGTGCCGATGACTCGGGTCACGCCTTGTTCGAAAACCTTGGCCAGACGCGCTCGTTCCATGGGTTCTTCGAGCCGTGAATCGAGCGGGTCGACATTCACGGGCAGCCGGCGTTCGCGCCACAGGTAGTAGAAGGCGTCTTCGTAGGCCGGAAACACGAACTGCGGATCCAAGCCCAGTTCCTCGGCGACGCGCGCCAGGAAGCGTTGCGCGATATCCTCGGCCAACACCTGCGGCCGGCGTTCGCTTGCGATCAATTCCGGATGCCTCCAGAGCGGTTCGCCGTCATTGCGCCAAAAGCAGTTCAGCGACCAGCGGGGTAGCTGCTCGCCGGGATACCACTTACCCTGACCAAAATGCGCCAATCCCGACGGCGCGTACTCATCCTTCAGGCGCTGGAAAAGATCCGCCGCCAACAGGCGCTTCTTCGGACCCAAGGCGGCTGTGTTCCATTCGGCGCCGTCCGGGTCGTCGACCGACACGAATGTCGGCTCCCCGCCCATGGTCAGGCGCACATCCTGCGCCTCGAGTTGCGCATCGACAGCGCCCGCCGCGCTCTCGATCGAGTGCCACTGCTCCTCGCTGTACGGCTTGGTGACGCGCGGCGCTTCCCAAACGCGCCGCACGCTCATGAGATGTTCGAAACTGGTCTCGCACTCATCGACCGCGCCGCTCACGGGCGCAGCGGCGGAGGGTTCCGGGGTGCACGCCAACGGAATGTGACCCTCGCCCGCCAGCAGCCCAGAGGTCGGATCCAACCCTATCCAACCGGCGCCCGGCAGGTATACCTCGCACCAAGCGTGCAGGTCGGTGAAATCGTGGCTCGCCCCGACCGGGCCGTCGAGCGACTTCACATCCGGCACCAACTGTATGAGATAGCCGGAGACGAAACGCGATGCCAATCCTAAATGTCGCAGCAGCTGCGCCAGCAGTGCCGCCGAGTCACGGCACGATCCCGAGCGTTTCTGCAGGGTCTCCTCGGGCAACTGCACGCCCGGCTCCATCCGAATGAGATATTTGATGTCATTGGCAACGCGCCGGTTCAGCGCCACGATGAAATCGATGGTGCGGCAGCGCTCGCGCGAAATACCGTCGAGATAGCTCTGCACCAGCGGAGTGGTCGGCGCCTTGAGGAGATATGGCACGAGCTCGCGGCGCTCGTTGGAATCGTACTTGAAAGGAAATTGCTCCGCGTAAGGCGTCAGAAAGAAATCGAACGGATTCAGCACGGACATCTCGGCGACCAGATCGACTTCGATCTTCAGCTCGCGCGTGCTGTCCGGGAAAACCAAGCGTGCCAGATAGTTGGCCTGCGGGTCCTGTTGCCAGTTGATGAAGTGATCCGCCGGAGCGACCTTGAGCGAATAGCTTAAGATCCGCGTTCGGCAATGCGGCGCCGGCCTCAAGCGAACGACCTGTGGGCTCAATCCCACCAAGCGGTCGTAGCGATAGTGGGTGACATGGTTCAGCGCAACGTGAATCGACAAGGCCTTTCTCCGAATTGCATGAAGCTCGAGTGATTTAACATAACAGGACTAAGCCTGGGGATTTGATGGACATGGCGGCCAAACAAGCAAAATACATGATCGGGTCGGCCAGGATGGGCTTAAGTATCTTGGCCTTCATCAACCTGCTCAGCTACTTGGATCGATACATCGTGGCGGCGGTGGCCGAAAGTCTCAAGCAGGCCGGAATGGGCCTGACCGATGCCGACCTGGGCACATTCATGTCCGCCTTCTTGATCGTTTATACGGTCGTCGCGCCCATATTCGGTGCATGGGGCGATCGCAGCTCGCGCCCGCGCTTGATAGCTCTGGGAGTCGGCATTTGGAGCTTCGCCACTGCCTTGTCGGGTTTTGCGGTCAACTACCTGACGCTGCTGGCTGCACGCGCGGCCGTGGGGGTGGGCGAGGCCTCCTACGTAACCATAGCGCCGAGCTTGCTGTCGGACCTTTTTCCGCTGCGCCAACGCGGCCGGGTCATGGCCATATTCTTTTGTGCCATCCCCGTCGGATCCGCGCTCGGCTACGTGGTCGGCGGTCTCGTCGACAAGCATTTCGGCTGGCGCGCCGCGTTTTTCGTGGCCGGCATACCCGGGCTGGTGCTGGCCGCGATGTGCTTGCTGTTGCGCGACCCGCCGCGCGGCTCCCAGGAGCACGTATCCGCGCCGGATGGTTCACCCCCGAAGGTCGCGCGTCCGACCATCCAGGAGACCTGGCAGACCTATGGCCGGCTGCTCGGCGACCGCGCGTACGCGCTCACCGTGTTGGGCTACGCCGCATACACCTTCGCCGTGGGCGGCCTCGCCTTTTGGATGCCGTCCTTCCTGGAACGCGCGCGCGGCATACCGCGCAGCGAAGCGACGGTGAGCTTCGGGGTCATCGTCGTGATCACCGGATTCATCGGCACCTTCGCGGGCGGCTGGGTGGGCGACTATCTGGCCAAGCGCTCGCAGCGAGCCTACCTGTGGCTGTCCGCGGTCTCCTGTCTGATTGCCGCGCCCTTTGTGTGGGTGGCGCTGACCACGCGCTCGCCGCATCTTTATCTTGCCAGCATGGTGACGGCGCAGCTTTGTCTGTTCCTCTCCACCGGTCCCATCAACGCGGCCGTCGCCAATCTGGTGACTGCCACGGAGCGCGCTTCCGCGATCGCCTTGAGCGTCTTCGCCATTCATCTTCTGGGCGATGTGCTCTCCCCGCCGCTCATCGGCGCGCTGTCGGATCGCACCTCCCTGCAGAGCGCGGTAAAGATCGTGCCGCTGGCCGTGGTGATCGGCGGCGTGATCTGGGGGTGGGCTGCGTGCACCAAACCGCGCATTGAACTGGAGCAAATCGCCGCGCCGGCTTGAGGGTCGGCTCCGGCCGCCTGCGCGCCCGCTATTCGGGCGCTCTGTTATTGGCGCGCGTCGTTGATCGCATCGAGATGCGCGGCCAAATCCTCGCGCGCCGCCATGGCCTCGATGGTCTGCGAGAGTTTGCGTTGCCAATTGGGATATTCCGTGTTGGTACCGGGGATGTTCACCGGCTCCGCCATCCCTAACAGGTCTTCCATTTGCACGGCGGCCAGCGTCGCCGTCGAGCGCGCCAGGTACAGATGCAATGCCAGCGCCAGCGCCGGCGTAAAAGCCTGCGCCGCGTCGTAGTCATCCCCCGGCAGCAATCCCTGCTCCTTGAGTGCTGCCAACAGTGCCACGCGGTCGCGCGCTCGAGACTCGATGACTTCCCGCTCGATATCGTGGCTCGGATACAAGTGCAGGCTGCGGCGCAATTCGATATCGCGGTCCTCCCAGTAGCTCAGCAAGGTCGGCATGTCGTGCGTGGTGACCGTGGCAAGCGCGCGCCTGGCGTACTCGTCAGGCCGGCGAAACCGGCCGTCCTGCTGTTCGAACAGGAGCACCTTGTAGTGATACAGGCCGAACTCCGGCATTGCCCGCCGCATCGCGTCCGGCACCACGCCCAGGTCCTCGCCGACGACCAAGCAGGATGCGCGTGCGCTCTCCAGCGCCAGCACCGTCAGAAGCTGCTCCAGCGGATAATGCACGTAGGCGCCGTCTCTCGGCGAATATCCGCCCGGAACCCACCACAGGCGGCACAACGACATCACATGATCGAGCCGCAGCGCGCGGTAGTAGCGCATGTTGTCGCGGATCAAACGAATGAAGCCCTCAAGACGCCGCGCCAGCAGCGTTGCCGGATCCTGCGGCGGAATTCCCCAGCCCTGGCCTTTCAGCGCCAGCGGGTCGGGCGGCGCGCCGATTTCGGCGTCCAGCGAGTAGCCGGCCCGATCCGCCCATGTCTCCGAGCCCGACGGATTCGCTCCAACCGCGTAGTCGCCGTACAGGCCGATGGGCATGCCCAGTTGCACCGTCAATGCCTGCGCGCTCAAGAGCTGCTCGTGCGCCAACCATTGCAAGTAGGCGAAGAACTCGACCTGAATCGGGTGTTCGGCCGCGAATTGCGCGGCTGCCTTGCCGTTCACGTCGCGATATTCCTCGGGCCAATTCAACCAGCCCGCGGCCCCGCCGCGCGTTTCGAGGAAATGACGGTCGAGCGCATCGAATCGCGCATGCATGCGCAGCGCCGCGCCGCCCGCCGCCACGAAATCGCGGAAGCTGCGGCCGCGCTCGCTCGCTTCCCGCAGGTGGTGCCTGCGGAAATAACGATGCAGAATCCCGAGAATTTCCAACTTCAGCTGCGCCACGCCCGCATAGTCGACCAGCGCGCATTCGCGCAGCCGCGCCAATGCTTCCGCGACGCCGGGGATCGCCAGCCGCTCGCGCGCCTCGGCACACTCGGCAAACTCCGGTACGGCGGGTACCGCAATGTACATGACGTTGAGAAAATGCCGGCTCGATGCACTGTAGGGACTCGATCGCGCCGGCTCCGCCGGCGACAAGGCGTGCAAAGGGTTCAAGCCGATGAACGCAGCACCATGCGGCGCCGCCCAACGAATCAAGGATCGTAAATCGCCGAAGTCGCCGATGCCCCAGTTCTCCTCGGAGCGCAGCGTATAGAGCTGCACGGCGAGGCCCCAGAGGCGGCGTCCCGCGACGATGCTCTGCGGCTCGAAGCACTGCGGCGGGGAACCGATCAGCAGGCAGTGTTCGGCGGCGGCGGCGCCGATCTTGACCTTCAGGTCATGGTAGCCGGGCGGCAGCTCGAGAGGCACCTCGAAGCGTCGGCGCGTGATCCACGACCCATCCACCTCGCCGCGCCACACCTCGGGACAATCGGCGCTCGATACCGTGCCGCTCTGCCGCTCGCCATTTTCGAGATTCACCGTCCATTGCAGCATTGCGCCGAACACGCGCGCCGGAACATTGATCTCGACGGCCGCGCGCGGCCCCCGAAAGGCATGCAGCTTCGGCAGGAAATCGACCCGATGCTCGTTTTCCAGCCGCCGGACGGCCGCGGCAAGCGCCGCGTCGTCTTCGATCGCGCACCCCATGGCGCGCAAGATGCCGGCCTTGGTCTGCAGACTGAAATGCTGCAGTTCACCGCGGTAATCGTGATAGGCATCGCCGATGCCGCGCAGGCGTGCCAGCTTCTCCAACAGTGCCGTGTCCACGAGTCAGCCCTCCAAGAGCGCGACGCTGCGCGCGGTGAGCAAGTAGTCCTTGCAGAGTCCCAGGCTCTTCGCTCCCACGGCGCCCAGCGAGGTGTCGAACAGGCAGATCCAGGGGCCGTCGGCGGATGCCGGCAGCACGAAGGATTGCGCCGACTCGCCGGCATTCACCAGCAACAACAAGTGCTCCACCGAGCCGCTGTGCTCTCC
>Ga0302326_10018158_pt1 | contig 14594 bp, 9 predicted proteins | sample Palsa_T0_3_FD_202264 | JGI IMG/M metagenome (GOLD analysis project Ga0302326, IMG submission 202264) | Peat permafrost microbial communities from Stordalen Mire near Abisko, Sweden - Palsa_T0_3 | ecosystem: Environmental > Terrestrial > Soil > Palsa > Peat permafrost | place: Sweden: Abisko... | reverse complement strand
GGTGCGGGCGGGCTTCGCCAACAGACCTCTACGTTCATAAAAACGAATCGTATCGATACTGACCCCGGTCTCGCTTGCTACTTTTCCTATTTGCACGCCACGCATTGCTTCATGCCTCATGATCGCCTTAGATGAGGATAAAGTCTGGAGTACAGTCCAGAGTCAAGTCCCTCGCCGGAAAACGAAAAGGATCGACCCGCGGTGCTGAGTTTCGAGGATGAGCTGGTGGTCTGCGATAGGCTCATTCGGGTGCAGTGGCGGTACGAGCCGTTCCGCTATCCGGGAAACTGGCAGGTCTACCGAGCGCGCTGCTAGAATCGTTGGCGCTTTCGGGTGCATGGCGCGAGTTGGTGCAACGCATGGCCACACTTGGTGCGGTTGCCACGGTCGTCGAATTCAACCAAACTACTTTGTATTTATCCAAGTCATTTCCCAAAGAAGAGAACAGCAGGAAGGAAAATAAATGACCGTTTTTCGCAGAGACTTCTTGAAGCTGGCGAGCACTGGCATGGCCGGGGCTACAGCGGGTATTTCACTCGGCGCTCAGGCGCAGACCGTAAGCATGCCAGGGGCAGGCACAAATGCGTTGTTCGACGTGAAAGCCTATGGTGCACGAGGGGACGGCGCTTCCATCGATACCGCGGCCATCAACAAAGCGATTGAGGCGGCGAGCACGCAAGGAGGCGGAACGGTTCGCTTCCCCTCGGGCACGTATGCTTCCTACTCCATTCACCTGAAGAGCAACGTCGTACTGTACCTCGAAGTGGGGGCAACCATCCTGGCCGCCGATGTTGCTCCGGGGGGCGCCACCAGCGGCGCATGCTACGACCCGGCGGAGCCGAATAAGCCCTGGGAAGACTACCAGGATTATGGACACAACCATTGGCACAATAGCCTTATTTGGGGTGAGGGTATCCACGACGTCGCCATTCTGGGGCCGGGGTTGATCTGGGGCAAAGGCCTGAGCCGCGGCGGTTCTGAGGAACCGAAGGCGGAAACTCCCGGGATGGGGAATAAGGCGATCGCGCTCAAGAATTGCCACAACGTGATCCTGCGGGATTTCTCTATTTTGAAGGGGGGCCACTTTGGCGTCCTGGCCACCGGGGTCGACAACTTGACGATCGACAATCTGAAAATCGATACGGACCGCGATGGCCTGGATATCGATTGCTGCCACAACGTTCGGGTTTCAAATTGCAGTGTCAATTCTCCCTGGGATGATGGGATTTGCCCGAAAAGTTCGTTTGCGCTGGGCTATGCGCGCGCTACGGAGAACGTGACGATTACGAATTGTTACGTCACCGGGACCTATGTGCTGGGGACGATGTTGGATGGCACTTACAAACGCTGGCCGGCCGACTTCAAGGTGGCTCCCACAGGCCGCATCAAGTGCGGCACTGAGTCGAATGGCGGGTTTAAAAACATTACCATTTCAAATTGCGTTTTTGACGGGTGCCGCGGGTTTGCCCTGGAGAGCGTGGATGGTGCTCTGCTCGAAGATATTACCTTTACCGGGGTCACCATGCGCGACTGCACCAACACCCCACTGTTTTTGCGGCTGGGGAGCCGCATGCGCGGTCCAGCGGGAGTTCCTGTGGGCACGCTGAAGCGGGTCATTATCAGTAATGTGGTCAGCTACAACTCCGCTTCGCAGTTCAGCGGTGGGGGGCTGATTATGGGCATTCCGTCCAATCCGATCGAGGACATTAAGATCAACGACCTGTATATGGAGCATCGCGGGGGAGGAACAGGCGAAATGGCCGCTCGGGTGGTCCCGCAGATGGAGCAGGGATACCCAGAACCTTATCGGTTTGGCGACATTCCTGCAGGGGGATTTTTTATCCGCAATGTGACCAATATTGAGATGACTAACGTTGAACTTTCCTGGAGCCGCCCGGATGCCCGGCCAGCTTTCTACCTGGACAATGTGAAGGGTGCTGAGTTCTTTCGTATCAAAACCCCGAAGGCGGCGAACTCGCCGATATTTGAGCTGAAAAATGTTGAGGATTTCAGTGTTGCCATGTCACGTAACGTTAAAGACGCGCACATCGAGAAAGTTGAGCAGAGAACGATTTCGGACTGATGAGCTGTTTCGTTTGCTTGAGCGGCGAGGAGAAACCGCAGATCCGGATTCTATCTCCTAACCAGTGCCTACAGTTCTGGACGGGTGCCCCGTGTTCGCCTCAGCGTACATAGGCCGAAAAAGACGGGCGCACCCCTCCAGCGCTTCTGTTACGTAGGCGAAAGACTGCGGCCAAGGACAAGAATCCTCGTGCAATGGAGTGAAAGCATCTGAAAAATCCGTTTTCGGCCCACGTACGCTTTGGCGAACGTGGGCACCCGTCCGATTCCCTACGGCGCGGATTACGCAACGGACACTGTTCCGTTAAAAGTCGTAGCGCAGCGAGAACTGCATGACGCGCGGCTTGGTGTAAAGGGACGAATAGTTGCCGAGATTGCCCGTCGTCAAAGTGGTCCCGAAATAGAACGGGTTGACATCAAACCGCGCGGAGTTCGTGACGTTGAAAACCTCCCAGGCAAACTTCACGCCCTGGCTTTCCGTGATCTTGAACGTCTTCGCCAGACCAGAGTCGAGATCAAAGTAGCCGTCTCCACGGTACGCATTGCGCTGTCCAGCCTCACCCGGATAGGCCAAGCGAATTGGTGAGCCGTTCGTTACCCCATTATTAAGGGCCGCTGGATTGGCAAAGACTTGCGGCGCTCCGTTCTGATCGAGGTGCTTGTTGATCTTCACTGGAGCGGTCTGGACGGCGAAACTTTCAATCTGCCAGTCCGTTCCCCAGCCTGGCGCGTTGACGCTGAATGGAAGACCGCTGGTCCAGCGGTTTACCCCCGACCACTGCCAACCTCCGATCAATTCGTCGACCAGCCGATTCGAGCCGTTGCCAAACGCCTGTCCCCTGCCGAAGGGCAAACGATACAACCAGTCAAAGGTGATCAGATGCTTGGTGTCGAAATCGGAGACGCCCCGGTTCAAGGAAGGATTCCAGGTATTGATAATGTTGCTAAACGAGCCGTTCGACCCGATTTCGCTGGCGCGCTCCGTGTCGGAACCCATGTCGATCGACTTCGACAAGGTGTAACTGAAGTCGGCCTGCAGGCCATGGCTCAAGGGATGACGCAGCGTAATCTGGCCGGCATTGTAATAACTCATGCCGATCGAGTCCCAGGCATACAGCGAAGAAAATTGAGACTGCCAGAATTTTGTTCCTTGTGGGCAAGTATAAGCACAGTAAAAGTCCAGGTCGGCCAAAGCGGTGGTTTCTCCATCCTGATAACGGTAGGGCGCCCACTCATTGGTGTAAATAGCCTGTGTAGCACTCTCTCCCAGGTAGTCGTGCCCAGCGAGCTGGGGGAAGACGTCCTCGAAGTAAGGGATAGCGGGCACGGAGGCCGTGCTGTCGCCTCCGTTGGCATCCACCAGTGCGGAAAGCTTAGCCGCGTTGGTGAAGTAGTCGCCGCCTCCCTGGGGATCCGCGTAGTTGGTCGGCTCCGCCAAGTCGAGTGCTTGCAGCAGGTGCCTGCCCAGCCGCCCCACGTAAGCGACCTCGAGAGTCACTCCGCCCTTGAGTTCGCGCTGAACGGAAAAGTCCATGGCTTCGGCGTACGGGGTTTTCAGCTTGTTATCGGCACCCCAAGTGATGGCAAAGTTGGTGGATGGGTAGGTATAGGGGTAAGTGATTGGATTTGGTTGTGCTGACCCATTGGACGGGACATCGTGGACCCCCGTGAACCGGGGTGCATTCTCTATCATGTAGACGCCCGCCGAATTGGTGACACTGGTATTCAATCCGAATGATCCAAACTGGTCGAAGGTGTTGACGATGCCTTCTCCGTAGTGGTCGAAGTACAAGCCGAAACCGCTACGAATCGAAGTCTTTTCATTGGGTGCATACACGACGGCCAGGCGGGGCGCGAAATTCGTCTTTTGCTTGGCCCAGAGCCCGGGAGCGTGATTTGCGGGCCCGCTAGGAGCGAACTGCAGAAGCGGTTCGTACACTTCCCCATGAACGGCGGATGCGTTCCGCTGTTTGTACCACGCATCGGTATCGATCGTCGGCGCGATTTGCTGCCCATTCTCTTCGTAGGGGGTCTGAAGGATGGTATGGCGCAGTCCGAAGGTGATGGTCAGGTTCGGCCGGGCTCTCCAGGAATCTTGTACATACCATTCAAATTCGTTGGCTTTGAAATGGCGGTTGATGAAGGTCCCATCAGGATATAAACTTCCCGTCGCGCCGCCCTTGGCAACGTTGTAGTTGGAGACGGTGGTCGATTGGGGGACTCCACCGATCAGGTTTGCGTAGGCAATCTGGTAAGAGTTGGCAAAGCCATCCGAGACCGATGGAAGTCCGAGTGTCCCCGGATCGGGGGGGCCCCCGGTGTACCAATAGGGGTTCGTCGTAGCTGAGTTGTAGGAATTGGTATCCGACCCGCGGTTGTTATGGATCAGCCGCCAGTTACCGCCGAATCCAAGGGTGTGGCTTCCCTTGGTCCAGGTGAGGTTATCCACAACGTTGTTGACCGGAACATTGACCACGGACGTGCGCGTCACATAATAGGGGTCGCTGCTAACGTCGTTGAGGAAGCGAAAGGTGGTGTAGTCTCCCACGCTAGTACCGCGATTGCTGAAACCCTGGCGGATCAAGCCATAGCGAATGTCGTTCACGATATGTGGAGTGACCGACCAGGTCTCGCCCGCCGCGATTCCTTTGCTGTTGTCCTCCAGTCGCGAGGACGGCGGATCCCCGGGGAAATCCTCGACCCCGGCCTGGGTGTCCTTTTGCAGGTTTCCACGCACGAACAGGTGATGTCTTTCGTTGATCGCATAGTCGAGCTTGAAGATGCTGGTGTTCAACGAACCAGGAAAGGGCGAAGAGAAGGTATAAGACAGGTAGTTGTAACCATCACCCTGGGTGGCTCCGTTGGGCAACGGATATTGTTGGAACAATGCTAATGCAGCGGCATTCGGGCCAGGCGTGGTACACACTCCATTGGCGAGGCAGGGGGCATCGAGGGTCGCGACCTGGGCTGCGGTCAGGGTGTTGGTCGAGGTCTGCGCGCAAGTGGGATCGCTCGGATCGACACAGTATTGATAGGTGATGTTTCCCTGGCGATATCCGGCGCTGGGTACGATCCTTGTCTGCTGCGAATTTTCCGCGGTACGCTGCCCTTCATAGTTGAAGAAGAAGAACAATTTGTCTTTTTTGATCGGGCCTCCGAGAGACCCGCCAAAGGTGTTGCGGATGAGCTTGCCGGGCTGGTTCGGTAAGCCTGATTGCAACTCGCCCTGTTTATTGAACCAGTCGTTTGCGTATCCGAAGCTGGTGCGGTTGTATTCGTAGGCGGCGCCGTGAAACTTGTTGGTTCCTGCTTTGGTCACCAGGGTGACCTGTGCACCTGAGCTGCGCCCCGCGTCCGCATTCGAACTGGTGGTGGTGACTCGGAACTCTTCTGTCGAATCCAGCGTCGACCTGAGAACCCCGGTGAAGGCGTAACCGTTCTGCTGATCGTTATCGTCCAGGCCGTCCAAGGTGACGTTCGTTTGGTCTGAACGCGCTCCGGCGACAGAGCCGCTTCGACTGTCCTGGTCCTGCTGATCGGTGGTCTGGCGGCCGAGGTACAAAACTCCGGGCTGCAGGCTGAGCAGATCGGTCACGTTGCGGCCTTCCATGGGAAGCGCCTGAATGGTTACGTTATTGACCGAATTGCCGATAGAGGCATCCGTTGTATTCAGAGTCTCTGCTTCGCTGCTCACGTCGACGGTGACGGCGGTGGCCTGGACCGTCAGCTTGAAGTTGATGGTGGCGGGTTGATTCACCAGAAGATCGGCCTGCTTGGACTGCGAGCCGAAACCCGTTCCGGTGGCGGTGATGACATACGTGCCGGGCGGAATCTGCTGGAACTGGTATTCGCCGCTGCCGCCCGCGGTCTGGGTCGACGTGACGCTGGTGGCCTTGTCGACGATGGTCACGGTAGAGCCAGGAATCACAGCGCCAGAGGGATCGGTGATCGTGCCTCGCAACGAGGTGAACGATGCCTGCGACCAGGCGATGCTACAAAAGCCGAACAGAAACAGGAATGCGAGAGGCTGACGGAAACAGCGCATGCGTACTCCCTCCAAAAAAAATGTCCCGGTGGCACCCGCTCGTGAATGGCGGGATTCCCTTTTGGCTGCTGAGGCCCGAATACACTTCAGGTCTTACAAATCTGCGGAGTTTCTATTTCGAGGTGGTAAAACGAGATAATTAATTAATAAACTAGGTTTAGACAGAGATCAAGTAGATAAGCTACGGAATTTGTTCATAGGGTGACACGATCAGGGCTTGTATCAAAGTCTGAGGATTTTGTTGACGGGGCGGTTCAGCCGCTTTGATTGCTACAGAAGAAGGGCGCGATTTTGCCTGGGTTTGTCCAAAATCGTAGCGCGTAAGGAAAAGAAGAATGAACCTCAGGGGCTAAGGGCCGAATGATTCAGCTGAGTTTACGTACGAGCTAAACAGGCTGCGGGAAAATGCGGGACCGGGCAGGAAAGACCTACCTCAGGGGCTAAAGCCCAACGTATTCTCAATCATTTACGGCCCGACTAAAGTCGTGCCCTGATACAAAACCGAGTTTTTCAGCAGCCTGTAAAGTCGTGCCCCGATACAAAATATTCATGCAGCTAACTCTCATGACCGTACATTTGAGAAAGGAGCAGCCCAAAGCGAAGGGCACGGCTGCTTCAGCCGTGCCCTTGCTTGAGAGATTCCGTGGCAGATTGCCTACATTAACTCTTCCACAAAGGCTCGCGCTACATCGGCAGGAATCCGCGAGCTTTGCTTGACCAACGGCTCGGTGGCCAGCACCGGTTCTGATTCGTGCAGGGTGGGCACATCGGTGCGTTCAAAGAATTTGCCGATGGGAATTTCATCGCCCCAAAGCAGGGACTTTTCCATCGCGGCCATCCAGTTGGTCGAGTCGTACTCGGGGTTGTCCTCGAGCTTCTTTACCCGGGGACGGAACCACTGGAAAGTGTTGTCGTGGTTGTAGGTCACACAGGGACTGAAAACATCGATGAAGGAGAAACCCTTGTGCTGAATTCCCTGCTTGATCAGTTCCGTAAGGTGCTTCTGCTCCGCGCTGAAACCACGGGCGATGAAGGTGGCCCCGGCAGACAGCGCGAGCGAAATGGGATTGATCGGCCCTTCCACGTTGCCAAAGGGCATGCTTTTTGTCTTCATGCCTTTGCGGCTGGTGGGCGAGGTTTGCCCGGTGGTGAGGCCGTAGATCTGGTTGTCCATGACGATGTAGAGCAGATCGACGTTGCGACGCATGGTGTGCATGAAATGATTGCCGCCGATGCCGAAGCCGTCACCATCACCGCCGGTGACCAGCACCGTCATGCCGTGATTCGCCATTTTGAAGCCGGTGGCCACGGCTAACGACCGTCCGTGCAGGGTGTGCATGCCGTAAGTGTTGATGTATCCCGGGAAATTTGAGGAGCAGCCGATGCCGCTGATGGTGGCAACCTCATGATTCGGAATTTGCAGCTCGACCAGCGCCTTTTGTACCGCCGCCAGCACGCCGAAATCCCCACAGCCCGGGCACCAGTCCGGATCCACCTTGCCTTTAAGGTCTGCCATGGTGGTCAGTTTTGGAGCCGCTATCTCTGTTGCCATTGTTTGTCTCTCCTAGACCATGATCTCGTGCGTGGGAACGGAAAGCGTGGTGGTTCCCTTGAGCTGTTCTTTGACTGCTTCGACAATGTGGTGCGGCATAAAGGGTTCACCATCGTACTTGCGGATGTGCCCGTCGGCCACAAAGCTGGTTTCGCTGCGCAGGTAGCGGGCGAACTGGCCACTGTAGTTGTTCTCGATGATGATGGTGTGGCGGCATTTTTTCAGGATGGCGGCAATGGCGTCCCCGTGCAGGGGAACGAGCCAGCGAATTTGCAGTTGGCTGGCAATAATCCCCTGATCAGCCAGGAGCTCGCGCGCTTCCTCGATGACGCCCTGGGTCGATCCCCAGCCAACCAGGGTGACTTCGGCCTCGGCGGGACCTTGCAGCTTAGGCGGCTCAACCGAGGCTTCAATGCCTTGGACTTTGCGCATCCGCTTTTCCATCATGGCCCGGCGCTTCACTGTATTGGTGTATTCGTCGCTGATGAGCACGCCATCTTCATCGTGCTCGTCGCTCGAGACCACGTGGGTGTGGCCGGGAACCCCGGGAACGGCGCGAGGGGAAACTCCGCTCTCGGTGATCAGGTAGCGTTTGTAGGACCCGTTGCCGTTGCCATTGGGCGAGGTGATCATCTCACCGCGATCGACTTTAGGGTCAAAGTCGAGAATCGCGGGATCGACGCTGAGACGGCCCTCGGCCAAGAGAAGATCGCAAAGCACAATACCGGGACACTGGAAACGGTCGGCGATGTTGAAGATCTCCGGAATCAGGGTGAAGCAGTCGCCAATATCGAGGGGAGCGGCAATGACGCGAGGATAGTCTCCAAAAGAGGCGCCCAACATCTGCCAAAGGTCACCCTGCTCGGTCTTGGTGGGAACCCCGGTGGACGGGCCGGCACGCTGGCAGTCAATCACGACAATAGGAATTTCGGCCTGGGCGGAGAGGCCGAGGGCCTCGCTCATGAGGGCAAAACCGCCTCCCGAGGTGGCGCACATGGCACGCACACCCGCATGGGCCGCGCCGATCGCCATGTTGATCACACCAATCTCGTCTTCCACCTGGCGGACCATGATGTTGGCTTTGCGCGCGTGGTCGGCCATCCAGTGCAGGACGCCGGTCGACGGGCTCATGGGGTAGGCACAATAGAACTTGACCCCGGCCGCGGCCCCGCCCATGGCCATAGCGGCATTGCCGCCGAGCACGGCGTAACGGGTATCCGTCATAGGCAGCGGATTCGGGAAGGCCTTGAAATTTTGCGTAGCGTAGTCATAGCCGACCCGCGCCAGACCGACGTTTTCGTCGATGACGGCCTTTTCCTTCTTGCGGAATTGCTCGGTGAGGACGCTCTCCAGCGCCTGAAAGCCGACGCCGGTCATGCTGAGGGCGGCGCCGATGGCCAGCGTATTCTGGGCTATCTTGTTGCGGCTGATGTCGGCCAGTTTGGAAACCGGCAGCGGGCACAACTGTACTCCATCGGCCGGCTTGCCTGGCTTGATGGTGTCGGCATTGTAGATACAGGCTCCGCCGCTGGTGAGCAGGCCCAGGTGCCGGTCCATGGTGTCCTGATTGAGGGGAATCAGCAGGTCGATCTGGTCGCCCATATTGGTGATTTTGCCGGGGCCGGTCCGAATCGTGAGGAAAGTGTGGCCGCCGCGAATGATGGATTGGTAGGCGTTGTAGACGTTCAGATGCAGCCCACGGCGGCTGAAAATTTTTGCGAAGATGTCACCCGGGGTGGCTACGCCCTGACCAGCGGCGCCCCCGATACCAATAGCAAAGGACTGCCTCATCGATTCATCTCCAGGCTGCGTGGGGCCCCAGACATGCTTCAGGGACCGCCGGATCGTATCCGGTAAAACATTACTCAGGACAGCTTTGATGACGCCATCTTGAACGCGAACCAGCATACACCCAGCTTCCATGGTCTGACAGCCCCCAGTTCTGGCACCGGCGCAAGTCGTTTTAATTGATTGATTTCACGCACGATCCGCGTCATTCCGCAGTTCGGAACGTGGTTCAGCGGGCCGATGGAACCATCCAGCGGGAAGCAATAAGGCGTAATCTAGTGTGTTCAGCCAGTAGCCGCGTATGGTTAGCCGATAGATGACAGGCGGACTAAAAATGGGTGAGGAATGGTTCATAGTCTTCCGATAACTCCTCCGGCCGAACACCCCTGGGCCACGATTGTTGTGCTCCTGGGTGCGGCGGTTGTTTTTGGAGCAATCCCGCTGGGGATGGCCCGGTTGTGGGCAAGATTTGTTTCGCCCGCCAAGCCAGGTTTGCAGAAGAATGCGACGTACGAATGCGGTCTCGAAGCCAGGGGGGATGCGTGGGTGCAGCTGGACGTCTCCTACTATCTGTACGCCATCGTTTTCCTGATCTTCGATGTGGAGGCGGTTTTCCTGCTGCCGTTTGCCGCCGCCTTCTCCGGCCTTTCGCTGGCCGCCTGCCTGGCCATGCTGGTTTTCCTGCTGTTATTGGTGGAGGGCTTAGTCTGGGCCTGCCAAAAAGGCGTGTTGACCTGGAGCTAATGAGGTTTCGATGGATCAGGATTTAAAGACCGAGTTAAGCAAACACGGAATTTTTGCCACTTCGTTCGAAGAGCTCTACAACTGGGGGCGCAAGAATTCCGTTTGGCCGCTCACCTTTGGCTTGGCGTGTTGCGCCATCGAGATGATTGCCACCACCATGGCTCGCTACGATCTGGCCCGGTTCGGCGCCGAAGTTTTTCGGCCGTCGCCACGGCAGGCGGATTTGATGATCGTATCCGGGACTGTGACCAAGAAAATGGCTCCCCAGGTGGTACGGCTCTACAACCAGATGCCGGAGCCGAAATATGTGATCGCTATGGGGGCATGCGCAATCTCTGGCGGCCCTTTCCGCGACGGCTACAACGTGCTTAAGGGCATCGACCGGTTTATCCCTGTCGATGTTCATATTCCCGGTTGCCCGCCCCGGCCGGAAGCTTTGATTCACGCCTTTATGGCCCTGCAGGAGAAGATCAGCGCGCAACAACTTAGCGGAGAGTCGAGGCCCAGACATCTGAAGCAGGAGCTGCCGAGCGAGTTTCCGGTGCCGGAGTTTGGTGAGCACGGACTGGAACCGGCTCAAAACGATGAGGTCTTTCGCAACCCGCTGAAGGTGCTTCAGGGATGACATTGAACGAGATCAGGGCCCGGTTGCAGGCGGCAATTCCAGGTTGCCAGGTGGATCTGGTGGTCAATGGGAGCCCGTCGGCCCATAACTCGCTGCTCATCGATCGCCAACATGGCCTCGAAGCTGCCCGGGTGCTGCGCGGGTTGGAGTTGGATTATTGCTCCAACGTAACCGCGGTGGATTGGCCGGAGCGGGTGCAGACAGACAAGATCAAGACAAAGCAAGTTTTCGATGGGGTCGAGAAGGAGATAGAGCAGACGGTCAAGACAACGATTCCGGGCTGCCTGGAAGTGGTCTACCACCTCTTTTCCATGGCAAAGAAAGAGGGGCCGGTGGTGGTCCGCATGCGCACCGGGAACCGGACAGATGATGTCACGCTCCCCTCTCTCACCCCGGTTTGGCGCAGCGCGGAGTTTCAGGAGCGAGAGGCGTTCGACCTCTACGGGATTGTGTTCGATGGGCATCCCGATCTGCGGCGCATCCTCATGTGGGAGGGTTTTACCGATTACCCCATGCGCAAAGATTATGTTCCTCCGCCTGACGATGACCTGGAAATACTGGGGGAGCGATGACACAGGTGGCGCCACCCGAGGCGGAACAAAACCTGATGGAAATATCGATGGGGCCACAGCACCCATCGACCCATGGCGTCTTCCGCATGGATGTTCGCCTGGATGGCGAGCGGGTGATGCGACTGAAGCCGGTCTTCGGCTACCTGCATCGCAACCACGAGAAGATTGCCGAGACGGCCAGCTACCTGGCGGCGATTCCGTATACCGACCGGCTGGATTATCTCTGCTCCATGACCAACAACTGGGGATACGCGCTGGCGGTGGAGAAGCTGGCGGGGCTCACGGTGCCGGAACGCGCTGAGTATATCCGGGTGATCGTGGGGGAGTTAACCAGGCTGCAGAATCACGCCGGGATGGTGGGGTTTCTGCTACAGGATATGGGAGCGAGCGGCACACCATTGATGTATGCCTTCCGCGAGCGGGAGAGGGTTCTGGACCTGTTTGAATCCTTGAGCGGCGCGCGCATGATGTGCAACTACATGCGATTTGGCGGGGTGCGGGTGGATTGCTCCGCGGAATGGCTTGGCCAGGCAGCGAAGCTGGTGGCGGGTTTTGGCGGCTTTCTGGATGAGTTCGAGCAGTTGCTGACGGGCAACGAGATCCTGATGGCGCGAACCCAGGGAGTGGGGGTGCTGCCCCGCGAATTGGCGATCAATGCCGGGGTCACCGGGCCGGGCCTGCGGGCCAGCGGGGTCAATTATGACGTACGCAAAGTGGACCGCTACGGGATATACGAGCGCTTCCCGTTCCGGGTGCCGCTGGGCGAACACGGCGATGTATTCGACCGCTACATGATGCGGGTGCTCGAGATGCGGGAAACGCTAAAGATTCTGGAAGAGGCTCTGCGGGATATTCCATCGGGGCCAATCATGGACCCCAAGGCCCGGCTGCGGGGGTTACGGCCCAAGGTGGGGGAAGCGTATGGGCGGATTGAATCGCCTAAGGGGGAGTTGGGGTTTTATTTGATCAGTGACGGTACGCCCAATCCTTATCGTTACCGGGTGCGGCCTCCGAGCTTGATCAATCTTACGGTGCTTGAGGATATGTGCCTGGGACAGAACATCGCCGATGTGGTGGTGATTCTGGGGAGTATCGATATTGTGATGGGGGAAGTGGACCGTTAGTTGCAGTGAGTGCGGCCTTCCCTGATGGGAAGAGACAATCTCAACGAAGGGCACGGCTTTAGCCGTGCCGTAGATGATTTGAAGGCGGGACGGCTTCAGCCGCTGAGGTACGGTTTTTACAAGGTAGCTTGTGCGTGGACTTGAGCATGGAAAAAGACGTACCTCAGGGGCTGAAGCCCTCAATGGCAGGGGCTTTTATGGCACGGCTGGAAGCCGTGCCCTTCGTTAAGGTTCGTTTTTATGGGATGGCTGGAAGACCTGCTATTCGTTAATGGCTGGTTTTTATGGGATGGCTGGAAGCCGTGGACTTCGTTATGGTTCGTTTTTTGGCATCAATCAATGTGCCTTAAGTATTCAGAGCGGGGGCAATAGGGGATGTTAGGCGAAGGCATCGTTAGGGGAATGGCGGAAACCGCACGGAACTTTCTGGGCAGCTTTGTCGACAAGGAGCGCCTGGTCACCGTGCAGTACCCGGAGGAGCGGCTTCCGGTGGCGGAGGCGGCGCGCAACTTCCCTTTTCTTATTTACGATGGCACGGATCCGGAGCAAGGGCTGCGCTGCGTGGCTTGCCAGATCTGCGAAAAGGAATGCCCGCCACGATGCATCACCATCGAAAAGAGCAAAGAAAAAAAGCCCGACTTTGTTGGCAAGCAACAGTTCTACCCTGCCGTTTTCGATATCGATGTGTCGGTTTGCATGAGTTGCCAAATCTGCGTGGAAGTATGCCCCTTCGATGCGATCCGCATGGATAACGAGTTCGAACTCAGCACCGACGACCGCTTTGGCGGGCTGCTATGGACGAAGGAAAAATTGGCGCGTCCCAATGAGCACTACCTGGCCATCCATCCGACGGAAGCGGCCGAAGTAGAGGCCAGACGCGCAGAGGAAAAGGCGCAGGCTGAAGCCAAGAAGCAACAACCCGCGGTGACGAAATAATGCTGGACCAGATGTTCGTGTTGCTAAAGCACTGGCTCCTGGGTTACTCACCGGCGGCGATCCAACCTGCTGTCTCAATTTTGCTGACCATCCTTCCCATACTTCTCGTCTTCCCGGTGCTGTTTGCCTTGACGACGGTTCTGGAGCGCAAGGGATTGGGCCGGATTCAAAACCGTTACGGTCCGAATCGGGTGGGATTTTATGGCATCCTGCAGCCGATGGCGGATGCGGTGAAGTCCTTGACCAAAGAGGATATTGTTCCCGCCTCGGCGGACCGCACAGTGCACTTTCTGGCGCCCCTGATCCTATTGGCGGTCGCGTTTGTGCCCTATGCCGTTCTGCCCATCGGGCGGAACATGATCGCCGCTAACCTGGACGCCGGGGTGCTGTTTTTCTTCGCCATCGGGGCGATTTCAGAACTGTCTGTTTTTATGGCGGGGTGGTCAAGCCGCAATAAGTACTCGCTGCTGGGCGCCATGCGGGCGGTGGCCCAGATGATCAGCTACGAGGTGCCGCTGCTGCTCTCTTCCGTTGCCGTCATCATGGCCGCAGGTTCGTTGTCGACGGTCGAGATCGTGCAAAAGCAAGCCGGCTTTTCAGGAGTTTTTCCCCACTGGTATGTGCTCACGCCGTGGGGTTTCGCCGGATTCATCCTCTTCATGATTGCAGCGACCGCTGAAACCAACCGCTCCCCCTTCGATCTGCCGGAGGGTGAGTCGGAGATTATTGCCGGGTATTACATCGAGTATTCCGGCTTTAAATTCGCCCTGTTCTTTCTGGGAGAATACCTGGGAATGTTTGCCATTAGCGGTCTGGGGATCACTCTGTTTCTGGGCGGATGGTCGGCGCCGTTGCCGTTTCTCACCTGGGTTCCCTCCTGGATTTGGTTCTTTGCCAAGCTGCTGGGGCTCATCATTGGATTTATCTGGATACGCGGCACGCTGCCCCGCCTGCGCATGGATCAGTTGATGAACTTCGCCTGGAAGTTTATGTTGCCGATGGCATTGGTGGTCGTGGTTTCGGCAGGAGCGTGGCGTTTTCTGGCCGAGGGAGTGACGCGGTGGGTGGTGAGCACAGTGTTTATTGCAGTTGCCTACGTGCTGTTGGCGCGCGGCGTGGAGACAAG
>Ga0302326_10018156_pt1 | contig 14594 bp, 15 predicted proteins | sample Palsa_T0_3_FD_202264 | JGI IMG/M metagenome (GOLD analysis project Ga0302326, IMG submission 202264) | Peat permafrost microbial communities from Stordalen Mire near Abisko, Sweden - Palsa_T0_3 | ecosystem: Environmental > Terrestrial > Soil > Palsa > Peat permafrost | place: Sweden: Abisko... | reverse complement strand
CAGGGCAGGATCCACACCTCGACGGCGACCGTGGCGGTGCTGCCGGAGGCCGAGGACGTGGAGGTGCAGATCGACCCCAATGATCTGCAGATCGATGTATACCGAAGCTCCGGGCCCGGCGGCCAGTCGGTCAACACGACCGACTCGGCGGTCCGGATCACGCACAAGCCGAGCGGGATCGTCGTCTCGATGCAGGACGAGAAGTCACAGCTGCAGAACCGCGAGCGGGCGATGAAGGTGCTGCGCGCGCGCCTCTACGAGCGCGCGCTGGCCGAGCAGCAGGCCGAGATCGGCGCGAGCCGCCAGGCGCAGGTCGGCACCGGCGAGCGGGCCGAGAAGATCCGCACCTACAACTACGGCGAGCGGCGGGTCAAGGACCACCGGATCAACCTGCTCGTCCACAACCTCGACGAGATCCTGCTGGGCGAGCTCGACGAGCTCACCGACGCGCTCCAGGACGATGAGAAGCGCCGCCGGCTCGACGATGCGGCCAGTGGCTGAGACCTCGACCCTCCGACCGGCCGCCGTATCGGTCCGGGACGCGCTCCGTGACGCCACCCGGCGTCTGGGCGGCTCGTCGCAGACGCCCCGGCTGGACGCGGAGCTGCTGCTTGCCGAGGTGCTGGGCTGCCGGCGCGAACGCCTGATCTTGGACCGCGATCAGGTGCTGGAGCGTGCGCACGCCGATCGCTTCGCTGCGCTGCTCGCGCGGCGCCGGGCTCATGAGCCGATCGCCTATCTGCTCGGCCGGCGAGACTTCCGCCACCTGACCCTGGCGGTCGACCCGCGGGTGCTGATCCCCCGGCCGGAGACCGAGCTGCTGGTCGAGGTGGCGCTGGAGCTCACGCCTGGGGCAGCGGTGCTCGACGTCGGGACCGGCAGCGGGGCGGTGGCGCTGGCGCTGAAGGACGAGCGGCCCGACCTGGCCGTCGCGGGCGTCGACATCAGTGCCGGGGCGATCGATCTGGCGCGCGCGAACGCGCTCGCACTAAACCTCGACGTGAGCTTCACTGTTGGCGACCTGCTCGATGGTCGCCGGGATCGTCTTGATGCCGTGCTGGCGAACCTGCCCTACGTTCCGGACGATGCCTGGCTGATGGATGACGTGGCGCGCTACGAGCCGAGCGGTGCGTTGCGCGGGGGCAGCGATGGGCTGCAGGTGGTCCGTCGGCTGGTCGCCATGCTCGCCGCCCGCCCGGCTGGGCCCCGGCCGGGGTTGCTGGCGCTCGAGATCGGGTCTGAGCAGGGCGCCGCGGTCGCCGAGCTGGTGCGGGGTGTGGGTTACGGCGCAGTGCAGGTGCTCCGCGATCTGGCCGGGTTCGACCGATGCGTCGTCGGCCGATGACCGCGCCCAGCGAGCAGGCGCTGACGTTCGAGCGCTGCATGAGCGTCGGCGGAATCGCGGTCTTCCCGGCGGACACCGTGTACGGGCTGGCCTGCGATGCGGGCAACACGGGTGACGTGATCAGGCGGCTGTACGCGCTCAAACGCCGCCCGCTGGGCAAGCCGTCGGCGGTGATGTTCTTCGATCTGCAGACCGCGCTGGACGCGCTGCCCGAGCTCGGCGAGCGCATCCACGCCGCGCTGGCGCAGCTGCTGCCCGGACAGGTCACGCTGCTGCTGCCCAACCCCGAGCGGCGGTTTCCGCTGGCCTGCGGCGAGGACCCGGCGACGCTCGGGCTGCGTGTCCCGGTGCTGCCGGCGCTCGCCGGCGTGCGCTGGCCGGTGCTGCAGTCCAGCGCCAACCTGGCCGGCGGCCCCGAGGCGCGCGCCCTGCAGGAGGTTCCCGAGCGGCTGCGCGCGGAGGCCGACATGGTGATCGACGGCGGCGAGCTGCCGGGAACCCCTTCGACCGTGGTCGACCTGCGTCAGTACGACCGTGACCGCAGCTGGTCGATCGTCCGCGCCGGCGCCGTCTCCGAGGCGGCCATCGACGCCGCGCTGCACGCCCAATTCCACTTCGACGCGGCTTCCTACGACACGACGATCAGGGCCGAGATCCCCGCATACGGCGAGCTCCAGGAGCACCTGGAGGCGGCCGGCGGCGACGGCGCGACCCGCGTGCTGGACCTCGGCACGGGAACTGGAGAGACCGCGCGGCGGCTGCTGGAGCACCACCCCGACGCGACCCTCGTCGGCGTTGACGAGTCCGACGAGATGCTGTCGGTGGCCCGCGCCCGACTGCCCGCCGACCGGGCCTCACTGGTGGTCTCACGGCTCGAGGACCCGCTCCCCGACGGTCCGTTCGACCTGGTCGCCAGCGCGCTGGCGATCCATCACCTTTCGCCGGCCGAGAAGCGCGGCCTGTTCGGACGGGTCCGCGCGGTGCTGGTGCCGGGCGGGCGCTTCGTGCTCGGCGACGTGATCGTCCCGATCAACCCGACCGACGCGACGATCGCGTTGACGGCCGGATTCGACCGTCCGGACACGCTGTCGGAGCTGATCGTGTGGCTGGCCGAGGCCGGCTTCGAGGCGTCGGTCGACTGGACGCACCAGGATCTGGCCGTGCTTGTCGGCCGCGTGCCCGCCTGAGCCGGGCGCCGGCCGTGGTCGTCGCTACCCTGCCCCGATGCCTGGAACGGAACTCGCCCGCCCGAGCGGCCGTGCGTGCATCCTGTCGACCTGCGTCGGGCTGCTCGCCGCGCTGGCCTGCGCCGCCGCCTGGACGGCCGACGCCCGCGCGGCCGGCACGCGCCTGTGCGACGGCTACGCGGCGTGCGCGGCGGACGGGTTCCCGTCACACCGCTACGGCGAGCACGCGGCGGCCTCGTACTGGCTGATGAGCGCCGGCGACGAATGCACCAATTACGTCGCCTACGTGGAGCAGACGGTCTACGGCGTCCGGCCCCCCAAGTACATCCTCGGCGACGGCGGCTCGTGGGCGGCGACGGCGGCGGCGCACGGGGTCGCGGTCGACCACACGCCGACCGTCGGCGCGGTGGCCGAATGGGACGATGGCACCGACGGGATCGGCGGGCCCGGGCACGTCGGGGTGGTCGAGGCGGTCGGGTCGGTGGGTCACGGCATCGACTGGATCGACGTCTCCCAGCAGCACATCGACTCAGACGCCGACGGCTATGACTGGGAGCGGATCTACGCGCACAGCTCACCGTCGAGCTGGGAGCCGTGGCCGAGCAACTTCATCCACTTCGGGGGCAGGCCGACGAGCGCACGGCTGCTGGCGATGTACGGCGCCGGGCTGTACCGGATACGGGACTCGCTGGCGTTAGGATCCGGCGCATGAGCGTCGAGCTGCCATCCGATTTCTTCAACCGCCCGCTGTCGGAGGTCGATCCCGAGATCGCCGACGTGCTCGCCTGCGAGCTGCGTCGCCAGCAGCGCACGCTCGAGATGATCGCGTCGGAGAACTTCGCGCCGATGGCGGTGCTCGAGGCCCAGGGCTCGGTGCTCAGCAACAAGTACGCCGAGGGGTACCCGGGCCGGCGCTACTACGGCGGCTGTGAGTTCGTCGACATCGGCGAGCAGCTCGCGATCGATCGCGCCAAGGCGCTGTTCGGCGCCGAGCACGCCAACGTCCAGCCGCACGCCGGCGCGCAGGCCAACAACGCTGTCTACCACGCGCTGATGACGCCCGGTGACACGCTGCTCGGGCTCGAGCTGTCCCACGGCGGCCATCTCTCCCACGGGATGAAGATCAACGTGTCGGGCAAGCTGTACAACGTCGTCGCCTACCACGTCGACCGCGAGAGCTCGCTGATCGACATGGACGAGGTCGCCCGGCTCGCCCGGGAGCACCGACCGAAGGTCATCGTCGCCGGCTGGTCGGCGTATCCGCGTCAGCTGGACTTCCCGCGCTTTCGGGAGATCGCCGACGAGGTCGGCGCCTACCTGTTCGTCGACATGGCGCACTTCGCCGGGTTGGTCGCGGCCGGGCTGCACCCGTCGCCGGTGCCGTACGCCGACGTCGTCACGACCACGATCCACAAGACGATCGGCGGTGGACGCGGCGGGATGATCCTCTGCCAGGAGCAGTACGCCAAGAAGATCGACTCGGCGGTGTTCCCCGGCCAGCAGGGCGGGCCACTGGAGCACATCATCGCCGGCAAGGCGGTGGCGCTGCGGATTGCCCAGTCCGACGCGTTCCGCGAGCGTCAGCAGCGCACGCTGGACGGCGCGCGGGCGCTGGCGAGCGAGCTCGCGGCGGTCGGCGGCGGTGTCTCGGTGCTGACCGGCGGCACCGACGTGCACCTCGTGCTGGTCGACCTGCGGGAATCCGACCTCGATGGCAAGCAGGCCGAGGATCGGCTGCACTCGATCGAGATCACCGTCAATCGCAACGCGGTGCCGTTCGATCCCCGGCCGCCGGCGGTCTCCTCGGGCCTGCGGATCGGCTCGCCGGCCCTGGCCACGCGCGGTTTGGGGGTCGATGACTTCGCCGAGGTGGGACGGATCATCGCGACGGTGCTGACTGCGGGCCCGTCGTTCTCCGACGAGCTGCAGGCGTCGCTGAGCGAGCGCACCGCGGCGGTCGCCGACCGCTATCCGCTGTACGCGCAGCTGGGCACTCCGGCAGCCGTCTGACGCCCGCGGCGGCCCCCCGCCGGCGTGGGGTCTTCCCCGGCTGCAATCCTTCACGGCACTGATGGACTATTGGCACGCAGTCCTTGCGTTCGTGGTCGCCGGGGCGATCGCGGCGGCGCTGACGCCACTGGCGGCGCGGTTGGCGCGCATGATCGGCGCCGTCGACGCGCCGCGTGACCGGGGCCTGGCCGCGCATGAGACGCCGCTGCTCGGTGGCCTGGCGATCCTTTCGGCGGTGCTGATCTGCGCGGCGATCTGGATGCCGCACTCAATCCAGCTGCCGCTGACGCCCCATTCCGGCCGCACGGCCAGCCACGTCAACACGCTCGGGCTGATGGCCGGGGCGGTCCTGATCGCGCTGGTGGGCGTGCTCGACGACGTGTTCGATCTGCCGCCGCTGGTCAAGCTGCTGGGGCAGGTGACCGCGGCGATCATCGCCGTCAAGGCCGGCGCAGTGGTGACCGACGTGACGATCCCGTTCGTCGGCGCGCTGCAGTTCCCCCACGCCGGGGGCACGCTGACCGTGATCTGGCTGGTCGCGCTGATGAACGTGATCAACTTCTCCGACGGCGTTGACGGCCTCGCGGCCGGGCTCACCGCGATCGACGGGATCGCGTTCACCGTGATCGCCTTCAGCCTGCACGTGTCGGGCGCGGCGGTGCTGGCGGCACTGACCGCCGGCGCGTCGCTCGGCTTCCTCGCGCACAACTTCCACCCGGCCTCGGTCTTCATGGGCGACGCGGGGGCGAACCTGCTCGGCTACCTGCTTGGCGTCGTCGCGGTCGTGGGAACGCTGAAGACCAACGCGGTCGTCGCGCTGCTGGTGCCGTTCGTGATCCTCGCGGTGCCCGTGCTCGACACGGCGTTCGTCGTCGCCAAGCGGCTGAAGTACGGACGAAAACCCTGGTCGGCTGACGCCAACCACTTCCATCACCGGATGGCCCGGATCGGCTTCTCACAGCGCAAGACGGTCGCGTACCTCTATACGTGGTCGGCGCTGCTGGCGCTGCTGGCCGTGGCGCTGCGGGTGCTGCCGATTCATCCGCACAACACCCACTACTCCGCTGCCTGGTTCGCGGTGCTGGCGGTGCTGGCACTGGTCGCGTTCGCGTTCAGCATCTACCTGGTGATCGTGCTGGAGATCTTCAAGTTCCCCGGCCTGCCGCGGTTCGAGCCGGCCGCCGGGCCGCGGCCGCACGGGGACCCGGGGTCGGGCGCGCCGCCGCCGCTGCCGCCCGCTGCGGCGCTCGCCGACGACGGCTCACCCGCGCCTGCGGATGGCATCGGGGTGGCCCGCCGTGAGGAGAGCGAAGGGCCTGCCCGCGATGTCGAGACCGGCGAGGTCACCAGGGTTCGATGAGGTCGTGATCGAGAAGGCCAACCTGCACCGGTTGGAGTCGTTCGTGACCGCCGACGGGTCCGCGATCCGTTCGTCCGGCGGTGCTGCTGTGCGCCCGCGTATTCCGATGACGACACCGTGCTGACGGGCGGGTAGCCGGCGCTGTCGGGTCTGACCCGTGTGGAGCGTGGCGGCCTTGGCGTCGTGGCGCTGCTGACCGTGCTGGCGGGCGTCGCTCGGTATGTGGGCGGCGTTCCGCACGTCGTCGCGTTCATCGTCGCCGGCCTGGCGCTCGGCGGGGGCGCCTGGATCGTGTCGTTCTCGACCGAGCAGGTCGGCGGCCGCTTCAGCGTCGGGGTGACCGGGATGATGCAGTCGACCCTCGGCAACCTGCCCGAGTTCTTCGTCGTCCTGTTCGCCCTGATGGATCGCCAGTTGATCGTCGCGCAGACCGCGATCCTGGGCTCGATCCTGGTCAACGCGCTGTTCGTGCTCGGTCTGGTGATCATCGTCGGCGCCAGACGTGAGGGCGACGGGGTGATGCGCTTCAGCCCGAGGCTGCCGAACGACACCGCGACGCTCCTGCTGGTGGCCAGCCTGATCATCCTGCTGGTCGGGATCGTGGCCAACACGCACGGCCCCGCCGCCCACCACGTCAAGGCGATCTCGACCGTGTCGGCGGTCGCGCTGCTCGTCGTCTACGGGTTCTGGGTACGCCAGTACCTGACCTCCGAGCATCCCGAGGACGGTGCCGGGCAGGCGCCGCGGCTGTCGACGCGCTCCAGCCTGCTGCTGCTGATCGTGTCCGGCGTGGCTGCCGGGTTCGTCTCGGACTGGTTCGTGCACGCGCTGGAGCCGACGATCCACTCGATCGGCATCTCGAAGGCGTTCGCGGGCCTGGTGATCGTCGCCACCGCCGGCAACGCGGTCGAGCACGCGGTCGGAGTGGTCCTCGCCGCCAAGGGCCGCTCGGAACTGGCGATCTCGGTCGTCAAGAACTCGGTCGGACAGGTCGCGGCGTTCCTGTTCCCGCTGCTGGTGCTCGTGTCGTTGCTGACCGCGACGACGCTGACGTTCTCGCTGGCGCCGGTCTACGTCGGCGCGCTGTTCGCCACCGCGGTGATCGTCTGGCAGATCACCGGCGACGGTGAGGCGACCCAATTCGAGGGGATGGCGCTGTGTGCGGCGTTCGTCGTGCTGGCGGTGGTCGCCGCCTACCAGTGACCGCCCGGACCCGACCTCGCCGGCACACGTCTCAGCCCGGCTGCTACCTTACGTTTACGTAAGAATAAGTTTTCGGGATCGAAGGAGACGGCGCCGATGTCGACATCACGAGCTTCGAACGCAGGCGCGCCGGAACGGCGGCGCCAGCTTGGCGTCAGCGCCGACCACGACAACTACAAGTGGTGGGCCCTGTCGTGCACCAGCCTCGGGATGCTGCTGGCGACGATCAACTCGGGGACGCTGATCATCGCGCTGCCGGATCTGGAGCGCAGCCTGCACACGAGCCTGCTCGAGCTCGTCTGGGTGATCCTGGTGTACATGATCGCCTCGACCGTGCTCGTGCTCAGCGCCGGCCGGCTGTCGGACCAGTTCGGGCGAAAGAACGCCTACATCGCCGGCTTCGTCGTGTTCGCGCTCGCCAGCCTCGGCGCCGGCTTCGCGCAGGACGGCACGCAGCTGATCCTGTGGCGGATCCTGCAGGGGATCGGCGGCGCGTTCCTGTTCGCCAACTCGGCCGCGATCGTGACCGACGCGTTTCCCCGTGAGCAGCTCGGCGTGGCGATGGGGACCAACACGATGGTCGCGGCCGTCGGCCTGGTGATCGGCCCGGTGCTCGGGGGCGCGCTCGTCCTCCTCAGCTGGCACTGGGTGTTCTGGTTCAACGTCCCGTTCGGCCTGGCCGGCAGCCTCTGGGCGTGGCAGATCCTGCACGAGGTCACCGGCTCGTCGGAGGACCGGTCGTTCGACTGGCTGGGCACGATCACGTTCCTGGCCGGCCTGACCGGCCTGGTCTACGGGATCTCCAAGGGCGGACTGACCGGCTGGACCGCGCCACTCGTGATCCCGTCGCTGATCGTGGCCGCGGTGCTGCTTCCGCTGTTCGTGCTGATCGAGCAGCGTCAGCGCCAGCCGATGCTCGATCTGTCGATCTTCAAGGACCGGCTGTTCGCGACCGCGTCGGGCGCCGCGTTCGCCAACGGGCTGGCGCGCTTTGCGCTGATGTTCGTGTTCGTCTTCTACTTCCAGGGCGTGCAGGGCGACTCGCCGCTCCTGGCGGGAATCAAGCTGGCGCCGCTGGCGGTGGGGATGCTGATCGCCTCGCCGCTGGCCGGGATCTGGGCCGACCGCCACGGGTCACGGACGCTGGCGGTGCTCGGGATGCTCGTCACGGCCGCCGGGCTGGCGCTGATGACGACGCTCGAGCGTCACACCAGCTACGTCTGGCCCGGCCTCTACATGCTGATCGTCGGGATCGGGTCGGGCATGTTCAACTCGCCCAACACCGCCGCGATGATGGGCACGGTCGCCCCGCACCGCCGCGGGATCGCCGCCGGCGCGCGAGTCCTGGTGCAGAACACCGGCGCGGTGCTCTCGATCGCATTCGTGCTGGCAGTGATCACCGCTGCCGTCCCGAAGACCGTCCTGTTCAGCGTCTTCTCCGGCCTGGCGAGCCACATCTCGACCGCGGAGCTTCACCCGTTCATCGCGAACATGCACACCGCGTTGTGGTGCCTGGCGGCCGTGTCGGTCGTCGGTGCGGCGATCTCGGCGGCCCGTCCCAAGCACGTCGCCGCCCAGCCGGGGTCTAGGATCGAGCCCGAGCCACCGGCTGCGGCGGCCGCGCCCCCAGACGGCCAATCCGACCACAGCCGCGAACCGGTCCTCTCATGACCACGACCGCAGACACCCCGCCGCCGGCCACGGCGGCGACCGGAACGACAGATGCGCAGGAGCCGGCGACCGAGCCGACGCTGCGGATCGGCGAGGTGGCCGATCGAACCGGCGTCACGCCAAGGACGATCCGCTACTGGGAGGAGATCGGGCTGCTCGGCGCCGGCCACGAGCGGGCCGAAGGCAAGCACCGCCTGTACGCCGAGGCCGACGTCGAGCGGATCTCGGAGATCGTGCGCCTGCGTGATCTGCTGGGACTCTCCCTCGAGCAGCTCTCCAAGCTGTTGGAGGCCGAGAGCGCCCGCGCCCAGCTGCGCCGTGAGCTGACCAAGACCGAGGCGCCCGCCGAGCGCAAACGGCTGCTGGAGGAGGTTCAGCGCCACATCTCGACTCAGCTTGACCTGGTGCGCACGCGACTGACCGAGCTGACGCAGCTCTCGACCGAGCTCGAGCAAAAGCAGCAGCTGGTCGAGCAGCGCATCCGCGAGTACTCCTAACGCTTGGGTGAGCACTGGCGCTCGCCGATCGAGCGGTCGCTAGCGTTGGACCCGCGCGCGCGGTCGAAAAGGAGTTCGCCCTGAGGCGCGCAACCAGGCTGGTGAGCCCGAGTTGGCTGAGACCGGGCTGGTGAGCCCGAGCCGGCTGTCTCATCTCAAACTCATGCGCGCCCTGACCACCACACGCCTGCGCACGATGCTGCCGACGCCCGTCGCGTCGGCGCTCGCGGCCGCATTGCTCGGTGCCGTCAACGTCGCCTCGGCGTTACGGCCTGACCTCAGCTGGCGCGGCCACCTGCTGCTCGACGTCGAGCCGGTCCAGGCGGTCCGCCTGTTCCACGCATTCGCGCTGCCTGCCGGAGCCGCGTTGCTGCTGCTGGCGCCATATCTGTACAAGGGGCGCCGCCGCGCCTGGGAGGCCGCGGTCGTGCTGATGATCGTGCTCGGCGCGCTCGACGTGCTCAAGGGCCCGGACCTGATCTCGGCGCTGATCACGTGGGGGGTGGCGGTGCTGCTGGCCCGGCGCGGTGACCAGTTCCGCGTCCGCCACGACCACATCACGGCTCGCTCGGCGCTCTGGCGCGTGCCCGCGCTCGGCGTCGGCGCGCTGGCGATCACGACGCTGGCCGCCTGGCTCTCCCAGGACCGGCCGTCGTGGACATCGGTCGTGCGGGAGACCGGCAACCTGCTGGCGTGGCGCAGCGGCGCCGGGGTGTTCCACCACCATCTGCACCATCTGGCGTGGCTGCCCGACAGCGTCCACCTGGTGGAGCTGGGGACGTTGGCCGCGATCGCGTACGTGATCTTCCGGCCTTTGGCCGGCCCGCGCGGGCTGCCCGACGCCCACAGCCGTGAGGCCGCCGCGGAGATCGTCCGCGCCCACGGCACCGACACGCTCTCGTTCTTCAAGCTGCGCTCCGATCAGCACTACTTCTTCAACGCCGAGCGCACCGCGTTCGTCGGCTACCGGGTCGAGAACGGCGTGCTGCTGCTGGCCGGCGACCCGGTCGGTCCCGACTGCGCGATCGTGGGCCTGCTGGACGAACTGCTCGCCTGCACCGCCAGCCGGGGCCTCAAGCTCGGGGTGATCGGCGCCAGCGCCGCGATGTGCGAACGCTACGCGGAGCGGGGCTTGAGGACGATCTACCTCGGCGACGAGGCGATTGTCGACGTGCCGCAATTCTCAATCGAGGGTCGGCCGATTCGCAAGGTCCGCCAATCGGTCAGCCGGTTGCAGAAGGCCGGCTACACCACCGAGCTGCTGGACGTCTGCGCGCTGGATCCGGCAACCGCACGGGAGATCGAGCAGGTACTGAAGCTCGGCCGCGAGGGGGCGCCCGAACGAGGCTTCTCGATGGCGATGGAGTCGATCTGCGGCGCGTACAACCGTGACACGTTGGCGCTCCTGGCCCGGGACGGCGACGGCGTGATCCGCGGCGTGCTGCAGTTCGTCCCCTGCTACGGGCGGGCGGCGATGTCGCTGTCGTTCATGCGGCGTGACCCGGAGACCCCCAACGGCCTGACCGAGTTCATGGTCGTGCGGGCGATCGAGGCGCTGCGCGAACGCGGGGTGGCCGAGATCTCGCTGAACTTCGCCGCGTTCGCGAAGTGGATCCACAGTCCGGCCACGCAGCTGGAGACGGCGCTGGGAAAGCTGATTGCGCTCGGCAACCCGTATTTTCAGATCGAGAGCCTGTACCGCTTCAACGCCAAGTTCTTCCCGCGCTGGGAGCCGCGCTACCTCGTCTACGAGGGCGCGCTCGGGCTGCCGCGCACCAGCCTGGCGGCGATGTGGGCCGAGGGCCAGCTCGCCAAGCCGTCGCTGCCCCGACCGGCGGCGGTGCCGCAGCCCGTCGCGGTCGCCGCCCGCTGACGATCGCGGGCCGGTTCGTGGCCTCTTGCCGGCGTTCGTGGGCCTCTTCGCCGGCATCTCCACCGTCTCCTGGCGCTGTCGCGACAGCTGATCCGGCCGTTCGATGCCCGGAAATTGGTGTCACAAGCGTGTTACAAAGTTCTGCGCCAGCCGCTATATTACGTTTAGGTTGAGGCACGCGCTTCGGCGGAACTGCTTCGTCGAAACGATCGGGTACGATTTCGCGCCCGGTCCGTAGCGCTGCCGCCGACTCACGGACCGTTTTTCCGACTTGTACATCTTTTCGACATCCATCGATCGCGCCTGCGCCGATTCGGCCGGGCGGGGATCACGCTCGGGCGCGCCGGAGAGGCCCCGTTGGCGCTAGACGCCCCCGTCGGCGCCGGACAGCGCCGGGTGGCCGGAATGCAGACGCTCGCACTTCGTTACCTCGACGCCGGGTTCGCGGTGACCGCCGCCGTGATCGCGATCGCGCTCGGCGCGCCCGCGTTCGGCTGCGTGGTCGGTGCCGCCGGTTGGATCCTGCAGCGATTCGTCCAGGTGCTCGACCGGGCCTGGGCGCGGCGGCTGCGCGAGCCGCGGGCGCAGCTGGGCGTCAGCCTGTTCGAGCGCTTCGGCCGGATCTGGCTGCTGGCCGGCGTGATCGTCGTGGCCGGCCTGGCCGGTGGGCGTAGGGACGGCCTCGCCGCCGCGCTGATCATCTTCGGCGCCTACACGATCCGGTTCGTGGTCGGGTTGGTCAGTGGTCCCCCGGCCGACCGCGATGACGCCCCACCGCCCGCCAGTCCATCCTCGTCCACCCGGAGCGAGTGGTGAGCGCGACCACCCCGGACGTGCCCAAGACCGGTGGTATGAGCGACGCCAAGAAGCTCATCTGGGGGGTCGGCGGCGTCTGGCTCGCCGGGATCATCTTCTTCGTCGCGATCGTCGGCTTCGGCTCCGATAAGTCGCCGTCCGTCGCCAGCGGAGCCTATTCGCCGACCGACGAGTTCAAGCTCAACACCTGGTTCAGCGTCGGCCCGATCGACTTCAACAAGGGCGTCTTGTACCTGATCCTGGCAACGGTCATCACGATCGGTCTGCTGGTCTACATGGCGCGCCGGCTCAAGGAGCGGCCGGGCCGACTGCAGGTCGCCGTCGAGGTGTTCTACGACCTGACCTCGAACCTGGCCGACGGCTCGATGGACAAGTCGATGAGCCGCAAGTACTTCCCGCTGATCGCGACGATCTTCGTGTTCATCCTCGTCTCGAACCTGATCGGCTACATCCCGTTGCCGATCGACACGGGACAGAAGTTCCTGCTGTTCGGGATCCACTGGCCGTCCTTCCAGATCTACGCGGCCGACACGAACGTCGCGTTCCCATTGATGCTCGCGCTGCTGGTGTTCTTTCTGTTCACCTACGAGGGCGTCCGCAAGCACGGCCCGTTTGGCTACGTCAAGAGCCTGATGCCGGACGTGAGCGGCGGAATCAGCTTCCTCGTCTTCCCGATCGAGATCCTCTCCTACTTTTTGCGGCTGATCTCGCTGACCGTCCGGCTCTGGGCCAACCTGCTGGCCGGGCACCTGCTGATCGCGTTCATGGGCGGCGAGCTGGGCGTGCTCACCGGCAATACCGTCGTCTCCTGGGCGCTGCTGCCGCTCGGGATCGCGATCTTCCTGTTCGAGGCGATCCTGATCGCCGGACTGCAGGCATTCATCTTCTCGATCTTGACCGCGATCTATCTCGGTAGCGCGGTTGCCGAGTCTCACTGACCATTACCGACTTACTGACGTCAAGGAGCCACCGACCCACATGCTGTTTCTTCATTTCATGGTCATCTTCCATCCGATGATCGCCGCGGCGGGTTCCGCCACCAACGCGCAGGACGCGGGCCGCGCGATCGCGCTCGGCGCGGGCGCCGGCGGCGGCGCCGCGGGCGCCGGGGCCGGCATCGGCTCCGTGTTCGGCGCGTCGATCCAGGCCAAGACCCGCCAGCCCGAGCTGCGCTCCGACATCGAGCGTGATCAGTGGCTGGGCTTCGCCCTGACCGAGGCCTGTTTCTTCTACGGCCTCGTCGGCGGGTTCATCGCCTTCTTCCTGTAGGCCGACGATGCAGGCGCTCGCCGCACATCTCCCGCTGGCCTCCGGCGGCTCATTCCTGATCACCCCGAACGTGGGGCTGATGGTCTGGACGCTGGTCGTCTTCCTGATCTCGTTCCTGGTCCTGCGCAAGGCCGTGTTTCCGCGGATCCGCGACGCGCTGGACGCCCGCGCCAACCGGATCACCGAATCGATCGACGCCGCCGATAAGACCCGCCAGCAGGCCGATCAGCTGCTGGACGACTACCGCGAGCGGCTCAAGGACGCGCGCGGCCAGGCCGACGAGATCATCGCCCGTGCGCGGACCGCCGCCGAGAGCCACGAGCGCACGGCGTCCGAGGACGCCAAGGCCAAGCGTGATCAGATGATGGAGCAGACCCGCCGTGACATCGAGGCCGAGACCCGCCGCGCGATCCAGGAGATCCGCCGGGAGGTCGCCGACCTGACGGTGCTGGCGACCGAGAAGGTGACGCGCAAGACCCTCACCGAGGACGACCAGCGCCGCCTGATCGAGGATGCGATGTCGGAGCTGGACTTCTCGGCGCTCGGCGGCGGCGAGGACCACGCCTAACCGACATGGAGGAGATCGCCCAGGTCTACGCACGCGCCCTGTTCGAGGTCGCGACCGAGCACGACTCGCTGGACGAGATCCGCGATCAGCTCGGCGCGTTCGCGGACGCGATGCACGGCAACCGCCAGTTCGCGGTCTTCTTCTTCTCGCCGTACTTCTCGGTGCCGGAGAAGAAGAACGGGCTCCGGCGGACGGTCAAGGATCCCAATCCGGAGTTCGAGAACTTTCTGGAGGCGCTGATCGAGCGTCACCGGATGCCGGCGATCTTCCGGATCCGGACCGAGTTCGAATCGCTCTGGGACGAGGAGCGGCGGCTGCTGCCTGTCAAGATCACTTCGGCGGTCACGCTCGACGAGGCGACCGTCAAGGGGATCAGCGATCGGATCGGCGCTCAGGTCGACCGCCAGATCGAGGTCTCGGCCGAGGTCGATCCCGACATCCTCGGCGGGATCGTGCTGCGAGTGGGCAACCTGATCCTCGACGCCTCGATCAAGAACCGTCTCGAACAACTTCGACAGCAAGTCGCCCAGGCGTAGGCCTGCACCCGGCTAAGGAGCCCTGACTCAAGATATGCAGATCAACCCCGACGAGATCACCTCGATCCTCAAAAGCCGGATCGAGGGCCTCGACACCTCAAACGCCGATCTGACCGAGGTCGGAACCGTGCTGTCGGTCGCCGACGGCATCTGCCGCGTGCACGGCCTGGAGAACTGCATGTCGTTCGAGATGCTCGATCTCCCCCATGGCGTGACCGGGCTGGCGCTCAACCTCGAGTCCGACAACGTCGGCGTGGTG
>Ga0302326_10018155_pt1 | contig 14594 bp, 14 predicted proteins | sample Palsa_T0_3_FD_202264 | JGI IMG/M metagenome (GOLD analysis project Ga0302326, IMG submission 202264) | Peat permafrost microbial communities from Stordalen Mire near Abisko, Sweden - Palsa_T0_3 | ecosystem: Environmental > Terrestrial > Soil > Palsa > Peat permafrost | place: Sweden: Abisko... | reverse complement strand
GAAGAGTACAATCACGACCGACCTCATCGCGGAGTCCAAAATCGCACTCCGCACGAGGCCTTCTTGGCTTTCGCAGCTGTACTAAAAAACGAGGCCCTGACTGTCTAAATTAGTAGGGAGCACTACACCAGCTCTCACGCAAGCGCTAGCCAAATCCGATATTCTTTCCGTTCGAGACCAACTCAAGCGTGTAAATGTCTGCATGCTTACGCGCGTCGAGCGATTATCGGCGGAACTGGATGAGCGCTCTCTGCAAGTACCGGTGATGAAGAATCACAAGCATCGACAAGAGTGGCGTAGGATTCGCGTTGTTTTGAAACTCGAATCTGAATGGTGCAAACTCGTACGTGAGGCGACCACTGGTATTCTTCGATGTTACGGTGGGCAGCGACGGCTCTTGATAGAAGATGCGCTGCGACATAATGCCGCAAAAGAACCGACATCGGGTTCTCGAATCAAGGAAATCGTTCAACGTCTGTGCACGCAAATTACGTGCAAAGCGAACGGGAGCAGATCGAAATAACGTCAAACCTAATCCGATAAGATTAGTGCCCGCCTCAATTTGTCGATTAAATGTGGACTTCACTTCTGATTTTTTCGTTCAACTCTCCGGTGGACGATCTCACCTATTTGTTTCTCCCTTTCTTCGTGAATAGCTCGATCAAGTAAATATTCGATTTGCTTGTTTAGTGACCGGTGCTCCAGTTCCGCGAGCTCAGTCAAGCTGGCTTTGAGTTTTGCCGGGATACGAAGAAGAAAACGGACTTGTGATTCGCTCATCGTGTTGAAGTGTGTTCCAACCTATTTCGCTTGACAGTCGAACTTAGCGTGATATCATAATGATTGCATAACGATATCACGCGAGGGATCAATGCCCATATCAGCTAACGTTACTCTAGTACGTCAGAACCTGCGCCTCGTCAAGCGGCTTTATCCTGCGTTGCCGCGAGCAAGTCGTCTGAGTCTGCGCGAGTTGACAAGGACGCATGGGATATCTATCGCGCTGGGCGACATATCGCTGATCGACGGTAATTGGTACGTAACTCACGTCGGTCTCCTACGGCTAGCTCTGAGGCGGCGATGCTTGGGAATTCGTACAGTGATGATGGAAAGACAGTCTGACCCGCTCTCTAACCGATGGGTCTTCAAGGCTACTGTCTTTCGAGGTACGAATTCGAAAGGGTATGTCGGTTTCGGCGACGCCGATCCTTCGAACGTCTCTCCCCTGGTCCGTGGCGCCGAGATGCGCGTGGCCGAGACCCGCGCTGTTAATCGCGCTCTCCGCAAGGCGTATGGCATCGGCTTGTGCTCGGTCGAAGAGCTTGGATCCTTCTCTGCGCCTGTACTACCTTCGTATCCCAAGCAACCCGCGCCTGTTTCCGGCAATGGAAATGGTTCGAGTCACGGCCAGCCACGATTGCGAGACCAACTCTGCCTTCTGATCCGCCAGTTCAACCTTGATCCCACACTCGTGAAGGCCTACGCCGCTGACTTCTGCGGCACCGAAGCTCTCAAGGAGGCCAGCCGGGATTTGGTCGAATCCTTCATCGCCCATATCTCGAAGGCGGCAAACGAAGATCGAAGCGCTTTGATCTGCAAGCTCAACTCCTATGCCCAATCTGTCGAGGTGAAGCCATGAAACGGCAGATCCCAGGTCTTCACTCAGGGCAACAAGCCACGGCCCGTCATCTCGAGGGCTTGTTCCTGGTGCGTGTCGATACAGCTTCCTACCGCTGGCATCCGCAGAAGCCCTTCCTCGTTCTCCGGTTTGTCATCCTTGAGCCCGATTCGTTCGCCACACATTCCTTCTCCGGGCGCCTGTACTGCAGCGAGCGAGCACTGTGGAAGCTCAATTGGTTTCTTCGGGACTTTGCTTATGACACTGAACTACTTGGGAAGGATCAGGTGGATGAGAAAGCGCTCCTGAACCTTCGAGGGGTAATTCGAACCTCACTCGTCACCTTCAACGGACGTTCCTATCAGAACCTTGAAGGGTTTGCTCCTGCCGGTGAGTGGGAAGAACTGCTCACGTCTTCCTCAGCTCGGCTGAGTCACGACCATGATCTATAGCCACACACAGATCAGCCAATTCGTTCGCTGTCCCCGCAGTTATCGCTACCGCTATCTCGATGGTTGGCAGGAGAAAGAAACCCGCGCCGCCATGGCCTTTGGCCGTTCGTTTGAAAAGGCACTCGGAGCCTACTTCCTCCGCGAGGATCCAAGCGCGGTGCTGTTCAAAGAATGGGGTGCATATCGCGATGCGCCGTTTGAGTACAAGAAAGGCGACTCCTGGGACCGTCTCGTCCACCAGGGAGTTCATCTGCTCGGGCGATTCGCTCAGGACGATCGCGTTCAGATTCCCTGTCCGAAGAAAGACCTGCAAGTGAAGTTGGTTCGATCCTTAGGGACGAACAACGAATTCGTTTCCTACATCGACGCTCTTGGAGAGCTTGACGGCACTCCCTGCGTCATTGATTGGAAGACGACGGCGAGCCGTTATCCGGAAGAGCCCGAAGGACTGCTGGCGCTCGATCCACAGCTCATCTGCTACTCCTGGATCAGCGGAATTCCCGAAGTCGCCGTGGTCGTATTCGTGCGAAAGAATCAGCCTGAGATTCAATACCTCAAGGCCACGATCTCCGATGAGCAACGCCGGGAGTATGGCCGCTTGGTTGAAACCTCGGTTGCGCAGATCGAAGCGGGTCAATTCGTTTCCCACAGCGGCATCCGGTTCCCTCAGAACGGGTGTGTCAGCTGTGCTTATCTCGGGCTTTGTCTCAACAACCAACCCTTGATCGACGCAAATCTCGTTCGTCGGCCAGGAGCCATCGACCTTGACTGGCTTAATGACTTGGGTGACTAACGGGAGACCCTTGGTGGCTCCGAAGCTCAACCGCCGCCGGGCTATGTTCGTTCTGACCAAGATCGAGGAGATCCTGGGATGGGAGCGAGCAACCGAGCGGGAGCGTGATACCCGCTTTGTCGAGCTCGGCCGTTATCTGTGCGAAGTGCGCTCCGGGCAGTACTGGCGTCTCGACAATCTGAAGTCCTTCGATGAGTTCCTCGAGAAGCGTTTCCCGGAGTCGCGGAGGAAAGCCTACTACCTGATGGCCATCCACGAGCAGCTGCGTCGGATCCCCAAGCCATACCTGAAAGAGGTGGGATGGTCAAAGGCGACGGAACTGGCGAAGGTGGCGCGGCGGGATGGAGCGGAGTTTGATTGTGCAACCTGGTTGCACAGGGCCCAGCAGTTACCCAAGGAAGAGTTCAAGCGCGAGGTCGAAAAGCACCTTACGGGGAAAGAGACAGAGCCCTGGGAAATCCTCTACTTCAAGATATACAAGAGCCAGCTTGCGGTTGTCGAGCAGGCGCTGGAGACCGCCGCAATGATGCTGGGAACCGACAAATCTCGGGGCTACTGCCTTGAAATGATCTGTGCGGATTTCCTGGCGGGTGCGAGCCTCGAGGGAGACTCCAAAGCATTGCTCACGTCCCTCGATCGACTTTATGGTCTTCTTCCACATCCCCAGAAACAAGAATTCCTTGAGCGAACACGAGTTGCTTCGTGAACGGATCTCGTCACAGACGCCCCAGACTCAAGCTCAGCCCACGGTCCTACCGAAAACTGTGGCGCCAGATACTTGAGCGCGATGGATGGCGCTGCCAGAATTGTGGAAGTCGTGCTGACCTTCAAGTTCACCATATCAAACCGCGCGGCCGCCTCGGAGACGACGCCGACTCCAATCTCGTCACACTGTGCGCCAACTGTCATCAGAGAGTTCATTCCAATTAGTAGGGCAAGAAACGTTTCTTAGAGTCTCCGAGATCGATTTCGATGCTTACAAACGACGTTTACGGAATTGGCCGTTTGCCGTAGCGACGGAAGGCCGTCGATGGGAATTGCGATTTTGAACAACCGACGTCGTGCTCATTCCACATCCGAAACGAGTGAGCTTGGCAAAAGGGTCCCTTGAGTTCGAATCTCATCCGCTCCGCCAGCCAGTCTCGGCGTTTCGCTCTCTTGGTGCCCTTTGGTCCCAAATGTCGATTTTGCGGGCCAAAATGCCCGAATAATATGCGGGTCAGCGCCTGCGAGTGCTCCAAGACCCGAATTGGCGCTTCGATCGTGCCGTTTTTCTCCGAAGCCGTGTCGAGTAGTGCCTTTTCACGGAACAAAGGGAATTGCCAGACCGAATTGACTACCCTCCGACAGCCAGTGTCAGGCCAATTCTCGGTTCCCGCCATTTCAGCGGGAACATTACCAGGGCTCTATGGATATTTTCCGCGAATGGGGCACAGAGAATCGAGCTGATCGGTCGGATTTTGAGTGAAGGTGTTCCTAAGGTTGCGGTGTCTCCCCTTCTGGCATCGCAGTGCTGACGGTTGTTTAAATCATCGGTCGGGCGAAGCTAATTCCGACGGCACGTCCACTACTCAAGCAGGACCGGAATCGCAGAGCCATTGAACTCGATATTCGGAAAACACTATGTTCCTTCAACAAGAATCGTACGGAAACTCCTGCTCTAGCCCGATCAATCGAAGGGCAAGCCTCCGGGCTCTGAAGTAGCAGTGTTTGCGAATAAATGTTGCTTATAGACAATCACTGGCGCTTCCGCATTTGTTGACACCAGAAGCACGTGTTGGCCGAAAAAGACAATTTACATCGGAATACGATATAATCGTGCTCGGATATGTTGCGGCCCAGCAGAGAACGCTTCAATTTCGAGGCGCTGGCGGATTGCCGATATGCGATTCGCCGGTACCTGAACGTCAGTGAACGCAACGCACGGGCAGCGGGGCTTGAGCCGCAGCAATACCAGGCGCTGCTTGCCATCAAAGGTGTTTCTCCCTCGCAAGAAGCGACCGTCGGCGTTTTTGCGGAGCGGCTTCAAATCCAGCATCACAGCGCCGTCGAATTGCGCAGCCGGGTGGATCGGCGGCAGGTTCTTGTTCAGCTCACGCCGACTGGCGAACGGAAGCTCAAGCGCGTTTCTCTGCCGCATCGCGATGAACTGCGGACGGCCGGGCGAAGGCTACTTCGAGCCCTGGAAGATTTCATTTCGCAGAATGGATCGCGCTTCAGCACACAACGGCAGCTGCGAAAATCGGGCAGATGCGGAGCTGGGTAGGGCGAGTCGCAAGTTATTCGCGTCCATTCACCGAACTGAGGGCTTGAGCCTTGAGATTGGCGAGTGTTTCCGGAGGCGGGGGCCTCCGGGCTCTGAAGTTACGGGGTGGCTGGCGCTAGACGAGGACTGCTGAATGCCCTTGAGGTACTGCAGTTCGAGTCTCGGGCACTGAAGTTTCGGACGGCGGCGTTGAAACTGTTCGGCTGGGAAGTTACGGGTGGGCTCGCGCGGAAATTCTGAACGAGATTCACAAACACGTGTCAGTTGGGGCGCAGATGGGCGATTCGATTGGAGGAATGGCTGGGCTTGGCAAGCCGGCGCCGGTTTCCGGTTATCGGATGGGATTGATATCGCTGCTTGCTGCGGCGATCGGAAGTTTTGCGGGCCTCATCGCATACGTTCTTTACGATCTGATCGGCCTCTTCACCAATATCGCGTTTTACCACGATTGGTCGTTTCATTTCCGCAGCCCCGAACATACGCAGATTGGTACGTGGGTGATTGTCGTGCCGGTGATCGGCGGATTGATCGTCGGAGTGATGGCGAAATATGGCTCCGATAAAATAAAGGGCCACGGGATTCCTGAGGCGATGGAAGCGGTGCTCACATCGCGCAGCCGAATTGAGGCCAAGGTCGCGATTTTGAAGCCGCTTTCTGCCGCGATCGCCATCGGAACGGGCGGGCCGTTCGGCGCAGAAGGGCCGATCATTCAAACAGGCGGCGCGTTCGGATCGATCGTGGGCCAGCTTGTATCCATGACGGCTTCCGAACGCAAAGTGCTGCTCGCGTGCGGGGCGGGTGCGGGCATGGCGGCCACGTTCAACACGCCGATCGCCGGCGTAATTCTGGCGATCGAGCTGCTGCTTTTTGAATTTCGCGCGCGATCTTTTATTCCGTTGGTGGTTGCCAGCACGATGGCCACAAGCGTCCGATATTTCCTTCTCGGACAGCATTCGATGTTTCAGATGGGCAATGTGAATTACGGATTGCCCGTCGGCCTGCCCTTCTATCTTCTTCTGGGCATCATTTGTGGCATTGCCGCGATCGGATTCACGAAAGTGCTCTACTGGGTGGAGGATCAGTTTGAACGTCTGCCGATGAGCGATTTTTGGCATCCGGCGATTGGGGCGCTGGGCCTTGGTATCATCGGATTTTTCGTTCCACGAGTTCTGGGAGTTGGTTACGACACGATCTCCGACATTCTGAACAACAATTTGACGCTGAAGATTTTGTTGCTTGTCGCGGTGTTCAAGGCGCTGGCGCTGGTGATTTCGCTCGGGTCGGGAACGTCGGGTGGATTGCTCGCGCCGATGTTCATGTCTAGCGCGGCGATGGGCGGCGTCTTCGCGATGCTTGTGAACTGGATGATTCCGGGTGCGCATCTGTCGCCGGGCGCGTACGCGCTAGTGGCTATGGGCGCTGTGTTCGGGGCGGCGTCACGTGCGACATTTACATTTATCGTTTTTGCGTTCGAGATCACGCACGACTTCAACGCGATACTTCCGCTGATGCTCGTCTCGGTGATCGCCGATGCGATCGCGCTGCGCTATTTGCCAAACTCGATCATGACGGAGAAACTTTCACGTCGCGGACTCGACGTTCATCAGGAATTTGAAGCGGATATCCTGAAGCAAGTGCGCGTGCGGGAACTCATGCGCCAAACTGTGCCGACGATTTCAGCCGAAATGACAGTGCGCGAACTTGGCGACCGCATCGCAAAGGGCGACATGCATCTCGATCTGACGCGAGGGCTTCCCGTCGTGTCGCAAAATGGCGAATTGGTGGGTCTATTGACGCAAACGGATTTGCTGCGCGCTGTGGAGCGGCATCCGGCGGGCGATTTACCAGTGCTGGATGTAGCGACGAAATCGCTGCTCGTCGCTTATCCGGATGAACGGGCGTTCGATGCTGTTTTTCGGATGCTCCAGCATAATGTGGGGCGGCTGCCGGTGGTCGATCGCGCGAATCCGAAGAATATGGTTGGCTATCTGAATCGATCGAGCGTGCTCAACGCGTGGACCCGCCAGTTCGAACACGACAATCTTCGAGAAACCGGATGGCTGAGACGATATTTTCCGGGTAAATCAGGCGGCTCGGTTATCGGAGGAGGCACGCTGATTGGGAAAATTCTCGCGCTAGATGAAATGAAGCTGACGGTTGCAGTTGCGGGAGAGCCGGAGGCGCGCACTATGGAATTCGAGATGCACGAATCGCTGCGGGGAATTTCGGTGGGAGATCAGGTGCGAATTCAATATCACGCGGAGAACGATCATGCGTTTTTGGATCGTGTTGAAGAGTTGCGGGTGCATTAAACAAACAAGATTTTGAGATTTTACAGTCCTCCGGAGGCAGGGGCCTCCGGGCTCTGATGGCGTCTTTCTTCGCTTGGCGCAGACTATTTTATCGTAGTTCGTACTTGGCGTAGCGGATCGGTTTTATGCTCGAGCGGGAGTGCTGTCCAGTCGGGGAAAGGGAGTACTTGGATTTTCGAGGGTGGTTCCGAAGTTACGATTGGCCAACGACAAATGGATGAGACGGCGATCCTTCCGCCATCGCGGTACCAGTCGAAGTCTATTCAGCTAGGCGAATAAGGCCGCTGAGTTACGGCTCGTCGCGAGCCCAGGGACGGGAAAATCCTACTCGATCGAGGAGCCCGTTTGCCGGCTTCTCGGCCAGGGAATACAGCCGCAAGCCATTACCGTCGTTTCATTTACGCACGCTTCCTCCATTGAATTGCGCGTCAGAATCCACGCTTGATGTGTGAACCATAACCAGCAAAACGGCACTAACGTTCGCGTCAGCTCGCTCCATTCGCTTGCCTTGAGACTGCTTAAAGCGGCCAACTTACTTCTACCGCCTCTTACTACCCGGTGTCCTGCGGCACGCAATGCAGTCGTAGCAGAGACCCGAATGGCGTCGTAGGCTAGCCGGAATTCTCGAGATGAATAAGGACTCCCGCGGCAAACTTAGCGCCGCCCCGCATGCACAATATTTTCCACGAGAAACAATTTCCGGGTCGCTCGGGCTAACCGCAGAATTGGTCGGACTAATCAGGAACTTTACCCCCGAATCCGACTGGTGAAGATGGCGAATCATTGTCTACACTCGCCGATGGATTCCGGTCGAGGGCCGAGATTCCCTCGACCGGAATGACGTCGCGTGGATAGATCGCCTGAAGGACATAACCGGGTTGATATCGCGTGAAGTTACCGGGGCCGTGAAGGGACCAGCCGGACTTCACCGGCAACTTTCCAATCCAGCGCTCAACGTACAAGCCGAGGTAAAGTTTTTCAGCTGGAAGGTGGATCGTTTTTAGCTCGACGATTGCACCCGGCACGCCCGCGCTAATCGGACTTAGCTGATACTGCATCACGCCTTGCTTGCCTTGAAAGCGCAACGGCGGCACCGTTCCAACTGCAAACGCGTAGATGGCGAGGTGCCAGCCATTTGCATCAACGGGAGTTGATCGTCTGTAGTAGAACTCATCTGGCTCGAAAGTGATTAGATCTTCAGTCTCTTCAGCTTTTTCAAACTCATCCATTCCCCATACCGAGACACCGACGCTTGGGCCGCTTACGATTGGCACGGAAAGTGGGTGGGTGAACAGGCCGAGACCTTTCGGTTCGCCGGTCCTAGCATCTCGACCTGAAATAATTTTGCCGGGATTCTCGCTAGAAAATTGCGCGAAGCCGTCAACGTGGTAAGTCAGCTTTACGCGGTCTTCCGCCGTGAATCCCACACATTCACCCCAAGGGATGTTTCGCGTTCCCATGTTTTGTGGATCAACCAGATGCTTGTAAAGGAAGCCGCTCCGGGCGTGATGGTATGGCGCGAGCACTGAGAAGCCATCCCCGTTCAATCCAATAATTTTCGTTATTTTGCGGAGATCCTCACCCGCGCCCGGCCGTATGGCGATTGTCCATTTGCGGTTTGAGCTCATTTTGCGCCCCTGCGAGATGATTCTAGATGTGGCATCCGTGCAGGGCAAGACGGACACATTGACTGCCTTGCAAGCAAATCAGAAGCGGTACGTAAAATGAATAACTTACGCGCCTTCAAATGCCGCACGGCGTTTGACTCCCCCGCCTCCCACATCCGATACTTTCTGCAGTTCAGGCCGCACGGAAGGCTCGTTTCGTCTGCTCCGCGCAGCCTACACGCTTCGTAAGGTTTCGGGCACAAGCCGTGAATAACTTTCGCGGTTCTTCACATAATGAGTAATAGGGCGATGCTATGATTTATCCAGCTTGGGGCTCACTGATGTACCACACCTAGCGGGCGCCCGCCTTAATTAACCCGGAATCGCGACCGCAAGGAGGCACGCGAGAATGCCGCAAAACTTATTCATTCAAGACACAATTGCGGTAATTTGGGACTTCGACAAAACGCTGAGCCCGCACTATATGCAGAAGCCCCTTTTCGAACACTTCGGCGTCAATGAAAGTGATTTTTGGGCGGAAGTCAATGGCCTGGGACCCTACTACATTAAGAACGGCTCGAAGCGGGTGTCCAAAGACACTCTTTATTTGAACCACATCCTCAGCTATGTACGTGATGGCATATTTCACGACCTCAACAACGCCTTACTCAAGGAACTTGGCGGCAGAATCCAGTTTTATGAAGGGATTCCACTTCTTCGGGCGCGCCAAGCAATCTGTGGTTCATAATCCCGTCTTGGCGAGGCACGGTATTAAGGTCGAGCACTACGTCGTCAGTACCGGGCTCCGCGAAATGATAATCGGCAGCCAGATAGGTCCGCTAATGGATGATATTTGGGCTTGCGAATTCGTAGAAGTCGTTGCGCAGCCCGGTTACCTCAAGAAGGATCAACCGTCGCTCTTCGACGGCACAAAGAAGCCGACGATAGTAGATATCGGTTATGTCATCGACAATACCTCAAAAACCGCAACGATACGGAGATCCTTGGCAGTCCCAGCTCCGAGTATGCCCGCCGACGAGAAAGAGACCTTCTGACCTTTCACCTACGTTTTCCTTCGTTGTTCATGTATCGCCGCGCACAACGTGGGAAAAACGTTACTCAGATGCATTACGCGCGTAATGGCATTATTACCCCCGAAATGGAGTTCGCTGCCTTGCGTGAGTCGATGCTGCTAGAGCGCTTAGTCCAGGATCCCGCCTACTCATCGCTCTTACGCCAACATCAAGGACAACCTTCCGGCGCGCGGCTCCCCGAACAAGTCACACCCGAGTTTGTTCGCGCGGAAGTGGCTGCCGGCCGTGCGATCATTCCGGCCAACATCAATCATCCGGAAATAGAACCGATGATCATCGGGCGCAACTTCAAAGTGAAAATCAACGGCAACATCGGCAACTCCGCAGTCACCTCTTCACCCACCGGTGCGTAGCGCATCATCAGGAGAACTTCCTCTACACGAATTTCGATGAAATCTGCGAAATCATGAAGAGCTACGACGCATCGTTTAGTTTGGGCGATGGTCTTCGCCCCGGCTCGATTTATGACGCTAATGACGAAGCGCAGTTCGCAGAATTACGCACTCTCGGAGAGTTGACAGAACGTGCTTGGAAGCACGACGTCCAAGTGATGATTGAAGGTCCCGGGCACGTACCAATGCAGCGTATCCAGGAGAACATGGATCAAGAGTTGCGGCACTGTTTCGAGGCTCCCTTTTACACCTTGGGTCCGCTCGTCACCGATATCGCTCCCGGCTACGATCACATAACCAGTGCGATTGGGGCAGCGCAGATAGGGTGGTTCGGAACAGCGATGCTGTGCTACGTAACCCCCAAAGAACACCTTGGTCTGCCGAATAAAGAGGATGTCCGTACGGGCATCATCAGTTACAAAACTTCCGCGCATGCTGCGGACTTGGCCAAAGGATGGCCTGGGGCACAACTTCGCGACAACGCTCTCTCCAAGGCGCGTTTCGAGTTTCGCTGGGAAGATCAGTTCAATCTGAGCCTCGATCCAGATCGCGCCCGCGAGTTCCACGACGAAACTCTGCCACACGACGGCGCTAAAACTGCCCACTTCTGCTCCATGTGCGGACCGAAGTTTTGCTCGATGAAGATCACCGAGGAGATCCGCGCAAAGTACGGAGAAAGTGCCCAGTCTGGCATGGCGGAAAAGTCCCGCGAGTTTATTGAACGTGGCGGGGAGGTCTATGTATGACGCGGCGGCCGGACATCGCGGTCATTGGCGGGGGCCTGCTTGGCCGCTGTCTGGCGTGGCGTGCGTCGCGGGCTGGTGCGCGTGTTGTCCTTTACGATGCCGCAAGTAGTAAGGGAGAAGATTCAGCAGCTTGGGTGGCCGCTGGGATGATTGCCCCAACGACGGAAGCTATTGATGCTGACCCACAAATTGCATCTATGGGAAGGCATAGCCTTTCACTTTGGCCGCAATGGTTGGCTGAACTGCCGGTCCCGGTCTTCTATCGTGACGATGGAACGCTCCTGCTCTGGCACCGCGAGAACTCCGGAGAAGCGACCCGGGCTCAGAGAATTCTTGCATCGCGCCAATCAGAAGCGACCGTTATGCGCCTCGAAGGTGTGCAAGTCGGCGAATTCGAGCCCGGTCTCGGTACACGATTTCCCCGAGCCTTATACATTCCAGGCGAATCGCAGTTGGACAATCGCGCCATCCTGGAGGCAGTTGCAAGCGCTCTCGAACAATCCAGTGTGGAATGCCACTGGCAGACTTCCGTTTCGGATGGCACAGTCCCCGATGCGGAAGTCGTGGTGGATTGCCGTGGCACGGGCGCTAAGCGCGATTGGCCGAAGCTCCGGGGCGTTCGCGGCGAGATCGTGCGTCTGGACGCGCCCGAGATCGAACTGCATCACATGTTGCGGCTTTTGCATCCGCGCTACCCCGTATACATCGTCCCTCGCGCGGACGGAAAACTTGTCGTTGGCGCAACTTGCGTTGAGGGCGAAGAAGGCTCGCCCGCAGCGTGAAGGCGGCGGCGGTGGCGGTGGCGGGCGCGGACCTGGGAGTTGCCGATGCGCTATTCGCAATGACGGCATTGGTCTCTATCGCGGCGAATTCCCGGCTGTTCTTGAGAGCTTATTAGCCGGCCGTTCTTCGGTGGAAAGGGACTCTAAGACCAACCAGTTCCTTGTATCTCCGAATATCCGAAAGCCGATCAGCCTCGAGAAACGCGCATCTCGCGAGCGCTTGATTTCCTGACGAGATGCCGACTTATCGTTACTGATCGGCCCGACCTAGATAACTTCCGGTTTGCCGACAACTCATCCACCACCATGCGGTCAATATTGGCCGTAGCGACCGTTCGCGGAGTCGATGAGCTTTTGCGAGTCATAGCCGACACCGTCCTTAAAGACGATCTCCACTTTTTCAATATCCGAAATCGTTGTGCCTGGATCGCCTTTGATGATCACGAGGTCCGCATTTTTCCCGGCGGCAATGGATCCAATCTGATCCTGCTTGCCCAGGTAGATGGCCCCGTTTAGGGTCGCAATTCTAATGGCCTGGACGGGCGAGAACCCGGCCTCGACCAGGAGTTCGATCTCGCGCTGGTCGCCAAATCCGGGGACGACGCCCCCGCTGCCGGTGGGATCCGGCCCCGCCAACAGCAATCCTCCAGCTGCGGCGAACGCATATTCCATCTGCAAGTCGTGCTTGAACAGCATGGCCCAGTCGGTTTTTGGAGGCTTCATTGTCGCAGGCCGCTCGCGGCTGTAAAGGTAGGCCTCGCGCGCTTCTGGCACCATTGCTTCAAGAACCTGCTGTCGGAGCGGAGGACGACCCGGGATTTCTTCCTCAAACACCGGAAGCGTCGAGGTGATCGCGACATGATGTTTCACCAGCGTATCGATCAGATCCTTCGCCTCTGGAGTATTGGGATCCATATGCTCGAGGGTGTAGTCACCCATGCTTGAGCTGCACTCGTCCGGCTTCTTGTCAGGATCGAGTTGCGTATTCACAAAAAAACCATGCTCCAAGTCGTCGATGCCAAGCTCCGCCGCTTCCTTGTATGTCACCGAGCACAGGTGCCCTGTAATCTTGATACCGCGCTTATGAGCTGCTTCAATCGCAGCCTTCAGTTCCGCGCGGGTGATATTCATGTATGCCTTGAACGAGGTCACACCACGGTCTGCCCAATAATCGACCATCTGCCTCGCCTCGTCAGGGCTGCTCAGCTCATGCATCTGAATGAAATAGCTGTGCGGTCCTTCCAAATAAGGTCCGGTCACGTCGATGTGGGGACCAGGCAACTTGCCCTCGTCGATCGCACGTTTCAGATTCAGGTCTGCATAGGTCTCGACGCTTCCCGTAGTGCGCATCGTGGTCACGCCCCCAGCCAAATAGAGACGAGGCGCTGAGAATGTCATCTGCGGCACCAGCATCGGCGGCTCGAAGTTCCACTGGCTGTCTTCATTCGGCCGGGCGATGTAAAAAAGGTGGTTGTGCATGCCGACGATTCCCGGCATCACCGTATATCCGCGCAGGTTGAGGACCGTCGTTCCGTCGGCGGCCGGAGTTTCCGAACTCGCTTGCACCGAGGAGATCTTGCCCTGTTCGATGATCAAGTTCTGATCCTCGACTGGCGGTCGTCCCGTACCATCAATTACACGCACGTGCTGGAGCACCACTCTCGGCGTGTTCACCAGCACATACTTCTGCACCGGCGGGGATAGCGAAGCGGCCTGTTGGGCGTAAATGTCAGGAAGGATAAAGAACTGAAACGCGCACAAGATCAGGAACCGACTAACACGCATGAAATCCTCCAAGTCTCGTGATTGTAGCCCATCAGCGCAAGCTGACCGAGAGGAGGCTGAAACTAAAGCCCACCGTTGCGCAGCTCAGTCTGTACCGCCGGAGATGTGACTGCTCGAGATACCTACGCGATCGTTCCCGAATGACGAGCAACCCGGAAGTTATCAGTTCGTCCGCCGGATTAGTACCGAGAAACGCGCTTGTGTCCATTAATGGAGTAGTTCCAGGATTGTCGACTACCCGGAAGTAACCTTCGAGCCCGATCTGCCGAAGGGCGTGCGTTAGACGTTGTCGTCAAATCCTAGTGAGTAGTGAACAGTTACGCAGCCACTCGGCTGAATCGCGGTTACTTATAAGAACCTGTGCAAAAGTGGACTGACCGACTTCCGTTGTCCAAATAGCTTTGTGAGGAACTGCATCGGCATGGCGAGCTGCATGCCCTGAACAACGGTAGCGAGACTCAAGTCTCCCCGGTACGTCCACGACAAACTTACTTGGAGGTTGCCCCGCATGAAAAGATGCGGCATTTTTGATCGCTGGAATTCTGTTAGTGCATGACGGCATGACGCATTCGACCGCAACAAATTCCTTTGCCATTTTCGCGGCGCGGCGGGCGCTTGGGAGTCCCGGAACCTTAGCCGGTATCGAAAAGAACCGAGGCGCTCGTGGCCGCCGCCGCGACCCAATGGAGAATCGACCGAGTGACCTTACGGCTTAGAGTCCTGCTCATCGTCGGTACCGCAGCTGTG
>Ga0302326_10018154_pt1 | contig 14595 bp, 16 predicted proteins | sample Palsa_T0_3_FD_202264 | JGI IMG/M metagenome (GOLD analysis project Ga0302326, IMG submission 202264) | Peat permafrost microbial communities from Stordalen Mire near Abisko, Sweden - Palsa_T0_3 | ecosystem: Environmental > Terrestrial > Soil > Palsa > Peat permafrost | place: Sweden: Abisko... | reverse complement strand
TCGAATGGTAGTGGCGATCGCGAGGGCGGCGGAGCCGTTCGACGCGGGTCGCCACCGGTCAACCACGTGGCGATCGCCAGGGCGGCGGAGCCGTTCGACGCGGGTCGCCACCGGTCAACCACGTGGCGATCGCGAGGGCGGCGGAGCCGTTCGACGCGGGTCGCCACCGGTCAGCCACGATGATCGCCGGGGTATTCAAGGGGGTGGCAGACAAGAACTGCAACACGTTCTAGTCTGACCACCATGAGTTCGCCGGCGACAATGCAGAGCGAAGCGATGAGGAGGAGCGGCGTATGAGCCGGGACCTGTTGCGCAATCCGACCCACAACGGCCACCTTCTGGTGGGGGCGCTCAAGCGCCACAAGAACCGGCCGGTGCTGTTCCTCGGCGACACCACTTTGACCGGTGGCCAGCTGGCCGAGCGGATCAGCCAATACATCCAGGCGTTCGACGCGCTGGGCGCCGGCACCGGCGTCACCGTGGGCCTGCTCTCGCTCAACCGTCCCGAGGTGCTGATGATCCTGGGCGCCAGCCAGACTCAGGGTTACCGGCGCACTGCCCTGCACCCGCTGGGCTCACTCGACGACCACGCCTACGTGCTCTCCGACGCGGGCGCCACCGCGCTGATCATCGACCCCAACCCGATGTTCGTCGAGCGTGCGTTGGGCCTGCTCGACAAGGTCGACTCGCTCAAGCAGATCCTGACCATCGGCCCGGTGCCCAGCGAGCTCAAGGAAGTCGCCGTCGATTTGAACGCCGAGGCCGCCCAGTACTCGCCGAAGCCGATCGCCGTCGCCGACCTGCCGCCGGACAACATCGGTGGCCTGACCTACACCGGCGGCACCACCGGCAAGCCCAAGGGCGTGATCGGGACCACCGGCAATATCGCCGCCATGACCTCGATCCAGCTCGCCGAGTGGGAGTGGCCGGAAAGCCCGCGCTTCCTGATGTGCACGCCGCTGTCGCACGCCGGCGCCGCGTTCTTCACGCCGACGGTGGTCAAGGGCGGAGAGATGGTGGTGCTGGGCAAGTTCGATCCGGCCGAGGTGCTCAAAGTCATTGAAGAGCAGAAGATTACGGCGACCATGCTGGTGCCGTCGATGCTGTACGCGTTGATGGACCACCCGGATTCGCACACCCGCGACCTGTCGTCGCTGGAGACCGTCTACTACGGCGCGTCGGCGATGAACCCGGTGCGACTGGCCGAGGCGATCCGGCGGTTCGGTCCGATCTTCGCCCAGTATTACGGGCAGTCCGAGGCGCCGATGGTGATCACCTATCTGGCCAAGGGCGATCACGACGAGAAGCGGTTGACATCGTGCGGGCGGCCGACGCTGTTCGCCCGCGTGGCACTGCTGGGCGAAGACGGCAGGCCGGTGCCGCAGGGCGAGCCGGGTGAAATCTGCGTCAGTGGGCCACTTTTGGCCGGCGGATACTGGCATTTACCTGACGAGACCTCGAAGACCTTCAAAGACGGCTGGCTGCACACCGGCGACATGGCGCGTGAAGACGAAGACGGCTTCTACTTCATCGTCGACCGGGTCAAGGACATGATCGTCACCGGCGGCTTCAACGTCTTCCCTCGCGAGGTCGAAGACGTTGTGGCCGAACACCCTTCGATCGCTCAAGTCTGCGTAGTCGGGACGCCGGACGACAAGTGGGGCGAGGCTGTCACCGCGGTGGTGGTGTTGCGGTCCGACGCGCCGACCGACGACGCGGCGATCGAGACGATGACCGCCGAGATTCAGGCCGCGGTCAAGGAGCGCAAGGGTTCGGTGCAGTCGCCCAAGCGGATCGAGGTCGTCGACGCACTCCCGCTGACCGGGCTGGGCAAGCCGGACAAAAAGGCTGTGCGGGCGCGCTTCTGGGAAGGTGCCGGCCGAGCCGTCGGCTAGGTTTTGCTCGAGCGTGAAACTGGCTTCACGCTCGCGGCTCAACGTGAAACTGGCGTCACGTTCGACGACAGGACTAGAGCCCGACGCCGCCCACTTTGTCGATGCGGATGTGGGTCACGAATCCGGGCGGCGCATCCTTCGGCGGGAACACGTTGGGGTCCAACAACTCCGTCGACAGAGCTTCGAGCAGCTCCGGCGCGCCGCCCTCTTCGATGTAGGCCGTTCCGTCGATCGAGAGATAAGGCCGTAGTTCCTTGTTCAGGTCGCCAGGCGACGCGATCGTCACGGCGACGCGAGGGTCGCGGCGGATGTTGCGGACCTTCTTGTGTTCGCCGAGATGCGCGGTCACCAACTCGTCGCCGTCGGGCGTGGAACGCAACGCCACCCACACCAGCGATACCTGCGGGCTGCCGTCGGGGTTGATCGTCACCAGGGTCGCGTCGGCGCCGTTGCCGATGAGTTCACGTGCCGCGTCGTTGAGTGTCATGACTGCATCCAACGCGGTAGTCGTCGATTGATTCCCTCAGCTCGCAGCCACACCCGCGACCAGAAGATCGAGCAGCCGACTGGTCTGCTCGGGCGAACCGCTGGCCAGGAAGATGCCGATGAGACCGGACACCACGTCGTCGGCCTGCACGTCAGCGCGAAGGCTGCCGTCGATTGCGCCGGCCCTCAGCAAGAGGTCGACGGCACCGGCGATGCGGTCGCGAGTCGTGCTGGGCTGCATGGCGCCCGAGTCGAAGATCGCGTGCAGCGATTCGGCCATCCCGCGCTTGGCGGCAACGAAGCTCGCGTAGCGGTCCATCCAGCGGCGCAGCGCCGTCCTCGGGGGATAGCGCTCGAGCAGTTGTTCGGCGGCCGCGGCCACGTCGGCGAGTTCGGTCCGGTAGATCGCCTCGACGAGGGCTTCCCGATTGGCGAAATGGCGGTAGAGCGTGCCGATCCCGACGTCGGCGTCCCGGGCGATCGACTCCAGCGACACCGGTCGGCCATCCGCAGCGGCGAATGCCGCGGTCGCCACCTCGAGCAACTTCTCCCGATTGCGGCGCGCATCGGACCGAACACTGCCAGCCAAAGTGGAGCCTCCTCCGTTTCTGCTACCGTACAAAGCGGAGGAACCTCCGCATAACTTCGAGTGTCTCACGATCAAGGGAGCACCATGACAGACAAGCCAGGCGGCACCGGTCGCATCGGCACCCACACCGTCGCACGCGTCGGCTACGGCGCCATGCAACTCTTCGAACCGGCGCCCGACGACGCGACCGCGGTGCTGCGCCGCGCCGTCGAACTCGGGGTCAACCACATCGACACCGCATCGTTCTACGGCCCCGGCGAGGTGAATCGCCGCATCCACACTGCGCTTTCGCCCTATCGCGACGATCTCGTCATCGTCAGCAAGGTGGGTGCGCGCTTCACCGGGGACGAGCCGGTGCCCCTGGCCGCCGCGCAAAAGCCCGCCGAACTGCGCGCCGCCGTCGAAGACGACCTGCGCCTACTGGGTCTCGAACGCGTGCCGGTGGTGAACCTGCGCCGGATGGACCTCGGGCCGGGCGTGCAGGCCGAGGGCGATCAGATCGTCGACCTCGACGACCAGTTGGCCGAGATGATCGCGCTGCGCGACGAGGGCAAGATCGGCGCAATCGGGATCAGCAGCGTGCCGCTGGAGATGCTGCAACGTGCACTGCCTGCGGGCATCGTCTGCGTGCAGAACGCCTACAGCCTGCTCGACCGTTCCCAGGAGGCAATGCTCGACGTCTGTCAGGCCGAAGGCATCGCCTGGGTGCCGTTTTTCCCGCTCGGGTCGGCGTTCCCTGGCTTTCCGAAGGCGTCCGACAACGACGTGGTGCGCGCGATCGCGGGCAAGCTGGACGCGACACCCTCGCAGGTCGGGCTGGCCTGGCTGCTGGCACACGCGCCGAACGTGCTGTTGATCGCGGGCACAAAGTCGATCGGCCATCTCGAGGAGAACATCGCCGCGGGCGACCTCGTGCTCAGCGCGGATCAGATCGCGCGCCTGGACGCCGTCACCGAGCCGGGGGCCGACCCGTTGCCGCACGGCATCGAGAGGTTCGTCGAGCAGAGCTGACGAGTACGGTCACCGTTATGAAGCGGGCCGGGCCGGCCGACGGGGCCGACCGGAGTCATTCGAAGCTTTGGCAGGCCGCTGCGCGGTGTCTTGACGGGACGGAATTATTTTGAGCGACAATCCTTTCCACGCTGATTCCTGGAAGCCTGTCGACGGGTTCGGCGAGCTCACCGACATCACTTATCACCGTCACGTCGCCGACGCGACCGTGCGGGTGGCGTTCAACCGGCCCGAGGTGCGCAACGCGTTTCGCCCGCACACCGTCGACGAGCTCTACCGCGTGCTTGACCACGCGCGGATGTCCCCGGATGTCGGTGTGGTGTTGCTGACCGGCAATGGGCCCTCGCCCAAAGACGGCGGGTGGGCGTTCTGCTCCGGCGGAGATCAGCGCATCCGCGGGCGCAGCGGCTACCAGTACGCCGAAGGGGAGACCGCGGACACCGTCGACGTGGCGCGGGCTGGACGCCTGCACATCCTCGAAGTCCAACGGCTGATCCGGTTCATGCCCAAGGTGGTGATCTGCCTGGTCAACGGCTGGGCGGCCGGCGGCGGGCACAGCCTGCACGCGGTCTGCGACCTCACCTTGGCCAGCCGCGAGCACGCCAGATTCAAACAGACCGATGCCGACGTCGGCAGCTTCGACGGTGGCTACGGCAGCGCCTACCTGGCCAAGCAGGTGGGCCAGAAGTTCGCCCGCGAGATCTTCTTCCTCGGCAGGCCGTATACCGCCGCACAGATGCATCACATGGGCGCGGTCAACGCCGTCATCGACCATGCCGAGCTGGAGACCGAGGCGATCCAGTGGGCGTCCGAGATCAACGCGAAATCGCCTCAGGCGCAACGGATGCTGAAATACGCGTTCAACCTGCTCGACGACGGGCTGGTCGGTCAGCAGCTGTTCGCCGGCGAGGCCACCAGGCTGGCCTACATGACCGACGAAGCCGTCGAGGGCCGCGACGCGTTCCTGGAGAAGCGGCCTCCCGACTGGAGCGCGTTCCCGCGGTATTCCTAGGCACCGCGCCCCACCTAAACTCCTGACCTGTGAGCAAGAACCCGTTGCGTCGACTGGCCGAACAGATCACGCTGACCTCGATGCGGCCGCCGTTCACCGAGTCGTTCAAGCTGCACCGGCCTGCAGCGAAGCCGGTGGAACTCGACGGCAAACGCATCCTGCTGACCGGTGCCTCCTCCGGGATCGGCGAGAGCGCGGCGGAGGAGTTCGCCCGCCGGGGCGCCACCGTGATCGCGGTCGCTCGTCGCAAGGACCTGCTGGACGAGGTGGTGGGCCGCATCACCGCAAGCGGCGGCAATGCTGTTTCGATCCCGTGCGATCTGTCCGACCTGGACGCCGTCGACGCGTTGGTCGCCGACGTCGACCGGCGGTTCGGCGGAGTCGACATCTTGATCAACAACGCCGGGCGGTCGATCCGCCGGCCGCTGGCCGAGTCGCTGGACCGCTGGCACGACGTCGAGCGCACGATGGTGCTCAACTACTACTCGCCGCTGCGGCTGATCCGCGGGATCGCACCCGCAATGCTGGATCGCGGCGACGGGCACATCATCAACGTGGCGACCTGGGGCGTCTTCAGCGAGGCCTCGCCGCTGTTCGGCGTCTACAACGCATCCAAGGCCGCCCTGTCAGCAGTCAGCCGGGTCGCCGAAACCGAATGGGCCAGAAAGGGCGTGAGCTCGACCACGCTGTACTACCCGCTGGTGGCGACTCCGATGATCGCGCCCACGAAGGAGTACCAAGGGTTGCCGGCTCTGAGCACCCATGAGGCCGCCGGATGGATGATCACCGCGGCCCGCAACCGGCCGGTGCGGATCGCGCCGCGAATGGCGATCGTGGCCCAGGCGCTGGACACTTTCGGCCCCGGTCTCGCCACCAACATGATCAGGCGCAATCGGCTTCAACCCTGATCAGCGTGCTAGACACAAAGGCATGGAGATCCTGGCGAGCCGGATGCTGTTCAGGCCCGCGGACTACGAGCGGTCGCTGAGGTTTTACCGGGACGAGCTCGGTTTGGCGATCTTCCGCGACTATGGCGCGGGCACAGTCTTTTACGCCGGCCAATCGTTGATCGAGCTGGCCAGCCACGGCGCGCCGGAGCACCCGGCCGGCGAGTTTCCGGGCGCGTTGTGGCTGCAGGTGCGTGACGTGCGAGCAACGCAAGCCGAGCTGGAGGGCAGGGGTGTGCCGATCGCCCGCGAGGCCCGCCAGGAATCGTGGGGTCTGCACGAGATGCACGTGACCGATCCCGACGGTGTCTCGCTGATCTTCGTCGAGATTCCGCCGGATCATCCTCTTCGTCGCGATACGCGGCGTGAACAGGCCGAGCCCGCAGGTTAACCCCAGGCGAACATCTGACGACGAGTGCAAAATACCTTGGAATAACGTCCTCGTTCTTTCGACAACTACGCCCACCTACCACCAGAATTAGGCCCGTGAATCTTCAGTTGTTCCTCTTGATCATCGTCGTGATCACCGCCCTCGCATTCGATTTCACGAACGGGTTCCACGACACCGGGAATGCGATGGCAACGTCCATCGCCAGCGGCGCACTCAAGCCCAAGCAGGCGGTGACGCTGTCGGCGGTGCTGAACCTCGCAGGAGCGTTCTTGTCCACCGCCGTCGCCGGGACGATCGCGAAGGATCTGGTGAACGGTCACCTGGTGACGCTGCAGCTGGTGTTCGCCGGCCTGGTCGGTGGGATCGTCTGGAATCTGCTGACCTGGCTGCTGGGTATCCCCTCGAGCTCGTCACACGCCTTGGTCGGCGGCATCGTCGGCGCCATGATCGCCGCGGCCGGCGCGCACGGGGTGATCTGGACCGGCGTGGTGTCCCGCGTGCTGATTCCGGCCCTGGTCTCGGTGCTGTTGGCCGGGATCGTCGGAGCGGTAGGCACCTGGCTGGTGTACCGGATCAATCGCGGTGTCCCGGAGGAGCGCAGCGAAACCGCGTTCCGCCGCGGCCAGATCTTCTCAGCTTCCCTCGTTTCGCTTGCACACGGCACGAACGACGCGCAGAAGACGATGGGCGTCATCTTCCTGGCGCTGATCTCCTACGGCGCGGTCAGCCGGAGCCAGGCCCTGCCGCCGTTCTGGGTGATCTTTGCCTGCGCGTGCGCGATGGCAGCGGGCACCTACACCGGCGGCTGGCGGATCATCCGCACCATGGGCAAAGGCCTCGTCGAGATCAAGTCGCCGCAAGGCATGGCCGCGGAGTCGTCTTCGGCGGTCATCATCCTGCTGTCGGCCCAGTTCGGGTACGCGCTGTCGACCACTCAGGTGGTGACCGGATCCGTCCTCGGTAGCGGCGTCGGCAAGCCGGGCGCCGAGGTTCGCTGGGGCGTCGCGGGCCGGATGGCGACCGCATGGCTGATCACCCTGCCCGCAGCCGGCCTGGTCGGGGCCGTCACCTACTGGGTGACGCACGGGATCGGCGGCTATGCCGGCGCGACCGTCGGCTTCCTCCTGCTGGCAGTTGCGGCCGGGGCCATCTACGTGCAGTCGCGCAAGACCAAGGTCGATCACAACAATGTCAACGCCGAGTGGAAGGGTGACCTGACCGCCGGGCTCGACGAGCATGGCAAGCCCGGCATCGCCGGCTCTCCCTTCCGCGACGGTGAGGCCGCTGCTCACACGCCCGAGGCAAAGAAGGCAGGCACGCTATGAGCCACCTGAACCACTGGTTCAACTATCAGGCGTCGTTGAAGATTCTGATCTTCGGTTTGATCCTCGGCAGCGGCCTGCCGGCTCTGTTCGCGGTCGCCGTGCGCGTGGGCGCTGAAGGCGATGGTGTCGTCGGGTCAGACGGCGCGGCCGTCAAGCAAAAGAACCCGGCACTGACGGCGATCAGCTATGCGATCTACGCGTTGGCCCTGGTCGCCGTCATTATCGGCGTGTGCTACATCGCCCGCGACTTCATCGGGGCCCGTACGGGCCTGTACATCCTCGGTGCCAAGCCTGCGTAAAATCAGGAATTATTCTGTATTGAGGCTTACCGACGGCTCGGTGGGGGAAGTGACACACTGTGAATCGATTCCTGACCTCGGTGGTCGCTTGGCTGCGCGCGGGATATCCAGAAGGCATTCCGCCGACTGACTATTTCCCGGTGCTCGCCCTGCTCTCCCGTCGGATGAGCAACGACGAGGTCAAGCAGGTCGCTCATGAGCTGTTGCAGCGAGGCGACTTCGACCATGTCGACATCGGCGTGCTGATCACGCGACTCACCGACGAGTTGCCTTCCTCGGTGGACGTCGAACGGGTCCGTGAACGGCTGGCCGCCAAGGGTTGGCCGTTGGACGACGTCCGCGACGGCGAGGGCACCGGATAGCCGTCCTGCGCGCGTTCGCCGTGGCGCAGGGCGCCGCGGCGCAACCTCTGCTCGCTGCCTTGGAGCGGGTCCTGAACGGTCGGGCCGACGCGCTATTCCCGATTCCGGCATGTGAGGAACGCCTGTCCGTGATATCCGCGCTGCGGGTGGGCGAAGTCATCGACGACGACGTCGCCGTGGTGGTGACGACGTCGGGCACCACCGGTGCACCCAAAGGCGCGCTGCTCACCGCAGCCGCGCTGACCGCCAGCGCGACGGCCACCCACGATCGGCTGGGCGGGCCCGGCCGATGGCTGTTGGCCCTGCCGCCGTATCACATCGCCGGCGTCCAAGTGCTGGTGCGAAGCCTGCTGGCCGACTCCGTCCCCGTCGAACTCGACGTCTCGAACGGTTTCGATGTCAGCCGATTGCCTCCTGCCGTCGACGAACTCGGCTCCGGCCGCCGCTACACGTCGCTGGTCGCCACCCAGTTGGCCAAGGCGCTCACCGATCCCGCCGCCACCGCTGCGCTGGCCCAGCTGGACGCGGTGTTGATCGGCGGTGGCCCGGCCCCGCAGCCCGTCCTGGATGCCGCGGCCCGGGCCGGCATTCGCGTGGTGCGCACCTACGGCATGAGCGAGACCGCCGGCGGCTGCGTCTACGACGGCGTCCCCCTCGACGGCGTCGACGTGCGGATCGACGACGGCGGACGGATCGCGATCGGCGGCGCGACGCTGGCCAAGGGTTACCGCAACCCGCCGGACCCCGACCCGTTCACCGAGCGCGGCTGGTTTCGCACCGACGACATTGGCGCAGTGGACGATTCGGGTGTGCTCAGCGTGCTGGGCCGAGTCGACGACGCGATCAGCACCGGCGGGTTGACCGTGCTGCCGCAACTGGTCGAGGCGGCCTTGCGGACTCATCCCGCCGTGGCCGACTGTGCGGTGTTCGGACGTGCCGACGAGCGGCTGGGCCAGCGGGTGGTCGCCGCGGTCGTGGTGGCCGACGGCTGCACCCCGCCCGCGCTCGACACGCTGCGCGCACACGTGACGCGGACATTGGCCCACACCGCCGCGCCGCGCGAGCTGCACATCGTGGACTCGATACCGATGCGCGGCATCGGCAAGGTCGACCGGTCGGCGTTGATAGCACGGGCCGAATCAGGGTCAGATGACATAATGCCCTGGTGAACAGGCACGCAGGCATCGAGTGAGCATGCAACGCCACTTCATCGTGAGCGGTGACGATGCACTCGCCACGACGGTCGCCGACGAGCTGAAAAACGTCGGCGCGACCGTGGTTAGGCTGCTCGACGCCGAGACGACCGAGGCCGGCGTCGGTGGTGAGCTTGCCCTCGCCGACGTGTCGGAAGCGCTGGCCGTGGTCTGCGCCGGGGACGACGATGCGCGAAACCTCGAAATCGCCTTGCTGGCAAGGAAAGCCAACCCCAACGTGCGGGTGGTGGCCAGGGTAGCCAACGAGGTGCTGCGCGAAGCGGTCGCCAACGACAACGGGCCCGGAGCGATCCTCGACGTCGCCGATCTTGCCGCGCCGCTGCTGGTCGAGGCGTGCCTGGCGCAGACCACTCACCGGTTCACCGCCGCCGGAATCGAGTTCGTGGTCTCGGGGACCAGGGCGTCCCGGGATGCGACGTTGCGCGAACTGTACGGCGACCTGGCTCCGGTGGCGGTGATTCACGGCGACGACGCGCCCGACCCCGGCGAGTTGGAGGTGTGCCCCGGCCGAGATCAACGGGTGCACGCGGGTGACTGGGCGATGATGATCGGCACCGCGGACGAGATCGCCGCCCAGGGCATCAAGATTCCCGGCGTGAAGCGAGCCCGGACCCGTCATTCGTGGCCGCGGCGAGTGTTCGACTCCATTCGCGGCGTCATCGGTGACTTCAACCCGACGTTCTATCCCGTCGTCGCTGCCACGTTCGTGGTCATGATCACCTCGACGATCGTGCTGCGCTTCGGTTATGAGGCTCCGCCCACGATGGGCTGGATCGACGCCTTCTACTTCACCGTCGAGACGATGACCACGACCGGCTACGGCGACTTCAGCTTCGTCAACCAGCCCACCTGGTTGCGCACGTTCTCAACGATGTTGATGTTCAGCGGGGTGACCACCACCGCGTTGCTGGTGTCATTCGTCGCCGACGTGCTGCTGTCGCGCCGGTTCGTCTTCGCCTCGGCGCGGCCTCGGGTGCGCCACCAGCGCAACCACATCGTCGTCGTCGGACTGAGCGCATTGGGCATCCGGGTGGTCACCGAGCTGACCGCCGCCGGCTACGAAGTCGCGGTGATCGAGATCAATGAGGAAAACCGATTCCTCTCAGCCGTGCGCGAGATGGACGTGCCGGTGATCTTCGGCGACGCCACGCTGCGCCAGACGTTGAAGGCGGCGCGGGTGGATCGCGCCCGCTCGGTCGCGGTGCTCACCCGCAACGACATGATCAACATCGAGACCGGCATCGTCATGACCGAGCTGCTGGGAAAGCGAACCGCGACCCGGGAGCACTGGTCGGACATTCCCATGGTGTTGAGGGTGTACGACCGCGCGCTCGGTTTCGCGGTCGCACAGCGGTTCGGCTTCAGCCATGTGCGCTCCACAGTCGAGCTGGCGGCGCCGTGGTTCATCGGCGCCGCGATCGGCCTGCAGGTGCTGGGCACGTTCGCGGTGGGTCAACGCTCGTTCGTGGTCGGCGGAATGCAAGTGGCAGCCGGCAGCGAGCTCGACGGGCTGCGCATGTACGAGCTGTCCACCCACACCAGGGTCATCGTCATCACGACCTCCAATGGGCTGGTCAAGCTGCACCCGCGGCGCGACGCCCGGTTGCACGCTGACGACACCGTCTACCTCGTCGGGCCCTATCGCGACCTGATCGACACGTTGCGCCGAGGACGGCCGCCGCGGCCACCTGGCGCCGACGACGAGGCACAACAGGAAGCGAAGGCCAGCTGACCGCTCAGGCCTCGTCGAACGGGAGCGCGACTCCGGTGTGCGACAGGCACTCGGTACAGGTGTTCTCGGCGCCGACCTGGTCGATCGCCTCGCGCACGAGTTTCTTGAACGGCCCGATGTTCTTCTCGAACTCGATGACCACCTCGTCGACCTTGACGCCGGCGCCCTCGTCGATTCCTGCATCCAGGTCGGTAACCAAAGCTATTGTCGCGTAGCAGATTTCGAGCTCACGTGCGAGCACAGCCTCCGGATAGCCGGTCATGTTGACCAGCGTGAAGCCCGCCGCGGCGAACCACCGGCTTTCCGCGCGGGTGGAAAACCGCGGACCCTCGATGACAACCATGGTGCCGCCGTCGACGACGCCGGGCAGGCCGCTGACCGCCGAACGCAATGCCGGGCAGTACGGGTCGGCAAACGACACGTGCGCCGCGCCGGAGTCGAAGTAGGTGTCGGCGCGGTGACGGGTGCGGTCCACGAGTTGATCGGGCACCACGACGGTGCCCGGGCCGTGGTCGGGCATCAGGCTGCCGACCGCGCACGGGGCGAAGATCTGCCGCACACCCAGGGCCCGCAACGCCCACATGTTCGCCCGATACGGCACCTTGTGCGCCGGAAAGCGGTGCTCGGCGCCGTGCCGCGGCAGAAACGCGACCTCGTGCTCCCCGACCGTGGCGATCGTCACCGGTGAACTGGGTTCGCCGTAGGGCGTATCCAGGCTGACGCTGCGCGCGGCCGAGTCGAAGAAGCTGTAGAAGCCGCTGCCGCCGATTACTCCGAGCATCTATCGCCGCTCCTCTCCCCCGCAAGCGGGAGGTACCCCCTCATCGCTTCGTTCTGCATCGTCGCCGGCGAGCATCTACGCATTGTCGTGCACGGGCATGCAACGATCACGAGGTGGCCAGTCTTGCGCAGTGGATCGCCGGCGCGCGACCGCGAACCCTTCCCAACGCCATCGCCCCGGTCATTGCCGGCACCGGCGGCGCAGCCTGGCTGCATGCCGCGGTGTGGTGGAAGGCGCTGCTCGCACTTGCCGTCGCTGTCGCGCTGATCATCGGGGTCAACTTCGCCAACGACTACTCCGACGGCATCCGCGGCACGGACGACGACCGGGCCGGTCCGTTACGGCTGGTGGGTTCGCGGCTGGCGACACCGCGATCGGTGCGGACCGTGGCCATTGCGAGCTTGACACTCGGCGCGGTTGCCGGGTTGGTCCTCGCGCTGACCAGCGCGCCGTGGCTGATCGCCGTCGGGGCGTGCTGCATCGCCGGTGCGTGGCTGTACACCGGCGGCTCGAAGCCGTACGGCTACGCCGGGTACGGCGAGGTCGCGGTCTTCGTCTTCTTCGGCCTTGTCGCGGTGCTGGGTACGCAATACACCCAGGCACTGCGGGTGAACTGGGTCGGCGTGGTGCTGGCGGTGGCTACCGGAGCACTGTCGTCAGCAGTGTTGGTGGCCAACAACTTACGAGATATCCCAACCGACACGCACTCCGGCAAGATCACCCTGGCGGTGCGACTCGGCGACAAGGGGACGCGGATCTTCTACCAGACGCTGCTGGCCGCCGCCGCGCTGTTGACGCTGACGCTGACCGCGGCCACACCGTGGTGTGCGGCGGGTCTGGTGGCCACGCCGTTGGCGTTGCGGGCCGCGGCGCCGGTGCGATCGGGGCGCATCGGTATGGAACTGATCCCGGTGCTGCGCGATACCGGGCTGACGATGCTGGTCTGGTCGATCGCGGTGGCGGCCGCATTGACCGTGGCCGCACGCTGACGCAATCAGCCGGCAGCGTCAGAACCGTCGTCGGACAGCGTTTCGCCCCGCAGCCTGGCCCTCAACTGATCGCGGTCGCGGCGCCGACGTTCTGTCGCCGCGTCGATGCTCGCCGTCGCCCGGCGTCGCAGCGGGCCGAAAAGCCAGAAGCCCAGCGGCATCGCGATGACGAGAGCGAACAGCAAGGCAACGACAATCGGGAACTCCCGCACCCCGAGACCGCGGGCGGTCCCGTAGATGACCGCGGCGAGGACGGCCACCAGCGCGACTCGGGCGGCGGCGTAGATAAAGACGCTGACGGCTGCGCGACCGGCGAGGCTCGTTCCGTTTGACACAGTGCGAGCCTAGGTCGCCGCGTATATTCGGACAAAGGAGGTGTTGCGTGCTCTACCTGCTCCTCGTCCTGGCTCTCGGGACACTGGTCTATCTCGGCTGGCGGGTGGCCCGTTCACAGGTCACTCGTCCGAAGAGTCGTGTCATCGGGCCCGACGATGATCCGGATTTCTTGTGGCGCTTGAGCCACGGCGACAACCCGCGTTGAACCCTTTAGATGAAGTGTTCGTTGGATCGGCGCTGATCGTTCGGAAAACCGTCGGCGACAACGGCTGCCAGTTCGATGAGCGCTTCCCGGGTGTCCCGCTTCAGCCGGTTCAAGTCGATCTCGGCGCCTTCCTCGAGATGCGGGTCGAACGGCACCAAACGCACTGCGCGGCAACGCCGGGAGAAGTGGTCGACCACTTTCTGCATATCGACCTTGCCTGATCGCGGCCGTACCGCGTTGATCACCGCAATCGAATTGCTGACCAGATCCTCATGACCGTGTGCGTCGAGCCAGTCCAATGTGGCTGAGGCGCTGCGGGCGCCGTCGATCGAACCCGAACTGACCAGAACCAGCGCGTCGGCCTTGTCCAGCACCGACGTCATAGCGGAGTGCAACAGCCCGGTGCCGCAATCGGTAAGCACCAGACCGTAGAACCGCTCGAGGATCTCCAGTGTCTTCGCGTAGTCGTCGGCGCTGAACGCCTCCGACATCGCCGGATCACTTTCCGACGCAAGCACTTCCAGCCTGCTCGGACCCTGCGAGGTGTAGCTGCGGACGTCGCTGTAGCGATCGATACCCTCGGCGTCGCGCAGCAGGTGACGAACCGTGGCCGGCGTCTCCAGCGGCACCTTCTGGCTCAGCGTGCCGCGGTCGGGGTTGGCGTCCACCGCAACCACCCGGTCGCCGCGGATCGAGGCGAACGTCGAACCCAGCGTGGCGGTGATGGTGGTTTTTCCGACGCCGCCCTTCAGCGAGAGCATCGCGATGCGGTAGCAACCCCGCAGCGGTCTGTTGACCTGGACGGTCAGGTCGTTGTACCGAATGGTCCGCTGGCTTTCGCCGACGTTGATCAGCTGCCCGGACAGCCGGAACAGCAGCCGGCGCCAGCCCTCCGACGGCGCCGGCTTGACGTGGCGCAGCAGGGTGCTGGTGGACAACTCCGGATACCGGGGCGGCGGGATGGACCCGTACGACTGTCCGGCGTCCACCGGCGCGGGCGGCGGGCCCCCGTAGTTGCCGT
>Ga0302326_10018149_pt1 | contig 14597 bp, 18 predicted proteins | sample Palsa_T0_3_FD_202264 | JGI IMG/M metagenome (GOLD analysis project Ga0302326, IMG submission 202264) | Peat permafrost microbial communities from Stordalen Mire near Abisko, Sweden - Palsa_T0_3 | ecosystem: Environmental > Terrestrial > Soil > Palsa > Peat permafrost | place: Sweden: Abisko... | reverse complement strand
GTTTCCGCTGGCTCTGTTCAATCGCACCGCGCGGAAACTCTGGGTGCCGGGAATGTTTTTCGCCCACGTCGGGATATGGCTGTTCATGGGCGTGATCTTCACGCAATTTATGTACACGTTCATTTTCTGGGTGCCGTGGTCGACAGTATCGTTTTTTAGTCGAGAACGATCCGCCATTGAATGATGGTCGTCCGGAAGAGATTAGTTAGCGGCGGTGCGCGGCATAGCGTTGCTTCTGGACGTCGAGCGGCAACGCGGTGCTGCGCACCGCCGCTAACTATGACCCCAAACAACCGTTCTACCCGTCGCGCTTTCGTGCTTCCCAGCCCTTACAATGCTACTCGATGAACACGCTCTCCATTCCCATTGAAATCACTGATCCCGTCAACGCGCGCATTCTCGCCGTCTCCGAGGACAAACTCGCCGGTTTCCAGGCTGATCCCCTGGGCGAAATTGCTTCACGCACCGGGATCGATGCCGCAACGGTGATCGAGCGCGTCAGGGCGATGCTTCGTGCCGGCACCATTCGCCGGGTGCGGCAGACGCTGATGGCGACGAATCTGGCGCGCGGCGCGCTGGTTGCCTGGCAGGTGCCGGAGGAGAAATTGTCCGCGGCGTTCGATTGGATGTTTGGGCGCGATCCGTTCTCCGGGCATGTGGTGATTCGCTCCACCGATGCGGGGATTAGTGCGACGCGGTATCGGCTGTGGACGACGCTGAAGGTGCCGCAGGGATTCTCGATGGAGCGGCACTGCGAATTTCTCATGCAGCGCACCGGCTGTGTCTCCTATCGATTGATGCCGGCCAAGCGGCTATTCGCCCTCGGCGTCGGCCATGTGCGGCGGAAGGGGATGCAGCCGGGCAGTAAATCGGATGAGCTGGCGGAGGTGCTGGATACGAAAATCGTCGAGCTTTCTGAAATGGAATGGCGCGTGCTGTTGCCGCTGAAACGTGAGTTCTTTGGCGATGAAATCTCGGCCAATCTTTGGCAGGCCCGTGCCGACGAGGCCGGCGTGTCGTTGGAAACATTTTACGAAGTCGCCCGCAAGCTCAACGAGCGCGGCGTGGTCGGCAGGTTCAGCACGTTCCTCGAACACGTTAAGCCGTCCAACACCGGCGAGCGCGTGACGAAATTCAACGCCCTGTTTCATTGGGCCGTCCCTCCCGGCCGCGAGATCGACGCCGGCCGGCAGGTGGGCCGATTCCACATCATGACCCACGCCTACTGGCGCGAAGGCGGGCCGGAGTTTCACAATGTAAACGTGATGGGCGTGGCCCATGGCACTGAGAAGGAAGTGGTGCTGGCACATAAGAAAGCGATCGACGAACACTTGGCAGCGGTCGGGATTCCAGTCAGTTACACAAACGTTTTCTGGGGTGGCCGCAGCGAGATCAAGCCGAGCGAAATTTCGCCGGTGGCGTATGAGCAGTGGTGCGGGGAGAATGCAATTGATTCCAAAGAGATACGATGATGAACCGGCGAAGAATGGTCATTGAAGTGGTTGAAGATGAGATGGCGGCCGTGCTGCGCCGAAAGACAGGCGCGCAGCGGCTGAAGATTGTCGATGCGCTGTATCGCAGCGCGTGGAACCTGATTGAAACGAACGTGCGCGGCTCACATCCGGATTGGAACGAGCCCCAGGTTCGCGCGGCCGTCGCCGCAAGGATCGCCGGTGGAACCGACTGAGCTTCTCCAATTCATCGCCGAAGTATTTGAGCGACTGAACATTCCCTACGCCGTCGTTGGGTCCGTGGCATCGTCTTTTTATGGCGAAGCCCGCCTAACAAACGACATTGACGTTGTCGCCGACCTGCGCAACGAATCAGTCGCGTTGTTTCTCCGAGCTTTTCCGCAAAGTGATTTCTATTTGAGTGAAGATGCGGTCCGGGAGGCGATTCGGATGCGCAGCCAGTTCAATATCATCCACCCGGATTCAGGCTTGAAAGTTGACGTAATTATTCCAGAACTGTCGGGAATCGATCAGCTCCGATTGCGAAAGCGAGTTCGGCCGCGAGACGCGGGATTTGATACCTACTTCGCTTCACCGGAAGACGTCATCCTGAAGAAATTGGAATTCTATCACGAGGGAGGATCGGAGAAGCATCTGCGGGACATCGCGGGCATTCTCAAAATTAGCGGGAATCAACTCGACCGATCTTATATCGCTTCGTGGGCTCAGCGGCTTGGCGTATTGGATATTTGGGAAAAGGTGCGAGCACGCGCGGATGATGGTGCCTGATGCTGGATCATTTCCCGGGCCGTTTCTCGGCCGCATCATGCAACTCGCGGAATAGCTTTGCCAGCGCCGCGGGCTGGTAATGGGCATTCAGGCCGCTGGGGTTGGGGAGCACCCATATTCGCGCGCCGGCGATGGATTCATCCTGCTGGCCGAGCTTGGCCAGCGGGCGGCCGAAGGCGATGCGGTAGCTCGTGATGCCGACGATCGCCACGAATGCGGGCCGATAACGCCGGACCTTCTTCACAAGCACCTTGGCGCCGGCTCTCAATTCGTCACCATCCAGTTCATCCGCTCGGGCCGTCGCACGGTTCACGAGATTCGTAATTCCATAGCCACCTTCCAGCAATTGTTCTTTTTCCCAGGGCGATAGAAGTCGATCGGTAAACCCGCCGGCAAAAAGCGCGGGCCAGAAGCGATTGCCCGGCCGGCCGAAATGATGGCCGATCGCCGCAGTGTAGAGGCCGGGATTGATGCCAACAAACAGCACCTTCAGGTTCGGCGCGATCAGATCCGGCACGGTCTTGCCCGCGGCGGCGATCAGATCGGCTTTGGTGGGTTTGGGGGGTCTGGTCAGCATGGTCGATGATAGCCATGCACAATTGAAGAACTTGTCCACGAATCGGCACGAATGAACACGAATGGGATAGAAAGACAGGCAATTTTAGTTCTCTTGGCTTCTTTCTTATTCGTGCCCATTCGTGCCCATTCGTGGACAACCTCTTCGCTTATACTCTCAGACCAATGTCACACGAGCAGCTTGAACGCACGTTGAAACAGCTTGAGCGGCTCGGCACTCTCGTGGGCACCAGGGACGGGCGGGAGGTGTGGCAATTCGATCATGCGGGGAAAACTTATCGATTGCATTTTTATCCACGGAAACGAGTCAACCGCGCGCTTCGGGAATTTCGTGGACTCACGGCGCTGCAGCGAGCCGAGATCCTCGCGCCGCATGCGGTGGCGATGCTGTCGGGCTTTCGAATCAAAGGTGAATTTGGCGATGCGGTGGTGCTGGATCATCTCGATCCCTCCATCCGGCTCGACCAATACCTTGCCGGTTTTGAATTGCGCGGCGAAAAGGTTCCCAGCCGTGGCGATCTGGCAACGCAGGTGCGAACGATCGCCCTGCATCTGGGACGCGCCAAGCTCGGACATCGCAAACTCGGGCTGGATCAGTTTCTATTGCATGGGCAGCAGCTTTATCTCACCGGCGCGGAGCACATTCGCACCGGCGGTCTGCGGATGAATGATGTCCTGCGCCTGGGTCATAGTGCCGCTCGATTCGCCAGCACCGCCGAACTGCTGCGCGCATGGCAGACACTGGGGCCGGGCGCCGATTTGCCAAAGACCAATGCTGTCTCCCGGCGGCTATGGAAAGCACAGGTGCGCGACAGCCTTGGTGAGAATGATCATTTCGGCAAGCTGAAAGATGGCGGCTGGAGTGGCGTTTTCACCAAGCGCGCGGATCTGCCCCGCCCGTGGGCCGTGGCCTCGCGTCTGACAATCACGCCGGAACATTGGCAACGTGCCTGGCCAGATTTTCTTGCGCGCATCGGGACGGATCAATTGGAAGTGATCAAGCGCGGTGACAATGGCGATGTGCTTGGCGGCGAGGTTGTCCTGGGCGGTAAGCCGATCGCCGTGATCGTCAAACGTCCGCGGCGAAAAACGTGGTGGCAGGCACTGATCGACTTCGCTCGCCCTTCGCGGGCCAGGCGCACGTGGATCAAAACGTGGAAGATGACTGTCCGCGATGTACCGTGCGAGTGGCCCATGCTGGTGATGGAGAAACGGCGGCTGGGTTATGTAACTGATTCGGTCCTCGTCTTTGGCCGGGTGGAAGGACAGACGCTGGCGGCGGCCAAGTTTGATGCCATGGAGCCGCCCGCTCGCGATTTGCTGTTTCGACGGATGGGGCGCGTTCTGCGCCGGATTGAATCGCTGGGTTTCACGCACATGGATGCCAAGAGCACCAACTGGATCGTGTTCGATGATGACTCGGTGATTGGTCCGCAACCGGTGCTAGTGGATGTGGACGGCGTACGGCACTATCGCTGGGCGACGGCGGGGATACTACGATTGCTGCGGGCGATGAAACAGCACCCGCAGTACACGCCGGGGGATTCGCTGGCGCTATGCCAAGGGTACGCGCCGCGCGGCGCGCATCCAGTCGAGATGCGGTGAGACGCGGCGAAATCGGGAGCTCGAAATCCGAAACAAATCCCAAAGAAGAAAATCCCAAGCAAAACAATTCGGGGTGGCAGTCTGGAGTTTTGGTCATTCGGATTTTGGTCATTCGGGCTTCGGATTTCTCGCCGCCGATTTTCGCGCGGCTGCCGGCCGGGTATGATTGAGGGGACATGGCCGCGATCGAACTGCCGGAGGAACCGCGGCGGATTCTCATCATCAAACCGTCGGCGCTGGGCGATATCGTCCACACGCTGCCGATTCTGAATCTTCTGCGAACGCGTTGGCCGCGGGCGCACATTTCGTGGCTCGTCACCCCGGGCTTTGCGGGATTGCTCGAGGGGCATCCCCAGCTTGATGAAGTGATCCGTTTCGAGCGCCGACGTTTTGGCCATAGCTGGTGGCACCCCGGCTCGGCGGTGGGATTGATTCAATTCGTAAGGGCACTTCGCCAAAAACGATTCGATCTTGTGATCGATCTGCAGGGGTTATTTCGCAGTGGCTGGCTGGCGTGGGTGACGGGGTCGCGCGCGCGGATTGGCTTTGCGGATGCGCGGGAGCTGGGGTGGATTTTTTATACACATCGGGTTCCCGTGCACACGTGGGATCAGCATGCGCTGGAGCGATATCTGAACATCGCAGAGGCATTGGGTTGCGGGCGACAGCCGGTGGTTTTTCAGTTTCCGCCGATGGAGGCGCTGATACCGCCGATCGTCGAGCCATATGCGGTGCTATTGCCAGGAACCAATTGGGAGACCAAGCGCTGGCCGATCGAATCATTCGCGCAGCTGGTCGGTCCGTTGGGCGAGCGGTTTGGATTGCGAAGCGTCGTCGCTGGCGCGAATGATGCCATTGAACTGGCCACTCGCCTGCGGGCGCTGGCCGAGGGCGAGCAAGTGATCGATCGGACGGGCAAAACTTCGCTACGGCAACTCGTGTCGCTGCTGGCGGGAGCGGCGGTGGTGGTGGCCAATGACAGCGGACCGATGCACATCGCCGCGGCACTGGGCCGACCGATGGTCACCATGTTCGGTCCGACCAATCCGATCAGAACGGGGCCGTATGAGCGATTGGATACGGTTGTGCGATTGGACATCGTGTGCAGTCCGTGCTACTCGCGGCGGTGTTCGCATCAGAGTTGTTTGAAGTGGCTGGAAGTGGAGGCAGTATTGGCTGAGGTTGCTGAACAGTTGAAGCGCGGGGAGGAGTAAAGTGCTGCCGATCTCTTCTTAGATTATTTATAGCCGGCTCGCTTGCGGGCCGTTTTCGCAAATCGCTCGGACGCGGCTCGCAAGCGAGCCGGCTAAACTCGGACTTCAGTATGGGGCGTTACTTCGGCGGTGGAGGCAGCGCTCGCAGGGAGAAATCGGGCTTGGGGCCGATGTCGTAATAGCCTTCGAGAACGGCGCCGGCGCCGACGGCGAGGGTGGGGGCGGTGATATTGCCTTTGATGTCGGCCTCGGGGCCGATGAGGACGGGTCCGCGGCTGGTGACGGCGCCTTTCACCTTGCCGCGGACGATCATGCCGCCGCAGGTGACGCGGTCGGTGATGAGGTTGCCCTTCTTCTCGACGGTAACAATGCCGCAGGTTTCGACGGCCCGGCGAGCCTCATAATTTTTGAACGACACGTCTTCGAGCTTGAGCGATTTGTGACAGTATTTGCAAGTCACGCTCATCGCCCGCCGGCCCACCTCCTGAATCCGGCCGCAATAGAGGCAGGTCACGGCCTGACGATCTTCCGAAAGTGGAGCGTTGAAGTCGGGCATCGAAGGGAAGTGTGAATGATGAATGATGAACGAGTTCTCAGACTTTTTTCATCGTTCATCGTTCCTACTTCATCGTTTTCATTTAACCGGTTGTCCCTGCGGTACCGCTGGAGGGAGGCCCTTGTGGACGGGAGGGCGATTTTTCATCACTTCGGGGCCAACGCTGACATGGCCGGAGAAGACGGCGCCTTCATCCACCACGAGTTTGCTGGCGGTGAGATCGCCTTCATATCGGGCGGATTGCTTGAGCTCGACGCGATCGGAAGCGTTGAGATTTCCACGAACCTCGCCTTCGACAATGATCGCTCCGGCATCGACATCGGCCTGCATCTTGGCTTCGCGCGCGATATGCAGCCGGCCGGGCGTGTTGATCTTGCCCTCAAACTTACCCTGTAATCGCAGCCCTTTTTCGAAGCTGAGCTCGCCCTTGAAGATGGCGTCTGGGCCAATGACGGTTGGAAAATCCTGCGGACCGGGATCGGGCATGGGGGCTCCTTCTTTCGCCAGTTAAAGTTCTTGTGCGGAGTATAGCCAAAAGAGGTTGCTGGTTGCTAGTTGCGGGTTGCGGGTGAAGAGTTACCTTTGCGGGCACCAGCAACCCGCAACCAGCAACCACCCGCTTCTTCATTCAGGTCAGAAAGCCGTTGGAATCGTATTCCACGAGGAACGCGGCGCCGGGGCTATGGCCGCCAAGAAGATGCGTGACGTCGCCCTTCTCGGGATTGAAGTTCACGGTGCCGCGGAACAAGCCGGTCAGCAGGATATCGCCGCTGGAGGTGAGCGCATCGGCCATGCCGAAATCGTCACCGGCTCCGCCGTAGGTACGGACAAAGAGAAACTTTCCGTTGGTGCTGAGCTTCTCCAAAAAGACGTCGTAGCTGGAGGTGCGGCCACTGTCGTTATTGTCATCAAATGTATCGACGCCCGGGACGCTGGTGACGATCTCGGGCGTGCCCTGCGTGTTGAAATTGGTGGCATAGTCAAACGCTCCGGTGATGTAAGCGCTTCCCTGGGCGTCCACGGCAATCGTGCCACCGATTTCAAACCCCGGACCGGTGATTGTCTTGGCCCAGATCAGATTTCCGCTGCTCGTCAACTTCTCCATCAGTAGATTCGTTCGGTCGCCCTCATTTCCGCTGTTATCAGGAGAGGCGGAGAGACTCAGCGGCGCCCCGGCGCCGGGATTGGCCTGGATGGTGCCTTCGAAATACGCCAGCGTGTAGATCGATCCGCCCGGACCCAGCGCCAGGCTCAAGCCACCGTTGTCGAAACCACTTCCGATTTGCTCGGCCCAGACGAAGCCGCCATTGGCATTGAGCTTTTCGATGAAATCGGATGTTTCGCCGGGGGTCGTCAGATTGAATACGTTAGGACCGGGATCAAAGTCGGAGGTGCCGGCGAAAACGCCAGTGATGTACACATTGCCCGAGGAATCGACGGCAATCGACCTTCCCATATTGCGGTGGTTGGTGTTGGTATCGTTTGATCCCATTCCATCGGCCCAGACGAGGGCTCCGGCGGAGGTGTATTTGGCGGCGAAGATATCGCTGCGTCCGTGACTGACCAGATCGAATGTGCCGCCCCCAGTACTACTCTGGGGATCGAAATTGGCGGTTCGGGAGAAGTAGCCGGTGATGTAGGCGTTGCCCGAGGAATCGACGGCGATGGCGTTGGCGACATCGGTAAATTCGCCGCCCATCTGATCGCCCCAGATCAGATTGCCACTGGAATCCATTTTGATGAGAAAGATGTCGGGATATTGTCCGGCAAAGGGGCCGTTGGCCTGGAACGTCTTGGTTCCCGTGCCGGCGTTAAACGTGACGCTGCCGTAGAACGAGCCTGTGAAATAAACGTCGCCGGAAGGATCGACGGCGACTCCGCCAATGGTCTGCCCGATTTGTGGGATGTAAGGCCCCGCGCCCTGGATGGAGTTACCCGATCGCTCGGGATCGAGGGGATAGTCGGGCGTATTGTTCTTATACGCCGAAAACAAGCCGCCGGTGCCGCCGAACTGGCGGACCCATTCCAGTGTGCCGGCGGCGGAATAATCAGCCACAAACACGGCGGTCTGCCCGACGGCGGTGAGCGTGACTTCGTGGGAGCCATGGCCGAAGATCGCGGTATCGCTGAAGATGCCGCCCATGATTTCGCCGCCGCCGGGCAACGCGGCGACGGTCGTGCCTTCATCAATAGTCGCTCCAACGGCATTGACGGCCAACGAAAACATTCTTCGGGTTTCAAGCGCTTCGAAGAGCGGAAAGGGAAGAGGACGATCCATCATGTGACTTCCGCTCGCGCGGGATGCTCCAAAGCCCGCGGGTGCGGGGAAACGTGCCATCGTGCCGGTTTACTGGACAATTGTAACAGGCAAACGTTGGCGGCCCCACTGCAGGGCTTGCTGGTGCGTTGGGAAGAAAACATCGAGATGGTCGCCCTTGATCGCACTGCCGCGATCAATCACCTCGACAGATTGGCCGTCATGATAACCGGGGATGGAGAACTTGGATCCGAAGGCGTAAACGTCGGTGTCAGCAGCGACAAAGACTCCGCCATTGTAACCGACATCTTTCCCGCTGGCGGTGATGCCGTGGGCGTTGGGGCCGCAGCATTTGGTGCAGGGGCAGTAGGCGGTGACTTCCATCCAGACAACGTGCGGGACGGGAGGGCCCGCGACATCATCATGCAGCAGCTCGACCGGCCCTACGTTGACAAGCGGCGGCGCTTCTCGAGCGGCGCCGATGAAAAAAAGACAAATCAGCGGGATGGCTGCGCTGAAAAATTTGATTCCACTTTTATTCATGTCCGCCCAGCCGTTTGGCCGATGAAGGTTTTTACCCGCGAGCGCGCAGAATTTCCAACCCCCCTTGCTGTAATTTCGCAAATTATACTGTAGGAAGCGCCGCGCAGTTTTTGCGCCAATCCGTGGAAATGAGGCGGAGGATCAGGGGTGTGTCCGCACACACTCGCCGCAGCAGACGGCGGAGTTGGCGCGGATGCGTCTCACCGAGGGAAACAAGTGGCCCAGGCGATCGCTGGCCAGACCGCCTGGGCGGCACCGCACACCAAGGCCAGTTATTTTCGAGCGCAACACAAACGCGCCATTAAGTGAGACGCCGGCGATTGACCAGCCGAATGGCGCCGACGATTTTTACCGCCAGAATCACCGCGACCGCCAGAAACACCCCGAGAATGCAGAGCACACTGGTATTGAACAATGCCACGGGCGGACTCCCACCACCGCCATCCACGGCAGTCGAGTCCCTGCACATGGGACACGCGCCAGCGACCGAGCACAGCGATGTCACGACCAGCATTGATTTGAGCGCGATCCCTCTCATCATTTCACCCGGGCCAGTTCAGGATACATCGCCGGTGCGATGTGATAGAGAAATGCATAAACCACGACGCCGGTCACCGATACATAAAACCAAATCCAGAATGTCGGCGGAGCGATCGCCAGGTGCTGCTTCCACTGGCGATGATACGCTCGCCAGAGCGTCACGAAAATCATCGGCAACATTCCGATCGCCAGGATCACATGCGAAGCCAGCAGGATCAGATACCCCGTTCGGAGCGCTCCATGCGGCAGGCCAATGCTCCTGGGAGCCACCGAAACGTGATAGACGATGTAGCATCCCAGGAAAACCGCGCTAGTTACCACCGCGCTGATCATCAGCGTGGCGTGCGCCCGCACTTTCCTGCGCTTGATGCAGACGTAGCCAGCGCCCAGTAAGATCGCGCTGGCTCCGTTCAGGCTTGCGTTGACGATCGGCAGATCGTGGACGGTCACCGCTTCTCCGCCAGGATCGTCGCCGCGTCTTGAGTCAGTTGCTCCATCGATCCGGGGGTTGAGCTGGGATAAATGCCCCGGCAACGGCCCTCGCCATCAAACAGGAAAAACCGTTCGCTGTGCATCGTATTGGGATCGGTTGGGCCCGGCCTGGCTTCAAACATGCCGGTGACCACCTGCCCGATGCCGGTCTTGTTGCCGTCGGGATTGGTGAGGAAGCGCCAGCGATCGTTGTCGGCCCCGAGCGAATTCGCCTTGGCCAGCAGCACCGGCGGACGATCATGATCCGGATCGACACTGAAACTGACAAACCGCACCTGCGGATCGATCGTCTTCTGCAGCGCGGCCATCTTGGCCATCATCATCGGGCAGATGGATTGACACGTGGTGAAGACGAACTGGCTGATCCATGGCTTGCCCTTGAGGTCCGCATTGGAGAACGACCGGCCTTGTTGATCGATCAGCGAAAATTGCGGCGCATCGAACTTTGGCTCTAAATCAGATGTATCGGGCTGCACCCTCGCGACCACGTCAGCCGACGCTCGGGTTCGGTTTTTGAGTTGAATCCCCGCGGTCACGATGAAGACCATCATGAGAACCGTGATTCCCCATATCGACGTGGTCAGGATTTTTTGAAACGTACCCATAATCTGTCTATTCAAGCCAATTTCAGCACAGAGCACACAGAGACACAGAGAGCACAGAGAAAATCCCAAATCGTGGCTTTCTCTCTGCGTGCTCTGTGTCTCTGTGATCTCTGTGGTTGCATTTGTCTTTTCTCATTGGAGGTCCGTAGAGACGGTTCCAGTCGCGATCATGCTGGCCAAGCCAAACATGATGGCGGCAAACAGGGAACTGACCAGCAAGCCAAACCATAGGCCCGGATCATCCTGTTGTTCCAGCACGGATCTTAAAACGGACAATCCGTAGCTTAGCGGATTTAGGCGCATGATCCACGTCAAAGGCCCCATTGCCCCCGTCGCGGGGAAGAGGGCGCCCGAGAGAAACCACATGGGCATCAGGAACAGATTCATAATGGCATGGAAGCCCTGTGTCGAACTCATCCGCCAGGCAATGCACAGGCCCAGGGCCGTGAGGGCGAAGGAAATCAGCAGCATCACGCCAACCGCTTCGATCATCGAGATAACCGTCAGGTGAATTCCCACCGTGGGAGCCAGAAGCAGAAAAACAAATCCCTGTCCCGTCGCCAGCACGGTTCCGCCGAGAACTTTGCCCAGCACCACCGCCATCCGGCTCACCGGCGCGACCAGCACCGATTGCAGAAATCCCTCGCGGCGATCCTCGATCACGGAAATGGTCGAAAAAATGGCGGTGAACAGGAGGATCATCAGCACGGTACCGGGGAAGAAATACTGCATGTATCCTTCCTTATCGTTACCCCCGGTGAAACTATGTCCCATCCCCCCGCCGATGAGCAGCCAGAAAACGATCGGCGTCGCCAGCGCCCCGATCACGCGATGCCGCTGCCGCAGGAAGCGGACCAGCTCGCGCTGGCAGAGCGAGAGCGCGGGCAGAATCAGCCCCGGCTCGGCGAGCGTTTGCGGCGGCGCGGCGATGGACGAATCACGCAGAAACAAGCGGGATATGATAGCCGCAAAAGCCGGCCGCACCACGATGGGGAAAAACCCAACGGCAATTAACAGAACGAAAACGCCAAGGGCCGACAAGATGCTGCTTAGCAAGCTCAGATTCAACCGTAAGGCGATCAGCACCCTGGCAATCGTTCTAGGATCGATCTGCCTCCTGGTGGCCAGCGGCTGGAGCATTTATTCCTACCATTTCAGCTCAACCGCGCTGCGGGCTACAGGGCAGGTCGTGCAACTCGTGGAGCGCCATGACGATCATGGTGATTCGTACTACCCGGTGTTCAGATACACCGATCGGAATGGTGTTGCGCATACAATTGACTCGAATGCAGGATCGTCCCCTGCGGCGCACCAGGTTGGGGACACGGTCGTGGTGCTCTATTCGCCGGGTGCGGAGGCCAACGCCCAAATTAATGATTGGTTTAATATCTGGGGTATTCCTGTCGTTCTCGCAATACTTGGTATTGTTTATTTGCCGGTGGGCATGGTCATGTGCCTTTGGCCGCGAATATCGAAGCGTTGGGAAATGCGAGGAAATCAAACGGGACAACCCTGAATTGTCAAACCGGACAGTTGCAACTCAGGGTTGTCCGGGTTGTCCCGTTATGCATCTCCCGGATCAGATCGGTCGCGGTACAATCACTGTCGTGAAGCAACTCCGCCGAAAGCTGCGAAAGGCGGCGCTAATTCTGTCGCTAATGCTGCTCGTCATTTCGGTCACGCTTTGGATCTTGAGCTACGCCCTGCCGTGGCGGGCGAACGTCGAGTCGTCAGGAATAATTGACCCCTACGGCTTTGAATTTGAGTCCGAATCCCTTGGCTGGAATGTCATCTCGGAATATGGAAAGCTCGACATCAGGCCCTTCTATTCCTTTTTCGAATGGAACATCCCTTATTGGAAGCCAGCCGTCTTGGGTCTTATTCTGCCATGTTATTTCTTCTTCCCGTGGCAATATTTGGATCGTCGCGCGAGACGGATCAGCAAGGGGCTCTGCGCCAATTGTGGCTATGACCTTCGCGCAACCCCAGATCGCTGCCCGGAATGCGGGAAGAGCCGAGCGAATTGATTCGTCGCGGTACAATAACGGCTAATGAAACGCTATCGCCGATGGCTGTTCAATGGTCTTGCGGCGGTGTCGACGCTGCTGTCTCTGGCGAGCGCTGCCTCTTGGGTGTCAAGCCATTGGTGGATGGACGGCGTCGCGTTCGCGACCGGGCATGGATGCAATTCTCTTTACATTGAAGCTGGCAAGCTGTTCTTCGACAGGCAACCGTCCGTATCTGACTCAGGCAATATGTTTGGATTCTTGTGGTTCGCACACGAGCGGTTCGATCCGGCTTTGGGGTCGGACCCGACTCTGTCGGACCCGATTTTGGCATTCGCGGGAATAGAATATTGGAACTATTTTACCAGCAACATGTACAATGCATGGTGGTTCGCGATTCCGTTGCTTTGGCCGACGGTGATCTTCGCCTTGCCGCCTATCGTCTGGGGAGCGAGGAGGCGGTTGCGGGCACAGCCGCATGGCCTTTGCCGTCGCTGCAGGTACGACCTTCGCGCAACCCCAGATCGCTGCCCGGAGTGCGGATTGATAAATGTAGAATGAATCAACGAACTACCATCGCGGCAGGGCTTACGATCGCGGCGATTTTCTGCTCGATTGCTGATTTTCCTCAATGGTGGTTGGTTACGGATTGCTTCGCCGCGACAAGCTTTGCGGTCGGCGTCTGCTGGCGTGCGGCGCCGGTCGGCGCATTGGGCCGGATTGCGATGTGCCTCATCTTCGCTCTGGACGTATTGGTTTTTGTCGGCTCGACGTTCGATGTGTTTTCAAAGTAAGGGGCCATCATGCCTCCCGAAGATGATCCGCCGAACTCCGAAAACGCCGGATCAGTCCGCCGATCCAATCGGTCGCCCCGTGCCACTCCGTTTGTTGTAGCTGGAGCCCTCGCGCTGTTGTTGCTGATCACGTTATTGTTAATTTCGATCTTCCTGCCCTCACTGAATGTGGAACCCAGCACTGGTCCGCGGGTCAAATCCGCCTCCAACCTTCGCCAGATCGGCCAAGGTATCCTGCTCTATTCCAATGACCATGGCGGCGCATATCCGGATTCATTTGAGGCAATTCTGCTCGAAGGGGATTTCACCAGCGAAGTCTTTGTATCGCCGCTCGGTTTGGACACGCCTGCCGCCGGCCCGACGCCACAAGCGATTGCCGACCAACTCGACGCGGGCGGCCATTTGTCTTATGTGTACCTTGGCAGAGGATTGACGACCAAGACCGTCACCGACAACACGATCATCGCATATGAAAAGCTCTCGATCGCCGGCAACGGGGCCAATGTCCTGTTTGGGGATGGCCATGTGGAATGGGACGATGCCGCCTACGTTGCCAAGATCGTGGACAGGGCCGCGAGCGGAAAATTCCCGGTTACGATGCCGACGCAATGAAGGGCAGAATCGGAAAATGGGATATCCCGGCTCAAATGGATCCCGACCCTCTTTCCGTGTCTGCAACCGGCAACGGAGAAACAGCATGCCGAGAATGACGAGATGATTCGTGACGGGTCATTGGCGATAATACGGAAAATCATGTGCAGCGAAGGAGATCAGGCATTTCCACTTTTTCTGCGCGGTCGTGGTACTAGCCCGCACGCGCACAGCAAGACAGTCAGCGACATCGAGGTCGGCTCTGGTACGTAGATGTCGATTCCATTGCCTGCATTGCCGCCAGATGCTTCGTCAAGCTCATAGGTCATGAAGAGGTCGGTCGTCGTAGTCATCCAATGGCCATAGCCAAAGGGTCCGCTGGCTCCGTTGGCACCCACAAGCGATATGGTGCTTGTTCCAAGGCCAGTTACCACCAAGTTCGGGGAGCCGTCTATTTGGGTCCAAACGCCGTATGATGTCAGCGTTGTATCTTCGAAGTCCGTATAGGTTTCCATATTATGAACGATGATCTGTTGCGGCTGGCTGAAGGCGAATTCAACCGTCCATGAATTTGGCCC
>Ga0302326_10018148_pt1 | contig 14597 bp, 15 predicted proteins | sample Palsa_T0_3_FD_202264 | JGI IMG/M metagenome (GOLD analysis project Ga0302326, IMG submission 202264) | Peat permafrost microbial communities from Stordalen Mire near Abisko, Sweden - Palsa_T0_3 | ecosystem: Environmental > Terrestrial > Soil > Palsa > Peat permafrost | place: Sweden: Abisko... | reverse complement strand
CCGCTCGCCCGTGTGCGCGCGACGCATGCCCGCGTGTACGTGACCGGCAACCATGAGTACTTCAGTGAGGCCGAGGGCTGGCTGGATTTCATGCAGGGCATCGGCTGGGAGACGCTGCGCAACCGGCACGTCGTGGTTGAACGTGGCGGCGACGCGCTCGTGATTGCCGGCGTCGACGACGTGACCGCGCAGGGATCGGGTCTCGAGGGGCACGGCGCCGACGTCGGCGCGGCGCTCGTGGGGGCAGACCCGACGCTGCCCGTGCTGCTCCTCGCGCACCAGCCCAAGCTCGTCTCGCACGCGGTCGCGGCGGGTGTCGATCTGCAACTCTCGGGGCACACCCACGGCGGGCAGATCTGGCCGTTCAATTTCCTCGTCCGGCTCGACCAACCCGTGGTGCACGGGTTGAGCAGGCACAGTGAGCGCACACAGCTCTACACCAGTAGGGGTAGCGGGTTCTGGGGCCCGCCCTTCCGGGTATTCGCTCCCAGCGAGCTCACCCTGCTGACATTACGCAGCGTCTAGCCCCTGCGCATCGGTCTAACTGCGACCGTGAGCGAGGATCTCGATCCCGCGTTGAGGACCAGCCAAACCCGGGACACCGCATCACAAGCGCGGCAGAACGTTTCGCGAAATACGAGCAGAAAACCGACCGCGAACTCCCCGTCATCCGGCTGCGCACCCGACCAAGCCCAACGAAGTAGGCCGCACGCGCAAGCCCTGCCAGCGCGTCCCCCCGCGAGCACGGTGCGGTGGACCCACTTTCGAGCTTATTCATCTCATGAACAAAGTCCCCGCGGCGACTTCTTACTGCCCGCATACATGAAACATGTTGCAGAAGGGATGTTTCGCAAAAGTAAAAGTAGCGTCGCCGTTTTAACGACAAAACAACAATTTGAAAGCGCCGTGGGAGTAGTCGTCATCGAGCCCCGTCACATCTTGGGCATCAACGCGTTATTGACGTCTTCCCACCGTGACTCAACCGAACCCCGCTCAGCGGCATAGCACCACCGCAGAGCGGGTAGCCACGGTGACATGAGTGATTCGACGCTAGTCGACGACGCGACCAACTATTCGCTTACGGGACCTGCCGACCCTGACACGGTCGCCGAGTTCCGCAAGCATCTGAGTCGCTGGATTAAGGACACGGTGAGCATCAACGCGCAACAAGTCGCCGACGTTGTCTTGGCCAGCCACGAGGCCCTATCCAACTGTGCTGAGCACGCCTACTGCAATCACGGCAGCGCCAGCGGCGGTCTGATGACACTGAACATCCGCAACGACCGTGCGCAGGAAACTGTGCAAGTCAGCGTCAGCGATCAAGGCTGCTGGATCGAACCCAGCCGCGCCGCCAACACCGCCGATCGTGGGCGGGGACTGACTCTGATGCATGGGCTGGCCGATGACTGCACTGTGCAGCGCGGCACGGGAGGCACAACCGTATGCCTGCATTTCCACCGATGCGCGTCGAGGTAACGGCCTCGTTCCTGACCCAGACGGAGACGACCGCCGCCACGTGCGCGACCCCGTCCCCGGCGGCCACGCACTCGACCGTCGTGCGGCGGGAGGTCTACGCCTTCGCGGGTTGCCCGAGGAAGTAGCGTGCGGGCATGAGGGTCCTGCTGGTCGAGGATGAGATGCGGCTGTCGGCAACTCTGTCTGCGGGCTTAGAGGCGGAGGGCTTTGTCGTCGTTGCCGTCGGTACAGGTACCGATGGGCTGCGGGAGGCGACGGCGAACAGCTTCGATGTGGTCATTCTCGACATCATGTTGCCGGGTCTCAGCGGTTACGAGGTGTTGCGTCGCATGCGGGCCGCGCGTGTCTGGACGCCGGTGCTCATGTTGACCGCCAAGGACGGCGAGTACGAAGAGACCGATGCGTTCGATCTTGGAGCGGATGATTATCTGACGAAACCATTTTCGTTCAGGGTGCTCGTCGCGCGGTTGTATGCACTTGCACGACGCGGAGCTCCGGAGCGGCCGGTGGTTTTGACTGCGGGCACCTTGTCGTTGGATCCGACGGGGCGCAGGGTGCAGCGCGGCCAAACCCCGATCGCTCTGACGCCACGCGAGTTCGGGTTGCTCGCGTTCCTGATGCGGAAGAAGGACGCAGTGATCACCAAGGCTGAGATATTGCGCAACGTGTGGGATGAGCATTACCAGGGGCCTGACAACGTTGTTGAGGTCTATGTCGGGTATCTGCGACGCAAAATTGATGTGCCCTTCGGTACCAACACTATTGAAACAGTGCGTGGGGTCGGTTACCGATTGGTGTGCTGAGGCAATGACACCATCATCGTGGTTCCGCGCCCGGGTCGATCTTCGATCGCAACGGTACCGCCGTGCGCGGCGACCACCTCGGCGACGATCGCCAGTCCGAGGCCGGCTCCTCCGCTGCTGCGGGACCGGTCGGAGTCCAGCCGCACGAAGCGCTCGAACACCCGCGTCCGGTTCTCGCGAGCGATCCCCGGGCCATCGTCACTGATTGTGATGATCGCTTCTCGGTCCCGGCTAGCGACGCAGACGTCGACATGAGACGTCGCGTGTCGCACAGCGTTGTCTAGCAGGTTGCGTATTACTCGCGAGATTGCGGTGGCGTCGCCGACTATTCGCGCCGGGCTGAGCGCGGAATGTATTGCGCAACGGGCATCGTGGCGCGCTCGAGCCACTTCGGCTTCGGCAACGTCGCTGACTGACACCTCCTGGGTGCCCATCACCAGGCTTTGTTCATCGGCGCGCGCCAGCAACAGCAGATCGTCGATCAACGTTCGCATACGGTGTGCCTCGGGGAGCAGGGTCGTGCTTGCCAACCCCGTGTTGAGGATCTCAGGATGATCCTCTGCTGCTTCCAATCCGGAGATGATCGTGGTCAGCGGGCTGCGCAGTTCGTGGGAGGCGTCGCCGACAAAGCGTTGTTGCGCTCGATGACCCGCTTCGATGCGGGCCAGCATCTCGTTCATCGTGACCGCCAGCGCGGAAATCTCGTCGGTGCTGGCGGGCACAGGCACACGCTCAGCCAAGTCCGAGGCCGAGATCTCAGCGACTCTGCAGCGAATCGCGTCCACCGACTGCAAAGACCGGCGAACGAGCCGGTAACTCGCCGCCGCAGCGACTCCGACGATAATCGGTGCGCCGCAAGCCAATAGCAGCGCGGCCGTCCGAGCGATCGCCTCTACTGCTTCGCTGCCCCCTCCGACGATCACGGTGTACGTTCCGTGAGCGGTATCAACTTTCTGGCCGCTGACCCGCATATCGTCGTCGGCCACCGCATCGTCGGACAGGCCGCGCAGCAAGTTGGAGTCGAAGCGAGTCACCGGTATCAGCGGCGTGGCGGGGGCCGCGCCGACCCGTGTGACCACGTCTCCATTCGGGCCGACCAATTGAATGGCAACGACGCGCTGATTAGTGGTCAATAAGGCGTCGTCGAGACCGTCGGGTGGGTTCGTGTTCAAGGCGCCGACAATGCTGTGAACTCTGCCTGCGGTGGCATCGTCGACACCGGCCAACAGGTAGCGGTAAAGGGCCACGTCCAGGACCGAGCCTGCCAGGACAAGCGCAACCAACACGGCGACCGCCGACACCGTAGCTGAGCGAGCAGAGATGCTCAGCTGTTGCAGCCGCCCCCGACGCGCCAACGCGCCACGCCGAAACGACCCAGCAGACATCTACACAGTGTGGTCGGGTGTCACTGAGAATCGGCTGAGAGCGGCAAGCTCGGTACGCTTCTCAGCGGCTTCTCAGCGGTCCGCTCCTAACCTGGCGCTCTCCTGTGACAGCAACAACGTACCTAGGTCGGGTGACGAATGCCTCCGGGCTACACCGTGTACGTAGAGAACTCGGTCGCCACCGCCATCCGGCAACTCCAACGCTGCGACCAGGTGGATGTATGCAGACGCATCGGTGCCCTTGCCCACCAACCCCGTCCACCCGGCTGCATCCGAAATGCGACACCGGGGAACCTACATCGCGTGCGGGTCGCCGGCTTCTGCGTCGCCTACATCGTTGACGATGCAGCCTGTGCGATCACGGTCACCCGTATCGGTGACCGAAAGGACGTCTTCGGATGAGCAAGCTCGTTGCCATTGACCAAGCTCGTGCCCGGCTGCGCACGCTTGTTCGCGAAATAGCCGATCACCACATCGTGCTTATGAACAACTGTCGCCCGGCGGCGATCCTCATCTCACCCCAGCGATACAGCGCGTTGGTTGAGGAACTCGAGGACCTGCGCGACCGTCTGAGCGTGCACGAACGCGAACACGCCACGATCTTGTTTTCCGCCCTGGTGGCCGAGCTCGGCATCGCCGAGGACGTCGCACAGGCCGCACCCTGAGATGCGCTGCTCTCGACGCGACGCGAGGTCGCTATTGCTCTCAGCGGGTTCTCAGCGGCCCGCTCTTACTCTGGCGCTCCCATGTTGACGATGACCACCAATCATGAGGCGCCGCAGTCGTATCCGCCGACCACGCGCACGGCGGGAAGCCGCAGATGACTGCCTCGACCGCGCTGGAAGCGCAGACCGCGGCAACCCCGAGCCGTTGGCCGGTGACGCTGATCTCGGTGTGGGTAACCGCAACCTCGTTTCTCTTCGTCAGTGGGGTCGCGTTTCTGATACCGTCCATGGCTTCTGCGCGTCGAATATCGCTGGCGGAAGCAGCTTTGCTGGCTTCGATGCCCAGTTGGGGCATGGTCGCCACACTGATTCTCTGGGGCTACCTGACCGACAGGCTCGGCGAGCGTCTCGTGATGACCGTGGGCTCGGCTCTTACTGGGTTCGCCGCGTGCTGCGCCGCCTGGGCCCATTCGTCGTTAGCGATGGGAGCGCTGCTGTTTGCCGGCGGGATGGCTGCCGCAAGCTCAAACACCGCGGGAGGCAGCTTAGTATCCGGGTGGTTTGCGCATGACCGGCGCGGCGTGGCGATGGGAATCCGTCAGACCGCCCAGCCGATCGGAATCGCCTTAGGTGCCTTAGTGATACCCCAACTGTCCACGAGGAGTCCGTCGTCGGGTCTGTTGTTTCTCGCAACAGCGTGCACCGTGTCTGCGGTCGCCGCCGCGATCGGAATAGTCGACCCGCCGCGAATCGAGAAGGACACCGCCAACACACCGGAATCGGCAAACCCGTACCGCGACAGTCACACATTGGTGCGGATCCATGCGGTCGCGGCGCTGCTGATGATGCCTCAGGCAGTGACGGCGACATTCATCCTGGTGTGGCTCGTGCATGGCCACGGATGGTCACTCGCCGGGGCTGGTGGCGCCGTGACTATTTCGCAATTACTCGGCGCCCTGGGGCGTGTGGCCGTGGGACGCTGGTCTGATCTGGTCGGCTCACGGATGCGACCTGTTCGCCTCATCGCCGCTGCCGCCGCGGTAATCCTGTTCGCTCTAGCGCTTTCGGATCAGAAGAATTCTGTCAGTGCAATTTTCTTGATGATTGCAGTGTCGGTTATTGCGGTGCTGGACAACGGGTTAGAAGCAACCGCTATCACCGAGTTCGCTGGGCCAGCTTGGAGCGGACGCGCGTTGGGTGTACAGAATACTGCGCAGCGGTTGGTGGCGGCGGTCGCAATCCCGCTTTTTGGTGCCCTGATCGCGGCGTCTCAATATCAACTGGCGTGGGTCCTGTGCGGGTTATTTCCTTTGCTCGCAATCCCGTTGCTGCCGGCTCAACTACTCCCGGCGGGCTCAAAATCCAGATCGCGCGACCAGCAAGCGGGCGGGGTTCGGTGCACAGGCACTTCACCGTCGTCCATCAACGAGCGCAAGGGAGCGAGACAGTGAGTCGTCAGATTGACGCAGCTCAATCGTCGGGGGTAATGACGGCATGTCATGGTGGCGGGCGGACGGGACACCTGACCACCCATGTCGTTAGACCTCGGCTACGCGGATGGATCCACGTCTATTGCGCGGCGGTGGCTTTCGTGGCCGGTTCGGCGCTGGTGACGGTGTCGTGGGCGGTGGCCTCCAGGCTGGCCGGACACGCCACACTGGCATACACGCTGGCGATCGTGGCCATGTTCGGCGTCAGTGCGACCTACCACCGGGTCCAGTGGGGTTCTGATGTGGCCCGGGCTTGGATGCGCCGTCTCGACCACTCGATGATCTATGTCTTTATCGCCGGCACCTACACACCGTTCGCAAGGCTGGACATGCCTCGCCCCACCGGGCATGTGGTGCTGGCCATTGTGTGGGGCGCGGCGCTGGCCGGTATTGCGCTGACGCTGTTTTGGCCCCTCGCCCCCCGTTGGCCGAGCGTGGTTCTCTACCTGCTGCTGGGTTGGGTGGGAGTGTGGTACACCGGACTGATTCTGCACAATGCCGGCGTCGCCGCTACCGTCCTGCTTGGGACTGGTGGCGTTCTCTACAGTCTTGGCGCGGTCGTTTACGCACTACGCTGGCCGGACCCGTGGCCCAAGACATTCGGATATCACGAGGTCTTCCATGCATGCACTGCGATCGCGGCAGTTTGCCATTTCGTCGCGGTGTGCTTGGCTGTGTTCTGATGCGAGAGAACGTAAGTCGCGAATCGCTGCGTCTCGACGCGCCAGTTCGCGGCATCCTGGTCAGCGACGTTCTCAGCGACTCCTCAGCGGCCCGTTTATACGCTGGGCTTCCATGGTCGGGACCTCGTTCGCCTACCGGCCAAACGGTAGTGGCCTCGGTTAGGTGACACGGCAAATGGCTTGGATGCGTCAGCGTGATATCGCCGACCATTCTTACCTGCCTTTGATGAGTGGACTTGGGTCGGCTCGGTCACTACGACCCAGCGAACTGGCGCATGCGTCGGTGATGGGTGCCCTTTGCGCGGCGATCGCGATCGTCGCGGTCGTCCTCCCGCACGCCGGGGCGCTGGGACTGCTCGGCAGCGTGCCAATAGGGCTGCTCGCCCATCGCTATCGCCTTCGCGTGCTGATCACCGGGACGGTCGCCGCCGCTGTGATCGGCTTCCTGGTGGTCGGCTTGAGCGGCTTCGGAGCGGTCGCGCTCTGCGCCTATGTCGGCGGAATGGCTGGAATCGCGAAACGCCGCGGCGGCGGGATGCCGACCGTGATCGTGGCGTCCTGTGGCGCCGGTTTTGTCGTCGGTGCCGTGGTGGTCCTCGCGCTCACCGTCCTGACGCGGCTTCGACAGTTGGTGTTCCACACGATCACCGCCGCTATGGACGGAGCCGCGACGGTCGCGGCATGGGTGCCGCACCAGCAAGTGGCCACCCAAGAGCTCAAGCGGTTGGTCGGCGAAGCGCTGAATTACTGGCAATGGTTCGTCCTCGGATACGCCGTCGTCACGATCATGGGCGCCTCAATGATCGGTTGGTGGGCGTTGTCGCGGGTGCTGGAGCGGTTGCGCGGCGTTCCCGACGTGCACAAGCTGGACGCGCCCGCCAGCACCGTGCCGATCCAGCCGGTCCCAGTGCGGCTGGACGAGGTGAGCCTGCGCTACCCACACGCCGACGACGACGCGCTTCGTCCGGTCAGCCTGGAGGTGCGTGCCGGCGAACACATCGCGGTCACCGGTGCCAACGGCTCGGGGAAAACCACCCTGATGCTGATCCTGGCCGGCCGCGCACCGACATCGGGCACTGTCGAACGCCCCGGGGCGGTGGGTCTCGGTCAGCTCGGTGGCACCGCCGTCGTCATGCAGCACCCAGAAAGCCAGATACTGGGCACGCGGGTCGCCGACGACGTGGTCTGGGGTCTACCGCCCGGCAAGAACACTGACGTCGAACGGTTGCTCAGTGAAGTCGGGCTAGGCGGCCTCGCCGAACGCGACACCGGCGGCCTGTCCGGCGGTGAACTGCAACGCCTGGCCGTGGCCGCGGCGCTGGCACGGGAGCCGGCACTGTTCATCGCGGACGAAGTCACCAGCATGGTCGATCAGGAGGGCCGGAACGCGCTGCTCCGGGTGCTGTCCAGTCTGACCGACCGTCACCAAACCGCCCTTGTGCACATCACCCATTACAACAACGAGGCCGAAAACGCCGGCCGTACGATCAACCTCGCCGATTCGCTGGATAACACCGCCATGGTCGAGACCGCGCCAACGCCCACGTCGACGGTCGCGGCGAGCCACCAATCTCACGCGCCGGTGCTCGAAGTCGCAGGCGTCGGCCACAACTACGGCAGCGGCACCCCCTGGGCGCAGACCGCGCTCCGCGGCATCAGCTTCGTGGTGCATGAGGGCGACGGCCTCCTGATCCACGGCGGCAACGGTTCCGGTAAGTCAACCCTGGCGTGGGTCATGGCCGGATTGACGAAACCGACCACCGGTAGCTGCCTGCTTGACGGGCGCCCTATCTCCGAGCAGGTCGGTGCGGTCGCCCTCCAGTTCCAGGCGGCCCGGTTGCAATTGATGCGCAACCGTGTCGCCGTGGAAGTAGCCTCAGCGGGCGGCTTTTCGCCTGACGACCACGACAGGCTGACCGACGCACTGGCCGCGGTCGGCCTGGACGCCGCCTTGGCGAAGCGGCCCATAAACCAGCTCAGCGGTGGCCAGATGCGGCGTGTGGTCCTGGCCGGATTGCTGGCGCGGTCGCCGCGCGTATTAATCCTCGACGAGCCACTGGCAGGGTTGGACGCGGCTAGCCAGCGCGGTCTTGTGCGGCTGCTCGCGGATCGGCGTGGTGACTCCGGGCTGACCGTGGTGGTCATTTCACATGACTTCGCGGGCCTGGAGGAGCTGTGCCCGCGCACACTGCATCTGCGCGACGGTCTATTGGAACCGGCGCCGGCCGCGTCCACGGAAACCAACGAGACCGCGATCTCGCCGGCGATGCGCCAGACCCACCGCCCACGCCGCCCCGTCGTGCTGTTGCGCCCGGTACCCGGGTGCTCGGCCATCCACGAGCTGTGGGCCGGCACCAAACTGACTGTAGTTTTCGCTATTTCGGTGTTGGTGGCGTTCTACCCGGGATGGGCGGCGATTGGACTGCTGGGCGCGCTGGCGCTGGCGGGAACGTGGGTCGCACATATTCCCCGAGGCGTGTTGCCGTCGGTGCCGCGATGGTTGTGGATACTGCTGGCCATCGTCGGCGTCACCGCGACCTTGGCGGGCGGTAGTCCGGTGATCCGAGTGGGCACGGTGTCGGTCGGTTTTGGCGGCCTGTTGGACTTCCTGCGCATCACAGTCCTATCGGTCGTATTGCTCAGCCTGACCGCGCTGGTGTCGTGGACCACCAATGTCGCCGAAATCCCCCCCGCGATGGCCGCTTTGGGTCGCCCACTGCGTGCATGGCGAATCCCGGTCGACGACTGGTCGGTCGCATTAGGACTTGCGCTGCGCACCTTCCCGATGCTGATCGACGAATTCCGGGTGCTCTACGCCGCTCGCCGATTGCGGCCCAAGGAGACACCGCGAACCTCCAGGGCTCGTCTGAGACAACGTGTGACAGACGTGATCGACCTGATCGTCGCGGTCATCACCGTGACACTGCGGCGCGCCGACGAGATGGGTGATGCGATCACCGCCCGCGGCGGCACAGGCCAGATCTCGGCATCCCTGTCGCGGCCGAAAATGGTTGACTGGGTGGCATTCTCGATCGCGTTGGCGGTTTGCGCGGCCGCGGTGGCGGCCGAGCTGAAGTTGGGTGGCTAGCGGCTGCCCGCGCTCAGAACCGCACCAATGCCAGCACGTCAGCCAGCGCACAGTCGGCGATGACTGGCGACGCCTATCCTGACCACCAACCCAAGTCGGTCGTCGTTTACACCGACGTCGGGACGAAGCCCACGAAAGCGGCAACAGCGCCATGACTGACGACACAAAATTCGCGTTGAGCAAGGTGCCCGAAGTCACGTTGGGCTTCTGGATGATCAAGATATTGGCGACGACACTCGGCGAGACCGGCGGCGACACCGTGACTATGACCCTGAATTGGGGTTATCTCGCCGGCGTCGCGCTGTTCGGCGTCGTGCTGGCGGCGCTCGTCGTCGCGCAAATCGGGGCCAAGCGCTTCCACGCGTCTCTTTACTGGGCGACGATCACCGCCTCAACGACCTTCGGCACGGCGATGGCCGACTTCGCCGACCGCTCACTCGGGATCGGTTACACCGGCGGATCGAGTGTGCTCTTGTTGTGTCTGGTTGCCGCCCTGGGGCTTTGGTATTGGTCGCAGGGGACGGTGTCGGTGAACACAGTTTCGACTCCGAAGGTCGAGGCGTTCTATTGGGCGACGATTACGTTCTCCCAGACTCTAGGCACCGCTCTCGGCGATTGGCTCGCCGATACGGGCGGGCTTGGTTACGAAGGGGGCGCGCTAGTGTTCGCCGCTGGTCTCGCGGTGATCGCGGCCCTGTATTTCTGGACAAGCGTCTCGCGCGTCGCCTTGTTCTGGGCGGCCTTCATTTTGACTCGGCCTCTCGGTGCAACGGTGGGCGATTTCCTCGATAAGCCGGTGATCCAAGGCGGCCTGAACCTGAGCCGCCCGCTGGCTTCTGCGGTGATCACGACCCTCATCGTCGCGCTCATCGTTCTCCTGCCGCAGCGACCCGGGCGGCACCCGAGCATGGAATGAGCGTTTATTAAGGCTGTCCTTGCTGGCGGGCCGCTCGGCTATGCAGTTGACTAACCGGCATGGCCGATGATCGAGTGCACCGGTCCCGCCGGTCGGAACGGAGAAAAGCAATATTAGCTCAGGCCGGTGACGAAGTGACCCATACCGCCGAGCCGCACAGCGACCGCCTATCGCAGCGCCTAAATTGGTTGCGCGCGGCCGTATTAGGCGCCAATGACGGCATCGTTTCCGTCGCTGGCGTTGTGGTGGGGGTGGCCGGAGCGTCGGCGCTACCCGGCCCGATCTTCACAGCGGGACTCGCGGCTCTGGTAGCAGGGGCCGTCTCGATGGCGCTCGGTGAATTTGTGTCAGTCTCGAGCCAACGCGACAGCGAAAGCGCCCAGCTGGCAATGGAAAGGCGCGAGTTGCGCCACATGCCTGATGCCGAATTGGCGGAACTCACCGCGATCTATCAACGGCGAGGCCTATCACCTCAAACCGCGGCCCAGGTCGCCCAAGAACTGACCACACACGACGCACTCACCGCGCACGCGCGCGCCGAACTCAACATCGATCCCGACGAACTGTCCAACCCATGGCAGGCCGCGGCAGCATCGGCATCGTCATTCACCGTCGGGGCGCTATTGCCGTTCGCCGCCATCCTTTTGCCTCCGTCGTCGTGGCGGGTACCAGTAACTTTCATCGCCGTCCTCGCCGCGTTGGCCATCACCGGCGCGATGAGCGCCAAGATCGGGCGGGCACGCTTGGGACGCGCCGTGCTGCGCGTCGTGATCGGCGGGGCCGCGGGCCTGGCGCTCACTTACGGCATAGGCCACCTCTTCGGTACCGCGCTGGGATGACGCCACCGCCGAGTGTGCCTGCGGTGCTTCGGGAATGGGGCCGCATCGGCTGTATCGGCTTCGGTGGCCCACCAACCCACATCAAGCTTTTACGCGACCTGTGCGTCACCCGTGAGGAGTGGTTGTCGCCGCTCGAATTCGAGGATGCCGTCGCTGCCTGCAATCTGCTGCCCGGCCCCGCGTCCACTCAGCTGGCGATCTTTTGCGCGTGGCGCGTGCGCGGACCAATCGGCGCGATGATCGGTGGTGCCGCATTCATTATTCCCGGCTTGATCCTCATTCTAGGCCTGGCTGCCCTGTTCTTAGGTGATCCGCCGACCCCGGTTCTAGCAGCCGGGGCGGGCGCGGGCTCAGCGGTAGGCGCGGTCGCGTTACACACTGCGGGGTCGCTCTTGCCGGCGAGCTGGCGTCGCGCCGGTGACGACGGGCGCGCCACTCAGTTTCGCTGGGTGCTGTACCTGATCGCCGGTATCGCTGCTGCGGTGACACTCGGCCCCTGGCTGGTACTGGTCCTGTTGTCATGCGGGGTGATCGAACTCGGCGTGCGATCAACCCGACGTCGTCCGAGACCGTTATCCGTCGCGCCAGTGCTGTTGATCGCGACCGGCGCGGCGGGGCTAGGGACACTGGCTTCCCTGAGCTGGGTGGCACTCAAGGTGGGCGCGCTGTCATACGGCGGCGGATTCGTCATCATCCCGCTGATGCAAAACGACGCAGTCAATACCTATCGCTGGATGACCGGCGCGCAGTTCCTCAACGCCGTTGCGCTGGGCCAGGTTACGCCGGGACCCGTGGTGCAGACGGTCGCAGTCGTCGGATATGCAGCTGCCGGCGTGGGCGGTGGCATTCTGGCCTCGGTCATCGCGTTCAGCCCGTCATTCGTGTTTGTCCTCGCCGGGGCGCGTCACTTCGATCGCTTGCGGCAAAGTCCGGCTGCCCGCGGCTTCCTGGACGGGGCAGGGCCTGCTGCCATCGGCGCCATCCTCGGCTCAGCAGTAAGTCTTGCGCGAACCCTCTCTCAGCCATGGCAATTCGCCGTCTTGGCGGCTGCGGCCGGGTTGCTGCTGACCCTACGGCGCGGAATCGTGTTGACGCTGTTTGCTGCTGCCGCGGCAGGGATCGTCTTGGTCGGCGCGGGTTTACCGCTACCTGGTTGATCCCTCAAGGTCACCGGGGGCATGGCGGCGCTGATGCCGGTCAAGAAAACTTCTCGACGGCATCAGCGGGCAGGTGTCGTCAGCTCGGTTCATCCGGCCGGTTCACCTGATTCAGGCGTTGTGCGTCGTCGAAGAGCGACTCTTGTGCGACGCGGATAGTTATGAGCGCGGCCAGCGCGGTGGCGGCTAGCTGCATGTACATCACCACGATCTGGTAGCGGATCGCGGTAAGCGGACTTATCCCGGCCAAGATCAGTCCGGTCATGGCACCGGGCAGGCTGATCAGCCCCACTACTTTTGTGGAGTCGATTGCCGGAATCAACGCGGTGCGCAGCGCGGTTCGTCGGAGCGGAAGGATCGCTTGTCGTCCCGATTGGCCGAGGGATAGCCGGGCCTCGATGGCTGGCCGCGATTGGCGAACTTCGTCGTCGAGCCGCCGTAACGCACTGCCGGCGGCCAGCATGGCGGAGGAGACAATCATGCCGCCGACCGGAACAATCACGCGGGCCTCGGCAGCGATAACCCGTCCGGCCAATAGAGTGACGAGCGTGGCGACGGTGCTGGCGGCCACTCCGCTGGTAGCGGCAACCCTGGCCTGGGGTAGTCCGGCACCTCGCCGGCCGGCGACCTGCCCGGCAATGATCACCATCGCGAGCAACCAGCCCACGGGGCCGAGCAGATTCGTCCGCTGGAACAAGATCCGAAGAAGGGCGCCGGCGGAGACCAACTGCACCGCGGCGCGTGCGGCGGCGACGACGAGCTCCCGAGTGAGACCTAGCCGCTGCCGATAGGCGACCGCTCCTGCCACCGTGACCAACAGCAGCGATACGACCACCCCGCCCCAGCTCGGCACGGCCAGCGCCGCAGTGGCTGCCACGGCAAGGGGTGAGGTGGGCCGCCGGAACCAAACGCGACGAGATCGTTCTGCCTGAGGACCGATATTCGCCGCCCACCGGGCTAACGAGTGAGGGCCCAAGCCGGTCCATCTGACCGCTACCAACCCCAGCGGCAGGGCCAGCCACATCCACCGCGAGCGGATGCGAAATCCGCCGCGCTTGACCGCCTCACCCAGCGACGGCTGGCTGGAGGTGGTTGGCGTGAGGCGATAGCCGAGACGGTCCAGCGCCGCACGCAGCCTGTCGATCTCCGGTGGAGCCCCATTCGCGTCACGGTGCGGATTCAATAGCGTCTGCGCCAGCCCGCCGATGATCTTGCTCAGCACGCCGCTGTGGCCGCGAGCAACCGGGGAGTGAGAAATACGTGTGCCCGCCGACGCGGCGGGGATGTCCTCCACACTGGCAATCGCTGACAGGACGGCTGCGGTGTCACAGTCTCCGGGCGCATACCAAACCACAACAGATTCGGTGAGCGGATACGCCCGCACCGCGCGCACACCGGTCACCGTAGCGACTGCCTCCTCGATCGCGGCGGCCCGGGCTTCATTGTGACGAAACCCGACGGCTTGCACGCGCATTCGCCCCGCTGCGGCGGAGAGGACGGCCGGTTCGACGCCAGCATCAGCGCACAGCATCGGCAGTCTCCGTGGGGTCGTCTCCCGAGGGAGCCGCCGGGGGCGGAATCTCATGTCCAACCCGCTCCGCGGCCTCGGCGACGACGTCGGCAACCGCTAATCGAGCACGCGCAGCGCCTTCCTCGGCCTCCCGCGCCGCGCGCAGACCCCAAGCCGTGACGGAAACGCTTGCTGCTCGAAGCGGCTTCTTCGCCGCCACCTTGCGTAGCCCCTCATACGCAACCATTCCGACCACGCCGGTAACCACCGTCGGTACCGCTTTTGCCAAAACCCCATGCCACACCATTGCGAACGTCCCTTCTCGTTGTTTTTCAGCTCATTTCCAGCTTCTGCATGAAGTCGTCAAGAGATCGATACCGCGCGGGCACCCGCACGCGACGAGACAAGACGACCACAGTCAAGGACCAAGACCTGCGCGGCGACGCTTTCGATCAGACTCTGGTCATGGCTGACGAGGACTATGGTTCCGCCCGCGCTCACATAGTCGCCTACCAAGGCGCCGATGACTTCAGCCGAGGCGCCGTCGAGCGCGGAAGTCGGCTCGTCAAGCAGCAGCACGTTCGG
>Ga0302326_10018146_pt1 | contig 14598 bp, 14 predicted proteins | sample Palsa_T0_3_FD_202264 | JGI IMG/M metagenome (GOLD analysis project Ga0302326, IMG submission 202264) | Peat permafrost microbial communities from Stordalen Mire near Abisko, Sweden - Palsa_T0_3 | ecosystem: Environmental > Terrestrial > Soil > Palsa > Peat permafrost | place: Sweden: Abisko... | reverse complement strand
CTATGGGGGCGCACGGACGCGGCTGTGCTGGGGTCCTCACCCGGAACATCCCGGACCGGCGGCGGGCGATTGGCTCAGCGGGAGAGCGCCTCGTTCACACCGAGGAGGTCACTGGTTCGATCCCAGTATCGCCCACAGATGTAAGCCCAGGTCAGAGGCTCCACGGAGACTGTGGCCGTTGGCGGTCAGTCAGGCTTCCAGTTGGCTCGCGCTCACCATAGAATCACTATCCGACCAACAGGCCGAACCCCGGCCGCCGGGAGCCTTACTGGTGACTGAGTTGCCACACTTCCTCTCTGTCGCCGGCGGATAGCAGTCACTACGTCGGCATTTAACGGCGTTCACCGCGGCGCTGACCGGCACCTCAGCTTGCCGAGCGACGTCGAGGCAGCGGTAGCTAGGCGCCTGGGACGAGCTGGTAGGTGAGGAAGGCGAGGCCGTCGCCGATGGTCTTGGTATCGACCAGGCGCATCGGCTTTTTGCCGCCGGTCTCGCCGAAGAGGCGCTCGCCCGTCCCGAGGACGACCGGGAAGACGACCAGCCGCAGCTCGTCGACCAGGTCGTGCTCGATGAGCATGCGCCCGAGCTGATAGCTGGCAGGGATGACGATTTCTCCGTCTAGCTCCTGCTTCAGCTTCGAGACCTCGGTCACCACATCGCCCTTCAGGACCCTGGAGTTGTTCCAGCCGGGATCTTCGAGGGTCGAGGACACGACGTACTTGGGCAGGCTGTTCAGCCTGTCCGCCAGGGCGCCACTGCGGGGTCGCCACCGCGCCCCGAAGAACTCGTAGCTCCGCCGGCCCAGCAGCCATGCCTCGGCGCCCAGCGCCTCGTCGAGCGCGACCTTGGCCCACTCGTGGAGGTCGTTGGCCCCGAACTGGCTGAACCAGCCGCCGAGCCTGAAGCCCTCCGCACCGTCCGGGTCCTGGACCACTCCATCGAGCGAGACGTTCTGCGGACCGCTCATCACTATCTTTCCCATGTCGGTTCTCCTTTTCGCCGGCGTTGTCAGAAGCCACTGATGCAGGCGCGGCGGTGCCGGGAAACTGGGCGGCCGGCGGCCGCCCAGTTCGCCCCCCGCCCGGCGCCTATACAAGATGGAGGTGCGGCAAGGTGCGGGGAAGAAGGTGACGCGAGGGTGGTGATCGCCGACCTGATCTCCAGGGCGCGGGCGGGGACGGCGACGCGTTCCGGGAGCTGACCGAGCCGGACCTTCGGGAGCTCCAGGTGCACTGCTACCGGATGCCCCGATCCTTCGCCGACGCCGGGGACGCCCTCCAGAACACGCTGCTGGCCGCCTGGCAGGGCCTCGGCGGGTTCGGGGGACGTGACTAGATGGCCACCGTCTGAGCCGGCCCGCCTCGGCGAAGTCGTCTGGCTGCAGCCGTTTCCCGGCGCCCTCCTGGAGGGTGCGACCGGCGCCGCCCGGCCCCGGATCACGCTACGAGCAGACCGGCGCCATTTCCCTGGCCTTCGTCGGTCACCAGCTTCATGTCGATGCCGCCGACGCGGATTATCAGGGCCGGTTTCCTGCGGCCCGGTCCAGATGAGCGCCGGCGCCGACCTGGTAGGCCTCGCCGAGCCAGCCGGCGAACTGGTCGTCTAGCTGGCCGGGGTTATCGATGCGGAAGTGATGCACGTACAGGCGCTTGGTATAGGGGGCGGACCGGGTGATCCGTGCGTCCGGTACGAGGCGCGGCAGGTCGAGGTATCCCCTCAGCGCGCGTTCGCCCAGGACGGCTCCTGCGAACCCGCGGCGGGTGCCCTTAAGGGTGATGGCGGTCTTGGAGACGGCGTAGGTGAACGGGCCGCACGCCTGCGCCAGTTCGATGAACCGCTGGTAAAGCGCGATGACCTCGGGCCGCTTGTCCTGCAGGTGGCGCTCGACGGTCCACACGTTGTCCATCTCGCCCACGCTACCTGCCGCTCCTGCGGCCTGCCTGTTATGTTCTGCGTGGTTGCCTGGCCTGCCAGCACTGGGTCCACGCTGCCCCCAACGGCCACCGCATGATCTTCACGAGTCTTCACAAACCACGATGATCAAACGGCGGCCGTCCTGCGTCCAGACCGCTGCACAGTCAGGTAACGAAGTCCGGCTGGAGTACTAACGGCAGGCAGAAACGCTCCCAGCCCCGGACCGGCTCCTGGAATTCCCCGGGAACCTCTGAACCGGAACCCCGGATTATGCCGTCCGTGACGGCCCTGGCACACCCGTGACCAGGGCCGTCACTGCATCGTCGGCCTGAACGCGGCTAACGACGGGTGAACGTGACGTGGGTGACGCCGCTGGGGGAGCTCACCGACTCGATGGCGAAGCGCTCCTGCAGGCCCTCCAGGCCGTCCCAGAGGGACTCGCCGCGGCCGAGGAGGACCGGCACGAGCGCGATGTGCATGTGGTCGATCAGGCCGGCGGCGAGGAACTGGCGGACGGCGGCCGGGCCGCCGCCGATGCGGACGTCGAGGCCGCCCGCGGCCTCCCTGGCCGCCGCAAGCGCCTGCGCCGGGCTGGCGTCGATGAAGTGGAAGGTGGTGCCGCCCTTCATCTCGATCGAGGGCCTGACGTGATGGGTGAGCACGAAGACGGGAGTATGGAACGGCGGCTCCTCGCCCCACCAGCCCTTCCACTCCTCGTCGGTCCACGGTCCGCGCTGCGGGCCGAACTTGTTGCGCCCCATGATCTCCGCGCCGATGCCCGGCCCCCAGTTGCTCGCGAAGGCGTCGTCGATGCCGGTGCTCCCGCCTTGCTGGCCCTGCATGAGGTGAAATGAACGGGTGCCGGTGAACCATCGCATCAGCCGGTCGCCGGCATGCCCGAAGGGTGCCTCCAGGCTCTGGCCGACGCCGGTGCTGAAGCCGTCGAGCGAGACGGAAAAGTTGTGAACACGAACAAGTGACATAACGGGTAGACCTCTCTGGCCGAAGCTGAGTTCATCAGTGCTCATGGTGTGGTCGTAGCCAGGATCGCTTTCTCGACACCTGAGCACCTGCGAACCGCTCCCGGTGCGAGCATGGCCCGATGCCTACCGTTCCAGAAAACCCCGCCCGGCCGGCCGATCCGCCCAGGATCAACGACTATGACACCCTCGCTGAGGCGTACACGGCCGACAACGAGAGCAATCTCATCAATGCCTATTACGCACGGCCTGCGATCTTGGCCCTGGCCGGGGACGTGACCCGTCGGCGGATCCTCGACGCAGGCTGCGGCTCCGGCCCGCTGTTCGCGGCGCTGCGCGACCGGGGCGCCATCTTGGCCGGCTTCGACTCGAGCTCCGGGATGATCGAGCAGGCCCGGCGGCGGCTCGGTGACGACGCGGACCTGCAGGTGGCCGACCTGGGCAGCCCGCTCCCGTTCGCCGACGGCGCGTTCGATGATGTCATCGCGGCCCTGGTGCTGCACTACCTGGAGGACTGGGGACCGGCGCTGGCCGAGCTGCGGCGCGTGCTGAGGCCCGGCGGCCGGCTGATCGTGGCCGTCGACCATCCCTTTGCCATCCACGGCCTCCAGCGCGACGCTGGGCGCGAGCGCGACTACTTCGCGACCTACAACTGGACCGAGGACTGGATCATGGGCGGTCAGACTGTCCCGATGAGCTTCTGGAACCGGCCGCTGCACGCGATGACCGACGCCTTCACCGCGGCCGGCTTCCGGATCTCTGTCATCAGCGAGCCGGACCCGGTGCCGGAAGCCCGCGAGCTGTTCCCCGCACTTGCGGACATGCCGCGCTTTCTGTGCTTCTTGTTCTTCGTCCTGCACGCCGACTGATTCCTCGTCCGGCACGCCAACGACTACTAGGCGCGAGTGGCGCTTTCGATGTAGCCGGTCATCCGGTTAAGCAGGCCCATGGCCCGCTGCAGGTCAGCCGAGGCGGCTGGCACCGGGTCGGACGGCAGGCGGCCGAGTAGCGGGCCGAGGCCTGGCGACCAGGACTCCGCCAGCTGGGCGCAGATGGTCGCCGCATCCCTGACCGCCCGCGGGTCGACCGTCCACAGTACCTCGAATCGCCGGTCAGCGTCAGGCCTCTCCTCCTGGCCGGCGAACTCCCAGCCTGCTACACAGGCGGGAAAGTCCGTGGCGTCGCAGACCAGGGTCCACTCCCGGCGCAACGGCGCGTCCGCCGGGACGGGGACCTGCCACGGCGCGGGCAGCGCGGCAGCGGCAGGGGAACTGTCAAAGTCGGCGAAGGCGACGACAACCTCGGCGGTACGCGCCAGCTCGTCCCAGCGCTGTTCGGACTGGCGGTAGTAACGCTGTCGCTGGAAGCTGCCGAAGATAGCCGCGCGCTCGGCCCGGGCACAGCACTCATCTTCTACGGCCCACGTCAGGGCGAGCAGCGTGGCCTTGCGCAGCACCTGGGGTACCAGATCGCGATGACGGCGGCGCAGGCCGGCGAAGACCGACGGCTCGGCCTGCGCGCTGCGCGTGGCGGCCTGGCCGATGGCCGCCTGCAGGCTCATCCCCGAGGCCCGCAGCCGGAGGACTTCCTCGATGAGCGTGATCTGGTGCTCGTCGTAGCGGCGGTGGCCGCCGGCCTGCCGGCGCGGGCGGGGAAAGCCGTACCGCGTTTCCCAGCTGCGCAGCGTCGCGGCTGGCAGGCCGGTGCGCCGGGCCAGCTCGCCGATAGCCAGGCCGCTGTCCTCAGCTTGGTTCACGACTGCTGGCCCCTCCCGGCAAAACTTGTGCATAGTGCAAAGGTAAATATCTAACTTGCGTTTAACTTTACGGCTGGCGGACAGCCGATAACAAGCTGCCGCGAGGAGCAGCCGCCCGGCTGACGCCAGCGGCTAGATGAAGTTCATCAGAAGAGGAGAGCGCATGATCGAGCAACTGCACGACGCGGGCCTGAAGTCCGAGTACGCCTACATCGCCGGGTTCGCCAGCATCGGCCTGTCGTTCGCGGCGTGGGCGACGTCTCGCAAGGCGGAGAGCGCCGGCACCGACCGTGCCGACCGGTGGGGGATCTTCGTCGGGCAGTGGGCGCCGACGTTCTTCGGCCTGGGAAACGCGCTGCGCAGCTACGAGAGGTAAGACCTGAGCTGATCCGGCCGGGCTCGCCCAGCCGGGTCAGCTACCGATCACCCAGCGCGAAGGAAGGCAGCGAGATGAAGGCCGCAACCGAGATCGGGAACGGCACGTTGTTGTTGAAGCTCACCTCGCCCGCGGCGATGCCGTGCTCGCTCAGCAGCGAATCGATCAGCGGGGTGCCGACGTCGTCCTGCACGCCCCGACACCGTCTTGCCCTTGAGCTGCTGCCGTGCCGCGCCCGGCTTGCACCTCATGGCTAAGGCACCTGATTTATCGCGTGAATATATTCGTGTGATTTGCGGCACGCCCGCACGGTTTACGTTTAAATCACGTGGGACGGCGGGCCTTCCGGCAGCCGCGGGCGGGCGTTATCGGCGTTTAATTACCTGGCCGCGGGTAGCTGATGGCTGACGTACGGATAACAGGGCGGGTATCAGCCGATGGGTGTGCTAGTGCTAAACGACCAGGGAAGCGAAGCTACGGCGGATCTTAAGGAACTGCAAGACGCATTGCTCGGCACGGAAAGCGTCGAGCAGTTCCTGCACGAGATGGCCCTGCTCGCGGCCGGCCTGGTCAGCGGCGGGCTCTCCTGCGGGATGACCATGCAGCCCAGCGGGCGCCCGGTCACCCCGGCCTGCAGCGATCCGGTGGCCGCGCAGGTGGACGAGGTCCAGTACCAACTCGACGACGGCCCTTGCCTGCACGCGATGCGTCATGCTCAGATGGTGCGCATTAAGGACACCTCGCAGAAGGCGCGGTGGCCCGAGTTCGAAGCTCAGGCGCAAGCCCACGGAATCCGGTCCTGCCTGGCGCTGCCGCTGAATGCTGACGGCAAGCCGGTCGGCGCGCTCAACTTGTACGCGCCGGCGGCATCGGCGTTTGGCGCCGCCGAAGTGCGGCGCGCGGAGACTTTCGCCGAATACGCCTCGGGAGCGCTCACCCTCGCGATGCGAATGGCGTCCCGCGCGGCCCTTATCGAGCAGCTGCGGTCGTCACTCACCTCGCGGACCGTCATTGATCAGGCCCTCGGGATAATCATGGCCAGGGAGCACTGCACCCAGGCCCGCGCGTTCGCCATCATGCGGTCCGCGTCCCAGAACAGCAACACCAAGCTCCGGGATATCGCCGCTGCCATCGTGACCAGCGTAACGGGTGAGCCCCCGTCCTCGCCGCCCCCGTTCGAAGACGGCTAGCCAGACGGCTCAGCTAAGCCCGGACGGCTCAGCTAAGCGGAGCCCTCGCCGTCCGTGTCGGCCCTGGCGGTAGCGCTCTCGGAGGGCGGCGGACCGCCTTGCTCGAAGGGGCCTGCCAGCGAACCGGCCACGCTGGGAAATGTCTCCACCAGGCGGTCGACTCCGGTGATGGACAGCACGCGCTGGACGGCCGGGGTGGCCACCACCAGCCGCATGCTGCTGCCGCTTCCGGTGGCCCGCCGGAACGTCTGCACCAGCGCGCTGACTCCGGCGGAGTCGCAGAATGTCGTCTTGCTCAGATCTGCGACCAGCAGGGTCGCGCCATGGTCCAGGACGGAGAGCAGATCCTCCCGGACCAGCTCGGCATTGTTGACATCGATCTCACCGGGCAGGGTTACTACCGCAACCTGGCCGATCCACAACACCGGAAAGCGCTCTTGAGACACGTATCACCACCGTCTGTCCATGTTAAGGGAGTGGGCCGCGTCTCTGGACCCAGCCGACGGGTTACTACCCGCCGTCGTAGCGCAGCGATATTATCCACGCCTGCGCGAATGCTGGCAAGGCTAGCCCTCCTTACGCTCAGGGTAGGCCCGTAGCGGCCAGGAGGCGCGGTCTGCTCGCTTCCCCGGGGCGCCCGCGGGCAACGACATATACAGCGATGAGCTGGCCGTCATAGGCTCTGGCGCATGATCACCGTAGCGGGCGAAGCCCTGATCGACATGATCGCGGATGCCGACGGGCGCCTGGTGCCCAAGTCAGGCGGCGGTCCGTTCAATGTGGCTCGCGCCGTGGCCCGGCTCGGCCAGCCCGCGACGTTCCTCGGCCGGGTCTCGGGGGACCGGTTCGGGCGGATGCTCCGGTCCGATCTCGACGCTCTCGGCGTGCGGTTCGCGATCGGGGCGGCCACCGACGTGCCGACTACCCTGGCGGTGGTGGACGTCGACCCGGCGGGCGTGCCCGGGTATCAGTTCTACCTGACCGGCACGTCGGCGGCCGCGATCGAACCCGGCCAGGCCATCGTGCCGCCGGGGACGACCGCCCTGCATATCGGCAGCCTCGGCCTGGTCATGGAGCCCATCGGCAGCAGCCTGGAGCAGCTGGCGGCGACGCTGCCGGCTGGGCTGATCCTCATGCTCGACCCGAACTGCCGCCCGGCCGCCATCGCGTCGCGCCCGGCCTACCTCGACCGGCTGGGCCTCATCTTGCCCCGGGTGGACATGCTCAAGACCAGTACCGAGGACCTGGCCTACCTGTTCCCCGGTCAGGACGCCGAGGCCGCGGCGGCTCAGCTGATGGCCCAGGGACCCGCGTGCGTGGTGATCACCGACGGCGCGGCTCCGGTGCGTGCCTTCAGCGCGGGTGAGCAGATCCGGGTGGAGGTCCCGTGGGCCGAGGTCGTCGACACGGTAGGTGCCGGAGACGCTTTCGGCGGCGCCTTCCTCACCTGGTGGACCGGCCACGGTCTTGGCCAGGCTGACTTCGGTGATCCGGCGGCCGTGCGCGGCGCCACCGAGGCGGCCATCTACGCGTCGGTGATCACCTGCACCCGCCGCGGCGCGGAGCCGCCCTGGGCCGGTGAACTAGCCGGCCACCAGGGCTGGGAATGGCTCTCGCCTGCCGCTGCCGGCCGGTGACTTTCCCGACCCTGGGCAGCTTCGTCCTGGGTTCGATCCTCAACATCGCGCTGCTCTCCTACGGGGCACGCCGGCTGCTGGCCGAGCGGCGGTTCAGCCTGTCCAGGACGGTCGTCGCGGGCCTGGCCGGCGGGGCGCTCTCGAACGCGATCTACAACGCCCTGATCGGCGGGATCCACCCCGGCGCCCGGCCGTACCCGCCGTACGGCGTGGTGCTGGGCTTCCTGGCGCTCGGCTGGGCCTGCGGGCTGCTGCTCGCGATGGCGATCCTGGTCACCTGGCAGGCGTTCCTCCCGGCCGGGACGGTGCCGCCCGTCTCATCCTGGCCGCGCAGCGTGCGCTCCCGGGTGGCGCGGGGACTGCGCTACTGGGAGATCGTGCGCATCCTCGCCCAGTGCGGCCTGCGCCCGCTGTGGCGCGGCGGGACCGGCCGGCGCGGCGGGACCGGCCGGCGCGGCGGGACCGGCGGGCGCGGCGGGACCGGCGGGCGCGGCGGGACCGGCCGGCGCGGCGGGACCGGCGGGCGCGGCGGGACCGGCGGGCCGGCCTCGCTCGCGCGTTCGCTCAGCGAGGCGCTGGACCGCAGCGGGGTCGTGTTCGTGAAGTTCGGCCAGGCCCTGTCGACCCGCAGGGACCTGCTGCCCGCCGAGTTCACCGAGGAGCTCGGGCGGCTTCAGGACCGGGTCAGCCCGCTGCCCTGGGTGCAGATCGAGCAGGTGCTCCGCGAGGAGCTCGGCGGGACCGAGGTCTTCGCGCAGATCGAGCACGAGCCGCTCGCGGCGGCCTCGATCGCGCAGGTGCACACGGCGACGCTGCGGACCGGCGAGCGGGTGGTGGTCAAGGTCCGCCGTCCCGGCGTGGACGTCCTCGCCGAACGCGACCTCGACATCATCGGCCGCCTGGCGCGCCGGGCCGAGGCCCGCGCCTCGTGGGCCCGAACCCTCGGCGTGATCGCCCTGGCCAGCGGTTTCGCCACCGCCCTGCGCGAGGAACTCGATTTCCGGGTTGAAGCGCGCAACCTCGCGGCCGTCAGCTCAGCGGCCCCCGCGACCGAAAACGCCGAGGACGCCGGAACCGCCGACGGCGCCCGCGTGGTGATCCCGGCCGCCTACCACGACCTCAGCACCCGGCGCGTCCTGGTCATGGAGCGGCTCGACGGGGTGCCGGTCAGCAAGGCCGGCCCGGCCCTGGCGGGCGGCGGCATCGACCGCGAGCGGCTGGCCCGCGCCCTGTTCGACAGCCTGCTGCGGCAGATCATGGTCGACGGCATCTTCCACGCGGACCCGCACCCCGGCAACATCTTGCTGCTCGACGACGGGCGGCTGGCCCTGATCGACTTCGGTTCGGTCGGCCGCCTGGATACCGGGCTGCGGGCCGCGCTGGCGCGGCTGCTGCTCGCCCTGGACCGGCGCGACCCGGTGGCGCTCACCGATGCCCTGCTCGAGGTCACCGCCCGGCCCGATGCGCTGGACGAGCAGGCGCTCGAGCGTGCGGTCGGGACACTGCTCGTGCGCCACCTGGCCGCCGGCCAGCCGCCCGACGCGACGATGTTCGCCGACCTGTTCCGCATCGTAGCCCGGCACGAGCTGGCCGTCCCGGCCGAGTTCGCGGCCACCTTCCGGGCCCTGTCCACCCTGGAGGGGACGCTGACGGCGCTGGCTCCCGGCTTCGACATCGTGGCCGAGGCCGAACGCTTCGGCCAGGCCCGGCTGCGCGAAGAGCTAGGCCCGGTCTCGCTGAAGGACGCCGCCACCGACGAGATCATGGCCCTGCTGCCGATGCTCCGCCGGCTGCCCCGGCGGGTGGACAGGATCGCGGCGGCGGTCGAGGGCGGGCGGCTGAGCGTGAACGTCCGGCTGCTCGCCGACGAGCGGGACCGGCAGACGATCAATGGCTGGCTCCAGCTCGGCGTGCTCACCGTGCTCGCGGCCAGCGCCGGGATCATGGCCGTGGCCCTGCTCGCGCTGAAGGGCGGCCCCGCCATGACCGCCACGGTCGGCCTCTACCAGTTCCTCGGCTACTGCCTGCTGGTCATCTGCTCGCTGCTGGCGCTGCGGGTGCTGGCCGCGGTCTTCCGCGCCCCCCGCTAGCCCGCCCGCAGCAAGATGCCGCGGATGAAGGCGGCCTGGCCCGCGTGCTGCAGGCAGTCCGAGATCACGCTGACCAGCCGGACGCTCAGCGTCACCGGCGGATCCCAGTTCTCGTCCACCACCCGGGGCAGGTCCGCGTCGGTGATGCCGGAGACCAGCGCGATGGTCTGCTCGTGCACCGCGTCGTGGTACCCGGTGAGCACGTCGGCCGAGGCGACCCTGACCTGGGACACCTGCTGCGAGCTCTGGCCGTAGCCGATGTCGGACGGCGCGAACGGCAGCTCGAACCGCTTGCCGTACTCGGTCCACACCTGCGGCACCCCGAACGCCCCGGCCACGTGATCGTCCTGCACCCGGGCCAGGTGCCAGCACAGCCACGCGATCGAGTTCGCGTCCTCGTCCAGCCGGGTCGCCAGCTGGCTGGCCGTCAGGCCCTGGACCGCCTCGTGGACGGTTTCCTGGATCCGGCCGAAGGCATCGGTCAGCAGGTCCGCACTCGCCATCTGTGGTTCCCTTTCTGTCAAAAGCAAAATTTATCCGAACGGTCCAGCCTGACACGCCGGATTACCTGCTCTTGCGGCCTGAGTGGTCGCTGCTGACAGTGCTGCGAGGTACCGTTCCGAGGTGCCCGCAGCCCGCAGCCGCAAGTCTCCCGCCAAGGCGGCCGGTCCCGAGCCCGCCGCTCCTCCCGCGGCGAGCCGGCTCGTCGTCAGCAAGGCCGTGCCCGATGTAGCCGAGCTGCTCGCCACCGCCGTCAGCGGCATCGGCGGCGCGGAACGGCCGGGCCAGGTCACCATGGCCGAGGCGGTGCAGCATGCCATCGAGACCGGCGAGCACCTCGCCGTCCAGGCCGGCACCGGGACCGGCAAGTCGCTGGCCTACCTGGTCCCGGCCGTCCGGCACGCGATGACGACGGGCAACTCGGTCGTGGTGGCCACCGCCACCATCGCGCTGCAGCGCCAGCTGATCGACCGCGACCTGCCCCGGCTGGCCGCGGCGCTGGCCCCGCAGCTCGGCCGGGAGCCGACGTTCGCCATCTTGAAGGGGCGGCGCAACTACTTGTGCCTGCACCGCCAGCGCGGCGGCGTCGCCGACGACCCGCAGGACGCGCTGTTCGACCCCGTCGACAATAGCCCGGCCTCACCTTTGGGCAGGCAGGTGAAGCGGCTGCACGACTGGGCCGAGCAGACCAGTACCGGCGACCGGGACGAGCTGGTGCCAGGCGTGCCCGACGCGGCCTGGCGCCAGGTCTCGGTCAGCGCGCAGGAATGCATCGGCGCGCAGCGCTGCCCGTTCGGCACCCGGTGCTTCGCGGAGCGGGCGCGGGACACCGCCGCCAAGGCGGACGTCGTGGTGACCAATCATGCGCTGCTCGCCATCGACGCGACGTCGGACATCGCGGTGCTGCCCGAGCACGACGTGGTGATCATCGACGAGGCGCACGACCTCGTGGACCGGGTCACCTCGGCCACCACGGGGGAGCTGTCCGGGCCCGCGGTGGACGCGGCCGCCCGCCGTGCCGGGCGCCTGACCGAGTCCGCCGCGGCCGAGGGCGCCGCCACCGCCGTGGCCGATCAGCTGCGCCAGGCGGCCGCGGCGCTGACGATTGACCTCGGCGACGGCCCGGCAGGCCGGATGGACGTGCTGTCCGACGCGCTGGCCGCGACGCTGACTTCCGTCCAGGACGCGGCCGGCGCCTGCGCCGAAGCGGTCCGGGCCAGCGCGCCGGGCCAGGAGGAAGACATGCAGCGGATGGCGGCGGCGCGGATGACCCTGGCCTCCCTCGATGAGCTGCAGCGGACGACCAGCCGGATGCTCGACGCGTTCGGCGCGGATATCACCGAGCGGCGCGAAGTGGTCTGGCTCGACCGGCCGTTTGTCGAGGACACGCGGCGGGCGCCCACGCTGCGGGTGGCCCCGCTCGAGGTCGGCGGAGTGCTGCGGAACCGGTTGTTCGCTGACCGGACCGTGGCGCTGACCTCGGCCACGCTTGCCCTAGGTGGTTCCTTCACCCCGCTGGCGATCCAGTGGGGGTTGCCGGCACACGGCGGCGGCCAGCCGTCGATCGACGGCGACGACGAGCAGCTGACGTGGACAGGGATCGACGTCGGCTCGCCCTTCGATCATCCGCGCAGCGGCATCTTGTACATAGCCAGGCACCTGCCGCAGCCGGGCCGCGAGCAGCTCCCCGAGGCCTACCTGACCGAGCTCGAGGAGCTGATCGACGCGGCCGGGGGCCGCACCCTCGGGCTGTTCTCCTCGATGCGGGCCGCCAAGGAGGCGGCCGGGGCGCTCCGCGACCGGATCAAGCAGCCGCTGCTGTGCCAGGGCGATGACGTGACGGCCCAGCTGGTCAGGCAGTTCGCCGAGGACGAGCCGACCTGCCTGTTCGGCACGCTGTCCCTGTGGCAGGGCGTCGACGTGCCGGGCAGCTCGCTGCAGCTCGTCGTCATCGACCGGATCCCGTTCCCGCGGCCCGATGACCCGCTGGCCTCGGCGCGGCAGCGCGCGGTCGCCGCGCGGGGCGGCAACGGGTTCATGACCGTGGCGGCGTCGCAGGCCGCGCTGCTGCTGGCCCAGGGAGCCGGGCGGCTGCTGCGCACCATGACCGACCGCGGCGTGGTCGCCGTGCTCGACCCCCGGCTGATGACGGCACGTTACGGCGATTTCCTTCGCGCCTCACTGCCGCCGTTCTGGACCACTGCCGATCCCGCTCTGGTCCGGGCCGCCCTTCGCCGCCTGGCCGCCGCCCCGGCCAGCCCCGCACCCTGATCGAAGTCCGCTGTTCTGGCAGGCTTTGCCTCATTACGGGCAGGTTAACAACTCCCTGATACGGATGAAACGCGCGGTGCTGGGTACGCTTCTGGAACTACGGGATTTGGGCATCCGTTGTGCAGGGGGAGTGGTCGCCCAGTGCAGCGGGAGGTTGCGCATGCGGGAACGGCCGCGAACGGGTAAGCGGCACGTGCTCCGCTGGGTTGCCGTCGCGGCAGTTGTCATCGTGGTCGCGGGGACCCTGACCGCGTACCTGAAGTACCGGGCGGTCTACGACAGCATCACCCGGGTGACGGTGCCTGGGCAAGACCTGGGCCACCGGCCGCCGGTGTACAGCACCGGCTCGCTGAACATCCTGGTGTACGGCTCGGACAGCCGGAAGGGCCTGACCGCGCACCAGCAGTACATCTTGCGCACCGGTGATGACCAGACCGACAACACCGACACGATCATGCTGGTGCACTTCTCGCCGGGTCGGCAGCGGGTCTCCGTGGTGAGCATTCCCCGCGACACCATGGTGCCGCAGTACTCGTGCCCGAGCGGACCCGGCTACGCCGGCCAGCAGGCTGACCCCGGGGCCGAGGTGCAGATCAACGCGCTGCTCGAGATCGGCGGTCCGACCTGCCTGTGGAAGACGGTCGAGCAGGTGACCGGCGTCCGCATCAACCATTTCATCGGGATCGGCATGCTCGGCTTCGTCAATGTCATCAACGACCTGGGCGGCGTCAACGTCTGCGTCCCCTACAAGGTCAACGACCCGGTATCCGGCCTGAACCTCAACGCCGGCGAGCAGCACATCAACGGCATCCAGGCGCTGGCCTTCTGGCGGACCCGCGAGGACATCGGGACGGGCTCGGATCTTGAGCGGATCCAGCGGGACCAGTTCATGTCCGCGCAGGTGGTGAAAGGCGTGCTCGGCAGCAGCCTGCTGACGGACCCGATCAAGCTGCTCTCGGTGATCACCGACGCGGCCGCGTCGATGACGACCGACAGCGGCATGAGCGTGTCGGACCTGCTGCAGATCGGCGAGAGCCTGCACAGCCTGTCGAGCCAGAACGTCCAGTTCATCACGGCGCCGAACGAGCCGTGGACGGGCAATCCGGACCGCGTCCAGCTCGAGCAGCCGCAGGCCGGCCAGGTGTTCTCGGCCATCGCGCACGACGTGACGCTGCCCAAGACCTCGACTTCGGCGGCCCCCTCGACCGGCGGCGCGCAGGTGCTTACCACCAGCCCGGCCAACGTCAAGGTCGAGGTGCTGAACGGCTCGGGGATCGCCGAGCTCGCCACCAAGGCCGCCGCCAGCTTGACCAGCCGCGGGTTCGACGTCACCGGTACCGGCGACGCCACCAGCTTCGCCTACACCAACTCGGTGATCGAGTACTCCTCCGCCGCCGACATGGCCGAGGTCAACACGCTCGAGCAGGAACTCTCCAACGTCACCGACCTCCAGGACGCCAGCCTCACGCCCGGCACCGTCGAGCTCATCCTCGGCTCGGACTACTCCGGGCTGAAGCCGGCGGCCCAGTCCTCGCCCTCGCCGACGGCCGCTGCCACCTCGCCTGCCGCCAGCTCAGCCGCCTCGGCGTCCGCCAGCCCGTCGGCGTCCGCCGGTTCATCCGCCTCGGCGTCCGGCAGCCCGTCGGCGTCCGCCACCGGGATCAGCGGCCTGGCCCAGTCCAATGGCGGCATCACGGCGGCCGCGGCCTGCGCCAGCGACAGCTCAGCCTTCGCCGGCCCGCTCAGCCCCTGATCCCAGGTCCGGCTCCGCTGCTACGGCAGCCCGGCCGCGTCACCTGACCGGGATCGCGCTGACGTCGCTGACCGCTTCCGGTAGCCGCCGCATGCTGGTGACCCGCCGGTCCGCGAGCTTGGCGGGATGC
>Ga0302326_10018144_pt1 | contig 14600 bp, 12 predicted proteins | sample Palsa_T0_3_FD_202264 | JGI IMG/M metagenome (GOLD analysis project Ga0302326, IMG submission 202264) | Peat permafrost microbial communities from Stordalen Mire near Abisko, Sweden - Palsa_T0_3 | ecosystem: Environmental > Terrestrial > Soil > Palsa > Peat permafrost | place: Sweden: Abisko... | reverse complement strand
GTTTCGCCGATCGCGCGCGCGATACCAAGGATCACTGCGACCGCGAGACCGCTCGATGCGGCCGGAATCAGTACGCGCGACATCGTCTCCCAGCGCGTCGCACCGAGCGCCGCCGAACCCTCGCGCAGGGCATTCGGAACGACCTTGAGTGCGTCTTCCGACAGCGAGATCACGGTCGGCAAGATCATGATCGAAAGCACGATGCCGGCTGCCAATAAGCCGGAACCGTCTGCGTGGAAGGTACGGCCGATGAGGGGCACGAGAAGCGTCAACCCGATCCAGCCGTACACGATCGACGGAATGCCGACGAGCACTTCGATCGCGGGCTTAAAGGCATTTGCCACGCGCTTCGGCGCGAGCTCCGAAAAGAACAATCCAATCGCGACGCCGAGCGGGCCGCCGACCAAAATTGCAAACGCCGTCGCGACGATCGAGCCGACGATGAACGGTGCCGCGCCGAACTTGCCGCCGAAGCCGTCCCAATCCGTGCCGAACAAGAAGTCGATCGGCGAAACGTGGTCGTGCCAGAAGAGCAGCGTGCCGTTGTAGCCGAGGAAACCCAAAATCATAGCGATCGCCGCCACGAAGATCGCGGCGCACAGTATCAGGAAGACGAGCGCGATACGTTCTTGACGGTGGGCCTTGTTCGCCTGGACGGCTACCATACGTAGGGGTTCCTCTTGCCGTGTTTTGTGCTGCACGAGTCCGGCCGGGCCTGGGGACGGCGTTTCCGCTGTCCTAAGCCCGAACCGTTCAAAGGCTAGCGATCGTTTTCCGCAACTTTCATATCGCGAACCAGAATGTAGCCTGTCTGATGCATCAAAGCGCTGTTGCTCTGCACGAACGCCAGGAACCGCGAGACCGCCGTCGACGGCGGGCCGTAGGTGTACATGTGCTCGTACGACCAGAACGGGTACTTGCCGGTAACGACGTCGTCGTCGCTGGGCTTCGCGCCGTCGATGTTGAGCTCGACGATGCCGGTCTTGTTGTGCGTGCCTGAGAAGGCGGCGTATGAAACCGCGCCGTCGGTCTGGCTGACCTTCTGCACGACGGTCCCGGTCGCGTCTTCGATCTGGGTCGTCTTGCTGAGGTCGGCCTTACCCATGAGCGTCTTCACGAAGACGGCGCGTGTGCCCGAGCTCGGCGGGCGATTGATGACCGTGATCGCTAGGTCTTTACCGCCGACGTCCTTCCAGTTGGTGGTTTTCCCGGAGAAGATGTCTTGAATCTGCTTCGACGTAAGGCCGGTAACGCCGGTCGCGGGATTCACGATGACCGCGAAACCGATCACGGCGACGCGATGATCGACGAGCGAGTCGCTGCCGGCCGGAGCGAGCACGTCGGAATCGCCGATGTCGACGGCCTTCGAGCCGACGAGGCCGAGACCGGTCCGCGAGCCGCCGCCCGTGACGCTGATCTTCACATCGGAGTGCGCAGACTGGTATGCTTCGGCAGCGGCCTGAACGAGGGGCTGCAATGCCGTCGAGCCGGCGGCTGAAATCGACGTGCTGTCGGCGCGAGCGACAGCCGGCAACAGAAATGCCGCGCCGACTAAAAAGGCCGCGATTCGTGCGGACCTGGGCATGGTTGGACCTCCCGGGATGCCAAGGGTTAAAAACATGAGCACGCGGGCTCGATGGTCGCAGCCAGAGCATAAGCTCCGTTTAACGGTAGGTTAAGGGAGCCTTAATGCCAATGACCGACTGCGGAAACGAGTCGACGATTTCCACACACAACGAACGAGCATCGCGGAGCGTTAGTTCGCTCCAGTGTCGATTTACAAACGCGAGAAGAGCGCTGCGCTCGTCGTTCCGATCACTGCTCTCGCCCATATGGCCACGAGTATGTCCGGTACACCTTATCCGCACGTTATCGCTACATTAAGGCACTGTACCTGATGCACCAACACGCCGAGACCGGCACCGAACCTTTCGACGGACTGCGCGGCATCGCGATCTTGATGGTCGTGATTTTTCACACGTGGCTTTTTTCGTGGTACACGCCCGCGCTTTCGATCGCCGATCACCCGATCCCGATCGACACCTTCGCGCGCACGGGATACTTGGGCGTCGAGCTGTTCTTCATGATCAGCGGCTTCGTTTTGTTCTTTCCATATGCGCGCGCGGCGCTAGGTTCGGGGAAGACGCTGTCGCTGCGCGAATTCGCGCGCCGCCGCTTCTTCAAAATCGCGCCGTCGTACGCGCTGGCTCTGCTCGCCACGACCCTCGTGGCGATCCCGGTCGTCAACTCGACGCCGGATCTCCTCGGCTCGGTTTTCAACCACGTCTTCTTCTTCCAAAACTTCTATAACGACAAGCTCGGCGGCGTGAACTCCGTGTTCTGGAGCCTCGCGGTCGAGGTGCAGTTTTACCTGATCTTTCCGCTGCTCGCGATCGCCTTCGTGCGAGGTCCGTTCGTCGTCGCGCCGGCGATGATCGCCGTCGCGCTATGGTATCGCTATCACGTCGCCGCGTGCTGCCTGCAGATCGAACCCGTCACTCGCCAGCTGCCCGCGTTCCTCGACGTATTCGCGTGCGGGATGGCGGCCGCGTATGCGCTCGTGTGGTTGCGCGCCAAGGTGCCCAACCTCGAGCGCTACGCGCCGCTATTCACGCTGGTCGCGGCGAGTGCGGTCGTCGCGGGGTTCGCACTGCTCGCGAGCGCGGATTCGGTCGCCTACGTACCCGGCGGCAAAGAGCGTTGGCTGCTCGGCAACCGGACGCTGTTCGCGCTGGCAGGGGCCGTCCTCGGGCTCGCGTCGTGTTTGGCGAATACGTGGTGGCGGCGAATCCTCACCAATCCCGGGTTGGGGTTCCTCGCGATCATCTCGTACAATCTCTATCTTTGGCACACCCTCGTGCTGATCTGGATGTGGCAGCACGGCGTGCCACCCGCGGCGACCGCGAACCCGCACGACGACTCGCACTGGAAGGCGGTCTACATCGCGACGGGGTGGCTCGCGTGCCTCGTAATCTCAATCGCGATTACGTATTTCATCGAACGCCCGCTGCTCGGAACGGGACGCCGCCCGCCATTTTCGTTCGACTGGCGCTTTACGCGAGCACCGTCGATCGCGCGGTCGGAAACACACACGTAAAGGTCGCGCCGAGGCCAAACTCGGAATCCGCGGTCACCGTGCCGCCGTGCGCCTCGATGATCTGCTTGACGATCGAGAGGCCGAGCCCCGTTCCGGCGGCATCGCGCGCGCGGGACCGGTCGACGACGTAGAAGCGCTCGAAGACGTGCGGCAAGTCGTTGAACGGGATGCCGACGCCCGTATCGCGCACGACCAGGGTCGCCGACCCACCGGCTTGCTGCACCGAGATCGTGACCGAGCCGCCGCCCGGCGTGTGGCGCAGCGCGTTGTCGATCAGGTTCACGAGGACTTGCGCGAGCCGGTCCGGATCGCCGTCGATGCGCGCCGCGCGGCCTTCGAGCGTGAGATTGACGCCAAGCTGCGCCGCGCGCGGCTCAAACGTCTTCATGATGTTCGAGGCAACGCTAGCGAGATCGACGTCTTCGCGCCGCAAGCGCAGCCGGCCCCATTCCGAACGCGCGAGATCGAGCAGATCTTCGACCAGCGCCACCATCCGGTCGACCTCACGCTTGATGCGCGGCAAAAACAGATCGAGCGCCTCTTGGTCGCCGTCGTTGGCCAAGATCGTTTCGATCATCAGGTTGATCGACGAGAGCGGCGTGCGCAGTTCGTGCGAGACGCTCGAAACGAAGTCGCGCCGCGTATCCTCGAGCTGGCGGAGCCGCGTCTCATCGGTCGCGATCACGAGCACGCCGTCCGAGCCGTCGAGGGGAATCGTCGCAACGGTCAGGACGCGGGTGCCGCTCGGACCGTTGAGCGAGATGCGGCCGCGCGAGGGGTGGCCGGCCAGCGCTTCGCGGCTTCGGCGATCGAGATCGAACGAGGGCACGACCTCGATGATCGCGCGGCCGAGCACGGGTCGCGAGCCGAAATCAAAAATCGTGGAAGCCGCGGCGTTGACGGAGTCGATGTGTCCGCGACCGTCGAGCGTCACGATCCCGACGGTCAGCGAACGAAGCAATTGCTCGAAACGCGAGTCGGGCGGCGGCCCGTCGCCCTCGGCAGCATCCGCCGCTTCCGAAACGGTCCCGCGCGCGCCCAGGACCCTGGAAGCGATAAACCCAACGGCCCCTCCGCCCACGAGCGCCAGGGCCAGCTCCAGCAGCATGATTATTCTTTGAACATGTATCCGCGGCTGCGCACGGTGACGATGTGCTGCGGATTGTTGGGATCGACCTCGATCTTTTCGCGCAGCCAGCGGACGTGCACGCTGATCGTCTGATGCTCGCCCTCGAAGTCGTAGCCCCAGACCTTGTCGAGCAGCGTTTGGCGCGTCACGACCCGTCCCCGGTTCTCCATGAGGACGTGCAAGAGGCTGAATTCCTTGGGAGCGAGCGAGACGTTTCGCGTGCGCACGATCAACGATTGCCGGGAAGGATCGAGCACGATCTCGCCGACCGCGATCGCTTCGCTTTGCGCGCCGCCCTCGGGGCCGTTCTGGCGGCGCAGCCGCGCCTTGATCCGCGCCAGAAACTCGTGTAGCGAGAAGGGCTTCGTGACGTAGTCGTCCGCTCCGAGCTCGAGCGCCAAGACCTTGTCGATCTCTTGATCGCGCGCGGTGAGCATGATGATCGGCACGCCGCTCGCCTTGCGAATCTCTTTGCACGCTTCGATGCCGTCGAGCACCGGGAGCATGATATCCATGATGATGAGGTCGGGCCGTTCGCTCGCTGCAAGGGCGATCGCCGTGCGCCCGTCTCCCGCCGTCGCGACCGCGTAGCCGTTGCGCTCGAGGTTGAAGCGGAGCGTCTGGAGGATCGCCGACTCGTCGTCCACGATCAGAATTTTCTTGGTCTGGGGCCCGGTGGCTACCATATGTCCCTCTGCCGGTACGGGACGTACCAGCTTTATCCGCGTCGTCCCAAAGGGACTCGGCGCCGGAGTAAGATACCGTATGTTCGCACGTTCCGACAAGGAGGGCTCGTGGCGAAAGCACCCCCGTACGAGGGGCTAACCGCGGAGATGCCGCTGCGCGATGGAGCGCGCGCTATCCTGCGAGCGCTCCTGAGCGAGGTGCTGGAATATGCCCCCGCCGTGCTCCGCGGCGACGATACGCGCTCCGTGCACGATATGCGCGTGGCGATTCGCCGGCTGCGCTCCGGCCTCGCTACGTTCGAAGCGACCTTCCAACGGCGACGCATCCGTGAGTTTCGTCACGCGACGCGTCGCGTCGGGCGCAAACTGGGGAACGTGCGCGACGTCGACGTCCACCTCGGCGCGCTACGCGGCGCGCTCGGCGGCGCGAGCGAAGCCGAACGGCCCGGCGTGGTGCACGCGATCGACCAACTGGTGGTACGCCGCCGCACGTTACTTGCGGAATTCGCGATCGAACTCTCACAGTTCGACCGCGACCGTTTCACGCGAACCCTCGCCGATGGCTGATCGTAGTTTCGGCGGGCACGCGAAACGGGTCATCAAACGCGCCCTCAAACACCTCTTGCGCGACGGCAGCAACGCCGTGGGCGCCGGCGACGAGGATGCGCTGCACGCGCTGCGCATCGACGTGAAGCGGCTGCGCTACACGATCGAATTCGCGGCGCCGCTGCTCGCCGAACGCGGCCGCGAACCCCTCGCACTCTTGGCGCTGGCACAGGAGCGTTTAGGTGCCCTCGCCGATGCGGACATGTTCGCCCGAACCTTCGGAGCGATGCAGGCCGCGCTTCCCGCGGAGGACGATCGCGCGCCGGGCCTACGGCTCTTGTGCGACGATGCGCAACGCCGGCGCGAAGCGGCGCTCGAGGGCGTTCGCGCGCTTTGGCACGGCTATCCGGACAAACTCGCGGGATCGATCTCCGCAACGCTCGGTTCGCTATCGAAGGACGACGGATCGTAACTCGTCCGCACGACCGCCTCGATGTCGAGCGAGGCCGCGAAAGCGCGCTCGAACAATTCGGCCTTGAAACGCGCCGCGTCGATCTCGGGACCCGCGTCCCCGGTCGCGTCGAGTAGCAGGCGAATGCGGCCCTCACCCGGCGCGACGCTTAGGGACGAAACGATTCCGAGCCGACGGCGATCGAGGCCGTCCGCCACGCGGAGAATGCCGGCAAGGCCTTCGATCTTCACGCGCATTTCAGGCGTCGCCGCAGCCCACTCGGGATGAGTGGGTTTGGGCAGCGACTTTCGATGGTAGCGGACGAGCGCGGCGACCAGCTCGACTTCGTCCGGCCGCCAACCGGGAAGGCCGGCGCTGCGTACGATGTACGCGCCGTGCTTGTGATGCGCGCTTGGATTGATCGCGCGACCAACGTCGTGCACGAGCGCGGCCGCGAACAGCACGTCGCGATCGGCGGGCTCGAAATGGTGGCGTTCGACGAGCCCGTCGAATAGTTGGAGTGCGAGCGAGCCGACGTGGTTTTCGTGCACGTCGCTCGCACCGAAACGCCGTGCGAGCTGGTGCGCCGCATCGAACTTGCGCGTCCGCTCGTCGCCGAGCCTGCGCGCGACCGCGATGTTGCGCTCCAAGTAGTCGACGACCAGCCCCTCGCGTAACGCCCGTTCGCTGACGACCAACTCGTCGCGTTCGAGCGCCTCGAGGACCGCGATGACGATCGCGTTGCCGGCGACGATGATGTCGCTGCGACGCGGATTCATTCCCGGCAGCTTGCGACGCTCGGCCGCCGTCATCCGCACCATCGTGCGCTGCAACGCACGCAACCGGTCGAGTTTGAGGACGTAACCGTGCGCGCGGCTCGCAGTAGCACCGGTTTCCGCCGCATCGAGCGCCGCGAGACCAAGCACCGTGCCCGAGGTTCCGATCACCAGGTCGAAGCGATAATCCGCGAGCTGATGCGCGACCGGCGAGAGCGTCGCACGCACGTGTTTTTCGAGCGCCCGATGCCCGAGGAGGCTCGTCTCGTCGCTACGCAGGAATTCGTCGTAGAGCCGCAAGCTGCCGAGGCGCACGCTGTGCAGGAAGAACGCACGCTCCGCATCGCCGACGATGAATTCCGTCGAACCCCCGCCGATGTCGAAGATGCACGCAACGCGATCGCCCAGCGGATACCCTCGGCTAACGCCGAGATGTATGAGTCGCGCCTCCTCGACGTCCCCAAGAACCTCGACGCCGATTCCGCTCGTCGCGCGCACGGCCGCCAAGAACTCGTCCCGGTTCGAGGCTTCGCGAACGGCCGACGTCGCAACCGCGCGCACGTCGCTCGCGCCCGCCGCTCGCGCGGCATCTGCAAACCTCGCGATCGCGGCGACCCCGCGTTGCACGCCCTTCTTACTAAGATGCCCGCGCGCGAGCGCCTCACCGCCGCCGAGTCGCACCATCTCGCGCGCTTTCAAGATCGTCCGCGAGGTACCAAAACGCGGATCCATTTCGACGACGATCAGATGGATAGAGTTCGTTCCAACGTCGATCGCGCCGAGCAGCATGACGTTTGAGAGGCTACTCTACCCCGCGAGCGCGTGCCTGGCGAAAGCGGTGCTAGCTGCTTGCAGCCGTTTCAAACCCGAGCTGACGCGAGAGTTCGTCGCCGATTTGACGCGCGGTGACGGAGAGGCGTTCGACGCGGTCGTGGGTCATGCGGGTCGTCGGGCCGGAAACGGAGATCGCACCGACACATTCTTTGCGACGGTCGAAGACGGGCACGGCGAGACAACGAACGCCCTCTTCCATCTCCTCGTTATCGACCCCGTACCCGCGTTTGCGGATCGCCGTGAGTTCGGTTTCGAGCGCGGCGGGTGTCGTAATCGTGTGCGACGTGTAGCGGCGCATCGGCGCGGCGAGAATCGGCGCCGCGAACTCGGAACCGCGAAATGCGAGCATCACCTTGCCCGTGCCCGTGCAATATAACGGTGCGCGCAACCCGGGCGCCGTGAACATCTTGACGAGATGCATGCTCGCGACCTGATCGAGGTACACGACTTCGCTTTCGGTTGCGGTAACGAGGTTCGCGGTTTCGCCCGACGCGCGCATCATACGCTCGAGATACGGACGCGCGACGAGCCGCAAGTCGAGGTGCAGATCGGCCGCGCTCGCGAGCGTGAAGATGCGTGAGCCCAAATGATAGCGCGAGCTCTCCGGGTCTTGGCGAACGTACCCGCGATCGACGAGCGTAGCGAGCAGCCGGTGGACCGTGCTCACATGCAGCCCTACGAGCCCCGACAACTCGCTGATGCCGGTTGCACCGCGACGCGACGCAAGCGATTCGAGGACGTCGAGCGTACGATCGACCGATTGGACTTTCGGGCGGCCGGAGCCGGTCGTTCGCCGTACCTTCTTGGGCGGCGTCTGCGGGTCGGGTGTCATCATCCACCGTTCGAGAAGTTTGCGCGGAGCGAAAGACTTTTTCGCGAGAGCCGCGGCCCGGCTCCTGTAGCGCCAACATCGGGGCGGCGACGCCCCGATCCGCCCCGGGCCCGGACTCCCGGGCCCACGGTATGGCAAGAGGCCCGTGCAACGGGCGACGGCTTTTCGTGGTCGAAATAAGCGTGGTAATGGTCGACGAGCTACGCGCCCGGGCAAACGGCGCTCTGGATGAGGTCCGTCCAGCTATCCAGCGGGACGGCGGGGACGTGTGGCTGATCCGCATCGAAGGCGCGACGGCGTACGTGCAGCTGGTCGGCGCCTGTGGCGGCTGTCCGATGTCCAATTCGACCTTGCGGGGTCTCGTCGAGACGACGATCCGCGCGCGCTGCCCCGAAATTTCACAGGTCGAACAGATCTAGCGCAACGGGTGTGCCAGCCGTATGGCACACCGGCAGGGTGTAATGGCGTTGGAGGTATCGACGCCATGCAAAATCTTTACGAATGCCGAGTGTGCGGCCAGTTACACCTCGAACCGGCCCACGCCGTGGTCGGATTTCGGGCGATTTGCTTCACTTGCGAGCTCGAGCAGACGCCCCGGACGGCCGTTTGGGCCGTCGCGGCCTAAAACTGTGATCTAAAACATTCAATCCGAGCGGACGACACTTCATGTAAAGAACCTCACCACTACTCCCCCGAGGAATACATGCACGTCCGACGCCTACCGGCATTTGCCCTTAGCGCCGCCTTGATCGGCACTCTTTTTCCTTCAACGGTCTTCGCGGATTCCGGAGCCCGGATGGATCGCCTCAACGGCACCGTCGGCTTCGACCAGGCCGATGGTCCTAAAACCGACGTGCTCAACGGCGCCGAGCTCTCCCCCGGCGCCGAGGCGTTTGCCGGCTGTTTCTCCCAGGCTAGGGTAACGCTTGCGGGCGGGGGACTTCTCACGATCGGCTCGGGCACGAGTCTTCTCACCCCGGCGCAGAGCGGAGGCCCCGCGACATTGCGCTGGGGCGCGCTGCGCTTCGACGTTACGCAGCCGGTCACGATCGCCACCAAGTTCGGCAACGTGGTCGCGAACAGCGGGTCGGGCTTTCTCGTCGCAGGTGACCAGGGTATCCAAGTCTTCTCGCTTGCCGGTGCCAACGTTGCGGTCGGCACGACGCCGCTCCCGGCGGGCGACACGCTGACCGTCAACGAGCTGGCTACGAGCGCACCAGTTTCGATTCACACCGTCAATAATTCACAACTGTACCAATTTAACGACGGACGCAATCCGCTCGGTACCGACGGCATCGCAGCGCCGATCGATCCGACCGGTTCGCCCGGCGCCAACTGCATTAACGGACCAGTGGCCGGAGGCGCGGGTGCGCTCGGTGTCCTGGCAGGCATTCTCGCTGCCGGCGGTGCGGTTGCGGCGATCTCGCATGGCGGCGGCGGTGGAAATTCTACGCCGGCACCGGGCGGCGGAACGCCCACGCCGAGCGGCGCTACGCCCACCCCGACTGGCGCAACGCCCACGCCGAGCGGCGCAACGCCCACCCCGACCGGCGCAACGCCCACCCCGACCGGCGCAACGCCCACCCCGACCGGCGCAACGCCCACCCCGACCGGCGCAACACCCACCCCGACCGGCGCAACGCCGACGCCCGCGGCGACGCTCGGGCCAGTCATCCCGGACCCGACCAGCGTCTTGCTCAATCCGGCGATCGGCACGCCCGCCACGCAGATCATCGCGGTCACGCAAGCCGGTTACTCCGGACCGTTCACCGCGCAGGAAAACGGCTGCCTCAGCATAGGCGCACCTCCGACAATCACAGTCCAAGGCAGCAACATCGTGGTGACCTTGCCGGCGCAGGCCGTCGCGGTCTCGCTCGGGTGCAGCATCACGATCATCGGCGGCGGAGGCATGAGCGCGACCGTGCCGGTGCTCATCAGCGTTACCGCGCTCGGTTCGCCGACACCGACACCGACGCCGAGCTCGAGCGCCTCGCCCGGCAGCACGCCGCTGACGGCCTCGCCGCCATCCGTGCTGTTGAACATCTCCGCCGGATCGGGCGCGACGTCGAACGTCATCATTACGCCGGCACTCGAAGGACCGTTCACTTCCGTCACGACCTGCTTGCTGCCAATCACGGCAGCACCGACCTCAACCGTCTTCGGCAACGTCGTTACCATCACGGCACCCGCTCAGGTCCTTGCAGCGGACGTCGGTTGTAACACGCTGGTCACGAGTCCGTCGACGGGGCAATCGGTGACCATTCCGATCCTCGTCACGTCGACGGCGATCGGCCCTTCGCAGCCGACGCCGTCGCCGAACCCGACCGGTGACGGACCGCTCTTTGCGATCCCGGCGTCGGTCTTGCTCAACCCAGGCGTGCTAACGGCGGCAAGCCAGAACATCTTGATCTACGATCAGGGCTTCACCGGAACGTACGGCGTGTCGCTGACGCCCGGATGCTTAGCGCTCACGCCGCCGGTCGTCACGCTCGAAAACGGTGACGTTGCGAACATCACGGTACCGGGTCAACTCGTCAACGTCGCGCTGCTGTGCAGCATCACGATCACCGACGGCACACAATCGATCAAAGTGCCGGTCACGATAAGCGCGACCGCACTGGGACTCGATATCGCGCGACTGCGCTTCGATTCGATCGCCTTCAAACCGCCCGTGCTCACCTTCGAAAAGGCGGGCGACACGCAAGCGATCGACGTCGTCGGACACTTCGGCCCGTACCGCGCCTTCGCGGCGTGCCCTGCGGGCGCGAGCCTCGACGCGCAGATCGACGGGGAACGAGCATTCGTTCGCGCCGGAACGATCGTTCCGAATGCGGTCTGCATGCTCACCATCACCGGACCCGCTTCAACCTACGGTCAGGTGCCGGTCATGATGAAGAGCGGTGCGGCCCGCGCACGGCTCGATCAGGCAGGCGGGTCGCACACCGCACTCTCGCTCTCGACGAGCGCGCTCACACTCCATTCCGGCGAACGGCAAGCGGTCACCATTACGGGCGCGGGACCGTTCGCACTGGGCGGCGGATGCAGCCGTGTCGCCGAGACGAGCGTCGACGGAAACATGCTGAGATTGACGGGGCGAGCGGCAGGCACGTGCTCGCTCACGCTCAGCGCTCCAAGCGGAGCGCAGACGATACTCTCGATCGTCGTCGCGGGTCCCGGGCCAGGGAAGCGCCCCGCTCCGTAACCGGCAGATTCGAGTGAGATGAGAAACGAAGATGCCGGCGGACGGAACCGCCGGCATTTTTCGTTATGATCGGGGCGGCGAAGGCCCCCCGATTCCCCCCGGGCCCGGGCTCCGGGCCCAATGCTCGCATGCTTGGAAGAGAATAGACGTGAACATCGCTCGCATCGCCCTCGTCCCCGCCATGATCATCGCGCCGCTTGCGGCGGGGGCGCAGAGCGCGAACGTCAACGTCGTCGTCAACGGTACAACCGTCACGTTCGATCAGCCGCCGGTCGAGCAGGCCGGCCGCATCTACGTTCCGCTGCGCGGCGTCTTCGAGCGCTTGGGCGCGAGCGTCGTCTACCAAAACGGGCAAATCAACGCGACCTCCGGGCGGCACGATATTGGCCTCGCGATCGGGTCTACGACCGCGACCGTTGACGGGGTCCAGCAGACCCTAGATAGCCCGCCGTTCCTGATCGCCGGCCGCACGCTCGTTCCGCTTCGCTTCATCTCGCAGGCGCTCGGGGCGTCCGTGAATTTCGATCAGAGTTCGCAGACGGTCTATGTAACGCGCGGCGCAGCGGCGGCTCCGGCAGCGGTGGTTCCGGTCGCCCAGCCCCCACCGGTCACGCAGCCGGCCGCGATTGCGCTACGTCTCATCCGCATCTTGCCCGCTCCCGATTCCTCGATCAACGGCTTGCGGCCCGAGATCGCTGCGACATTCGCAGAGCCGGTCGATCCGAACAGCGTGCGCGTCGAGGTCGACGGACGCGACGTGACCGAGAGCACGTACGTCACCGGCCGCAGCTTCGTGTACGATCCGACGTTCGACATGCCGGCGAGCCGGCACGAAGTCGTCGTCAGCGGACGCACGAGCGGGCACGAACCGTTCCGCGAACGCTGGAGCTTCGATTCGAACGTTGCTCCAGTCAACTACCTCAGCGGTCTCGAACCGCCGAACGGGACCCCCGCGCGACTCGGCTTCACGATCAGCGCGTTCACGAAGCCCGGATCTGTGGTGAGCGTCGTCGCGACGACGAGTGAGACAATCGCCGAATTCAGCGAAGTCGCGGAAGGCTCGATCGCCACGTCCGCAACGGCCGACCCCGGCGGTTACTTCGCCGCACACATCGCGCTCCCGGAACGCGCCTCGACGATCGTCGACGTGCGCATCGTTTCGACCGCCCCGGATGGGACGATCGCCGTCAGGACGCTGCGCTTACAGCGTTGACGACGTCTGCCAGAGCTCCGCTCTCGAACGGCGAGCGCAATCCCGCCGAGCGGACGAGTTCGCTGAATGGAGCCTCACCGCCCCGCGTGCAAAGTGCGACGTAGGCGGCGAGGGTCTCCTCGCGATCGTCGTCCGCGCGAGCCCAGAACTGCAGCGCGCAGCAGAGTGCGAGCGTGTAATCGATGTAATAGAACGGCGTGAGGTAGATGTGGCGCTTCTCTTGCCAGAGTCCGCCCTTGCCGGGAAAGGCGAGGTCGCCGTATTCGCGCCACGGCAGATAGCGCCGCTCCATCTCCTTCCACATCTCGTGCCGCTCGGCCGGCGTCGCCGATGGATGCGCGTACACCAAGTGTTGAAAGTGGTCGACCGCCACGCCGTACGGCAGAAACAGCACCGCATCGAGCAGGTGTTCGTGGCGATAGGCCACTGCATCTGCGCCGAAAAATCGCTCCATCTGCGGCCACGAGAGGTACTCGAGCGACATCGCGTGGATCTCGGCGGATTCTGAGGTCGCGCTCATGTAGTCGAGCACAGTCTTTTCGCGACTGCGCCAGGCCTGAAACGCATGACCGAGCTCGTGCATCAGCGTCTTGACGTCGAGGCGGCTACCCGTGAAATTCGCGAAGACGAAAGGCACTTGGCGCGTAGGGAATTGCGTGCAGTACGCGCCGAGCGCTTTGCCCGGGCGGTTGGCGACGTCGAGCAGATCGCGCCCGATGATGACGTCGCTGAAGGCGCCAAGTTCGGGATCGAGCGCGAGCAGTGCCTCGCGCGAGCGCGCGAGGATCCAATCGCTATCGCCGAGCGGAACGACGCGCTTCTCGACGCCGAGCGAGCCCTCGTCCCAAAAATAGACGGGATCGTAGCCGCCACGCGCGCCGTTCCGTTTCACGAGCCTTTGCGCGACCGGCACGACGACGCGCGCGACTTCATCGCGATAACGCTCGACGTCATCTGCATCGTAGTCGACGCGACGCATGCGCCGATACCCGAGTTCGATGAAATTTGCGTAGCCGAGTTTGCGCGCCATTCCGTCGCGCAGGCGCACGAGCGCATCGAAAATCTGATCGAGTTTCTCGGCGCGTTCCTCGAAGGCTAGCCATCGCGTGCGCTCCGCAGCGTGGCGCGTCTCGCGGTTCGCATCCGCAAAATATGCCGCGAGGCCCCCGAGCGGACGCGTTTCGCCCGCAAACTGCACGGTCGCCGTCGCGAGCATCTCCGAGTACTCACGCGCGAGTTCGGATTCGCGCACGAGATCGTCCGCGATCGCCGGATCGAAGGAACGCACGTCGGCGTCCCAGAGTGCGAACGCCTGCGAACCAAGTTCGCTCTCGAGCGCGGGCCGCTGCGGGCTTGCGAGAAAGCGTTCCTTCATCGCGGAATCGAGCGACAGGACGTGCGGCGTGCGGCGATCGAGCTGGACTTGGGACTCCCGATAGTCTTCGCGTCGCATATCTTGCGAGTACCGCAGGCGCGTCAAATTCGCCCAGGACCGCCACGTGCGACGCAAGCCGTCCCAGGTCCTAAACGCGGACTGCCACGCCGCGGGATGCTCGACGCCGCCGAGCGAGGCGACGATGCCGGCGTGTCGCTCGCTTAACTCGGTATCGCTTGGGGTCGCAAACGAACCCAACTCGTCGATGCCGAGTCCTTCAACGCGGTTCAGCTCTTGAAATACGCGGCGTTGATTTCCGTGTAGTTCTTCCATTTCTCCGGGACGTCGGAATCGGCGTAGATAGCTTCCACCGGGCACGCGGAAACGCACGCACCGCAATCGATGCAAACTTCCGGATCGATGAAGAGCTGCTTGTCTTCGTCTTTGCCGTGGATGCAA